>OOKD01000051.1_pt1 | contig 100575 bp, 83 predicted proteins | sample 1691731 | NCBI WGS metagenome assembly OOKD01 (sample SAMN05831947, study PRJEB22555) | human gut metagenome | isolation source: Skin biopsy | host: Homo sapiens
CGCTGTTTTGGTTCATTGCTGCGGCTGGCAGCCGAACCGGCAAGGTAGAACAGATATGATTGTGCGGAAGGAAAGAGGCTGCACGCTCTACCGCACAGCCTCTTGACCTGAGAACTCCCATGTGAGGCGGGGTCTATTTCCTGCTCACCTCGCAAGCAGCCGGCTGGTACCCCAGCCAGGGCGGCACCAACACCGCGACTTCGATGCTCGGCCCGTGGTCCACGGTCGCGCCTCTCGGCAATCCCGCCACCTTCGGGGGCCAGAATGCCGACGCCATCGTCATCCGCGGCAGCGGCGCGACCGCCAACGTGCTGGTGATGGATCACCTGGGTGGCGGCACCGCTCGCGACGACGGCGCGATCTGGCTGCCGGTGCTGCTCGACGCCCAGGCCCGCACCGCGACGCTCGACTGGTATTCCACCTGGTCGGTGAACACCGCTACCGGCGCGCTGACCTTGCCCTCCACCGACAGTATCGCTGCCAATCGTCCGGCGACCGCCAGTTCCACCGCCGCGGGCAGTTCGCCGCAATATGCGGATGATCGCGATTATTCGACGAAATGGTCGGCAGCCTCGGCCAGCTGGCCCGCATGGTGGAAGGTCGACCTGCAATCGGTGCAGCATATCGGTGAGGTGCAGATTTCCTGGCCGATGGCAAAGGGATCGGAGGCCTATTACCGATACAACCTTCAGTTCAGCACCGACGGATCGAACTGGACGACGCTCGACCGGACCTCGAACACCCTCTATGGCTTCACGGTCGACAAACCCAACGTGACGGCACGCTACCTCCGCGTGCAATTGGTCGACGCCGTCATCCAGAATAATCCCAATAATTGGTACACGCCGGCGTTGTGGCAAGTCCGCGTTCTGCCCTGAAGGCTGCGGCGGCGATCGCCACCTGCGTGATCGCCGCCGTTCTCATCCACCGCCCGTCACGCCCCGTGCCGCCGGCCGAGGTTCGCGTGATCGATGCCACGGCAGCACGCGGCCCGGCGGTCGTCGTCGCGCATGCGGCCGCGCCGCCGCTTCGGCGGCGGCCGGTCCCGCCGCCCGCCCCGCCGGTCGCCGCGCTGCTCGACGAGGCACCGGCCGGGCTCGAGCGGCTGCATGCCCGCGCTACGGTCGGGGACGGCGATCGGTCGGCCGAGGCGCAGGTGACCGACGCCTTCACAGCCAATGCCGCGCTGGCCGCGTCGGCCCTGACGGTGACGTGCAGCGCCGCGGCCTGTGAAGTGCACGGCACCGCTCCTCGCGAGGAGACGGCTGCCCGCCTGGCGGTCCGCGCGCCCGGCTTTCTCGATGCCATCGAGCGGCTCGGCTATGTCATGGGGACCGATCTGGTGAGCGGTCGCGGCCCGACGAGCGAGTTCGTCGTCTACCTCGACCGCGTGCGATGAACCATGGCCGCCAGCTAGGCGCGGCCGGCTGCCGCTGCCGCGGTCCGTGGCGCCGACCTGCGCCTATCGATCCGGCCGCATGCCGCAGACATGCGGCCTCCACGATGAAATGCGACATCACCTCTGCTGGAAAGGACGCGTGTCCATGACCAACCGGACGCATTCGACTGCTTCTGGCCTGCTCCGCCGCGCGACGCTGGTCGCCTTGCTGTATGCGACCGCCGCGGTCGCGCAGGATGGCCGACACCCCTTGCCTCCCATCCAGCCGCAGGTCGATCCGGCGCGGCCCGAATGGGAGAACCCCGCCGTCAATGACGTCGGCAAGTTGCCGGCCCGCGCGACCGGCTTTCCCTTCGAATCCCGCGCAAAGGCGATTGCCGGCCACCGGACGCAGTCCGATCGCTTTCTGCTGCTGAACGGCGAGTGGAAGTTCTCCTTCTCGCCCAATGCGATCGACCTTCCCAAGGGTTTCGAGCAGCCGGGCTACGACGTATCGGAGTGGAAGAGCATCAAGGTTCCTGCCGATTGGCAGGCGCAGGGCTATGACCAACCGCGCTATAACAACATCACCTACCCCTTCCCCGCCAACCGGCCGCTGATCCCGCACGATCGCAATCCGGTCGGCTCCTATCGGCGTGACGTCGCCCTTCCGGCCGGCTGGGCCGGACAGGACGTCATTCTGCACATCGGCGCGGCGGGATCGGCCTATTACGTCTGGGTCAACGGCACAAAGGTCGGCTATTCGGAGGATTCGAAACTGCCGAGCGAATTCGACGTCACCGATTTCGTCCACCCGGGCCGCAACACGATCGCCATCCAGGTCTATCGTTGGTCCGACGGCAGCTATCTCGAGGATCAGGATTTCTGGCGCGTGTCGGGCATCGAGCGCGAGGTGTTCCTGATGGCCGCGCCAAAGACCCGCATCCGCGACTTCTTCGTGCATGCCGGACTGGACGATGCCTACACGACCGGCACCTTGTCGATCGACGCGACCGTCACTCCCGGCGCGGCGACGACGGCGCGCTACGTGCTGATGGATGGGGCCAGGACCGTGCTCGAGGGCGCCGAGCCCGTGCCCGCCGGCCCGGTTGAACGGACGGTGACTCTGACCGGTCGGCTGGCGGGCGTGAAACCCTGGACCGCGGAGACGCCCGATCTCTATTTCCTGCTCGTCGAGTTGTACGACGCCCAGGGCGCGATGCTGCAGTCGACCTATGCCCGCATCGGATTCCGCGAGGTCGCCATGCGTGACGGCCTCGTCACCGTCAACGGCAGGCCGATCACGATCCGCGGCGTCAATCGCCACGAACATGATCCCGAAACCTTCCACGTTCTCAGCCACGAGACGATGGAGCGCGACATCCGCCTGATGAAGCAGGCAAATGTGAATGCGCTGCGGACCTCGCACTACCCGAACGATCCGTACATCTACGAACTAGCCGATCGCTACGGCCTCTACGTCATGGACGAGACCAATCTCGAGGACCATGCATACATGGAATATGGCAACGATCATCCCGCCGAGCGTGCGCGGTATCAGATCGGGTTCGATCCGGCATGGAAGGCCGCGCATGTCACCCGCACGCTCAACATGGTCGAGCGGGACAAGAACCACCCGTCGATCATCTTCTGGTCGCTGGGCAACGAGGCGGGGATCGGTCCCAATTTCGAGGCGTCCGCCGCGGCGGCGAGAGCGCGCGACCCGGGACGGCTGATCAGCTATCTGGGGTGGGGAACGTTCGAGGGCGACAGCGACCACCGGCCCAACTGGTTCGCCGATATCTACGCGCCCATGTACGATCCCGCATCGCGCATGGCCGACTATGCGACGAACTGGACGTTCAAACAGCCGATGATCCAGTGCGAATATGCCCATATGATGGGCAATTCGGGCGGCAACCTCAAGGAATATTGGGACACGATCTACGCTTATCCAAACAAGCTCCAGGGCGGGTTCACCTGGGACTGGGTGGACCAGTCCATGTATCGCCATACGGCGGACGGGCGCCGCTATTGGGGAGACGGCGGCGAATACGGCCCCAACCCGGGCGGCGACATCGAGTTCGGTGACGGCCTGCTGCAATCGGATCGCACGCCGAACCCGCACTATTACGAGCTGCGCAAGGTCTACGCGCCGATCCAGTTCACCCGCCTGGATGCGCAAGCCGGAACGCTCACGATCGCCAATCACCAGGACTTCCGCGGTACCGAAGGGTATGACCTGACCTTTCGGCTGATCGAGGACGGCGTCACGGTTGCGAATGGCACGATCCCCTTCCCCCTTGTGGCCGCGCACGCGACCGGCACGGCCAACGTCTCGGGCGTGCTGAAGCTTCTCGCCGCCACGGCGAAGCCCGACGCCGAATATTTCCTGACCTTTGCCTATCGCGCTGGGCCGAACACCATTCCGGGCGTCGAGACCGGACGCGTCATGGGCTGGGAGCAGTTCCCGATGGGCGGGTCGACGAACCACCACGCGCCGCCCCCTTCCCCCGGCACCGTCGCCCTCGAAGACCGTGCCGGCAAGATACGGCTGTCGGCGGCGGGGACGGATCTGGTGATCGATCGCACGACCGGACTGATCGACGGCTATGCGAAAGGGGGCCGCCCGCTGCTGTCCGGCGGCATCCCCTATTTCACGCGCGCCTTCACCGATAACGACATCGGCACCGGAACCGAGCGTCAGTCCGGCCCATGGGTCAGGGCGAGCCGCGAGCGCAAGGTCGAGGCGATCACCATCGACCGCCCGACCGGCGGCGGCATATCGGTCACCGTGACCTGGCTGACCGGCGATGGCATCGCACGGTTCACGGCCGGCTACCGCATGCATGGCGACGGGTCCGTGACGGTAAGCAACCGCTTCACGCCGCTCGGCTCGCACCTGCCCGATCCGCTGCGCGTCGGTCTGTATTACACGACGCCGGGCGATTACCGGACGGTGCAATGGTATGGGCGCGGCCCGCACGAAAGCTATGCCGATCGCCGCACCTCGGCGCCGATCGGAAAGTGGCGCGGCGCCATCGCCGAGCAGAACCATGATTACATCCGTCCGCAGGAAACCGGCAACAAGGTGGACGTGCGCTGGATGGAACTCATCCGTCCGGGTGCGGGCGGCATACGCGTGACGGGCGCGCAGCCCCTGTCGATGAACGCGCTCGCCTTTCCCTATGCGGCACTCGATCGGCAGGCGCCGGGCACGCGCAAATCGAGCGACATCGTCCCGGGCGACACGGGCACGCTGATGGTCGATGCGGTGCAATCCGGGGTGGGCGGCGACACCGCCTGGAGCGAGCGCGGACGCCCGCTGCAGCGCTACCGCATTCCCGTGGCGCCACTGGCCTATGATTTTACGCTGACCCCCGTCACCGGCGATGGCGACGCGGCCGGCGCCGCGCCGGCGAGCGCGACGGGGGAGCCCTGATCCCTTCGCAGGGCTGGTGCACCGCGCCCGCGGTGGGCATATCCGGTGCTGCGCGATATCGGATCGGGCGTGGTGGAGACGGCAATGGCGGTGACGATGACCGATGCGCTGTTCGCGAAACTCGAGGCGGACATCCTCGATGGCCGTCTCGCGCCGGGCATGCGCCTGCCTACGCAGAAGATCATTGCCGAAACGGAACGTGTCAGCCGTACGGTGGTGCGCGAAGCGGTCACCCGGCTGGAAGCGCGCGGCCTGGTCGTCGCGCGTCAGGGATCGGGCGTTTATGTCGCCGAGGACGCCCGATATCGTGCCTTCCAGGTGACGCGCGGAGAGCTCTCCGAACTATCCGACATCATCCACCTCCTCGAAACCCGCATGGCGATCGAGACGGAAATGGCGGCTCTGGCGGCGGCGCGGCGCACGACTGAAGACCTTGTCGCGATGCGTCAGGCATTGCAGCACATGGCTGCGGTCAACCACGATCCCGTTGCCGCGGCTACGGCGGACATCGCTTTCCACCTGTCGATCGCGCGGGCAACGCGAAACGACTATTTCGTCCGTTTGATCGATTTCCTGGGGGTCAGGCTTGTGCCGCCCCGCAATCTATACCTGCGGGACCAGCCCGAAGATGCGCATCGCGCTTATGTCGCGAAAGTCAGCGTCGAGCATGAGGCAATCCTCGATGCGATCACCCGTATGGACGTCGACAGGGCGCGCCGGGGGGCATGGCACCACATGAATGAGAGCCTTTCTCGCCATGCAGAGCTTGGATCGACATTGGCACGGCCGTTCCGCTCGGCCGAAGATCTAGTCTCGGAAGGCCGGGCGCCAACGCCTCCTGCTCGCCATCCGCAACGAAAGGAAAGGCCGGACGAATAGGCGATCTGTCCGGACGCGCTCGGACATCCCGCCGCCTATCTTCGTCCCCCGCAATCTGAGGTTGGCCGGTCCGGCCAGCGCAATCACGATGGCGATCATCGTGACGGCGCTAATTCGACCAGCCGGAGTATCGTAGGCTCAGGAATGGTTTGGGCCGCTTGGTCGCGATGAGGGGGCAGCGTCGGCCACGCAATCGCGATTCCCGATCCGCCGGGGTCTTCGACGGTATTCAGTTCCATCGTCGCTGGGACAGGGATGCCGTTGCCGGCGAGCTGTTCGGCGAGGGTCGTGCCCGGCGTCTCGCGAAGCGTTTTCAGGGTCGGGTCGAGGAAAAAGTCTATCGGCTTGCCGTCGCGGACCACGGAAATGCGGATTTCGTCGTGACCAACGGGAACGGCGCCGCCGACGCGCAGGCGACTGTCCAGCGATCCGCCGCCCCGGAAGTCCCAGCGGAATCCCGTCCAGTCGGAAACTTGCGCGACATGCCAGCCTTTCGCCTCGCGGCGCTCGACAAAGACTTGCGTGTCGCCGGCCGCATCGAACTTGTGGTACGTGATCATCACGCGCCCCTGATGATCGAAGCCGACGATCGTGTTGTTGTTGATCATCCCGCCCTCTACGGGGACCGGATCGACGATCTCCGCGGTCGACGCGGTGATGGGCAGCGCGAGCGGCGTACCGTCGGATCGGGTCCAGTGGATCAGGTCACGGCTTCGTGCGTACGACAGGTCGTGGTTGGTCTCCGCCATCGGCGACTCACGCCAGACCCAGGCGATATGGAAGATCTTGTCCGGCCCGAGCACCGGCCCCATGAAATAGGCATTGCGCCGCCCCTCCCCATTGGTGAGGGGGCGGGCGAGCAGCGGGCTCCAACGCTGCGCCGCCGCGTCGTAGACGTCATAGACCTCGTTGCCGTTCCCGCTCCGTCCATCGCGATACTTGAACACCAACCGTCCATCCGCCCCCGTGAGGAAGACCGGATATGTCACGCTGCGCTCGGCCGCGGCGTTGGCCATCACCGTCTGGCGGGTCAGGCTACGGACGTCGCCCGGCACGCGCGTGCGATAATAGACCAGCGGATCGGCGTGCATGTTACCCGCGACATGGAGCTGCCCCACCGCGTCGACCGCGAGCGCGATATAATTGTGGCTGTCCCAGCCGAGCCAGCTGTCGACCTTGTGATAGACCCATTCGATCCCGCGCCGCGGCCGCGAGGCGACGGTCATCTGACGGTTGGCATCGTAATAGGCGACGAAGATCATCGTATCGGTCACGGCGAGCGCGAAGCGCGACGTCTGCCCCGCCCAAACGCGGTCGATCGCCGACAACACGGGCGGCCGGTCCATCGCCACGCCGGCGGCGGGCGGCAACGTGCCCTGTGCCGCCGCTGGAGCACCGAAGCCGACGCCGACGCTCGCCGCCAGGAGCAGACGGATCGCCTGTCGCGACCCGCGCAATCGTATCGGCACGATGATCATTCTCCTCCCCGGATCAGAAGCTGCCTCGGAAGCTCAGGGTGAACGTCCGACCATCATAATCCGCCTGCCGCGGAATGTTCGGCGTCACCTGATACTGGATACGCTTGGCATCGAACAGGTTGAACGCGTCGAGCGACAGCGAATACCGGTCAGAAAATTTGAGCGCGAGCGAGGAGTCGACCTGCGAACGCGGCGCGACGAAGCTCTGTCCACCCGTGAACGAGTTGCCTCCGGTAAGCGTGTATTGGTCGCGCCACGTATAGACCACGCGGAAACCGATGAACGGACTTTCGTAATATCCGACGAGGTTGACGTTGTTCTTGGAAACCCCAGGCAGCGTCGCCTTCGTGCCATCCGCATTCGTCCCGGTGATGCGAGCGAAGGAATAGTTCACCTGTCCACCCAGATTGCGGAGAAGACCCGGCAGGAAGTCGAGGTTCTGCTGAACGGTCACCTCGACACCGGTGACGGTGATCGGGTTCGGCTGGTTGAAGTTGCCGCTGGCGGTCACGATCGCGGGCTGACCATTGACCAGCTGGTTGCTGTAGCAGGTCGTACCGATCGTGGTCAGCTGCCCCAGACCGAATTGCGTCGCATCGGCCGGGCACAGACGCGACAGGCGCGTCTCGGCCGAGATCAGGTTGCGGATGATCTTGCGATAGCCGGCGACCGCGAACAACCCGCCCGGACGATTGTACCATTCCAGCGACACGTCCTCGGAATCCGCCGAATAGGGCTTGAGGTCGTAGCCGCCATATTGGATCGAGTAGCCGGTGGAATTGACACTGACCGCTGTCGCGGGAGTCAGGTTGCGTGGCTGCGGCCGCACGAAGGCCTTGTAATAGGCGCCACGCAGGACAAGCCTGTCGGTCAGGTCCGCCGACAGATAGAAGGAGGGCAGCCAGTTCCCATATTGCTGGTGGAACTGCAGGGGGACGTAGACGATCGCACCGTTCGCGCCGACCTGCTTGGACAGCGCGTTGATCAGCTGGTCGGTATGTTCGTAGCGAAGGCCGGCATAGCCGGTAAACGGCACCCCACCGATGTTGAAGGCAAGATTCGCCTGCCCGTAACCTGCCGCGATATTGTTGCGGACGGTGAAGTTGAACAGTGAATAGGACGAGTTGGTCGGATCGTTGATCCAGCCGGTGGGCGTCAGCAGGTCGCCGGTCGCCACGATGACCGGCTGCAGCTTTGACACCAGCTGGTCGTAGTTGAGCTGCGGCCAGTTCGACAGATAGCCCGCCACGCTGCCGCCGAAAAAGGACGAGGCGTAGGGATTGCCGCCGAGAACGCTCGCGTCGAGGTTCTGCGTCTGCACGCCCTTGGCGCTGGTGCGATACCCGCGCGAAGTATAGCTTGCATGCTCGTAACGGCCGCCCAGCAGGATGGATCGGATCAAGGCCACGCCGACATCACGCTCGACCTCGCCCTGCCCGGCCGTGACCTGGTTGAGACCGTAACCGGAGCTCCCTGCAACGATCAGCTGATCGCCATTGGCGGCGATCTGCGTCGGCTGGTTCGACGCGCTCCAGCTATAGGGTCCAGCCGGCACGATCAGCGCCGGGTTGCGGTTCAACGTCAGTTGATAGTCGCCGATCGACGCGCCGCCGGAATTGATCGCACCATTGACGCCGTTGCCCCCAGCTGCCGCGCGCGGCAGGTTGCGAATGTCGATCTGGGTCTGAAGGCCGTTATTTTCGCCGCGCGACTTGGTCAGCGTGCCGGAAATCCGCCATCCCTCGCTCTTCCACTCGGCAGACGCGATGCCGTCCCACATCTGCTCGAGCAAGGGTTCGGAGCGGATGGAATCGTTGATCTGCGCGTTGGTGTAATTGACGCCCTGGACATAGGCATTGCCGTCGGCCTGGATCACCGGCGCCGCGGTCGGGCTCTTGACCGCCAGGTTCGAGCGCATGTCGATCTCGAGCAGATTGGTCAGATTGTTCTTCAGGTTGCGGCGCGTGTAGAAGCCCATGAGGCCGAGGCGTAGCGTGTCGGTGGGCTTCCATTCCGCGCCAGCCGCGCCGGTAACGAGGTCGCCTTCGTTGAACTTGACCACCTGCCGCACGTCAGACGGGAAGAGGACGCCGGTGGTCGATTTGGCACCGGTCGCCCCGGCCGCGCACACCTTGCCCGACGGGCAACTGCCATTGGCGTTGAACGGCGAGTAATAGTCGAGATACTGGCTGAAATTCGGCGTGGTCGCCGCCGGAAGCGGCGAATAGGCATTGATGAAGATCGAGTCGCGGCGGAATCGTTCCTTCTTGTAGGCAACGACCCCGAAGACGGCGAAGGTGTCGCTGAGATGCTTGTTGTAGCCCGCGGTCACCGCCGGACTATCGTACTTTCCGAGCGTATTGTATTCCCCCGCGATCTTGAAGAACCCGCCGTCCTTCCGACCAAGGGCGGGCGCGATCTGCAGATCGACGATCCCGGAGATACCGCCAGCCTGATCGCCCGACGCGATCGTCTTGCGCACCGATATCGCCGAGAAGACATCGGCGTTGAACGCGCCGAGCGGCGTCGAGCCGTCCAGGATCGGGTCCGCGAACGATTGGCCGTTGACCGTGTAGCGGGCGTAACTGCCCGGCAGGCCGCGCAGATTGATGGTCGCGTCGCGCGATCCGGTCTCGCGGTTCAGCTGGACGCCGGGGATCCGCTGCAAGGCCTCACCGACGTTCAGATCGGGAAACCGCCCGAGGCCGTCCGACGAGATGCTGTCCGAAATGCCCAGATCGTCGCGCTTCATGCGCAGGGCGTCGAGGTAGGACTGACGAAAGCCGGTGACGATGATGTCGGACATCTTCTCATCGTTGGCGGAATCCCCCTCCCCCGACGGACGGGACGCGCCCGCCTCGTTCTGCGCCACCTGTTCCGGAGCCGCATGCGCCTGTGCCGCGCACGACATGATACCGACCATCGAAACGCCGATCATCAGCGTCCGAAGCGCCTTCGCCTTCATCCCACCCCTCCCACTATGCTCAGGCGGTCGCGCCGCCTTACGTTCCACAGTTTGAATAGGTATATCGTTATTTGGGACAAAATCAATCTTGCCCGATATGGATCTATGCTGTTGGCATTGCACGGTTTTCGCGCGGGACTAGAAACTTTTTATGCCTCTTGGGTAAAGTTGTCACACAAATCCTCGATCATCGAGCAGCGATTCGGTTGACCGTCGTCGACGCCGACTGGTACCAGCCACCGATCAGGCTATCCAAATAGCGAGATTCTTGACGCCATGCCGATCCACGCCTTCCGCATGCAGCTCAAGCCCGGGATGCTGGCCCGCTATCGAGCAGCCCATGATGCCATCTGGCCCGATTTGACGGCGCTGCTGCGCTCGGCGGGAATCGCCGACTACTCGATCTTTCATGACGCACAGAGCGATGCGCTATTTGCCATCCTGACGCGGCCGGATGACGACGGCGGCGTCGATCTCGCCGCTCACCCGATCATGCGACGCTGGTGGCACGCCATGGCCCCTCTCATGGAAACGCATCCCGACGACAGTCCGTGCCAATGGCCGCTGGAACGCGTGTTTCACCTGCCGTGATCGCCCCGCGGAGCCGGTCAGACCGCCAGCGCGTTGCCGCAGCCGATGACGACCGTCGCCAGCACCAGCAGACCGACACCGCTCCATACCATGATGCGCACGCGCGGCGACGCGTCCTTCCACTCGTGGAATGCGAAACCCCACAGGGTTCCGAAGATGATGATGCTGGCCATGTGCAGCGTCCAGCTGGAAAACCCCAGCCGGCCCATCTGGCTCTCTCCCATGGAATAGAAGAAAAACTGAAAATACCACGTGGTTCCGGCGAGCGCGGACAGCAGGTAATTGCGCGGCAATCCCACGCCGGCCGCCTCGCCGCGACCGAACCACTGGCCGGCGGAACGGTTGCGGGCGATGAGGATCAGGCACCACGAACGGTTGGTCAGCAAACCACCGCCCATCACCAGACACAGCACCGGCAGCCCCGTCCAGAGCGGACCGGTGCCGGCTTCGGCGGACAGTGTCTTGATCGGCTCGCCCGCGGCGAGCCCGAAGGCGAAACAGGCCGACATGATGCCCGCAAAGATGGCGACGACGATGCCCTTGCGGAAATCGAATTCGGCGACGGCCGCGGCCTTCTGTTCGTCGCTCAGCGCCGCATCTTTGCGCGCGCCGGCCAGCGCGACGATGCCTATCCCCACCACCGTCAGCAGAATGCCGGCAAGGATGATGCGCCCCGACGTCGTTGCCAGCAGCTTCGACTGAAATGCACCGGCGAACAGCGGCGGGATGAGCGTGCCGAATACCGTGCACAGGCCGAGCACCACCGCCATGCCCAACGAGAGGCCCAGATAGCGCATCACCAGTCCGTAGCCGAGGCCGCCAAACCCCCACAGCACGCCGAAGGCGACGGGCCACGCCAGCGTCGCGGTCGGCGTACGTGCGAGTACGCCCAGCAAGTCGCTGGTCTGGATCGCCGCGAAGAACCATGGGGCGATCACCCAGGAAAAAATGCCGCCGGTCAGCCAGTAGATTTCCCAGTTCCAGCGCCGTACGCCGCGAAACGGCACGTAGAAGCTGGCGGAGGCGAAACCGCCGAGCCAATGATAGATCACGCCGAAGAGAGGATTAGGCGTCACAGGTCGATCCCCAGTCGATAGAGGCGATTGGCATTGCCGGCGAAGATGGCGCGCTGCTCGGCATCGGTGAGGTCGGCGATCGCATCCGCATAAGCCGACAGATGCGCGTCGAACGATCCGAACAGCCGGTCGGTCGGAAAGTCGCTGGCCAGCATCACGCGGTCGGCGCCGAACAGATCGATCACTATGCGGATCGTGTCCCGTGCCTGGCCGGGATCGAACGGACGGCGCGTGAAGCCGAAGCCGGACAGCTTGACCGCAACGTGCGGCAGCGCGGCGAGCACGGTCATGCCAGCGCGCCACAGATCCTCTTCGCCGGGGACCATCATACCGGCATGATTGACCATGACGGGCGTGTCGGGATGGCGGGCGATCAGCCGGGCCAGCGCGGTCAACTGACCGGGATAGGCCTGAAGATCGAACGACAGGCCGTGGCGTGCAAGCGCGGCATAGCCTTGCGCCCATGCGGCGTCGCCGGTCACGTCACGCGGCCGGTAGCTGCGCCGTGGATCGGCATGCCAATTGACGATCTGGCGGATACCGCGGACGCTCCGGTGGGCCGCATGCGCCGCGAGCAACGCGTCGACGTCTGGATCGGCGACGTCGGCGAAGGCGATGATCGCGCTTGGCAGGCCTCGCGTGTCGGCCAGCTCCTGCAGCCAGCGGGTTTCGTCCAGCGCCTGCGCGGGATCGGCGCCGGCATCGACATGGACGAGGCCGCGAACGTCCCAATCCCGCGCCTCGCGGTGATAGTCGTCGAGCTGGTAATCGTGCGCGATCGCCGCGACGCTGCCTGCCGGCCCCTCCTCGAACGGCGGGGTCAACCACGGATAGCGCAGGCGCGACAGGTCCCACAGGTGCACATGCGCGTCGATGAACGGCAGCCGTACCATGTCCTCTCCCATGCTGGCCGTGCGGGTCGGCGCCCTGCGTTGCCGCTCAATAGGTCGTGCGGCCGCCGGACGTGTCGAAGGTCGCCGCGGTGGTGAAGCTGCATTCTTCGCTCGCCATGAAGCAGACCATGGCGGCGCTCTCGGCGACCTCGCCCAGCCGCCCCATCGGAATCTTGTCGCGCATGTAATCGACCTGGCTCTGCGGCAGTTGCGCCAGGATCGGGCTTTCGAATGTCGCGGGCGTCAGCGCGTTGGCGATCACGCCGCGACCGGCGAGTTCCTTGCCGATGGACTTGGTGAAGCCGATAACGCCGGACTTGGTAGCCGAATAGGCACTGGCATTCGGATTGCCCTCCTTTCCCGCGACGGAGGACACGTTGACGATCCGGCCATAGCCGTTGTCCAGCATGTACGGCACGATCGCGCGGTTGCAGTAGAACAGGCCGTTGAGGTTGACGCCGACTACATGCAGCCAGCTATCGATAGGAAAATCCTGCACCGGCGCGGTCGCGCCCGTGATGCCCGCCGAGCAAACCAGAATGTCGATCTTCCCCATCGCCTGTGCCGCGGTGCGCGCGGCGGCGCCGACGGCATTCGCGTCCGATACGTCGACCCGTGTGTGGAGCGCGGCGCCGATCGTTTGCGCGGAATCGGCGAGCGCCTTGCCATTGTGATCCCATATGACCACCGTTCCGCCCTCCGCGACGATCCGGCGCGCGACCTCCCGCCCCAGCCCCGATGCGCCGCCGGTGACGATCGCGACCCGCCCGTCGAACCGACCAGGATAGAGAGTCATGCGAACACCTCCCGCGACCACGGAACGACGCGCTGCGTCGATCGGCCAAGCCCCGCGATCGACAGCGACATGACGTCGCCGGACTTCAGGAAGATCTTGTCCGGTTTCTTACCCTCGCCGACGCCCGGCGGCGTACCCGTGATCAGCAGGTCACCCGGCAGCAGCGTCACATATTCGCTGACATAGGCAATAAGCTCGGCGATGCCGAAGATCATCGTGCGCGTATTGCCGGTCTGCATCCGCACGCCGTTGACGTCGAGCGTCATGTCCAGCGCCTGAGGGTCCGCGACCTCGTCCGGCGTCACCAACCAGGGACCGACGGGGCAGAAAGTGTCGTGGCTCTTGCCTTTCGACCACTGGCTGCCACGCTCTTTCTGATTGAAGCGTTCCGACACGTCGTTGACGAGGACATAGCCGGCGACGTGCTCCAGTGCAGCGGCGCGATCGACGTAGCGGCAGGTGCGGCCGATGATCACGCCCAGCTCCACCTCCCAGTCGCCATGCGTCGCGCCGCGCGGCAGGACGACATCGTCATTCGGTCCGGACAGGCTCGACACCGCCTTCATGAACATCACCGGCTCGGTCGGGATCGGCAGGTCGGATTCGATCGCGTGATCGCGATAGTTGAGCCCGATCGCGACGATCTTGCCGATGCCGCTGAGTGGAACGCCGTAGCGCACGCCATCGGCGACGCGGGGCAGACACTCAGCGTCGACCACAAGATCCGTAATGGTTTCGACCGTGATGTCGCGGATGACGCCCGACAGGTCGCGGGTGTCGCCCTTTGCGTCGATCATGCCGGGTTTCTCGCTGCCCGGCGGGCCGAAGCGACAGAATTTCATGCGAAATGATCCTCAGCGGGCGTAAGGGCGGTTAAAATCCAGGCTGCGGTTGAGCTCGACCCCGAAACCGGGTGCATCGAGCGCCGAGACACGGATGCGACCGTTTTGCGGCACGGGCTCGCCGATCAGTTGCGGGGCGAACATAGGCACCACCTCTGTCGGTCCAGGATGCATCATCAGGAATTCGGCGAATGGCGAATTGTGGCGCGTGGCGACGAAGTGGTAGCTGTAGACGCTCGACCCGTGCGGCACGACGAGCTTGCCGCGCGCATCCGCCAGCGCGGATATCTTGAGGAGCTCGGTCAGGCCGCCGCACCACCCGACATCAGGCTGGATGATGTCGCAGCATTCCATCTCCAGCAGCATCCTGAAGCCCCAGCGGGTCGCCTCGTGCTCACCGGCGGTGACCAGCATGCCGGCCGGCACCTTCCGCTTCAATTCCGCGTAGCCCCAATAATCGTCGGGGCTGATCGCCTCCTCGATCCATTTCAGGCCATGGTCGTGCGCGGCGATCGCCAGTCGCGTCGCATAGTCGACATCCAGCGCCATCCAGCAGTCCCACATTAGCCAGAAGTCGGGTCCGACCCTGGCGCGCATGTCGGCGAGCTCCGCGATATTGCTGCGCAGACCTTCCTCACCTTCGGCCGGACCGTGATGAAGCGGCATCTTGCCACCGATGAAGCCTAGGTCCTTGGCCACGTCGGGACGCGCACCGGTGGCGTAGAAGCACAATTCGTCGCGCACCGCGCCACCCAGCATCTGATGCACCGGTTCGCCGCGCAGCTTCCCGAGAAGGTCCCATAAGGCGAGGTCGACGCCGGAGATGGCGTTCACCACCAATCCTTTGCGTCCGTAGAATTGGGTCGCGAAATACATCTGGTCCCAGATCTTCTCGATCTCGGCGGGATCGCGTCCTTCCAGGAAGCGCGACAGGTGGCGCTCTACGATGAAGCATGCCGGCTCCCCGCCCGTGGTCGCCGCGAATCCTATCGTGCCGTCGTCGGCCTCGATCTCCACCACCAGCGTGCCGAGCACGTTGATGCCGAAGCTCCGCCGTGACTGCCGATGTTCGGGATATCGGCTCATCGGGGTGGCGATGTGATCGTCGATCCAATGCCCGTCGCCCTGATCATGATAGTCGGCCCCGCCACCGCGAACCGTGAAGGCGCGAACATGGCGGATCCGTGGGAACGATCGCGCGGCCACCCGCGACGGCTCGACCTGCATGCAGCCCCCCCCCTTCCGATCCCCCACCGCCACCGGCGTGGGGGTTCCACATTGTGAAACAACGGCTATGGCTACGCGCATGACGTTCCGCACGATCGGACCGCAACGACAACCGGCGCCATCGCCGTTTTGTCCATTTGTTGGATAAGGGTATTACTATATGGTACAAAGCTCGTCAAACGCGGAGTCGACGACCGGTGAAGCTGGCGCGAGCGGACCATCGGGGAGCCAGACCTTGCTGAGGGGACTCGACATGCTGGACAAGGTCGTGGACGGTCCCGTTAAGCTGGCCGACCTGGCCGCGCGCATGGGACTGACCCGCTCGACGACGCACCGGCTTGCCAACACGTTGGTCAAGACGGGTTTTTTGACGTTGCGCGCGCGCGAGGGATATTTGCTCGGCCCTAAGCTGATGCACCTTGGCTTCCTCGCGCAGAGCCAGGCCGACGTGGTGCAGATCGCTCGCCCGCATATGGAGGCGCTGGCCCAGGAAACAGAAGATACGGTTCATCTCGGTCGGCGTGACGACGATCTGGCGCTCTATCTAGACAAGATCCCGGGCCGTCGCCGAGTCGACATTTCCAGCCGGATCGGGGACCGCCATCCGCTGACCTCGACCGGGCTTGGCAAGGCACTGCTGCTCGATGATCCGGAATCGCAGTGGAAAGCGCAATTCCAGGCGGATCGCGCCCGTGGCGCGCCGCGGGCGGACTATCGGCCCTGGGCCGAGCGCATGCGCATCTATGCCGCCGAGGGCTACGCCTACGACCTGGAGGAGAACGAGGATCTGATCCGGTGCGTCGCCGCGCCGGTGCGCGATGCGTCGGGGGGTATCGTCGCGGCGATCAGCGTGTCCAGCGCTGCCCAATATATGGATGATTCCCGCATGGAAACGTTGCGCGCTGAAGTGCGCGACGTGGCGCGGGCGATCAGCCTGGACCTGGGCTGGGACCCCGTCGCCGCGCCGACCCCGCGTCGGCCCTGATCGCCCCTCCTTGGAAAGGTCGTCTGACGTGCAACTGCTTCGGGACAAGGTGGTATTGGTTACCGGCGGCGCGGCCGGGATCGGACGCGCCACGGCCGTCGCGGCGGCGCGCCACGGCGCACGCGTCGCGATCAACGATCTGGCCGGCGACGCGGCGGTGGCCGACTGCCTGGCGGAGATCGCCGCCGCCGGTGGCGAGGGGATCGCAATATGCGGCGACGTGGCGCTGCCGCGCACGGCGGAGCAGTTTATTTCACGCGCAGTGGATGCGTTCGGCCGCGTCGACGTCATGGTTTCGAACGCGGGCATATGCCCCTTTCATGGCTTCCTCGACATGCCGCCGGAAACGCTGGAACGGACGATGCACGTCAACCTGCACGGCGCCTATTACATGTGCCAAGCCGCTGCTCGGCAAATGGCGGCGCAGGGCGACGGCGGCGCGATCGTCGCGGTTTCCTCGATATCGGCGCTGGTCGGCGGCGAATTCCAGACGCATTACACACCTACCAAGGCAGGCGTACATTCGCTGATGCAATCGGCCGCAATCGCGCTGGGGCGGTACGGTATCCGATGCAATTCGGTACTGCCCGGCACGATACAGACCGACATCAACCGTGACGATCTGGCAGATCGCGCGAAGCGCAGATATATGGAAACGCGCATCCCGCTCGGCCGACTTGGTCAACCGGACGATATCGCCGGTCCGATCGTCTTCATCGCGTCGGACCTTGCCGCTTATGTGACGGGCGCGGCGCTGCTCGTCGATGGCGGCATGTTCGTCAACCTTCAGTGAACCCGTTCATACGTTCTCGCCGGCCCAGGCATTGCACGTAAGTCGCGTCGGCCAACGCCGTTCCCGTGACATGAGTCCCCCGGATTGGTCCGTCTATGTAAGAAAGTCCCGATTCGGTTTGGCAGGTGCCGGACGAGGGGATCCGCCGATGAAGACGTCGAGGTTCAGCGGGCAACAGATTGCGCTCCCCCTCAAGCACGCCGAGGATGGGACACGCGTGGAGGAGGTATGCCAGAAGGCCTGCATATCAACCCAGACCCCGGCCTTCGCCGGGGCAGGCTCTATCATCGATGGCGAAGCAAATACGGAGGGTTGATGCCCTTGGAAATGAAGCGCCTGAACGTGCTGGAGGAGGAGAACGTCCGGCTGAAGCGGCTGGCGGCCAACCTCAGCCTAGGGAGCGTGGACAAAATGGTGCGTTGAGGGAGCGGCTTTGATCTTACGTTTGCGCTGAACGGATGATGTTCATCAGCGCTCCTTCCTCTGCAACTGTTCCCAACCAGCACCAGACATCTGCAAGCCCGGTAATTGGCACGGGGTGTGCCCACGCGTCATCGACTTCCTGCGCAATCTGGTGCGAGGCTACCTCAATGGGCTGTTCCCTTCGCAACAGGGTCGCCCACTCGGTTATTGCTCTTTCATGATCTGCGGCCCGAACCTGCGAGATACAGGTGCCGCGAGCGTACTCGCACACGATCGTGAGAAGGTCCAAGTCCATCGGACAGGCATATACGGTTCGGCTTCCTGCCGCCATAATGATGCTCGCAAGTTGAACTCATCACCGTAGGTTGATTCAACCCTGCCTTTTGGAGGCAGGCTTGAGCCGGGGCGATCTCACCGAGGCGGAATGGCGCATCCTGAAGAATTTGCTGCCGATCGATCGCAGGAACCGAGGGCGGGGCCGACCTCCCGCATAGAACCGCTAGATCGTCAAAGACATACTGTGGCGGCTGCGATGTGACGCACCGTGGCGCGACGTGCCGCCCAAATACGGGAACTGGAACACCATCTGTTGCCGCTTCCGGCGATGGAGCGAAGCCGGGGGCTGGGAGATCGTGGCGGTGACGTTGGCCGAGATCATGGCGGACACTGGCCACTACAGCATCGACAGCACCATAGTCCGCGCCCATGTCTCGGCAGCGGGCGGGAAAAGGGGGGGGGGGCTCACCGACGCGCTCTTGGCCGCTCGCGGGGCGGGTTCACCAGCAAGCTTTACTGCCTGGCTGATGCCCTCGGGCGACCGATGGCCTTCCACCTGACAGGCGGCGAGGCGGCAGACTGCAAAGCGTATGATGCCCCGATTGACCTCCCCAAGCGCGCGCCTGACGCCTTGCTTTCCGACAAGGGCTACGATGCCGAAGTCATCCGTGCCGACCTCGCGAAACGAAACATCGAGCCCGTCATCCCCGGCCGCTCAAACCGCCTGGTGAGGATCGAGTATGACCGTGCGCTCTACAAGCACCGCAACCGCATCGAGCGCAGGTTCGGCCACCTCAAGATCAACCGCGCCATCGCCACCCGCTACGACCAGCTGGCCAGCAGCTTCCTCAGTATGGTCCACCTCGCCACCGCCAGATACTGGCTGAAATTTGTCCATGCCGCCTAGACAAAGTGGTCGCCCACACTGGCCTACCCTCTCCCGCCGCTTCGTTCCGAAGACCAGGCGCACGACAATAGAGCGCGGCCCAAGACAATCGATAGATCTGATTTTCCTTGCGAAAATCCTCCCGTCTTCCGGCACTCCCAACAGAAAACACGAGCGTCTAATTTAGGTTCATTTCGAACATTACAGTCAGTTGATTTTCTCGAAGGGTGTGAGACAAAAAGACGGTGTCGCGGCAAGGGGACGTCGCTGCAGTTATAGTTTCGGCTCGGGACGCATATATCCTTTTAAGGAGACACCAGTCCAAACGTAACGCATAGATTATGGGATGCTAGGTCCCACGATCGATCGGGGGCAAGATGAAACGCCGATATTTGCTGGCGTCAGCATGCCTTATGCTGACGAACGCTGGTGCTTGGTGTCAGGCCATTAACACGTATCGCTATGATTCCCTTGGACGTCTTATCGTATCGTCAGTGAGCGCGGCGCCCAACGGCAGCAAGTCGACGACCATTGGATATGACCCGGCGGGCAATCGCACGTCCTACACAGTCGCGGATGGTTCGACGCCCACGCCCACGCCGACCCCCTCGCCATCGGCTCCGGTCGCGCTCAATCCGACGCTGAACTTCAAGTCCAGCGGCCGCTACACGATTGCGCTGCCGACGTTGGCGTCCTCGAGCGCTCCGGCGCTGATCGTCAGTTTTGCCGTTCCGTCAGGCGGCGGCAGCGCCAGCATCGCGAGCGGCGCGCAATCGGTAAGCTACGCGGCTCCCTTCCTCCCCATCCCGCAAATGTGCGAGCCGGCGGAGACCTACAGTTTCAGCGTGCCCTACACGGTCCAGAACGCCGCGGGAGGCCAGATCGCAAACGGTACGGCGACGATCCTGGTGACGGGTCCGGCGGGGCCGAAGCCGCCGCGCTGGCAGATGTGCCCGTAGCGGACCCTGCCGCACCACGTCCGTCCTTCGCCTCAAGCGTGAGGCAGCCTAGCTCGAAATTGCACGGGGGTATCATGTCCAAGGTCGTGCGGAGGCGCTTCGCCTTCCAAGCATCGCGGCGCACTTTATTCTGCCTGTCTACGATCTTGTGTTCGGGCATCGCACATCCGGTGCTTGCGCAATCCATACCTGCCACGCCGGTGGCCCCGGTCCAGTCTTCGCCGGACAATTACGGTGTCGATCTCGCTACCGGCGCGCTCAATCTATCGATCACGGACATCTCGGTCGGCAATGAGTCGAGCGGCCTGACGCACAAGCGCCATTGGGTGGGCCTGAACCAATGGCGCGACCAGTTCGACCTGACCTTGTATGAGGCCAATGGAAAAGTCGTCGTCGGCATCGGAGGCGGAACGGAAACCTTCACGAAGACGGGCTCGACCTACGTGTCGGACCAGGGCGATGGAGCATCGCTCGTCCTCCAGAACGCAGCCTACGTCTATACCGCGAAGGACGGCAGCGTCACCACGTTCACGCAGCGTGATTATCGGGACGGCTATCGCGCGACCCAGGTCCGGCGCCCCGATGGCGAGACGCTGACGTTCTCCTATGCGTCCGGCTCCTTCTGGATCCTGCCGAGTACGCCGTGGAGCGGCGGCCTGCCGGTGGTGCTGAGCCGTCTGAGCGCGGTCGACAGCAGCAGCGGCTATCGGCTCAATTATCTGTACGTCAGCGATGCCGTCAACACGGTGGGCACGGCGGGGGACTGGCTGGCGCGGACCGGCGTTTCGGTCCAGAACGTCCAGCGTGGCACGGGTGTCCTGGGGACGTCCACCTACTCCCAGCCCGCCTATTACGGGGCGAGGACGCTGTCCGTGTCCGACATGGCGGGTCGATCGACGGCCTATGGCATCGACGCCTCCGGTCGCATCACATCGATCACCTATCCCGGCAGTGGTTCGGCGGACATTACCATCGTCTACAATTCGATCGGCCGAATTGCGTCCGTCACCGATGCGTCGGGGACGACCAGCTATGTCTACAGCGACAATGGCAACGTCCGGACGACGAGCGTCACCGACCCGAACGGCGCCACGTCGTCCTACACCTTCAACATCGCGACGCAGAAGATGCTGTCGTCGACGAATCCGGCGGGGCAGACGACGACCTTTCAATACGACGGCTATGGTCGCACGACCCGCGTGACCGCGCCCGAGGGAAACGCCACCCAATATACCTACGACACGCACGGCAACGTGACGGAGACGCGCGTCATCGCCAAGCCCGGATCCGGCATCGCCGATGCGGTCAGTAGCGCGCTGTTCCCCTGCACCAGTGCCGCGACCTGCGACAAGCCGCAGTGGACGCGCGATGCACGCGCGAACCAGACCGACTACAGCTACGATCAGACGACGGGCAACGTCCTCTCCGTCGTGGCGCCGCCGGATGCCACCGGCCTGAGAGCGACGACGACATTCGGCTATACCCTGGTCAACGGCGTGCAACGGGTGAACCGGTCCGCGACCTGCCGGACCGCGGCGAGCTGCCCGGGCAGCGCAAACGAGCGCGTGACGACCCTATCCTACGACGTGAACGGCCTGCCCGCGACCGTCACCGATCAGGCGGGCGACGGGTCGGTCGCATCGACCGTGTCGACGACCTATGACGTCGTCGGCAACGCCGTCAGCGTGGATGGGCCGCTCCCCGGAGCCGATGACACCAGCTACTTCCGGTATGACGCGGCACGACAGCGCATCGGCCAGATTGCGCCCGATCCCGACGGCGCGGGGCCGCTCGCCAGGCGTGCAGTGCGCACGACCTATGACGCGCGAGGCCGGGCGACATTGGTCGAGCAGGGAACGGTCACCGACGCTTCCGACAGCGGCTGGAACGGCTTCTCGTCGCTGCAGCAGGTGGCGCGCGGGTTCGACGGGCTCGACCGCCAGACGTCGGAGACGACGCGTGCGGGCGGCACGGTCTATTCGGTCGTCCAGAAAAGCTACGTCGGGCAGCGGCTGGAGTGCTCGGCGGTTCGCCTCAACGACGCCGTCTGGGGGACGTTGCCAGCCTCTGCCTGTACGGCGTAGGCCGAGGGTTCGTCGGGTCCCGACCGCATCACCCGATACGGCTATGACGCCGCGGGCCGCGTCACGCAGGTGACGGCGGGATATGGGACGTCGACCACCGCGACGGAGGCGACCAGCTACACGCCGAACGGCAAGACCGCATCGGTCGCGGACGCGAACGGCAACGTCACGGCCTATGCCTATGACGGCATGGACCGGCTCGGCACCACCACCTACCCCGGCGGCAGCACCGAGCGGCTGGTGTATGACGAGAACGGCAACATCACGCAGCGCTGGCTGCGGGACAACAACGTCCTGCGGTACAGCTATGACGCGCTCGACCGTCTGACCGGCGTCACCGACGGTTCGAGTCCGAGCCGGGGATATGCCTACGATCTGTTTGGCAACATGACGCGGGCGTTCGACGTTGCGGGCAAGACGATCGACGTTTCCTATGATGCGCTGGGCAGGAAGACGGCGGAGACCAGCAACGTGCTGGGCCGGTCGTACAGCTACGACGCGGCGGGCGGGCGGACCCGGCTGGCCTGGTCGGACGGGTTCTTCGTCACCTACGAGTATCTGACGACGGGCGAGGTATCCGCGATCCGGGAGAATGGCGGGTTCGTGCTCGCGAGCTACGCCTATGACAATCTGGGGCGGCGCACGTCGATCGCGCGGGGCAACGGCACGACGACGGGTTATGGCTACAATGCCGGCTCGCAGCTCACCGGGCTGACGCACGATCTGGCGGGCACGGCCGGCGATCTGACGCTGACGCTGGGCTATAACACGGCGGGCCAGATCAGCAGCCGCGCCAGCTCGAACAACGCTTACACCTGGGTGGCCCCGACCAACGTCGACCGGGCCTATGGCGTCAACGGCCTGAACCAGTACACGCAGGCCGGCGGCGTCGGCTTCGCCTATGACGCGCGCGGCAACCTGACGAACTCGGGCGGCTCGGCCTATGGCTATACGTGGGAGAACCGGCTGGTGTCGGGCCCGGGCGCCTCGCTCGCCTACGACCCGGTCGGTCGGCTGCTCAACGAGGACGGGCAGATCACCCTGCAATATGACGGGTCGGACCTGATCTCGGAGCAGAACACGAGCGGGACGATCCTGCGCCGCTACGTCTTCGGCCCCGGCGACGACGAGCCGATCGTCTGGTACGAAGGCGCCGGTACCGGCGATCGCCGCTGGCTGGTCGGGGACGAACGCGGCAGCGTCGTCGCGGTGACGGATGGCGCGGGCAATGCGATCGGGATCAACCGCTACGACGAGTTCGGCATTCCCGCAGGGACCAACATCGGGCGCTTCCAATATACCGGCCAAGCGTGGCTGGCGAGCCTGCGCATGTACCATTACAAGGCGCGCGTCTATTCGCCCACGCTCGGCCGGTTCATGCAGACCGACCCGATCGGGTACGGAGACGGCGTAAATTGGTATGCCTATGCGGGCAACGATCCGGTAAACTTCGCCGATCCGACGGGGTTGGCCGCTAAAACTACGCCTGACGGGCGGGACTGCAACACTGCGCCGGACGCCAATTTGTTTCACTCATGCGATATTGTCGTCCCCGGAGGACGAGGTGGAGGAGGTGGTGGTGGATGGGCGACCCCGTTCCCCATGCCGTTTGACCAACGACCACTAAACTTCACGGGTTTCGGAGGCGGCGGCGGTGGCAGTGGCGTCGCCGTGCCGACTAGTAAGCAGCCGAACTGCCCGTTGGTAGCGCCGACTGGGCGCTTCAGGAACAGCGGCGCAGACGCCCGTTTCTCTCCCGATACAGCGGCCATGCTGTCGAGGGCATTGGCGAACCTTAACCGCCAGGGCATCGTTCCGGTGATGACATCCGGCTATCGCTCACCGGCGCTCCAGGCCTCCTTGAGAGCGAGCAATAGTCCTTTAGTTATCACGCCAGCTCGGGTATCATGGCATCAGGTTGGAGGCGCAGTCGACTTCGGGCCAAATAGCAACGGACGCAATAATGCTGCTATCCGCTCTGCGATGACCCAGGCCGGATTTGTATGGGGTGGTAACTTTCGCACCCCTGACGTTCCGCATTACCAGAGTCATCCTGCCGGTACTTCGCCTAGCGCGGCTCAGGTAAGCGCTTGCTCTGCATCGGCTGGAGGATGACATGAAAACGATTTTCGGAATTGTTGCGGCCGGCTTGCTGTCGGGTTCCGCGCTTTGCAGCCCCACCTCGAAAATATCATGGTTTCTGTATGATGAAGAGAGGGGGGCCTGGTGCGGGTTCACAAGTGAAGCTGCTTTTCAGGACAAGGCCAATAAGGAAAAACCTCTGGCGAGCGCCCGTGTTAAACTCGTTTCGGGAACTCCATCAGAGATCACCTATCAAGTCCAGCCTGAGAGTGGAGATTGGGTGATCGCAGATAGGTATAGCTTCCTACCAGGACGTATCAGCCTAAAGCGCGCGACGATATTCGCGCAGACTGGCATGCAGGTCATACAACGGGCGATTATTCGGCGTGGAGTTGCGACCAGACTGCAGCTACTCAGCGTAAGGAACGTTGATGGATCTTCTGCAGGCATAAAGGACGTAGACGTTCCGCTGGTCCCTTTCAAAGAAGATGCAAGCCAGTTTCATTTTCTGCCCATTGCGCTTGCCTTGGCTAAGCGGCCTGCGATGATGCTGTGCGGACCTCGCGGAACACCTTAGGAACATCATTCGGCAAGTTCGTTACTGACTGATGTTTCTCGTTGCAGATGTTGCCTGCCGCAATTGCGGACGCAAAGCGCTTTCGTGGGATTGGCGACCCCGTCAGTATAGACGGCGCTCCAACTACCATACGCAGGCCGGCGGCGTCGGCTTCGCCTATGACGCGCGCGGCAACCTGACGAACTCGGGCGGCTCGGCCTATAGCCATACAGGGTGACGTGGCCCCAGCCCTTCACCCAGCGGCAACCAGAGGTGGACGGCGTCATCGCGCATGAGAGCAGGTGAAGTGACCATGGGTTAATCCTGCCCGTTGCCGTTCGAACCCAGCGGCAAAAGCTGCCGGAATGGCGTAGCCGACCACGCGTGCGGCCGATCAAGACTGCCGCTATCGGCCCGGCGGCAGGGACCTAGCGGACTGACGAACCGTGAAGAACAGCGTCTGGTTGAGCGGCTAGTTGCGAATGCGATGGTTGAGGCTCTCGACGAATCCGTATCGAGCAAAGCTCTCAACTACCTGTATCGAGCGTCGATTTGCTTCGCGCAATGCAGTGCACCCGGCGCTCCTGGGGCCGGATCAGCCGAGCACGTGCCATCCCAACACGGAGGTAACGCATACCGGCGCAAACGTCTTTTCATTCGAGCAGGGCGTGGTGGATCGCCGGCAACAATCCTTTGAGCGATCATATCATTCGTGACGATTGCTGATGCCGCAGGACAAGACGCGCAAACCGCCGCCCTTTCTTCAAAGGACGGCGGCTTGACGGACGTTATGCTTTGGTCGTCGCGGCTGATCAGGCGGCGTATGCCACCGTCGTGGTGGTGGTCTTGTTGCGACGGCGCATGGCGAAGCCGACCGCGCCCATGCCGAGGATCATCAGCGCCCAGGTTGCGGGTTCGGGGACCGCGCCGGTCGCCGCTTCGAAATTGTAGGTCGTGCTGCCGCTGTTGGTGATGAACGTGACGTTGTCGGCAAATGCATGATAGCCGGTGGTCGCGCCGCTACCCACGCCGACCGAGAACCCCGACACCGTCGCACCGGTCAACTGCGCCGCCCATTGCGCGATAGTCTGTCCGGCGTTGACGTCCCCGCCGGTGATGTAGAACTTGTCGTTGACGGACGACGAATACCAGGTGTCACGCAGCGTGTTGCCGTAGGTGCCGTTATAGGCCCCTTCCCAGATCAGTTCCTTGCGTGCCGATCCGTCCTGGATCAGCAGGCGGAGCGCCGGCGTATAGTCGGTGTTGTACGGGTTGGTGGAATCCGCCGCGATCCGCCAGTCGAAGGTCAGGCCGGTCACCGCCGAAAGCGCGCCAAGATCGGTCCGCGCGCCTGCATATTGGATGCCGAGCTGCGTGCGCGTGCGGTCGCCGGTCATCTCCAGCGATCCGTTGCCGGACCGGGGCGCCGTGGTGCTCACCGTCGCGGTACCGCCGCCGGTATTCTCTCCCGGAATGGTGCCCCAGGTCGACGCGCTGGGCAGTCCGGACACGGTGTTCACGACAACAGTAGCGGCGGACGCCGGCGCAGCCACAATGGTTGACGCCAGCAACGTGGCGACGATCGCGGTATGCACTTTCATGTGATTCATCCTCTCGACGCTCCGTCCCTGCGCGAAGCATGAACATCGTGTTAATCTCGCGTTCACCAGAAGGACAGTCCCCCATCCCTAAGTTTTTTGCTGTGTATCAATGCGATACATTCTCCTCGGTCGACCTGCGGCTACAGGAGTGGGATCCGTCTTAGGTAACGAGGGGCGCTTCGAACCGCTCGCTCGCGGTATTCTTGCGCAGGGATCGACCGCATCGATCGGGCCCGTTTCTCGCCCTCCGTTGCATCAGAAACATGCGAGCGCACGGCGGTGACGGCGATCAGGCGGACGGCCGGCACCCGCGACCATGGTACACGCTGCGGCCTAGACACGAGGCTTAACCCGTGCCGAGGCGAGCGGAGACCGGGCGGCAGGAACACCCCAGGAACGTGACGCCGGGCGCGTTCGCCTGCCCGGGGCGGCGCGCGTTATCCCAGCAAGCTGTAGGCGAGCGTATCGACCAGCACGTTGCGTGCATCCGGCGTAAGATGATGTCCGGCAAAAGCCAGGACGGTCAGTTGCTCGAAATCGATCGTCTTCCGGCGGCTTGTCGAGAAGGTCCGCAGCAGGCGTCCTAGCGTGTCCGGCGCGTCAAACGCGTGCATCTCGCCAAAGGCCGCGACCAGCTCACGAGCGGCCGCCACATCGGCCCTGTGACGACACCGGATGTGACCGAGCAGCGTGGCCGGGAGACGATCGTCGGGCGTCGCGCCAGCGATAGCGTCCCACGCCGCCACCGCCGCCGTCGCCGCTATCCATGGCCAGCGCAGTGTGCCCCTGCAGGAACTTGGTCATCGCCGCCCTGCCGGAGTGGTCGGACAGACTATCCGCGATTGCTTCCGCCTGGCGATCACGTCGATCTCGAGGATCACGTCGCAACCGGGTGCGGACGAAACGACATCGGGCTGAGGCGGGATCGGATCCATCGCGCGCATGCTTTCTGCCCCGCCTTCGTGGCGAAGGCAGAGACGAGATGCATTGACGATGATCAAACGAAGCCGCGGACCAGGCAAAAACCTTGCCGATGCCGCGAGGTTCGAGGACGGCACGCGGCCGGTCGGGTGCCTCGGCGGTCAGGTCCGCCGGTCCGCCCCGCATGCGGAAGGACCGGCGGCAGGGCCTTATTTCGCCATCGGCAGTGGCTGACCGCCGTTGAGCGGCGCCCCCGTATTCTGGTCGGTCGGCGTCGGCTGGATCATGGCGCGCATCTGCCACTGATATTTGTCGATCGCGTGCTGCACCTCCTGCAGGAGGTTCGACGTGGTCGGATCGCCGTCTTCGGTGGCCTTGATCCCCTGCCCCACCTCATCGCTGACCACGCGATAGTTGCGCGCGAACCAGACGATCACCTGCCCGTCGTCGATAAACCCGCCGGTGATTTCGGGTACGCGGCTGGTGCGTACGATCGTGTTGGCGCGGCCATCGGCCGAGGCGCCGATCGCGAGCAACCGCTCGGCGACCTCGTCCGCATATTTGCCCACGCCCTCGTAATGCTCCTGCAGCAGCTCGTGCAGAGGATAGAAGAGCGTGCCGGAGACGTTCCAATGCGCCTGCTTCGTCTGGAGCTGAAGCTGCTGCAATTCGGTCAGCGTCTGCTGCAGGGCGGCGATCGAAGCGCGCTGCGCCTCGCCCCGCGGGCCGCCATGGTCGCGGTCCGAAATGCTGTTCTGCGGGAAACTGCCCGACGCCTGCTGACTCTGGGCGGCGGCGGGCGCGGCGACGAGGCACGCAGCGACGAACAGTGGGAGGCGCATCGGCAATTCCTTCATGGAAGATGAACACTGCCCAGAACGCCGCCAGCGCCGATAGCGTTGTCTAAATTCTCGTTCAGCTTCCGGCATGACGCCGGATTGGACGTTTCTGCCGAGCCGCGGTCAAACACCCCACGCTTCCCGAAAGATAACGAGACGCATTGATCTGTATCAATACAAAAGTATTTGGCGCGTGCGGAACCTTTTCCGACGATCGGCGGAATTAACCTAAGTAATAATTCTTGGACACAATTTTCCCGAACGACGTTGAGCCCCAGCAAAAAAGAAAAAGGGGCGCACATGATCATCTTTCATCTGGCGCTCGGCGGCTGCCTGAAGGCGCCGCCCGTCGATTTCGGGATCACGGCGGACACCGGCGGCCATATCGCCTATGTGCTCGATGCCGCTCACCATCAGGCAATGCGCGACGATGTGGAACAGGTCGTCATCGTCACGCGCGCGTTCGACGACATGCGTCTGGGCGCGACGCATGCCCGCAGCCACGAAACGGTCGCGCACAAAGTGACCATTCGCCGCATCGCTACCGACGATCGTCGCTACCTCGAGAAGGAGGCACTGGGGGCGGACCTCGGTGCGTTCATCGAGGCGTTCGTCGCGATGCTCGCCGCTCTGCCGCGCCGACCCGACGTGATCCATGCGCATTTCGCCGATGCGGCCACGGTCGCGATGGTCGCACAGCGACGGTTCGGCATCCCCTTCGTCTACACGCCGCATGCGCTCGGCATCGACAAGCGGGAACAGCGGATCGAAAGCCCCGGGCTGGACGCGCGCATTGACGCCGAACGCGTGGCCATTGCCGCCGCCTCTTCCGTCGTCGTGTCGACGGAAGAGGAAGCCCGGCGGCAGGTCGCAGGCTATGGCGTCGCGCTCGGCGACCGCATCCGGGTCGTCGCGCCCGGCGTGCCGCGCCAAGGCCGCGAAAGAGCCGTGCGGACGCTGGCGGACCGGCTGGATGAATGGTTCGAACGCCCCGAACTGCCGATCGTGCTCGCCATCGCCAGGCCGGTCGCGAAGAAGAACCTCGGCGCGATCGCGCGCGCCTTCGCCGGCAACGCCGGGCTGCGTGCACGCGCGAACCTCGTCATTCTCGCCGGGCAACACGCGCATGCCAGCGGGGAGGAGCGTGCCGCGCTTGCCGAGCTGCGGGCGATGGCCGACGCGCCGGCCCTGCGCGGCCGTTTCGCGCTGCCCGCGTCCCATGACGCGGACGACGTCGCCGCCCTCTATGCGCGCGCGGCCGACGGGGGCGTGTTCGTCAACCCCGCGCTGCACGAGCCGTTCGGCCTGACGCTGGTCGAGGCGGCGGCGGCGGGCGTGCCCGTCGTCGCGACGCGCAACGGCGGTCCGGCCGATATCCTCGCGACGATCGGCCACGGCTTGCTCGTCGACCCGAAGGACGAGGCCGCGATCGGCGCGGCCATGGAGGCGATCGTCGCCGATCCCACGCGCCACGCCGGCTTTGCAACCGCCGCCCGGGCGAATGTCGGCCGCTATTGCTGGCACCGCTATGCCGCGACGACATCGACGCTGTACCGCGACCTTGCCGCCCCGCGCCTGCTCGCCTGCGACATCGATAACACGCTGACGGGCTGTATGGAGAGCGCACGCGCGTTCGCCGCGTGGCGCGAGGCGACCGACCTGCCCTTCGTCATCGCGACGGGCCGCGGCTTCGATGCGGCACGCATGATCCTGAAACGCTGGCGGCTTCCCCAGCCGGACGCGTTCATCGTCGACGTCGGGACGCGGCTGATGCTCGCCGACGGACATGGCGGGTGGCGCGTCTGCCCCGACTATGCCCGCGCGCTCGACGCCCATTGGGATCGCGAGGCCGTGGAGGACGCCCTTGCGCCGCTGGGGATCACCCGCCAGCCGGAGGCGACGGCGGGGCCGCACAAGATCAGTTTCTACGGCACCGCAACGGATGCGGAACGCGTCCGCCTCACGCTTCGCGCGCAAGGCCTCGCCGCACGCACCGTCTTCTCGCACGGTCGCCTGATCGATGTGCTCGCGCCCACCGGCGGCAAGGCGCAGGCGATCGCCGCCTTTGCCGCCCGCTCAGGCCTGACGCTGGCGGATTGCGTCGCGGCGGGCGACAGCGGCAACGACGACGACATGCTGGCTGCCTGCGGTCACGCCATCGTCGTCGGCAATGCCGGCGCGGAACTCGACCATCTGCCAGAGCGACCAGGGCTGCTGCGCGTCGCGGGCCGGCACGCGGCCGGTGTATTGGAGGGGCTGACGACACTCGGTCTCGTGGCCCGGTCGACACCGAAGCCGTGCGTGGCGGCGGCGGCATGATGCGTCCCTTCGGCTATTTCGTCCATCATCAGGGGCGCGGCCATGCCGAGCGCTGCGCCGCCATCGCACGGGCGCTGCCGTCCGCGCGACCGATGACGATCTTCTGCGCGCGCGACGATATCTTCCCGCCCCTTCCGCAACAGGTCGACATCGTCCGTATTCCGTCCCTGTTCGAAGCCACCGGCGACGAGGCGACGACCATGGACTGGGTCCCGACCCCGCAGACGCTGCATTGCGCGCCGCTGGGCTGGCCGGGGATCCGCCGCGCGATGAGGACGCTGGCCGACTGGTTCGACACCGCGGATCCGGCGCTGATCCTCTGCGACGTGTCGGCGGAGGTGGCCCAGTTCGCACGCATCTGCTCCGTGCCGCACGTCAAGGTGCTGCAGCACGGCGACCGCACCGACCCGGGTCATCGCGCCGCCTATGACGGGGCAGCGGGGCTGCTCGCGCCCTTTCACGCCGATCTCGGCCAGCCCGACTGGGACGATGCATTTCGCGCGCGGACCTGTTTCGCCGGCGGGCTCGGCGTCGACGTGCGCGTGCCGGAACGCGAGGTGGCGCGCCAGCGGATCGATATCGGCGCGGACGAGGAGATGATCCTCGTCCTGTCGGGCGGCGGCGGCGAAGGCTTTGCCCAGGCGCCGATCGGCGTCGGCGCGCGCACGCGCCCCAATGCGCGGTGGATCACGATCGGCAAGGTGCAGCGTGACTGGCATGCCACCGAACCATCCAACGTCGAGCACCGCGGCTGGGTGGAGGATGCCGCCGACCATATCGCGGCGGCGGACCTCGTCATCGCCTCGACCGGCAACACGACGTGCCAGCAGATCCTCGCCGCCGGGCGACCCTGGCTTGCGGTGCCAGAATGGCGCTATTTCGACGAACAGCACCGCAAGGCGGAGGCGCTCGCCGCGGCTGGCGTCGCCACCGTTCGCCCCCACCTTCCCTCTTCGGCGCAAGGCTGGAACGCCGCGCTCGCCGAGACGCGTGCCCATCATCGGCCCGACCGGCAGCGCGCAATGATCGACGATGCGCCCGCTGACCGGGTCGCGCTGTGGCTCGAAGCCCTCGCCGACCGGCTGTGGACCCCGATCACCATCACCCTCGCCCCCTCCCTGGAGCCCCGCCCCCTATGACCTCCGTCTCCGTCGTCACGCTAGCGAAAGGCCGCCCCGATCACCTCGTCAACGTCGTGCTCGGACTGACGCGACAGACGATGATGCCGACCGAATTCATCGTCGCCGTCATGCAGGACGATCTCTACGACCTGCCAGACGCGCCCTTTCCCGTCCGCCAGATCCGGATCGAGGCGGATTCCCTGCCGCTCGCGATGGCGCGCAACGTCGCCGCCGGCGCGGCGCGCGGCGACACGCTGGTCTTCCTCGACATGGATTGCATCCCCGCGCCGGAACTCGTCGCGGACTATGCCGGCTTTGCGGCGACCTTCGATGGCTTGCTGATGGGTGAGGTCATGTATTTGCCCGGCGGCGCGACGGCGGGCGACTGGTCCTACGACGCCTTTGCGGCGGTGGCGGAAAAACATTCGGACCGGCGCGGCCCGCCCGCCCGGGGGCTGGAGCTGTGCGCGGATTATCGCTGCTTCTGGTCGCTCAACTTTGCCATGCGGCGCGACACCTTCCTGCGCGTCGGCGGCTTCGATGAACGCTATGTCGGCTATGGCGGCGAGGACACCGATTTCGGCAAGATGCTGGACGGCGCGGGCGTGCCGATCGCGTGGATAAAGGGCGGGCTCGCCTATCATCAATATCACCCGCACCACATGCCGCCCGTCCATCACCTCGACAGCGTGGTGCGCAACGCGCAATTGTTCGAGCAGAAATGGGGCTATCGCACCATGGGCCATTGGCTGCACGCCTTTCGCCTGATGGGCCTGATCGACGACGCCCCCGGCCGGCCGATCCGGATCCTGCGCGCGCCCGACGACGGCGATCGCGCGCTGACCGGACAGCAGAGCCACCAGCCCTATGCGAATACGGCGACCGTCCTGCGTCACCTGGAAGCGGCCGCGCGAGCGCCGGATACGGTCGCGGCATGAGGATCGCGGTCCTCGCCCATGTTCGTCAGCGGATCGCGGAACCCTTCGCCGGCGGGATGGAGGCGCATTGCTGGCAGCTCGCCGCCGGGCTGCAGGATCGCGGTCATGACGTGGTTCTGTTCGCCTCGGGCGACAGCGATCCGCGCTTCGCCATCGATCCCGTCCTGCCCGAGCATTACGAACGGACCTTTCCCTGGGCGGAGCATCGTGGATCCGCTCCGCTCATCGCGCATCTGGACCATGGCTATGCGGCGGCGTGCGACCGGATCGCGGCGGGGGGCTTCGACGTCGTCCACAACAACAGTCTGCATCGCTTCCCGCTCGAGCAGCGACGCACCGCGATGGTGCCGACCGTCACCTCCCTCCACGTCCCGCCGTACGACGCGCTGCACTGGTTCGTCAGCCAGAGCCCGTCGCCGCGCCATCACCTGACCGTCACGTCTGCACGGCAGCGCGAGGCATGGTGGCCCGCCGGCGCGCCGGCGGAGGTTTCGATACTGCACAACGGTATCGACGCGGAGCGCTGGCCTTACCGCACGGACGGTAACGGCGACGCGGTCTGGTGCGGGCGGATCACCCCCAACAAGGGGCCCCATCTCGCCGCGCGGGCGGCACGCGCGGCGCGCATTCGGCTGACCCTGTTCGGCGCGATCGAGGACCCGGATTACTGGTCCGCCGAGGTCGAACCGCTGATCGCCGACACCGTCGTCTATGGCGGCCATCTCGGTGCGGCGGCGCTCGCCGACGAACTCGGTCGCGCCTCCTTGTTCGTCTTCACGCCATGCTGGGACGAACCCTTCGGACTGGTCGCGGCTGAAGCCATGGCATGCGGCCTGCCCGTCGCCGCGTTCGACATGGGCGCCGCGCGTGAGGTGATCGGCGAAGCTGGCCGGTTCGCGCCGCCCGGGGACGTCGAGGGACTGGCCGCTGCGATGCGCGAGGCGATGGCGATACCCCCCAAAGTACCACGCGACCGGGTGATGCGCCTGTTCACGCGCGAACGCTGGCTCGATCGCTGCGAGGCGCTGTACCGCACGGTGATGGCGGGTGACGCCAGGCTGGCGGCATGACCGATGTCATCGCGGTCCAGCAGGCGGCGCTGGATCGATTGTATCGCAGCCATGTCGGGCCGGGCGACCGCTATGCGTTGCTCGATTTTCCCGACCACGCCAATGTCGGCGACAGCGCGATCTGGCTCGGCGAGCTGGCGATGCTGCGCGCGATCACCGGCCGCGAACCCGACTATGTTTGCACTTGGCACGATTTCGATGAGCGGGCACTGCGCGCCGCCTGTCCCGACGGCATCGTCTTCCTGCACGGCGGCGGCAATCTCGGCGACATCTGGCCGCATCACCAGCGGCTGCGCGAAACGGTGCTCGCGACGCTGCCCGATCGCCGGATCGTGCAATTGCCCCAGTCGATCCATTTTCGCGATGCGACGGCCGCCGCGCGCTTTGCGAGCGTCGCCGCCGCCCATCCCGCGCTGACGCTGTACGTTCGTGACTGCCCCAGTCTCGGCATCGCGCGCGACATGATCGGCTCCTCGGCGGCTATCGCCCCCGATTCCGCGTTCGCGCTTGGCCCCCAGCCGCGGCAAAGGACAGACGTACCCTTGCTGGCGCTGATGCGCACGGATGTCGAGCGCGATGCGCATGCCCCCGCGCTTGCCCCTGGGACGCTCGCCTGCGACTGGCTCGACGACGAAGGCACGGTGGAGGGCGATCATGCGGCGCAAGCGCTGGCGCGCGTCCGCCGCGGCCTTCGTCTTCTGTCGCGCGGGGAAGCGATCGTCACCGACCGCCTGCACGGCCATATCCTCGCGCTGCTGCTCGACATTCCCCATGTTGTCCTCGACAACGACTATGGAAAGATCGGTCGCTATGTCGAGGCATGGACCTCGGCAAGTCATCGGCTTCATCGCTCGGTTCCAGCCATAAGATCGGCGGCCGCGTGACGGACACGCCGGTGGTGAGCCTGCTGGTGTGCACGCGCGATCGCGTGCTTTCCCTGCCGCGATTGCTGTCGTCGATCACGCGCGCCGCCGCGCATCCGGAGGCTCCGCGGATCGAGGTGGTGCTGGTGGACAATGGCTCCGCCGACGGCACGGCCGACTGTCTCGCGCATTGGGCAGCGGATCAACCGTTCACGGTCCGACTGATCAAGGCCGAGCGGGCTGGACTGGCGCATGCGCGCAATGCCGGCCTGCCCCATGCCCGCGGCGCGATCCTCGCGATGACGGATGACGATTGCCGTCTCCATACCGACTATTTCGCTGCGCTCGTCAGCTGCTTCTCCGCCCTGCAGGCGCCCGCGATCGTCGGCGGGCGCATCCTGCCGGGCGATCCGGCGGACCTTCCGCTCACCATCAAACTCGAGGACCATCCGATGGTCGCCGCGCCGCATCGCTTTCCCGGCGGCTTCGCCATGGGCGCCAATCTGGCCATGACCGGCGATGTGCCCGGCCGCGTCGGCCCGTTCGATGCGCGCTTCGGGGCCGGCACGCCGTTCCGCGCAGCCGAAGATACCGACTATCTCGTCCGCGCGCAGGCGGCCGGCGTTGCCATTCGCTACGATCCCCGCTTCGTGGTGGACCACCATCACGGACGCCGTTTGCCGGCCGAGGAACGCTCGCTGCTGGCGGGCTACGGCATCGGCGATGGCGCGCTCTACGCCAAGTTCCTGTTCAAGGACCCGCGCGTGCTCCGCTTTCTGCTGGGCGACCTCGCGGCGCTGCCGCGCGATGTGTTCGCTCCCATACGCACCCACGCGAGCGTCCGGTCCTTCCACTTCTTCCGCCTGCGCTGCAAGATCCGCGGCATGGCCATCTATGCTTGGGTGGCAGCCCGTGCCGCCGCCCAGCGCCGCACGCGCGGACACGGGCGGGGAGTCAGCGTCCCGTCGGCGCCGGTGGGCAGACGCCCGGCGACTCGCCGTTGAGGCGAAGCGACTGCCAGCCGCGGTCGAGCGCGGGCGGAGGTCCGCATCGGCGCAGCTGGAACCGGACCTTCTTCGCCCCGAAATCGAGCGAGACGCGGCGGAAGCTCCCCATCAGGTCGGTTCCCAGCATCATCGCCGGTGTGTCGCGCAACCCGAAGAGCGCAAACGGGGGCAGGTCCGCGAAGCCGACGACCACGTTGCGCATCGTGATGCTGCCGATCCGCATCTCGGGAACGATGGCCAGCGGCACTTCCATCCGCTCGCCGGTCACGCTGATCAGTTCGGTCGTGGCGGACTGCGGCGGCGTCCGACGGCGATGGAACAGGGCGTCGCGAAGCGCGAGATTGCCGATCGTCAGCTGCGACCCGGTATCGACGACCGCGCGGATGCCGACGCCGCCGGCCCGCGCCTGCGTCAGGATCAGCTGGCCGCCGCGACGACGCGCGGTGACGACGATGTCGTCGGCACGGGTCTGTACCGGCCGCCGCGTATCCTCGACGGTGACGGCGTTCGTCTCGAAATCGAGCATCAGCCGCTGACCCCGCAACGCATCGATCCCGACCAGGCCGCGCGCACCCAAAGTGGCCTCGGGCAAGGTCGGCGCCGCGATGTCCTCCACTATACTGCTGCCGATCCCGAGCCGAGCGATACGCGCCGTCTCGCGGCGGCTCGTCCCGGCCATGCCGTGCAACATCACCGGTTCGCCGGGTGGCAAGACAAGCGCACGCGCAAGCCTGTCCGCGATCACGGACCGATCCGCGCCGCTATCGACGACGAAGCGGTAGGGGCCATGGCCGTTAACGGTCACGCCCACGGCCATGCGCGTGTCAAGTTGCTCGCCGGCGACGCTTTCGCCCGCGATCTCCAGCGCGTCGTCGATCTGTGCTTCGCCGGGCGGGAGGCGGGCGGCGGGCGGAGGATCCGGGACGCGCTGCGGCAGTGGCGCCGCCTGAGGCGACAGCGCACCGGCAAGCCAGAAGAGGCAGCACGCGACCATGGCCGATCCTAGCACCGCGACGACGCCAATCCAATGTTTCCGGGGGATTGCGTCGCAGACGTCGGGATCAGCGCAGCAGGTCCTCGTTGACGCGCGCCATCTCGACCAGCACGGCGGAGGTCTCGCGCGACAAGTCGCGGATCGCGGCCGCGACGACGGCAAATCCGCGGCCGAGATCGCCGAGGCGGGCGGCCTCGATACTGGCGTTCAGGGCGAGGTTGCGCGTGTCCGCCGAAATCCGCGCGACGGTCGCCAGCATCGTGCCGGATTGGCGAGCCAGTGCTTCACGCGAGTCGCTGCGACGGTCCATCATCCTTTCATGCGTAACGTCGAGGAACGTCAGTATCGCACCCCCCGCCGCGATCGGATCAAAGGTCACCTCGAAGATCTTGCCGCTGTCGAAGACGTGGTCGAACCGTTGCGGTATCCCCTGTCGCGACCAGCTACGATGATTGTCAAGGACGCGCGCCACCCGATCGGCAGACCAGCCGACGGCCCTGCCGACGGACGCAAGATAGCCGCCCAGCGTCGAGCCGATCGAGATCGAACCCCGCGCGAATCCGAAGATCGTCGGGACGCGGTCGTTAATCAGCATGATCGACTCGTCGGCGTCGTACATGACCACACCCTGACGGACGTGGGCCATCAGAAGCGCGAGCTGTGCAGCCGCATCCAGCGGCGTGTCGGTCAGCGCTGCTCCCACAGCCGATCCATCCACGCGCGGGCTTCGTCCATCGACAGAAACGTACGACAGTTCGGACCGCGCAGGTAGCGTTCGGTCTGTAGCTTCGCGAGGTTCGACGAGGCGACCGCGGCGACCGGCGCGGACGTCAGTTTCATCGCTTTCGGCACGAACAACGCCAATATGTCCACGACCGCGCCGGAGTGGACGCTGGATTCACGCAGGTCGGCAATCGCCCGGAAAGGACCGTGGCGCAGGCGCGCCGCGGTGGCGCGCGCCAGTGCCTCCGCGGTGAACTTCGTCGCGACCGGCACGGTCCAGAATCCGCGCGCAGTGATCGAGAACAGCGACGCTTGCTCATCGAATGCGATTTCATAGTGTTCGCGAGACATTCCAGGTCCTGTTCCGGGCACGAAGACGCGGTCGATGACCGTCCTGTCGGCCTTACCGACGGACCGCGCCTTCAAGACCGGACAATCGCCCACAAGCCTTAATAAACTCACATTGGCGGATGGACAGAACCGTACCGAAATCGATCGATCCTCCGTCGAGGGAGCGCCCCGGCGTAAAATGTTGCGCATCCGCTATGATCCGGACGGAGCAGACTGCCTGCCACGCCGTTCTACCCTCTGCACAGGCGGGAGATGAGCGTGCGGTCAAGGTCAGGAAGTATCGTCGTCATCGCGTTGTTGCTGTCCGCCTGCAACGTCGAGGTCGCGCAGGACCGCAACGCCAGTGCGACGGCGACGCCGCAGGCGCCCGTCGCGCAGGCGGGCTGGACCAGCAAGACGACGGACCAATTGCGCACGGCGATCGACGGCCGCGCGGCGCATGGGCTCGACCATGTCGACTTCGGCCCACCGCCAGCGGACGATCGTCAGCGAACCGAGCAGGCGCTGCGCTATGCCGCCGCGCTGGCGCAGGGCGCGACCGACCCGACGAAGCTCTACGACATCTACACAGTCCCCCGTCCCCATCCGGATCTTAAGGCCGGGTTGGCGGCGGCGCTGCACAACGGCGATCTGGCCGGCTGGCTGAACGGGCTTGCCCCGCAGGACGCCAATTACGCCAGGCTGTCGGCGGCCTATCTGAAGCGCCGGCAGCCGGCACCGGAGTCGACCCCCGACATCGCCGTGACCGACCAGCCGGTAAAGCCCGGCGCGAACGATCCACGCATCCCGGCGGTCGCCCACGAATTGGTGGTGCTGGGCTATCTGGACGGCGCGCCGCCATCGGGCTCGATCTACGCTCCGCCACTGGTCGATGCCGTCCGGCGGATGCAGGCGGATTACGGCATGAAGCCCGATGGGATCATCGGGGCCGAAGCGCTCGCCATCCTCAACATGTCCGACGCGGATCGTGCGCGCGCGATTGCGGTCGCGATGGAGCGGCTCCGCTGGCTCGATCGCAATCCGCCCAAGACGCGCATCGACGTCAATCTCGCGGCGGCGCGGCTGACCTATTGGCGTGACGGTGCGATCGTCGACAGCCGCAAGGTGGTGGTCGGCGAGCCTGACCGGGAAACGCCGCAGCTTGGCTCGCCCGTCTTCCGTCTGGTGGCGAACCCGACCTGGACGGTGCCCCGATCGATCCAGGAGAAGGAGATCGCGGGGAAGGGTCAGGGTTATCTGCGCGCCAACAACATGGTGTGGAAGGACGGCTGGATCGTGCAGCAGCCCGGTCCGAAGAACTCGCTGGGCCTCGTCAAGTTCGACATGCTCAACGACCAGGCCATCTACCTGCACGACACGCCGGCCAAGGCGCTGTTCGGCATGGTGCAGCGCCAGCGCAGCCACGGCTGCGTCCGGGTGGACGACGCGCTCGGCTTCGCCGAGATGATCGCCACCGACGAGGGCGTGCTAGACGCCTGGCATCAGGCGCGCGCGACCGGCAAGGAAACGTTCGTCAAGCTACCCCGACAGATCCCCGTTCGTATGCTGTACCAGACCGTGCTGTTCGGCGACGACGGCGAACCGATCGTCCGCAACGACCCGTACGGGTGGGACGATCGCGTCGGTGCCGCGCTCGGCTTCAAGGCGGGCAAGGCCCTGCGCGTCCAGAAGGGCGCCGCGGACATCGGCCCGTGACGCCGTCGCTCGCCTGACGCGTCCGTCGGCAGCCGTACGGGAACGGCGCGTGAAGACCTTGGTTGGGCATGCGGCACCCCAATCGAGGATCCAACGATGACAGTCCAAGCCGTGCGGGTTCACCGCTTCACGCAACCCGAAACGCTGGTCGTCGAGCGCGTCGATCCTCCCGCCTCTGCGGGCGGCGTGATCGTCGCCGTGGAGGTAGCAAGCGTGAACCCCGTCGATTGGAAGACGGCGGAAGGCGCCTATGCCCCCGTCGGCGAGGCCAAGCTGCCGATCACCTTGGGCCGCGATCTTGCCGGCACGATCGAGACGAGCGAGATCGAAGGCTGGACGCCGAGCGACCGCGTGTGCGCCTTCATCGGGCAGGATCGCGGCGCACAGGCCACGCGCGTGCGGGTGACCGCCGAGGAGATGACACGCATCCCCGATCCGGTGTCGACCGATATCGCTGGCGCGCTGCCGCTGGCGGCGATGACCGCTTGGCAGGGGTTGTTCGACCATGGCGGGCTGGAAACCGGTCAGCGGGTGCTGATCCATGGCGCGGCAGGCGGGGTGGGACACCTTGCGGTCCAGTTCGCACGCTGGAAGGGCTGCACCGTGTTCGCGACCGCTGCCGCGGACGATCTCGATTTCGTCGCCTCCCTCGGCGCCGATACCGTCATTGACTATCGCAGCCAGCGTTTCGAGGACGTCGCCACCGGGCTGGACCTCGTCTTCGACACGCAGGGGGGAGAGACGCAGGCCAGGTCGTTCGCGACGTTGAAACCGGGGGGCATCCTGGTGTCGACGCTTGATCCGGACGAGGCGCGCGCCGCCGCGCTCGGCGTCCGCACCGTGCCCCGCTGGCACGCGCAGCCCGACGCGGTGGCGCTCGGCCGGGTGCTGGATCTGGTCGTCGAGGGCGCCGTTCGGGTCGAGATATCGCGCCGTTTCAAGCTGGACGCGGTCGAGGATGCGCATCGCTTCGCCCGCAACGATCATCCGCGCGGCAAGGTCATCCTGGTCGTTTGAGCCGCTCAGGCCGGCGCGGGTTCCAGCCCGAGCCGGCCGCGCGCGCGCCAGCGCATGGTGAGCAGCAGCGCGACGACGAGCAGCCCCGCCGCAAGGCCCCACCATATGCCGGCTCCGGCGAGCGGCGTCGCGAAGCCGAGCGCCACCGAGCTGCCGAAGCCGACGACCCAATAGCCGAACGCGGCGATCAGCATCGGTACGCGCGTGTCCTGGATGCCGCGCAGGACACCGGCCGCCACGGCTTGCGCGCCGTCCGCCAGCTGAAACACCGCCGCCACCGTCAGGAAGCGGACGGCCAACGCCACCACCGTCGCATTGGCGGGATCGTGCGTGTCGATATACAGGCCGATGAGGGATCGGGGGGCGGTCCAGATGATCGTGGCGGTGACGGCCATCACGCCGACGCCGATCGCCAGCGCGACATTCCCTGCCAGCGCGATCCAGCGGCGATCCGCGGCGCCGTACGCCAGACCGACGCGGATCGTCGCCGCCTGCGCGATGCCGAACGGCAGCTGGAATGCGAAGGCGGCGATGTTGAGCGCGATGGCATGGGCTGCAACGTCGGTGACGCCGATCAGGCCCATCAGCAAGGCCGCGCCGCCGAACAGTCCCCCCTCCAGCATCCAGGTTGCCATGATCGGCAGCCCGATACGGCAGATGTCGCGCGCGCGGGCGCCATCGCCACGCCACCAGCGGCCGAAGAGGCGATAGCGCCGCAACCGCCGATCACGCACGAGGATCACCGCATAGGTCAGGGTCATGACCGCAAAGCTGATCAGGTTCGCCAGTGCCGATCCCGCCAGCCCCAGCGGCGGCGCGTGCCAATGGCCAAAGGCCAGCACCCAATTGCCGACGATGTCCACCAGCAGGGCGACGCCCGTCGCGAGGAATGCCCAGCCCGGCCGCCCGAGCGCCGCTGCGGCGATACGCATCACGCCCGCCGCGACCGACAGCGGCACGGCGGCGAGCAGGATACGCAGGAACAGGCCGGCCCGTCGCGCGACCTCGGCATCCTGGCCGGCAAGCGACAGCAGGGCCTGGCCATGCCAGAGCAGCAGCATCACCGGCACCGCACCGATCGACCCGACCCACAACGCCATGCGCACGTCGCGCCGTACGCCGCGGACGGCGTGCGCCTTGCGGCCACGTTCCGCGGCGATCAGGGGCGCCGCCGCACTCGTCAGGCCGATCAGCGCATAGCTCAGGAGATTGAACAGAAAGGCCGCCAGCGTCGCGGCCGCCAGGTCGACGGCGCCGAGCCGCGCGACGAAGATCACGTCGACCGCCGCGATGGCCATCTGCAACAGGTTCGCGCCGACCAGCGGCCCGGCAAGCGACAGCAACGCCCTTCCCTCGTCCTTGACCGACGATGGTGGAGGAGCGGCAAGAGACGGGGAAAGGTTCGGCTGCATGCCAGTGCCTTACAGCAAATGCGCGCCGTGCCGACCGCCTTCCGCGCCCTTCCCGTCACGCGCGCCGGCTATCGCCGCCCCGCCCCCCGTCTACTCAGGATGCAGCGCCCGCATGTGGGGGACGATGCAGATAGGCATGTTCACGCAACTGGTGGCGCAGCATCTGCTGCGCCGGCGCCGCTTCGGACGCCGGGAATTCCGGGACGAGGCTGTTGGTGTCGGTTTCCAGCTCGACGACGCCGTTGACGATCCGCCCGTCGCGGTGGGTCGCGACGCCCGCAACCGTCTGGTCGAAGTGAAGCGGGTCGAGGGTGAAGCCGTGCCCGCCATTCGGCAGGACGATCGTCTCCCGAAAGCGTCGGCCATTCGGGTAAGGCAGGGCATAGGGTATGTCCGCCGGCGTCCCCGGCTCGCGCGCGAGATCCAGCGACTCGCCCAGCTGCACGCCGGTCAGTTCCAGCGCGTCGTCGGTCCAGTCCAGCGACGCTATACCGTTGAGCACCAGCGTCTCTTCGCCTTTGGTGGCATCGAAGCGCGACAGCACGTCCGTCGGCGCGATATAGTCGAACTGCTTGCCGAACACGCCTCGCAGCGTCCGTTCGCGCTGCTCGGTCGACAGCGCGGCAAGCTGTCGACGGATGACCAGCGCGCCATCGCCCCGGAACGTCACCTCCGCATGGGCGACGACCGGCTTGTCGAAGCCTGCGGATGCGTCCAGCCGCAACGCCGTCTCGCGCAGCGGCTTGTCGGCGGGCGGCGGCATCATCGCGACGAGGGTCCCGCCCTGCGCCTGCACCGGCAGTCCCCAGTGGAAGGCGGGCGTGCGGATGTCGGCGAGATGCCGGTCGTCCATCCGTGTACCGTCGAGCCAATAGGTTCGCCCGGCGATGACCGCGCGGACGAGAACATGGTTGAACAGGCCGGCTGAGGGCAGGAAGCTCGGGATCGCATCGCCGAACGAACCGGCGGATACGAGGACGGGCTGCGCCTCGATCTTGAGCTGATGCAGGAGGGCGAGCAGCAGCACCGTCTTGCCCTTGCAGTCGCCATATCGGCGGGTCCAGGTATCCTCCGCGGCAGCGGGGATATAGCCGCCATCGTTCAGCCCGACGTACAGATACCGTACCTGTTCCTGCACCAAGGCCAGCGCCGCCTCCGCCTGCGCAACGGGATCGGCGGTCATATGCGCGATGCGGGTCGCCTCGGCCTCCACCGCACCGCCGGGCTTGACGAACGAAGCCTTGTCGTACAGCGGCGCCATCGTCGCGGAGACTTCCGCGAAGTCGTGCCAGTCGGAGAACTGGATCGCGTCGGCCTGGCGAAAGCGCTCGGGCGCGTATTTGGGCAGATGCGGATCGGGTACGTCGGTTTCGCTGATCGACAGCGTCTCGGTCCGGCCCGTGGTGATGTGCGGATCGGGAACGCCGGGCAGAGCGCGCCAGCGGATCGGAATGGCCTTTTCCCATTGCGCGTCGAATTGCGTCTGCATCGTGCCGGGCGACAGGTTCAGTCGCGCCTCGTGGTGACGGCCGAGCGCCGGATCGTGGCTGGTCCGGGTACCGCTGATCTCCACGATATCGCCGACCGCAAGGCCAGCGATCGGCAGCGTCGCCGTCAACCGGCCATCGATCGCCGCCCGTTCGAGGTTCGTCTCGCGATGCAGAACGGTGAAATGCTGGTCCTTCAGCACGTCGATCACCTGGCTGCCGCGACGGATGACCACCGTATGGATGCGCAACGTCTCCGTTTCCGGGTTCCACGTCAGCGAGATCGTGCCGAGCTTGGCGAGATCGTCAGGGGTCACGACCTGGTTCGCGGCGACCCAGTGCAGCGACATGCCGCCCTCCGGTTCGAAGACCAGCTGGTCTGCGCGCAGCAACATGTGATGGGGGGCGTGGCCGGCCCGAACCACTTCGACCGGTGTCGCGACCGGCTTGACCCACGCGGCGGGCGCACCGACGGAAAAGCTTGGGGCATCCTCCGCGCGCACGCCTGCCGCAGCCGCCAGCAGAGACCCGGCCGCAACCGCGCATGACAAGATCTTCATGGTCATTCTTTCGATTGGACCGTCAGGCAGGACACCTGACGGGGCATGTATCGAAAGATGATATCGGCCGTTGCTTACAAGAAGCTGACGAGATGTTGTGGGGAGGCAGTATTTTGCTTCACATCGGAACAATTGACGCGAACCGGCACCACGGTCTTCTTGCATCGTGCTGAAGCTCGGCGCCCTCCCCCTTTCCGCTCGGTGACGCCGCTTCGATCATCCACAGCACAGTTTGTGCTTGCGACCGGACCCGCAGGCGCAAGGCTCGTTGCGGCCGATCTTGGCGACGCCCGTCGCCGCCGCAGCGATCGCCGCCGAACCCGGCGCGCGCTTGCGGGAGTCGTACATGCCTCGGACGGTGTCGATCAGTTCGGCCACCGCATGGTCCTCGAACGCATTGATCGCGACACTGTCCAGATCGCTGTCGCCGCGCGCGATCGCGATCAACATGGTCATGCGCGACCAGGGCTCGGCGCCTGCCTGATCGTCGGCAAGCTGGTCCCACGCCTCGGGCCGCAGCGCGATCGCCTCCGCGAAACCGTCGATCCAATATTCCCACATCGGATCGCCGTCGCGCGCGTCGGTATCGAGGATCGGCTGGAACTTGCCGCGCGCGAGATCGCGCGCGATCTCGTCGCGCCGCGCCGCGACGGCACCGGCGAACCATTGCACGTCACGAGGATCGTCGAACGGTGGCACACCGTCTACGTCGATGCCCCAGATGACGGTCATATATTCGCTCGCGTCCACCGGCTGAGGACAGACGACCAGCCCGGTGAGGAAGCCGTCCAGCTCGGTGAGAAGCATCGGCTCCTCGACGGGAAGGTCCGCCAGCGCGCCGTCGAGGCGGCGGAACCGGGACGGCAGCCGTCTCAAAGGCTGATCCCGCGCCGCTGCATTTCCGCATCCGCCATGGCGCGAAGTGGCGTCGGTTCTCCCGCGGCGAAAATGTCGGCGAAATCGAGCAGATCCTCGTCGACAAGCGCCGCAACTGCGGCCTCTACGGCGGCCAGGCGCGCGCGCGCGCGGTCGGTTTCCGCGGCGATGCGCTTCATGCGAGTCTTCAACATGCGGCTGGCGCTAGCAGGATCGGGCGGGCTTGGGCAGCGCGCGTTCGTCGCGGATCGGGACGGCTGGCGCCTCGACGCGCAGCCCCCCATATATGGGATCGCCAAATGCAGGAGACGCACCATGGTCGAAGCGCGGTGGAACGGCGCCCTAATCGCCAGCAGTGACGATACCGTCGTCGTCGAGGGCAATCATTATTTCCCGCGCGAGGCGGTCGACGACGCCCTGCTCCGCCCGAGTGACACGACATCCACCTGCCCCTGGAAGGGGGTCGCGCATTATTACACGCTCGACGTCGCGGGCGCTCAAAACGTGGATGCCGCCTGGTATTATCCCGATCCCAAGCCAAAGGCGGCGGACATACGCGGGCGCATCGCCTTCTGGAAGGGCGTCACGGTCGCCTGACGCGGCACGCGCGGGCGACCGATACCGGCATGGGTGCCAGGCGTCGGTGATCGCACACGCCGCCCGCGAGCGGGCGAAGGCCGATCGGTCGACACACTGTCATTCGCGTGCACGGACGAAGGCCGCGACATCCCGCAGCACGGGCGCCCTGCCGCGGAACGGCCGTGCCAGCGCGAGCAGCAGACCGACGTGGCCGATGTTCGGATAGGAACGCACGTCCACCGCCACGCCACCCGCCCGCAGCCGCGCCGCCAGCGCCTCGCTGTTGCGCGGCCGTACGACCGTGTCGTCGGCGCCGACAAGGAGCAGCGACGGCGGGTCGCCAGCTCCGGCCCAGGTCACCGGTTGCGTGTCCGCCGGGCGCGGCCAGGCACCGAACGCGGCGCGACTGGCATCGACGTCGAACGGTGCGAAGTCATAGGGGCCCGCCAGGCCGATGAAGCCCTTTATCGCCGCCCGGTCCGCCCTCAGCCAGCGGTCGTCGACCGCCAGCATCGCGGCGATATAGGCCCCCGCGGAATGGCCCATCAGCACGATCCGACCGGGATCGCCCCCGAATTGCGCGGCATGGGCCCTCGTCCAGCGCACCGCCGCCGCGCCGTCTTCGACGAAGGTGGGATAGCGCACCGCCGGGACGAGACGGTAGTCGGGAACGACGACCACGAAGCCCTGCGCCGCCAGCGCCTCGCCGACGAAGGCATAGCCGGTGCGCGTACCGCTGTTCCAGCTGCCGCCATAGTAGAAGACCAATGTGGGCATCGCGCGGCTCGCCGCCCTGCGCGGTGCATAGACGTCGAGCGTCTGACGCGGCGCATCGCCATAGGCGATGTCGGCGCCGACCTTCGCCACGCCGCCGTCCTTGGGCACCAGCGTATCGAACAGGCCGAGCGGCGAGCAGCCGACGGTCGCGAGCCCGGCGAGCAGGGCCAGGCCTGCCCGGATCGCGGTCGCGACACCGCTTCTGTTTCGCATTGGCCCCTCTCTCCTCTTGCGGTGACACCCACCAGACGCGGACCGTAGCGTGACCTTTGCGTTCGCCCAATCCGGATCGCATGCCGCGTTCGCAATCGATGGGACGGCTGGAAACGTCGAAGGCCTTGCTGCCGAACGGCCGCGGGTCAGACGATCGTCCGGCGTTGCTCGTGCTCGGAGAGAATGGAGCGGAATGCGTCCGCCAGGGCGCGTCGCTGTTGCGTGGTGGCACGCGGTGGCGCGGCATCCGTCGCTACGGTCGCTGGCGGCGAAGACGGCGGGGCCGCCGTACCGAAGCCGGCATGCACCGCGTGATCCGCAGGATCGGCGGCGGGCACGTCGATGGTCACCGAACCAGGCGACGGTCCGGCTGCGCGCGCGCGCTCGATCACCTTAACCTTGCCCGCGTTGACCAGCAGTACCGTATCCGCGCGCTCGACCAGCGCGGGGCGGTGGGCGATGACGATCCGCGTGACCGGCATGTCGCGGATCGCATCGCCGATCGCGGCCTCGTTCACCTCGTCGAGATTTGCGGTGCCCTCGTCGAGGAAGAGGGCATCGGGCTGCCGATAGGCAGCGCGGGCCAGCAGCAGCCGCTGACGCTGGCCGCTGGACAGCGCGGAGCCCATGTCCCCGATCAGGCTGTGATAGCCCATCGGCATCATCGCCACGTCGTCGTGAATGCGCGAGAAACGCGCGCATTGTTCGATCCGGGTCTGATCGGGTCTGGGATCGAAGAAAGCGATATTGTCGGCGAGCGTGCCGGTCAGCAGCGCATCGTCCTGCAGGACAGCCCCGGCACGCGAACGCCAGGCGGCGAGCGTCGCCGGGCCGAGCGGAACGCCGTCGATCAGGATGCGACCGCCGGTCGGCGTCAACAGCCCCAGCATCAGGCGCATCAGCGTCGTCTTGCCGGCCCCTGAAGGACCGACGATCGCGACGAACCCGCCCGCGGGGACGGTGAAGCTGATGCGGTCGAGGATGGGTCGTTCGACGGGACTATAGGCGAAGCTGACGTCCTCGAGCCGTATCTCCGCGGGCACCTGCCATTCCGGACGTGGGGGTGCCGCACCGATGCCCTCAGGCGCCTCACCGACGATGTCGGACAGGCGTTCGAGATGCAGCCCGATCATCCGCCATTGCTGCAGCTGCTGGACGACGTTGATCGCGCTGTCGGAAAAACTGCTGCGGTACGAGACGAAGGCGAGGAGCACCCCCAGGGTCATCGCCCCCCCGATCACCGCATTCGCGCCGAGGTAGACGACAAGGACGAGTTCGATGCCGAAAAGGACGTGCTGCGCCAGTCCCGTCCGCAGCGTGAACATCTGCGCGCGATAGCTCGCGTTGACCACCTCGTTGTTGCGGTTGCGCCACCCGGCCTCGCGAAGGCCTTCGCTGCCGTGCAGCTTGATCGCCCGCATCGCGCGCATCGTCTCGAGCAGGTAGGTTTCCTCGCTTGCCTTCGCGAGGATCTGCTCCTCGAACCTCTGGCGCCATCGGGGAAACATGGCGAAGGAAATAGCGAAGAATATCAGCGTCGCCGCGACGACCACGCCCGCCAGTGCCGGACTGATCAACAGCATCACGACCAGCGTGGTCAGCGCCAGCATCGTGTCGATGACGGCGTTCACGATACCCTGGGTCAGCAATTCCTGGATCGGACGGATCGACCCGATCCTGCTCATCAGATCACCGACATGGCGACGCTCGAAATAGGCGAGCGGCAGGCGGACGAGATGGTGGACGACATTGCCCGCGAGTTGCGCCGCCAAAGTCTCCCCGAGGGTCAGCACCACCCAGCCGCGCAATCCCGTGAGCAACGCGTTGAGGACGTAAAGACCGCCGAACCCGAGCGCGAGCATGGAGAGCAGACCTGCGTCCCCCTGCGTGATCGCGCCGTCGATGGTCAACTGCATGAAATAGGGCAGCGCCAGCGCCGTCAACTGGATCAGCAGCGACAAGCCCGCGACCTGCGTCGCCGCGGGCCCGTAATTGGTCAGCCTGCTCCACAGGTCGGAAAGGCGGACGTTGACGCGCGCTTCGACGCGGGCGAAGCCGGGGGTCGGCTGGCATTCCATCGCCACGCCGGTGAAGTGCCGCGACACCTCGGCCAGCGACAGGTCGCGGCGGCCGATCGCGGGGTCGAGAATGGATACGCGTCGACCGGCCACCCGCTCCACCACGACGAAATGCTCGAGATCCCAATGCAGGATCGCGGGCAGGCGCAATTCGCCCAGCTCCTCCATGTCGAGCCGTAGCGGACGCGGGCCGAGCGCCAGGTGATCCGCCACAGTCATCAGTTCGGCCAGCGTCACGCCCTTCATCGACGTCGGAAAGCGTTGCCGCAGTCCTGCCAGATTGACGCGGTGGCCGTGGAATTGCGCCACCATCGTCAGGCAGGCCAGCCCGCATTCGGCAGCCTCCGCCTGTAGGACGGGCGTCATCTGGCGCGCCCAGGGGAAAGCGAATACCGTCATGACCGTGCAGCGCGCAGCAGCGGATCGAGGAGCACTTCCCACATTCGACGCCGTTCGAGTACGAGATTGGCCGCGAGCGTCATGCCGGGACGCAGGGGCTGTGCGCCGGCACCCCTGCCGCGATCGAGCCGGACCCGGATGCGAAAGACGGGCTGGTCGATCTTCAATCCGGGATCCAGCGAACTTGGATCGGCCGGTACCCCGCTGATGTCGATCACGCGGCCGATGCCCGCGCCGAATTTCTGGAAGGGGAACGCGTCGAAGAGCAGGCGGACCTCGTCTCCCGGCCGCACGAAGCCGGCGGCGCGGGTAGGCGTGTAAAGCTGCGCTTCCAGGACGCTGCCCTGCGGGATCACGGTGACCAGCGACACGTCGGGACGCGTGCGCTGTCCGATTTGATTGACCAGATCCGTGACGCGGCCGGCGACGGGGGCGGTCAGGACCAAGCGGTCTTGGCGGATCACCGTCGCACGCTGCGCTGCGAGGTTCGCGCGCTGCGCGGCGACCTGCGACAAGGTCTGCTGGGTGGCGACGCGGCGCTGCGCCAATTGCGCGGAGATGGTGCCGAGTTCCCGGCGCTGACCAAGGATGCGCTCCTCGAGAGCCTCCACCTCGGCGCGGCGCGCGGTGACGGCCGCCCGCGCGCTGTCGGCCTGTTGGCGCGGCCCGGCGCCGGCCCTGGCGAGCCGCGTCGCACGAGCCGCCTCGACCTGCGCCGCCTCGACCTGATCCCGGGCGAGCGCCCGCTGCCGCTCCAGCGACGCGATGATGGCGGCGAGCCCCGCGCGCTGCTGTTCTAGGCTGCCGGTCTCGCCGATGCCCAGCGTCTGCGCGAGTTGCTGTTGTCGGAGCAGTTGCTGGTCCTGCCGCGCCAGTTCGGTGAGCTGACCGCTGACGCCGACGCCGTTGGCGTCCTGACCCTGGGTGAGCGAAATGGTGACGAGCGGCGTCCCCACCGCGACGACCTGCCCCTCGCGCACATGGATGGCGCGGATTTCCGCGGTTTGCGGTGGATACACGCGCGCGAAACCACGGTCGTAGGTCACGATGCCGGAGACATGCGTCCGGGACGAGAATTGTCCGAAGATCGCGATCAGCAGAAAGCCTGCGCAGGCGAGCGCGAGGATGACGGCGTAGGTGCCCGAGCGCGGCGGCACGGCGGCCACGACGACTCCCGTGAGCCGGTCGCGTTTGGCCTCGATGACTTCATGTCGGAACAGCGGTGTCGTCATTGCCCTGTGCGCCCGGTGCGATGACGATGCGGCTAGCGCGGTAGCGGTAAAAGGCGCGTAAAGCGTGATGGTGCCTGCCGGACGGGGCCGCGGATCGTCCGCAGCCCCTGGGCACCCGTCAACCCGCCGCGACGGGCCGACCGGTCAGCGGCAATGGCGAGCGGGCTTGCAGGGCGCCGGCGCCGGATTGCACGGCGCAGGCGCCGGCGCGGGGTTGCAAGGCGCCGGCTGCGGCGCGCAAGCCTGCGGCGCCGGGGCGCAGAAATTCCACGAGAACAGGCCGCCGAACAGGCAAGGCAGCAGGCCGAAGCAGCCGCCGGAGACGTCGTTCGTTTCAGCGATGTCGAGAGTACGAATCCTTCTTTCCCCTTATTGATTCGCCAGAAATTGGCGCCCGAGCTTTTTGACCTTATCGAAAGGTTACCACAATATTAGCCAAGGGAGATTCGGCCAATTTACCATCTCCATTCCGCCATTTCGTTGAATTTGATCTTCTTTGTCTCTTTTCGGAACAGCGCGTTCGTTACTCAAATTGGCGGAACGCGCAGTAAGGATTCGTCAGTCGGCGCACGGTAAGTACATTGCGATGCGAAAGGCCCTTTTTCTTCTGCCTGTATTTACGGCATCTTGCTCGGTGCCGCCGGTCGCGGTCGTGTCGCCTCCGCCGGTCGATTCCCCGCGCTGGCACGACGATACAGCGGAACCGGCCGCGGTGGCGCTCGACGCTGGATTCTGGGATCGGTTCGGCTCGACCCTCCTGCCTCGGTTGGTCGCCGATGCGGTCCGTGAGAACCCGAGCGTCGAGGCGGCGCGTGCGCGCGTTCTTCGTGCGCGGGCGAGCGCCGGTCTCGCGCGGGCGGCGTTGCTGCCGAGCGTGGCGGCGAACGCCGGCCTCACGCAGACACGGACCGATGGCTTTAACACCAGCCAATATACGAGCAGCGCCGGTCAGGCCGGGCTCGATATCGCCTATGACGTCGACCTGTTCGGCGGCCTGCGCGCCGGCCGCCGCGCCGCGCTCTCGCGTGTCGATGCGGCGCAGTTCGACAGTGGCGCCGCACGGCTGGTGGTGGCGTCGGAAACGGCGCGGACCTTCGTGTCGATCGCCGCCGTCGACGACCGCCTGCGGCTGAACGCGCGCCTCCTCGACAATGCCCGATCCTTCGCCAGGATCGTTGCCGTTCGGCGGCGCGAGGGCACGGCGGCGGAGGTCGACGAGCGGCTCCAGGCCGTCGAGGTCGGACGGCTGGAGGCACGTCGGGCCGAACTGACGCAATCGCGGGAAACCCTGGTCGGCGCGCTGGCGGTGCTGCTCGGCCGAGAAGCCCCGTCCTTCTCGCTCGCGCCGACGGCGCTATCGACGCTCGTCGCGCCCGCGATCGATCCGGGTCAGCCGGGCGATCTCGTGTTTCGCCGTCCGGACGTTCTGGCGGCCGAGGCGCGGATCGCCGGCGCGAACGGCGACGTGCGCGCCGCGCGCGCGGCGTTCCTGCCGTCGCTCAAGCTGTCCGCCAATTCATTGGGACAGGCGCTGGCGACGAGCGGGCCCTTTGGCCTGACCCTGAGCGCGGCACAAAGTTTGTTCGCGCCGATCTTCCAGGGCGGTCGCCTGCGGGCAGGCTACGCCGGCGCCCGCGCCGATCAGATGGAAGCGCTCGCCCAGTACCGCCAGAAACTGCTCGACGCTCTTCAAGAGGGCAATGCCGCGCTGGCGGCGGCGCGCGGCTCGGCGGAACGGGAGCGCGCGTTGCGCGGCGCCGCCGCCGACTCCCGCCGCGCCGTCGCGCTCGCCCGGCTCCGCTACGAAAACGGCGGAGGCGACCTCGCGCTCGTCCTGGACGCGGAGCGGAGCGAGATTGCGGTGGAGGAAACGCTGCTCGACGCCCAGGCCTTGCGGTGTACCGCGGCGATCGACGTCTACAAGGCGCTGGGCGGTTCTCCATTGTGACCCACCAATCCGCGCGCGTGGGCTCGCCGGGCGTCAGCGCGGACTATGCGTGATCCAGGCGGTGCGATCCCGACTCTTCGGCGCCGTGGACGACATAATGAATCGGCTTGAACGACCCTCCGTTGGACGCGGGGGCCGAACACGCGGTCAAGCCGATGATCAGGTCCATGCGCGCGACGAACGTGATGCTGTCGCCCGCCCGACTGATCGGCGGTAACACCGATAGCTTGCCGGTGGACGGATCGACCGGGACGTTCATGAAGCAGTTGAACGCTACGGGTATCTGGTCGGGCGTCACGCCGAACGGCTCCAGCGCCGCCGCCAAGTTGCCGAAGCAGCCCCGGTGGCGCGGCAGATCGGGATAGAAATGGTCGAAGGTCGCGAAGGAGCATGGCGTCAGCAGGAAGTCGTGCACGCCCACCGTATCCGCGACGATCTCGAGCATCGGTCCCGATCGGTTGGAATAGAGGATGTGGCCCGTCGTCAGGCGGATCGTCTCGGCATAGTCGAGTGTCCGTCCCGAGGACAGCACCTCGCCCAGATCGTCGGCGCGAAAGGCGAGCAGATCGGCGACCTGGCACCCGCGCGGATCGATCACGGTGAGACATTGGCCCTTTGCGAGGCGAAAGGCATCCCCGCTGCGCTCCGGGATCTCGACGACGGCGCCTGCCGGCACGCGCGACATCACTTGCCGGCGTAGCGGAACGGGCATTGCCATCCGCTCTCCACGATCCGCCCGCTATATTGCCGCGCCTCGCTGGCTTCGCCGTGCCGCGCCAGCATCGGATTGCGCGACCCGGCCAGCATTTCGTCCCGGACCATGATCTTCTCGCGCATCGTCTCGTACTTGCCCTGATCGCGCAGCGTCTCGAACTGATCGTGCAGGTTGAAGATCATAGCCGGCCTGGCGAACCGCCGCGCGGGTCGGCTGGCACGCGGATGCAATCCCACGACAAAGAATGCCTCGCCCCCGAAGGACAGAGAGAAATGCGGGTTGGACGGATCGGGGCTGACGCGCGAGTCCCATTCCTGCCCGAGCCAGACATCCTTGTCGGACAGCGACTGGATCCGCTGCCAGATCGCCTGTTCGAACGCCTCTTCGGTCAGGTCGCCCGGTCCGGAGAAGACGACCGCGAAGCTTCGGAAGAGCGAAGGCTCCGCACGATAGCGGGCGGCGAAGACCCGCAGCCGATCGTGGATACGCATATCATCCCAAGCGCTGGCAATGTCCCGGGCGCCCAGGACATCGAGCGTGCCCTTGGCGAGCGCGGCCTTAGCTCCGACACAGGGAAATTCCTGGTCCGCGATATGGGTCGCCAGTAGTCGGCTCGCCTCCTCCTCGCCCGGATCGGCCCAGTCGAACATCGATTTCGGTAGCAACATGCATGGGTAACGGCACGTCGGTGCCGCCGTTCCGCGTATCGACGGCCGTCTTGATGTGCCTCAATCAGAAATACCCTCACAGGATAATATCTTGCGAGACTCCTCGCGCGCCGAAGCGTTCACCGCGCAACCTTCCCAAACGTCCGTGCACCCGCGCGCTGGCCGCGCATCGGTCCTCGTCGGCACGGGCAAAGTCGAATTGGATCAGACCCGATGGATCAGCGAGAGGCCCCCCTACTCGATGCCCTGAAACACCTGGAGCGGCATCGCATCCACGGCTTCGGCGCACCGGGCCATCATCAGGGTCGCACGATCCCGAAGGGCGCGCGCGCCCTTCTGGGGGCAAGGGTATTCCAGGCGGATGTGATCACGCCCAAGGGCCTGGATGATCGTACCGAGGGGGCGCATGTCCTGCAGCGCACACACGAGATCGCGGCAGAGGCGTGGCAGGCAGATTTCTGCCGCTTCGTCACGGGTGGTTCGACCCAGAGCCTGCACACCGCGCTGGCCGCCGTCGCCCGCCCGGGGGATACGGTGCTGTTCGCCGCCAACGTCCACAAGGCAGAGCGTGCCCATGCGCTGGCGACGGGTCTCGATGCACGCATCGTACCGGTCGTCATCGATGCAGATTGGGACATCGAGCATGGCGTCTCCCCGGCGGCGCTCGAGCAGGCTCTCGATCGCCATCCGGAAGCCAAGGCCTTCGTCGTCGTGTCCCCGACCTATTATGGCGTGACGAGCGACATCGCCGCGCTGGCGGACCTGTGCCATGCGCGGGGCGTCGCGGTGATCTGCGATGCCGCATGGGGCGGTGCCTTCGCCTTCTGCCAGGCGCTGCCCCACGACCCGCTGACCAAGGGCGCCGACGTCGCCGTCTACAGCCTGCACAAGACGATGGGCGCGCTGACGCAAGGGTCGGCCTTGCTGGCCAAGGGCGGCATCGTCGATCTCCAGCGTCTGTGGCACGCGTTCGAACTGTTCGAGACGACGAGCCCCTCGGTGCCGATCCTCGCCAGCCTGGATGCCGTCCGGCGCGATCATGCGCTGGATGGCGAGGCGATATGGGCTGGAGTCCTGCGCTTGGCAGCCAGGCTTCGGAAGGCGGTTGCCGGGATCGACAAGTTACGCGTGTTCGGCAGCGGCGACCTGCCGGCCGCAAGTGAGCTCGACGAAACCAAGGTGCTTGTCGACGTTTCGGCCTGGGGCGTGACCGGCTATGCGCTGGACGATTGGCTGGCGACACGGCACCGTGTCAGCGTCGGCCTGTCCGATGCGCGGCACATCCTCGCAATACTCGCACCGGGTACGAGCGCGCGGGATGTCAAAGCGTTGGTCGGCGGCCTGCGCGATGCCGCCCGACAGGTCGAGGCGGGCACGCTGGACATACCGGCCGCACCAGCCCTGCTTCCCGGAATCGATACGCTGACGGTGGAGATGCAGGTCGATCCGGCCACCGCCTTTTTCGGGCCGACCGAGCTGGTGAGCCTTGAACAGGCGAGCGGGCGCGTTGCGGCCGAAATGATCGCACCGGCGCCGCCGGGCGTCCCCCGTCTCGTGCCCGGGCAGAGGATCGACGATGCGCACGTGGCGTGGCTGGTTGCCAATCGCGATGCCGGTGCCTTCTTCCTCGACCCGACCGATCCCGACGAGCGCCGCCTGCGCGTCGTGGCGGCGGCGTCGAACGGCCGATCCGGACGGTGACGGCCATGGGTAGCAAGCGGCCAGCCAGCGAACTCGAGCATGCCGATCATCGGATCACGACGGCCGTGAACAAGAAGCGCGATACGCCGGTCATGCGCCTCGTCGGGGCAGTGAGCGAGATCGGCGATCAACCGCAGATGCGGATCCTGTGCGCCGCCACGATTGCCGCGGGCGTCATCCGACGAGACCGGCGGCTGGCGGCGACCGGCGTGCGGATGTTGGCGGCCCACACCATCGCCACCTGGGGCAAGGGTCGCATCAAGGCCGTGGTCGACCGGCGGCGGCCGGATAGCGGCGACGATCCGCGCGTCAGGCACGGACTGAGCGATCGTCATGAGGACAACGCCTTTCCCTCCGGCCATAGCGCGGGCGTGATCGCCGTCGGGGAGTCGTTCGCCCGCGCCTATCCGGCACGCGCGGCCGCTGCCCGCGCCGCGGCGATCGCGGTCTCCATCGTGCAGGTCCCGCGCGGCCGCCATTATGTCGGCGATGTTCTGGCGGGCATGGCGATCGGGCTGGCCGCCGACCGCTTGGGCAATACCGTATGGGGCGCGGCACGGCCCGCCGCGGCCGGCTCCGTACCGTGACTCATCGCACCGGAACCGCGCCATCGCAGCGCTGTTACCCGTGAAAACCGCAGAACGAGGAAGATTCAATGACGGATGCATCCAGCAACGACGTGCCTCGCGACGCGGGCATCAGCCGCCGGGCCATGGTCGGGGGCGCAGCGGTCGGGCTTGCGGCCTCCGCCACCTCGGCCGGCGCGCAGCTGCCCACCGGCTCAGCGCCGACAGTCCCCCTGACGGACCCGACGACGCGCTATCCCAAGCCGCCCTTCGCCAAGCAGTCGCAGCCTTTTCCGGGCCTTGCGAGCAAGATGAACCCTCGCCCCGATCATGGCGAGACGAGCTACCGGGGATCGGGACGGTTGCAGGGCCGCAAGGCGCTGATCACCGGCGGCGACTCCGGCATGGGACGCGCCGCCGCGATCGCATTCGCCCGCGAGGGCGCGGACGTGGCGATCGCCTACCTGCCGGCCGAGGAACCGGACGCCCGCGAGGTCGTCGCGCTGATCCGCCAGGCAGGCCGCAAGGCGGTCGCCATCCCGGGCGATCTGCGCGACCGCAGCTATTGCAGCAAGCTCGTGGAAAGCGCGGTGAGCCAGCTCGGCGGGCTCGACATCCTCGTCAACAACGCGAGCCGCCAGCAGCAGCGGCAGTCGCTGCTCGACATTTCCGACGAGGATTTCGACGCGACGATGCGGACCAATCTGTACGGCATGTTCTACGTGACCAAGGCCGCCCTGCCCCACCTCAAGCCCGGATCGGCGATCATCCAGACGACGTCGGAACAGGCCTATGACCCGTCCGAAAATTTGGTCGACTATGCGATGACCAAGGCGGCGATGATGAACTTCACCAAGTCGCTCGCCAAGCAGCTGGGTCCGAAGGGCATCCGCGTCAACGGTGTCGCGCCCGGGCCGATCTGGACGCCGCTGCAGGTGGCGGGGGGCGCCACGATGGAGAAGCTGCAGCAGTTCGGCGGCAACACGCCGCTGGGCCGGCCAGGGCAACCAGCCGAACTCGGCTCCATCTACGTGCAGCTCGCGGCGTCGGACGCAAGCTATGCCAACGGGCAGGTCTACGGCGCCGCCGGCGGCTCCGGCCAGCCGTGATGGCGGGCGGCGGGATCGGCACGTCATCGGCGCCCTTCCCGCCGCGTCGCTGAAACGGGGCAGCGCGGCCGCCGGAACACACCGACGCCTTTCGCCGCGCCCCGCCACGCCGGCACCCGACCAGACACGATCCCGCAGGAACGCCGAGGCTGGCGGCTCGTTCGCCAAGGTCCTCAGAAGGACCAACATGCCCCCATCGCCCGAAATGTCCGCCTCCCAGACTCCGCTCGGCAGCCTGGAACATGCCGCAGCGCTGGCGCCGCTGCTGCTGGACGGAGACCTGATCGCCATCGTCCGCGACGAGATCGCGGCAGGCGCCGTCGCCGAAGCGCTGACGGCATTGTGCCCCGGCAGCACCATCCTCGTCTGTCCCGGCAGCGACGCCTTGCCCGGCGACGCTGCCCCGGCTTCTCCCGCGAATGTCGGCCAGCGGGTTGCCAGCCTGCACAGATTGCGCCGCCTTCTCGAACGGGAAGACCGCCCGACGATCGCGCTGATCAGCACAGGCGAGGCGGCGGCGCGTGCCTATCCTTCGCCGGACGCTTTTGCTGCGGCTCCGCCCGCAATCGCGCTCGGCGACGAGATCGATCTCGCCGCGCTGCATCAAACGCTGCTGGACATCGGCTATATCGCGGACGAGCGGGTCGACGAGCCGGGGGAGATCGGGCTTCGCGGGCAGGTTCTCGACGTCTTCCCGGCCGATGCCAGCCAGCCGTTGCGGGTCGAGGTGGCTGAGAGGAAAATCGCCGCGATCCGCCGCTACGATCCGGTCGACCAGCGGAGCACGGACGAAATCGAACGGCGCGAACTGGGCCGGGTGACGGAACCGTCGCCGGGCAAGGCTCCGGCAACCCTGCTCGACCAGCTGCCCGGCGCGCAGGTGGCTATCACGGCCGCGGCCGACGAACGCAGGATCAGGCTGCTGAAGCTGGTCGCCGATAGCGAGAAGCGGGGCTCCCGGAGAGCCAGCAAGGACATCGTGCGCGACGACGCCTGGCGAAAGGCGCTCGCGGACCGCACCGTCGTCGCCGTACAGCGCATCGGCGATCCGCCGCCCCGCTTCGTCGAGCAGAATGCACCACTTCGTGCCTGCGCAAGACTGGTGCGCGATGCGCTGGCGGCCGGCGATCGCGCCGTCCTCATCGGAAGCGAGCGCGACCTGCGTTTCCTCGGCCGTCGACTTGCCAATGCGGTGAAATGCGAGATGCGCGCCGCCCGTGATTGGGCCGAGATCGCGGCGGCGCCCCCCGGCACGCTGTTGTCGCTGGAGGCATGTGCGGATCGCGGCTTTCGCCGTGACGACATATTGGCGGTTGCCGCCCCCGATCTCATCGGCAGCCGGGCCGAACTGGCCGGCGCGCCCGCGGCCCGCCCCGTACCGGGGTTCGATGCCGGCGTGGAACTGCGCACGGGCGATGTCGTCATCCACGAGGATCATGGCCTCGCCGTGGTCATGGGCATCCAGCCGATGCCAGGCGACGCGGCGGAAGGCGGCGACGCGATCGCCCTGCGCTATGCCGACGACGCGACGCGCCTCGTGCCCATCGCGGAAGCCGATCGACTGTGGCGCTATGGTGCGGAGGAGGACGCGGTCAGGCTGGACAAGCTCGACGGCTCGAGCTGGTACAAGCGACGGCGCGAGATCGACGAGGCGATCGCGGAGACTGCGCGTCAGCTCACCGCCCTCGCGGCGAAGCGCGCGGACCAGACGGCGCCCGTGCTGGATCCGTCCCCCGCCGACTATGAGCGGTTCGCGGCTGGCTTTCCCTTCTCCGAAACGCCCGACCAGCTCGCTGCGATCGAGGCGGTACGATCCGATCTCGCGAGCGGTCGGCCGATGGACCGGCTGGTCGTCGGCGATGTCGGCTTCGGCAAGACCGAGGTCGCGCTTCGCGCCGTCGCCGTGGCGGCGCTGTCGGGACGTCAGGTTGCCGTCGCCGCCCCGACGACGGTTCTCGCCAGGCAGCATTGGGAAAGCTTCAGCGCCCGGTTCGAGGGCACCGGCATCACCGTCGCCAGCCTGTCCCGTTTGTCGAGCGCCGCCGAGAAGAAGGCGGTGAAGGCGGGGCTCGCGGACGGCTCCGTCCGCATCGTCGTCGGCACCGGCGCGGTGGCCGGCAAGGGGATCGTCTACAAGGATCTGGCTCTGGTCGTCGTGGACGAGGAACAGCGCTTCGGCACCGCGGACAAGAAGCGATTGCAGGACCTTTCCGCCGGCCATGTCCTCACCATGACGGCGACGCCGATCCCGCGAACCTTGCAGGCGGCGATGGTCGGACTGCGACAATTGTCGATCATCGCGACCCCACCCGCGCGGCGGCAGCCGATCCGTACCGCCGTCAGCCGTTTCGACGAGACGACATTGCGCGCTGCGCTGCTGCGCGAAAAGGGACGCGGCGGCCAAAGCTTCGTCGTCGTGCCGCGTATCGCCGAGATGGCGCCGCTCGCCCATCGCCTCGCGCGCCTCGTCCCCGAGCTCGAGGTGGTGGCGGCGCACGGCAAGATGCCTGCCGCCGAGATCGACGACGCGATGGTGCGGTTCGGACGTGGCGACGGGGACGTGCTGCTCGCGACCAACATCATCGAGGCCGGGCTGGACGTGCCCCGCGCGAACACCTTGGCGATCCTGCACGCGGACCGTTTCGGTCTGGCGCAGTTGCACCAGCTGCGCGGCCGGGTCGGACGTGGCAGCCGCCGCGGTCAGGTGCTGTTGTTCACTGATGCCGACGATGCGATCGCGCCGCGCACGCTGAAGCGTCTGCGGACGCTGGAGGCATTCGACCGTCTGGGCGCGGGGTTCGAGATCAGCGCGCGGGACCTCGATCTGCGCGGTGCCGGAGACCTGATGGGCGACACCCAGGCCGGACACATGCGGCTCATCGGCGTCGAACTCTACCAGCAGCTGCTGCAGGGCGCGCTGCGAACGGCGCGCGGCGAGCGCGTGGAGCGATGGACGCCCGCGCTGCACCTGGGCGCGCAGGGTCACCTGCCGGCCGACTGGATACCGGACGAGGACAGCCGGCTCACCCTCTACGCGCGACTGGCGCGGATCGCCTCACAGGCCGATCTCGACGCGTTCGAGGCGGAGCTGGAGGACCGGTTTGGCGCGGTCCCGCCCGATGCGGAGCGGCTGCTCGTGATCGCCCGGCTGCGGCTGCAGGCGCGCGAGGCCGACATCGCCCGCGTCGACGCGGGACCGGCGGCCATCGCGCTGACGGCACGCGGCGATGCCGCGGCGCTGGCGGAGCGGCTCGGCCTGCAGGAGAAGAACGGCCGCGCCCTGCTCGCCGAACGCCTGGAGGATCCCGACGCGCGGCTCAGCCGCCTGGGCGACCTGATGGCGGCGCAGTGACGGAGGTGGTGAGGTCTGGCCGCCTGCCGGCTCGGCCTGCGCCAGACACCGTGACCCCGCCGCTCTCGACCCCGGACGGCCGCTACCTTGTCGTGCGCGGCCGGCTCTGGCGAAAGAGCGATCCCGCGCTCGCGCCGGGAGAACGGCAGGCGCTCGTCGAGGACCTGATGCAAGCGCGGCGGGCTGTGGGAGCGGCGCTGCGGACCGGGAACGAGGACGCGCTTCGCCGTGCACGCGAGGCGGTGGCGCGCGCGAAAACGGGTCTGGGAGAGCGCGGGCCGGTCTGGTGGACGGACGGCGCGCCGGACCTCAGTCGCCGGATGATCCGCAACACCGGCTACGCAGCCTGGTACCAGGGCGCCGCCCGCGTCGCCGCCGCGGCTGACGACGGCCCCCTTTAGGCTTCCGCCTCGAAGATCAGCGCCTCCCGATCGCGTCCGCAGGTCATCAGGGCCTGCCGCTTTCCCTCCTCTTCGAAGGAGACCGCAAAATCCTTGGCGGCGATGTCGCCATCGATATGTCGCTCCTCCGGCGACGCGACGTGACCGACATAGCGCAGGCTGACGTCGTAATGACCGGACCAGAAGAACGGCACGTCGTCATATTCGCCATCGACAAGCCCGAGCAGATGGCGGGCCAGCCACTGCCCCATATGCTGCGCAACGACCCAGTGCTCGACTCGTATGGCGTGGCCGAGCCGCGGATCGGGCACATTGGCAACGTCGCCGATCGCGAAGATCGCCGGATCGGACGTGCGCAGCGTCGAATCGACCGTGATTCCCCCGCCATTGTCCTCTTCGGCCAGTGCCAAGCCCGCCGCGCGCGCCAACGCGATGCGCGGCCGCACACCGGTGCCGGCAACGATCAGATCGGCTTCGACACGGCTGCCGTCGTCGAGCGTTACGGCATGGCCGTCCCATGCCTTGACGGTCCGCCCCGTCTTGAACGTGACGCCCTTGCTCTCGTGCAACCGCCGGATCATCGATCCGACCTCCGGCCCGGCGGTCTTCTCCAATGGCACGTCCGCGTCGGCGACGACCGTCACTTCGAGCTTTCGGCCGATCAGCGACGCAGCGACCTCGAGCCCGATGTAGCTCGACCCGATGACCAGCGCCCGCTTTCCCTCCGTCGCCCGGGCGACCAGGGCGTCGGCATCGGCGAGCGTGCGCACGACGTGCACATCGTCCCGATCCGCACCATCGAACGGCGGCACGAGCGGCTCGGCGCCGGTGGCCAGCACGAGGTGATCGTACGCGATCGATTCCCCGCCCGCGACCTGGACGAAGCGAGCAGCTGCGTCGATCCCCTCCACGTGCGTGGCCAACCGGACGAGCACGCCTTGCGGAACGGGCAGCGCGATCTCGTCTCGCCCGACCTTGCCCGCCAGATATTGCTTCGAGCAGGCCGTGCGATCGTAGGGCGCATCGGCATCGTCGGATAGCAGAGTCACCGCGCTGCCCGCGCCATGGCGGGCGAGCATCTCCGCACAGGCGTGACCGGCGGGGCCGCCGCCGACGATGACGATCCGTCCCGGTTGATTCGCCGCCGCGACCGGCTGCTGCACGGGCAGCTTCGCCCCGACGCGGATGACCCCATGCTCTTCGCTCACGGCGAACCGGTCGAGCGCGCCGAATGCCGGCGCGCCCACCGCCTCGCCCGTCGCGCAGTCGAAACGCGCGTGATGCCAGGGACAGCGCAGCGTGCCGTCGACGACCAGCCCCTCTGCAAGCGGGGCGCCGGCGTGGGGGCACGTTCCCGACATGGCGCAGAGCCTGCCGCCGCTCCGCAGCAGCACGATATCCTCGTCGCCGACCTTGCCGGCGATCACCGCATCGTCACCGAAATCGGACGAGGCGATGCCGTCCGCCAGATTGCGCTCAGTCACGGCCTCGTCCTTTCCGGTAGATCAATCGGCGCGCTGCAGCGCGGTGGCGGCGAGATGTTCGCCGATGAACCAGACCTGCGGCTCGTTCGAACGGATGATGTCGCTGACCAGCAGGTCATTGGTACCGTCATCGCCCGATTCATCGGCGGCCTTTGCGCCCTCATGCGCCTGCTCGAGGACGATGCGATGCGCCTCCAGCAGGCGGGCCAGCATCGTCGGCACGTCCTCGCGTCCCTTGGGTGGGCGCGGAATGCGGGTCATCTCCGCGACGTCATGGGGAGTCGCGATGCTGATACCGCCCAGAGCCTGGATGCGCTCCGCCACCATGTCGACCAGTTCCACCTGCTTCTCGTAATGCGTGTCGAGCAGCAGATGCAGCTGGTAGAAGGTTGCGCCCGACATCTGCCAGTGATGCTTCTTGTACAGGTCGCGCAGCATCATCGTGTCCGCGAGCACCTGGTTCAGGATCGAGACGCTTTGCTTCCGCGCGTTGTCCGACAGGCCGAGCGGCAGCTCCTTGAGCGAACCGAACGGCTGAATCTCGCGATACGCGATCTTGTATTGCGGCTGGGCTTCGTCCGTGGCGGCCACCGTATGACTCCGGTTATTGATGCATGTGTCGGACGAAGCGCGCGTGCGGGATCGCGGTTCCATCACGCCGCATCCCGGGTGCGGCCGCGGACACAGGATCGTCGGCGCGAGAACCAACCTGCGTTATAAACATTATAGATCGTTCAGTAGCTTGGACGATTGCACATGGCGCAGGACGAGAGACACCGGACCGGACGGCGCGATTGGGCGCGCTGAAGACCCTGGTCGACCGCTTGCGTCCCGAGGCGGCCGATGCGTCGAGCGGGCGCATCGAGGGCTATCTACCGCTGGCGCGCTATGGCGCGCTCGGCGACGGTCGCTCGGTCGTCCTGTCCGGCAGCGACGGCTCGATCGACTGGTGGTGCGTACCCAACATGGATTCGCCACCGCTCTTCGACCGGCTGCTCGATGCCGAGCAGGGCGGTCGGTTCAGCCTGGAGCCCGACGAAGCCTTCACCGTCGAACGCCGCTACCGCGACGACAGCAACGTCCTGGAGACCGTCTTCATCACCGCCACCGGCCGCGCGCGGCTGACCGAATCGCTCAACAGCGGCACCGCCGGGCGTCTGCCCTGGGCCGAACTCGCGCGCCGGGTCGAGGGACTGGAAGGCACCGTGCGCTTCCTGCTGACCATGCGCCCTGGGCGGCGGGGCGATACGGTTAACCCGTATCACTCGACGATCGGCCAGCACACGGTGTTCCATGTCGAGCGCGTCCTAGGCTTGTTCGTGCATGATCCCCGCATCACCTGCCGCTGGTCGGACGAGGGCATCACCGGCGAGGTGACGGTATCGGCGGGCGATCGGCGGACGGTGGCGATCATCGCCGGCCGAGACGAACCCCTCGTCGTTCCGGCGATCGGCGAAATCGATGCGCGAATCGACACGTCCGATGCGGAATGGCGGGATTGGGCGGCACGCGTCACCTACCGGGGGACGGACCGGGCTGCGTTCCTGCGCAGCGCGCTGGCGTTGAAGCTCCTGCTCTATTCGCCGTCTGGTGCGATTGCGGCGGCGGCGACCACCTCGGTGCCGGAAGGCGTCGGCGGCCGCAAGAACTTCGATTACCGCTACGCCTGGGTGCGCGACGCCGGCTACACGATCAAGGCGTTCCTGACAGCCGGCGCACAGGCCGAAGCCAAAGCCGCCTTCACCTGGCTGCTGGGCCAATTGCGCGAGACAGGTACACGCGTCTGCTACACGCTCGGCGGCGGTGTCGTGCCCCCCGTCTCGGAATGGGCGATGCCGGGCTATCGGGGCAGCCAGCCCGTCGTCACGGGCAATCTCGCGACCGATCAGGCGCAGCATGGCGTCTACGGCGACATCTTCGAAACCGCGTCCTGCTTCGTCGCCAATTCCAACATCCTCGATAGTGCGAGCGCCGAGTTCCTGTCCCACCTCGCCGACCAGTGCGCCGACCGCTGGCGCCTTCCGGATGCGGGCATGTGGGAACTTCAGGAGGAACGCCATTACACGATGTCGAAGGTCAGTTGCTGGCAGGCGCTCGCGCGCGCGGTCGAGCTCGCCGACCAGGGCCAGTTGCCGACCACGTGCCGCGAGCGCTGGCAGCGAGAACGCGACCGGATCAAGGCGTGGATCGAGGCCGAATGCTGGTCGGACGCACGGCAGGCCTTCGTCATGTATCCGGGCGCGGACGCCATCGACGCGTCGCTCGCACTGGCCGTGCGCTTCGGCTTCGACGGCGCCGATCGGCTTCGCTTGACGCTCGACGCGATCGACCGCGAGCTTGGCGCCGGTCCCTTCCACTATCGCTACAGCGGCATGCAGCGGGAGGAAGGCTGCTTCCTCGCCTGCTCGTTCTGGATGGTCGAGGCGCGCGCCTTGCTCGGGCAGCGCCCAAAGGCGCGCGCCGCGCTCGATCGACTGAGCGCCGCGCTATCGCACGGCCATGGCATCCTCGCCGAGATGGTCGACCCCGACACTGGCGCGTTCCTCGGCAATCTGCCGCAGGGGTTGAGCCATCTCGCCCATCTGATGGCGCTGTCCGTCCTCGACGAGAACGCTGCCTGCGACTGATCGGTCGCCCGACGGCCGATACCTGCCCCCCCCAAAGGAGAAGTCGATGACCGATCGCATGACCATGCAGGATCCGCGCGCGCAATATCCGCGCCCGCCCTTCCCGCGCCAGCCACAGCCGGTGCCCGGTTCGGCCGCGAAGATGGACCCGGTGCCGGATCACGGCGAGACCAGCTACAAGGGTTCGGGCAGGCTCGCCGGCCGCAAGGCGCTGGTGACCGGCGGCGATAGCGGCATCGGCCGCGCCGCCGCCATCGCTTTCGCGCGCGAAGGCGCGGACGTGGCGATCTCCTATCTGCCCGCCGAGCGCGACGATGCGGCGGAGGTCATCGCGCTGATCGAAGCGGAAGGTCGGACGGCGGTCGACCTGCCGGGTGACATCACCGACGAGTCCTGGTGCCGGGAGCTGGTCGCGCAGGCCGTGGCGAAGCTCGGCGGTTTAGACATCCTGGTCATCAATGCCGGTCGGCAGCAGAACCGCGAAGATATCTCCAAGGTCTCTTCGGAGGACTTCGACCGGACGCTCAAGACCAACCTCTATGCGATGCACTGGATCGCACAGGCGGCGGTGCCCCATCTGCCCGCGGGCGCGGCGGTCATCACCACCGCGTCGATCCAGGCCTATGAACCGTCGGCGATCCTGCTCGACTATGCGACCACGAAGGCCGGCATCGTCGCCTACACAAAGGCGCTCGCGAAGCAGCTGCTCGAAAAGGGCATTCGCGCCAACGTCGTCGCACCGGGCCCGTTCTGGACGCCACTTCAGTCTTCGGGCGGCCAGCCGCCGGAGGCGGTGATGCAGTTCGGATCGGAAAGCCAATACGGGCGTCCGGGCCAGCCGGTCGAGATCGCCCCCGTCTACGTCCTGCTCGCCAGCCAGGAAGCGAGCTTCATCAGCGGGGAAGTCTATGGGGTGACGGGCGGAGCCGGAATCGCCTGATCCACGCACGCTATCCCGGCATCCGTTCGATGCCGGGATAGCCGTCCCGCCTCAGCCGGCGATCGTGAACACCGACCCGGAATCGACGCGGATGCCCGCCCCGTTGATGAAGCTGGCCCGCTCAGAGCACAGGAAGGCGACCGCCGCGGCAACCTCCTCGGGCTTGCCGCGCCGCTTCAGCACCATGCCCGGCCGCTCCTCCTCCAGGAAGCTCGCGATCGCCTCCTCGAACGACGTGCCCTTTTCCTCCGCCCGCTTGCGCATCATCGCGTCCGTCATCGGCGTCGCGATGAACGCCGGCGACACCGTGTTGACCAGCACGTTGTCGCAGCCATAGGCCTTGGACAGCCCCTTCGCGAGACTGAGGATCCCGGCCTTGGACGCACAATAGGCCAGCTCGTCGACATAGGGCTGCACCGCATCCTCGGAGGCGAAGAGGACGATCCGTCCCCAGCCCTTGCGCCGCATCGCGGGGATGGCCTCGCGGCACATGCGTACCGCGCCCATCAGGTTTATGTTCAGCGTCTCCAGCCAGCCCTTGTCGTCGACGTCGAGGAAATCGCCGGTCGCGCCCGTCACGCCCGCTGCATTGACGTAGATGTCGGGCTCGCCCAGCCGCTCGCGAACCTCGCGCCAGACCTTCTCGACCTCGTCGATCTTGGTCACGTCGCCGGTCACCGCGACGATCTCACCCAGCGGTGACAGTTCCTCGATCGCCCGGTCGAGCGTGCCATCGGGCTTGTCGGTGATCGCGACGCGAACACCGGCCTCGAGCAGCAGGCGCGCCGTCTCCTTGCCCATTCCGGAATCGGCACCGCTGATCAGCGCGATGCGGCCGTTGATACCCAGATCCATCATCTTCTCCTTCACCCCCGCGACGCGAGGAAACGGTCGGCGGTGCGCAACGACAGCGCCATGATCGTCAACGCCGGATTGGCGGCAAGCGCGCTCGGAAAGATCGAGTTGTCGCACACGAACAGATTTTCGATGTCGAAGCTTCGCCCGTCGGCATCGACCACGGCGCGATCGCCGTCGTGCCCCATCCGGCAGGTGCCGATCGTGTGCGCGGAGCGGGCGACGGCGAGGATATCGCGCGCGCCCGCCGCCTCCCAGATCGCGGTCATCGTGCGTCGTGCATGCAAATCGATAGCCTGCTCGTTGGAGCCATAGCTGAAATCGATGCGCGCCTTGCGCAGGCCGAAGGCGTCGGTCTCCTCGGCCAGCGTCAGCCGATTGTCCTCCGATGGCAGGCATTCGCCATTGATGCCGATCCCGCCGAGACGGTTGTAATCGTTGATCATCGCCACCAGCGGCGCCCCCCACAGGCCAGCTCCGCGCGCCAGGTTGGCGGCGAGCGTCACCGGCATCACGCCGAGGCTCTGGATGAGATACCCGCCGGCATGGCCGGCGTTCTCGGCGCGCACCATGTCCTCGGTGATCAGCGACGAAGGATAGCCGCGGTTCATCCGCATTTCCGCGTCGAAGCGACCCCAGACCTGCGTCGCGACATGCGCCATGAAGTTGCGGCCGACCTGGCCGCTCGAATTGGCGAGGCCGAGGTTCAGCAGCAGTCGCGGCGTCTCGATGCCGCCCGCACACAGGAACAGCGCGCCGCAGCCCTGCCGCAGCCGCTCGCCGCCGCGATCATAGACGACGCCGGTTACCCGACCGGCGTGGTCGCGCTCGATGTCGATCACGCGGCTCTCCGCGCGAACCTCGGCGCCATGCGCGACGGCGAGCGGCAGCCACGTCGTGTCGGTGCTGGCCTTGGCCGCCGTGCGGCAACCCTGATGACAGGTGCCGCAGTTGATGCAGGCATGACGCCTGCCCCAATGCGGCTGGACCCGGTCGCGGGATACCAGAGCGGCGGGAGCGTCGGTCGCGGTGATGCCAAGCCGTTCGCATCCGCGTGCCATCGCTTCGGCGGGGGCGTTGCGGGCGACGGCCGGCAGCTCGTACCGCCGGTCGGCATCCCAGGGATAGCGCGCCGGCCCCGATACGCCGACGAAACGCTCGACCGCATCGACGTAGCTGATCAATTCGTCGTGGGAGATCGGCCAGTCCTCTCCCTGCCCGGTCTCGCTGCGGAGCATCAAGTCGCGCTTGTCCGGGCGTGGGCAGAACGCGCCCCAGTGCAAGGTCGAGCCGCCCACCCCCATGCCCGAATTGTTCGCGCCGAAGGCGGTGGGGTCAGCGCCGCCGCTCAGCCGCTCTTCCATCCAGTAGATGTCGGCCGCGAGTTCGTCGGGGACGTGGTCGAGGGGCGAAAAGGCACGTCCCGCCTCGAGGACGACGACCGATAGTCCGGCCTGCGCCAGACGCGCGGCGAGCGGGGCGCCGCCGGCGCCACTACCGACGATGACCACATCCGCCGGATCCTTCGGGCCGCTCATGCCGGCGCGCCCAGCGGCGACTGCCACGGTTCGCGCGTGTTCGCCGCGGTCAGTCGATAGCCCGGCAACGGCATGTCGTCGCCGCCCACCGCGAAGCCGTCATAGCCGATACGCGCCATCGTCGCCGGCAGCGCCACCCACTGACGCGCAACCTCGGCTCGCGCTTCGGCGAACCACAGCCGCATGTGCCGACGCTCGATTAGCGCCTCGCCGCCGCCATCCTCACCGGAGTCCTCGCCGATGGCACGCAGCGCCTCCTCGCGCCGTGCCGCGCTTGCGCTCGCGAAACCGAGGGTTTGGGCTTCGAGCGTGTCCAGCCCCCATTGCCACGCCAGCGCATCCGCGGGCAGGTCGGCGAGGCGCCATCCGTCGCCCCGCCCCTCCGCCAGCGAAGCATCGATGCGCCGTGCGAGGTCGGGCGCGTCGACCGCTCCCGGCAGCAGGGTTTCGATGAGCGCGACCAGCGTCGCCCGTTGCGCGGTGGACAGCGTTCCGGCCGCGTCCGGCGCGGCATGGCGATCCATCATCGCCGCACGCGCTCGCCGGCTGACGCGATCCGATGCGAGCAGCGCAGCAAACGAGGCCGGCAGCGCGCGGGCAAAGGCTGGCGCAACGTGATCGCGGATCAGCGCGGCCACTTCCGCATGTCGCTCGTAGGGCAGCAGATGCGCCGCGCCGTCCACCACTTCGACGCGCGCATCGCGATAATGCGGCAGGTTGAGCCGCCGCTGCGCCTCGACGCCCAGATCGCCATCCTCTCCCCCGGCGACGATGAGCGCGGGCAACGCGATAATGCCCGCCTCCGACCGCCAGTCTTCGCGGCTGCCCCGCTCGAGCCAGGCCGTCCAGGCGGCGCAGCCGGATCGCTCGACGTCGGCGATCGCTTGCGCTCGATCCGGGCCAGACAGCGACGCGGCGGTATTGGCGTCGATGAACGCTTCCGCATCGGCGGTGCCGATCCCGCCTCCCGCGCACCAGCCGATCATCTTGGCGCGACGATCCTCCGCCATCGGCTCCGGCGCGGGCGGCGAGGCGGCGAGCAGCACGACCGCCGCCAGCCCGGCGAAGGACGGATCACCCCCGCGGGCGCGGGCGGCGGCGAGCGTCGCGATCTTGCCGCCCATGCTATGCCCGATCACCGCCCAGCTCTGGGGTTGCCGACGCCCGACCTCCGCTGCAAACCAGTCGACCAGACCAGTAACGTCGGATGCCGCGTCGGCGCTTCCGCCGAACCCCGGCAAGTCGAGGGGAATGCAGTCAAAATCGTCGCTCAATGCCGCGACCACGCGATCCCATTCGCGCGCGCTACCGCCCAGCGCGTGGAGGAAATACAAACTTGCCACGCTGGGACTTTCATGTGGATTACTAACCCATGATGAAGCCGAACCGCCGCTTTCGGTTCCGCAGATCACCGGAAAATCCGGTGGCGGACGGCTAATCTGCCAAAAACGAAGCGCATCCCGGCCGCTGACAGCCCCCGGCGTCTGCGACGAACCGAGCATCACATGCGTTACAGTGGAAGCTGCTACCGCCGGCGGAGACCATGCAGACGCTCGAGATCACCCTGTCGCTGATCGCCGCCTCGCTCGCCCTGACGCTGGCGGCAAATTGGCTGCGCGTACCCGCCGCAGTCATGCTGGTGCTGGGCGGCATGGCACTGGCGTTCATGCCAGGGCTGCCCACGATCGTGATGGAGCCGGAGGTCGCGCTGGCCCTGTTCCTGCCGCCGCTGCTGCAGGCGAGCGCCCTGCGGACCGACTGGGGCGCCTTCCGCTCGAACATCGTCTATATCGTTCTGCTGGCATTCGGCGCCGTGCTGTTCACGACCGCGTGCGTGGCGGTGGCGGCACGACAGCTCATCCCCGATATGTCCTGGCCCGCGGCAATCACGCTCGGGGCGATCGTCGCGCCGCCGGACGCGGTCGCGGCCACGTCGGTGCTGAAGCGCTTCCGCCTGCCCAAGCGCATCATCGCGGTCCTGGAGGGCGAAAGCCTGATCAACGATGCGTCGGCGCTGATCCTCTACCGGATCGCCGTGGCCGCTACGCTGGCTGGCGCGTTCCGCTTTCACGGCCTGGCAAGCTCGGTCGCGCTGCCCGCCGTGGTGGGCGTCGGTACGGGCCTGATCGCCGGCGCGGGCGCCAATTGGTTGATGCTCCACCTCAAGGACCGTTTCCTGGAGATCGTCACGTCGTTCCTCGCCGCCTTCGCCAGCTATTTTGCCGCTGAATGGATCGACGGGTCCGGCGTGCTGGCCGCCGTCGCGTGCGGCGGGATGATCGGTCGCGCACAGATCAGACTTGCGGCACAGACCAGGCTGGAGTCGACGAGCTCATGGGAATTGGTCGAATTCGTCCTCGCCAGTCTCGTCTTCCTGCTCGTCGGTCTCCAATTGCGGGGTATCCTCGCGCGGTTGAGCGAATATGCGGCGGGCGACTTGCTGCTGCTTGGCGCCGCCGTCTCGGCGGTGCTGATCGCGTCGCGGTTCGTCTGGGTGTTCGTCACCTTCTATCCCGCCTCCGCATTGGTCGCGGCGATCCGCGGCGGCAGCTTCACGCCACCGCTCAGCTATCCGACGATCATCTCCTGGGCGGGTATGCGCGGTGTCGTCAGCCTCGCCGTGGCCCTGGCGCTGCCGGTTTCCTTTCCGGGCCGCGATATCATCGTCTTCCTTGCTTTCTGCGCGATCTTCTCGACCCTGGTGATCCAGGGAACCACGCTGAAGCTGCTCATCGCGTGGTGCGACGTCCGCGATCCCGACATCGCGGCGGTCGACCCGGCAACCATCGCCGCACGTGAGATGGTGGCGGCCGCGATCGCCGGCGTCGGCCTCGGCACGGCGACGACCGATCCCGTCGACGCTTTCCACAACGAGCGCCAGCGCGCACAGGCGGTCGATCGGACCGGTCCCAGCGCGCGGACGGTCGCGCGCGCAGAGGCCAAACTCGCGGCCATCGAGCATGCACGCAAGCAACTGCAGGAACGCCGTGACGAGATCGACGGCGATACCCTCCAGACCCTGACGCAGGAACTCGACCTGGAGGAACGACAGATACGCCTGTTCCTCGACGAGCATACGACCATAGCCGGCTGAACGCTCCGGGGCCGCGCTGTCCCAACCGTCGCCGACCACCGTCCGGCCGCGCAACACGCATGACGGACCAGTTTGTTCCGCTCCCTTGCTCCAAATGACGCTGATTGGCCACGCCTCGGCGCAATACGACGCGTTTTTGGCCTTGCGTTCACAATCCTGCCGCCATCTCTGCCCAACGCCGCGCACGCCGTTGTCCGGCTGCAATTCCCTGAGCAGAGCCATGCCTTTCACCCGAGCCACCGCGCGACCGCGCATCGTTTTCCGCCGCGCGCTCGCGCTTCTGCACCCCGAGCGGGGCAAGGTGACGGCGCTGGTTGCGGCGGGCGCCCTCATCGCCCTCCTCCAGGTCCTGGAGCCCGTCCTGTTCGGGCGCGCCATCAACGGCTTGGCGAAGGGTGCCAACCCGCTCGACTATGTCGCCCTGTGGTGCGCGATCAGCGTTACCGCTTTCGTGTCGGCGATGGTCATCTCGCTCGGGTCAGACCGCCTCGCCCATCGGCGGCGACTGGCGTCCATGGCCGGCTTCGTCGAGCATCTTCTCGCGCTGCCGCCGTCCTTCCACCATCAGGCCCGGTCGGGTCGGCTCATGCGGATCATGATCGCGGGGTGCGAGAGCCTGTTCTTCGTTTGGTTGCCCCTGCTGCGCGATCAGGTCACCAACGCGGTGGTGCTGCTCGCGGTTCTGCCGATCGCGTTGCTGACCAACTGGCGCCTCGCGCTGGTGCTCGTCGCGCTGCTCGTCGTCTACGCGCTCGTCAACCTGATCGTCATGCAGCATACCGCCCGCGGCCAGGCCCAGGTGGAGACCCGCTTCACCGACCTTTCGGGGCAGCTGGGCGACCTGCTCGGCAATGTCTCCGTCCTGCAGAGCTTTCTCGCGGTGCCAGGCGAACTGCGCCAGGTGAAGACGTCGCTGCACGACCTGCTGCATGCCCAATATCCGGTGCTCAACTGGTGGGCGCTGTCGGCGGTGCTGACCCGCGGCGCCTCGTCGATAGCGATCGTGGCCATCTTCGGCGTCGGTTCCATGCTGGTGGCGCGGGGGCTCGCCACGATCGGCGATGTCGTCGCCTTTGTCGGATTCGCGACGCTGATGATCGCGCGGCTGGAGATGCTGACCACCTTCATCGTCGATGTGGCGCAGCGGCTGCCGACCCTCGGGCAGTTCTTCGCCGTGCTCGATCAGGAATCGCATATCGCGGAACGGCCCGGCGCCCCCGCGCTGCGCGTCACCGCCGGCGAGGTGCGCTTCGAGAACGTGTCCTTCCGCTATCCGACGGGATCGGGCGCGGTGCACGACCTCGACTTCACCGTGTCGCCCGGAGAGACGGTCGCGATCGTCGGACCAACCGGATCGGGCAAGTCGACGGCGCTCGGACTGCTGCAACGGGCCTATGATCCAGGCGCCGGCCGCATCCTCGTCGATGGGCAGGACATCCGCGATGTCACCCTCGCCTCGCTGCGCGCGGCGACGGGGGTCGTCTTCCAGGAGGCGGGACTGTTCAACCGCTCCATCGCGGAGAATATCGCAATGGGCGACCCCGCTGCGACGTTGGAGTCGATCGAGGACGCCGCCCGCATCTCCGGCGCCTACGATTTCATCGCACGCAAGCCACAGGGATTCGCCACGCCGGTCGGCGACCGCGGTCAGGGCCTTTCCGGCGGCGAGCGCCAACGGATCGCGATCGCCCGCGCCCTGCTAAAGGACGCGCCGATCCTGCTGCTCGACGAGGCGACGAGCGCGCTCGACGTCGCGACCGAAGCACGGCTTCAGGAAAGCCTCGACCGGCTTCGCCAGGGGCGCACCACCTTCGTCATCGCGCATCGCCTGTCGACCGTGCGGGCGGCGGATCGCATCATCGTCCTCGACCAGGGACGGATCATCGAGCAGGGCGGCTTCGACGCGCTGCTCGCCGCCGGCGGCGCCTTCGCGGCGCTCGCCCGCGATGGCGGGCTCACCCAGGCCGCCGCGAATGACGACGCCGACGCGGCACGGGCCGGTCGCGTGGCGATCCGTACAAACGCTTGAACCGCCCCGCAAAGACGTGGACAACCGGCGCTCATCAAGGAGTGCCGGCTTGGCGAGCGTCGCGATCGAGGGGGTAAGCAAGCGCTTCGGCGACACGACGGTATTGCAGCCGACCAGCCTTTCGATCGCGGACGGTGAATTCGTCGTCATCGTCGGGCCTTCCGGCTGCGGCAAGTCGACGCTGCTGCGCCTGATCGCGGGGCTTGAGGAAGCATCGGGCGGGACCATCCTGATCGGCGGACGCGACGTGACGAACGTCCCGCCCGCCGAGCGCGGGCTGGCGATGGTCTTCCAATCCTATGCGCTCTATCCCCATCTGTCCGTTGCGGAGAATATCGGCTTTCCGTTGAAGATCGCCGGGCGGCCGAAGGCGGAGATCGCGCGCCGCGTGGCGGCGGTGGCGGCGACGCTCGACCTCGGCGGTCTGCTGGACCGCCGTCCTCGTGCCTTGTCGGGAGGGCAGCGTCAGCGTGTATCGATCGCGCGCGCGGTGGTGCGCGACCCGCAGGTCCTGCTGCTCGATGAGCCCTTGTCCAACCTCGACGCGGCGCTGCGCGTCCGCATGCGCCACGAGTTCGCGCGGCTGCATCAGAGCCTCGGCTGCACGATGATTTACGTCACGCACGACCAGCTGGAGGCGATGACGCTCGCCAACCGCATCGTCGTGATGGCGCATGGCCATGTCGAGCAGGTCGGCGCGCCGATGGATCTCTACTACCGGCCCGCGACGCTCGCGGTCGCCCGCGCCATCGGGTCGCCCGGCATCAACCTGCTGCCGGGGGAGATCGTCGCGGCCGACGGCGCCGGGGCGACGGTGCGGCTCGCCGGTGGCGCGACACAAGCGGTGGCGGCGCAGGTGCCCCGCGAGGCGATCGGACGATCGGTGACGCTGGGGATCCGGCCCGAGCATCTGACCCCATCGCCCGATGGCCCCTTTGCAGGGCTGATCGAGTTGTTCGAGCGGCTCGGCCCCCTCTCCTTCGCGCATCTCGGCACGGGAAGTGGGGAGCCGATCGTCGCGCAGCTGCCGGGCGACCGGCAGGCGACGCTGGGCGAGCCGCTGCGGATGGGCGCGGCCTCGTCCGACGTGCTGCTGTTCGACGGTGACGGACGCGCCTTTGCCCGGCCTACCCCTTGATGCTGCCACCCAGCAGGCCGGTGATGTAATAGCGCTGCAACGCCAGGAAGATGGCCAGCACCGGCAGGGTTGTGACGACGGCGGCGGCCATCATCAACTCCCCATCGGCGGCATGTTCGCGGCCGATCGCCGCCACCGCGACGGGCAACGTGTAGAGGTGCTGGTCGGCGAGCACGATCAGCGGCCAGAGGAAATCGTTCCAGCTTCCCAGGAACAGGAAGACCGCCAGCGTCACCGTAACGGGCGCGAGCAGCGGCAGCACGATCGAGACGAAGATTCGTATCTCGCTGGCGCCGTCGAGGCGCGCCGCATCCAGCATTTCGTCCGGGATCGCGAGCGTCGCCTGCCGCACGAACAGCACGGCGAAGATACCGGCGAGACTGGGAAGGATGACGCCGGCATAGCTGTTGACCAGCCCGAGTTCCTTGAAGATGAGGAACAGCGGCAGCATTGCGACCTGCCCCGGCACGACCAGCGCCGCGATCAGCGCTTGCAGCAGGCGTTCGCGCCCGCGGAAGCGCAGCTTGGCGAAGGCATAACCCGCCGGCACGGTGAGGAGCAGGCCGAGCATGGTGGAAATCACCGCGACCAGTACGCTGTTCCACAGCGCCGGCAACACGCGATAGTCGAACCAGGCGCCGTCGATCAGCCGACGCGCGAGCAGCTCATGATAATTTTCCAACGTCCAGCGCGTCGGCCACAACGGTGGCGGATACGCGCTCGAGGCGCCGCGCGGCATGAACGACACCAGCACCATCCAGACGAGGGGCAGGATCGTGACCGCGGTGACCAGCGCCACCGCCGCATTGGCCAGCAGCCGCCGCATCGGGCTCACAGCCATTCGTAGCGGCGCCCGATACGCGTCTGGATCATCGTCAGCAGCAGGATCAGCACGAAGAGTATGAACGCCACCGCGGACGCCTGGCCGAGGTTCCACCATTTGAACCCTTCGTCGAACATGAAATAGAGCACGGTCGTGGTGCTCTGCGACGGCCCGCCCAGCGTCATCACATAAGGCTCCGCAAAGATCTGGAGGAAGCCCGCCACGCTCATCACCGCGGCGAGCAGCAGCGTCGGTCCGATCGCCGGCAGCGTGACGTGACGGAAGCGCATCCAGCGGCCCGCGCCGTCCAGTCGTGCAGCCTCCATCAGGTCGACGGGTACCGCCGCAAGCGCGGCGGTAAAGACGATCATGTTGTAGCCGAACACCTTCCACGTCACGAACAGCAGGATGGCGGGAATCGAGGCGCGCGGATCGCCGAGCCAGTCGACTCCGGGCGCGCCGATTGCGCGCAGGGCATAGTTGAGCAGGCCGAATTGCGTGTTGAGCACGAAACGCCAAACCACCGAGGTGGCGACCACACTGGTGACGTAGGGCGCGAACAGCAGCACGCGCCACAGCGGCTTCCATCGCACGGTGCGATCATGCAGCAGAAGGGCCACCGCCAGCGACGTGCCGATCGCCATCGGCACACCCAACAGCGCGAACAATCCCGTGTTCGCCATCGCCCGCCAGAACAATGGCGTCGCGAACAAATCAGCGAAATTGCCGAGGCCGACGAAATGCAGATTGGCCGGATCGGCAAGCGCGTAGATGCTGTAGTCGGTGACCGAAAGCCCCAGCGCCAGCGCCGTCGGAACGACGAACACGAGCAGGATGATGGCCAGAACCGGCACTGTGAAAAGCCATGCGGTGCGCGATTGCCGGGTCATGCGATCCGTCCTGCCTCGACCAACGCGCGGCGCTTCGCGAGCAATGCATCGACGCGGCGGTTCATCAGCAGCGTGCCCTCCTCCACCGTCAGCTGATCGCGCACGACGCGCTCCGCGATCAGCTGGACCTCGGCACGGATCCGCTCCATTTCGACGATCGCGGGCTGGGATGCCGGCTGCCGCATCTGCGCGGCGAACGCCGCGAGCCGCGGCGTGGCGAGTTGGGGGGACGACCAGGCGCCGCGCCGCGCCGGCAAATTGCCGATCATCGCCTGGAACTGCAGCTCGCTCCGCGCCGACGTCATGTGGCGGACGAGCGCCCAGGCCTCCGTCGGCCGAGGGCTGCTGCGGGCGACCGCGAGGCAGGCACTGATCCCGTCGACGGCGCCCGGCCCGCGCGGACCTGGCATTCTGGTCACGGCCCAGCGGTCCGGTGGGATCTCCGCCGCCCGCCTGCGCAGGTCCAGCAGCAAGGTCGGTCCGCCCGGATAGATCGCGAAATAGCCCCGCGCGAACGCGGCGATCGGGTCCTGCAGCTCGGTCGACAGCGCGCGCGGCGCCAGTCCGTCATCGAACAGGGATTTGTAGAATCGCAATGCCTCGGTGAAGGCGGGGCCGGCGAAGTCGCCGCGCGTGTCGCGATCGCGCAGCAGCGGCGCGCCCGCCTGCCCGGCGAAGGTGAACAACGTATCGGGCCAGTTGAGGTAGGACAGCACGACATAGTCGTCTGGCCGCCGCCGCTTGAGCGCCAGTCCCATGCGCCGCCACGAAGCCCAGTCGAGCGGCACCGCACCGAAACCCTCGCGGGCGAGCAGGTCGGCCCGATAATATTGCATCTGCGGGGCGACCGACCACGGGACGCCATAGTCATGGGCGCCATAGCGCATCGCCGCGCGCACCGAAGGGAAAACGTCGTCGACGAGCGCGGGATCGGCGAGCGGTGCGATGGCCCCGATCATGGCGAATTCGCCGACCCAGCCATTGGGCAGCATCAGCACATCGGGCAGGGAATCACCGGAGAAAGCCGTCAGCAGCTTCTCGTGCGCCGCGGTCCAGGGCAGCGTCTGGACCTCCACCGGAATGCCGGTGGCGCGGGTGAACGCGGGCATGAGCAGGGGCGAGTAATCGCCTTCGTAGCTCATCGCCCACACCGACAAGGCACGCGGGTCGCGGCGGTTCGAACACCCCGCCAGCAGAGCGGCCGGCAACGCGGCGATGACCGTGCGTCGCGTCGGCGCCGTCGGCATGCTGGCGTTCGCGTCCGCCCAACGGGACGTGCCCGACGGCACCGCAATGTGCCGCCGGAAGAGCTTTATCATCCTGCCACGAATATATAACCCATGTTGGTGGAGCGATTGCGCAGCCGAAACGTTCCCTCCCGCTGGCGCCTCAAGAAAAGAAACGCGTGGCGCATCAAAGGGGTACATTGGATGCAGGATAAGGCAAGCTGCCGCGCCGCGATCGTCGCGGGCGTTCTGCTGTCGTCGATCGGCCAGGCGGCCGCGCAGGAGGCGCCCGCCCAACCACCCGCCGCGGCGCCCGTCGGACAGTCCGGCCCGGACGACAGGGCTGCCCCCGCCGACCAGACGTCCGGATCCGCTGACATCGTGGTGACCGGCTCGCGCATCACGCGCCCGGACTATGCGGCGCCCAATCCGATCGTATCGTTCGGCGCAGCGAACATCCAGCAGTCGGGCAATACCAACGTCACGTCCTTTCTGCAGCGTGTGCCGGCGCTGACCAACTCGGTCGACAGCACGCAATCCGCCGGATCCGATCGCCCGGGTGGCCAGCTCTATGGCGCGGCGGGGCTCAACCTGCTCGACCTGCGCGGTCTCGGCACCGCGCGCACCCTCGTCCTCGTCAACGGTCGCCGGCACGTCGCAAGCCAGATCGACAGTGCCGCGGTGGACGTCAACGCCATACCCACCGACCTGATCGAGCGCGTCGACGTGCTGACCGGCGGCGCGTCCGCCGTCTATGGCGCCGACGGCGTGTCCGGCGTGGTCAATTTCATCCTCAAACGCGATTTCGACGGCGTCACCGCGCGGGCGCAGATGGGTATCTCTGACCAGGGCGACGCCGGCAATCGCTTCGCTTCCATCGGCGCAGGACGCAATTTCGCGGGCGGCCGCGGCAACGTTACCCTTTTCTACGAATACAATGCCGACAGCCCGCTGCGCAACGACGACCGCGCGTTCCTGCGACGCGAGAACCGCCGATATCTCGTCCCCAACCTGGCGTATAACGGCCCGGCAGCCGGATCGTATCAGCAGGTGCTCGCCGGCGACCTGCGCTACCCCTATGGCACGCCCAGCGGCTATATCGAGATCGGCGGCAACGCCTATAACGGCGACGGCACCCGCTACGACCCGGGTACGCAGGTCGGCGGCGGCTTCGTCAGCGGCGGCAGCGCGACGCCCGTCGCGGGCTATGTCGGCGACCTGCTGTCGGCGACGGAACGCCACGCCGTCAATCTGCTCACGCACTATGACGTTTCCGATGCGTTCAAGCTCAGCCTGGAGGGCAAGTTCGTCCAGAGCACCGCGACCACGTTCGGCGGCTTCTCCGGAAACTATCCGGCCGTCTTCACGCTCGACAATCCCTATATCCCCACGGCGCTGCGCAACGCCGCGCTGCTTGCCGGGGAGACGACGATCGTCTCCAACCGCAACAACACCGACTTTCCGCGGCTTGGCGAGAGCGATCGCCGCCGCACGTGGCGGGGCGTGGTCGACGCCAGCGGCCGCGTCACCGACCATGCGCAATATGACGTGTCGCTGACCTACGGCCAGACGGACGTGCGTATCACCAAGCTCAACAGCCGCTGGAACGATCGCTTCACCGCCGCACTCGACGTCGTCACCGACCCGTCGACCGGCCGCCCGACCTGCCGGTCCAACCTCAACCCAGCGGCGCTGCAGGTGCCGGCCTACAGCTTCACGCCCGGTGCCGGCAGTGGCTGCCTGCCGCTCAATACATTCGGCTCCGGAGTCTACGACCCTGCCGCGCTGGCCTGGGCGACCAACCGTGACAACGTCAGCACGGCGCGCCTGACCCAGACCGTCGTCAGCGCGCAACTCACCGGCGACTTCGGCGCGCTGTTCACGCTTCCCGGCGGCCCGATCCAGTTCGCGGTCGGCGGCGAATACCGGCGCGAGACGAGCCGCTTCGATCCCAACGGCTTCCTGACCGGGAAGCAATGGTACCAGTATGACGAGGGGGACAGCTTCGACCCCAATTATGTCATCTCGCGCTCGCGCGGTGCCTTCGACGTCTGGGAGGCGTTCGGCGAACTCAACCTGCCGCTGCTGAAGGATCAGCCGTTCGCGCAGACTTTGTCCGTCGGCGCGGCGGGTCGCCTGTCGGACTATTCCACCGTCGGACGGACCCAGGCCTGGCAGTTCAACGGCGTATGGGCACCGATCCGGGACATCACGTTCCGCGGCTCGTACGGACAGTCGGTCCGCGCGCCCAATATCGGCGAGCTGTTCCAGCCGACGAGCCCGACGACCAACTACTTCGTCGATCCATGCTATCTGGAGAACCGCAACGCCGGGTCGGCGACCCGTGCCACCAATTGCGTCGCGCTGATCAACACCCTCGGCGGCAATCCCGCGACCTTCACCGCCAACAACAATCCCGATGCCGCGGTGCTGATCAACGGATCGCGCACCGGCAACCCCGGGCTGAAGGAAGAGACCGCCCGCACCTGGACCGCCGGCACCGTGCTGCGCCCGCGCTTCCTGCCCGGCCTGTCGGTTTCGGCGGACTGGTACGACATCCGTCTGCGCGACGCGATCAACACCGCCGACGCCAACACGATCGCCAATCTTTGCGTCGATCAGCCGACCCTCGCCAACGTCTTCTGCGCTGCGATCCGTCGCCGGCAGGGCACGGGCTATATCAACGGCTTTTCCATCCAGCCGCAGAACGTCGCGAGCTTCCGGACCGCGGGACTCGACGTCAACCTGAGCTATGTCGTCCGCACGGCGCGCGCCGGCACGTTCGACCTGCGCTTCGTCGGCGGCTATCTCGACCGGCTGGAACAGATCGCGACGCCAGGTGCGCAGCCAGAGGATCAGGTCGACCAGCCCGGCCGTCCGAAGTTCAACTTCGTCGCCTCGCCGACCTGGTCGCTCGATCGTCTGACGATCAGCTACAACCTGCGCTGGTTCGACCGCACCCGTCGCTTCCCCAAGGCGGCCACGGACGCCAACCCGGACTACGCCGCCCCCGACCTGCTGCGCTACAAGGAGCTGTGGCAGCATGACGTGCAGGTACAATATGCCGTGGCGCCGGATTTCGCCCTGTACGGCGGCGTCAACAACCTGACGGGGCAAAAGCCGGACGTCGACAGCTACGATTATCCGATCCCGTCCCTCGGCCGCTATCTCTACGTCGGCGTGAAGCTGGGCGGTCGGCGCTAACCGTCAGGCCCAGGCTGGGCCCGACGATCGCGCTCACGGCTCCGGCCGTCGTTCGGTCGATACGGCCGGCGCGCCGTTCGACACGCCATCGCCGTCGACACGTTTGGACGATCGCGAACGTCTCCTGGGACTTGCCGGTGCGAGCCAGCCGGCGAGGTCCATCCCCGTGTGCTCGATCGCACGGACGATCACCATCCCGGCGGCGCGTGCGTCGCTGAGCGCATCATGGTGCTTGTGGGGCAAGCCCAGGAACGTCGTCAGGACGTTGAGACGGTGACTGGGCAGGTCCGGCCATGCGCGTTTCGCCACCCGCACGCTGTCGAGCCACGTCGCCTCGATCGGCTCGCGCCCGTGGGTCAGGCATGCCGCCGCCAGCGCGCCCTTGTCGAACAGCGAATGCGCGACGGCGATGCGGCCGGTCAGATGTCCTGCCACAATCCCGTGGACCTCGGCGAACGTCGGCGAACCAATCACGCGGTCGGACGTGATACCGTGGATGCGGATGTTGAACGAAGAGAAACGGTCGAGAGGGTCGATCAGCGTTTCATACGCGAAAATCTCCCTGCCATCGCGGAAGCCCACGATCCCGATCTGGCAGATGCTGCTGACCTGCGAGCATGCGGTCTCGACGTCGACGACCACGAAATCGGGTGTGTCGGCGCGGCCGGCGGCTGCTTCCGTCACATCGTAGCCCGCGTCCATCACGACTGCTCCGCAAGGCTGCGGAAGGTGATCGACCAGCGGGGATGTCCCATCGGTGCGATGCTATGCTCCCATTCGTATCGGGCGGGACCGTCCATGTGATAGCCGCCGCGCGGGTCGAGCGGCACGGCCACGCGGTCGAACCCGCCGGCCCGCCGCCGCCGGAAACGCATCGTCGCTGGCTCGCCGAGCGAGATACCGACGACATGGCCGTAGATCGGCCGGTCGCGATGCCAGCCGATCCCCGCGCCCGGATCGTAGCGGATCAGCAGCGCCTGGATGAGCTTTTCCGGGTCGATCCGCGCAAATGCCGCCATCCTGTCGCGGATGGGGAGCAGCCAGTCCGGTATCGGCGGCGCATCTTTGGGCCGGCCGACTTCGAAGTCGTAGCTCCACCCGAAGGACGTCGTCAGTCGCTTGCCCGTCCAGCCCTGGAACCGAAAGGGTTCGAGGTGGGTGGCGTCGATCCGGTCGATCAACACGCCTTCCTCCTCCTCCGTGATCATGCTTTGGCGGGTCGCAAGGCCGGGCAATGCTGGTAACCCGAAGAGATCGTGCATCAATCCGCCACTTTCATGGCTATGGGCGAAGGCTTGGTACGGCGCCGACCGACAGCCATGCGAGATGCTCCTGCTAGCGTGCCGCCGGTCCGGCCACGTCGAAGTTCGAGGCATGCAGCGCCTCCGACGAAACATGCGGATCCGGCCGACTTTACGCCCCGTCCCGCGACGGGGCACCGTCTTGGATCACGTAGGGCGAGGGATACGCCGCCGCAAGCAGGCTAAGGCCCGGGCGGCTTGAACCGGCGTGCGCGGGCATCGTGCCATCCGCGGGAAAGCGTTGGCGCTTCATCCGTTCAGCTAGCTCCACCCCGGCGGAGTTCGAAGATGAAGGCGATGACACTGCAACCACCGATCGGGCTGGACCGCCTGACGCTTCAGGACCGCCCCGATCCTGGCCTTCCCGGTGCGGGAGAAATCCGCGTGGCGCTTCACGGCAGTTCGCTCAATTTCCACGATCTGGGCGTCGCCACCGGGCGGATGCCGACCGCCGACGGGCGCATCCCGCTGGCCGATGGCGCCGGGACCGTGGAGGCCGTCGGCGATGGCGTCGCCGACGTCGCGCCGGGCGACACCGTCGTGTCCTGTTTCTTTCCCGACTGGCAGGACGGTCCGCCCATCGTGGGCGATTTCAGCCGCACGCCCGGAGACGGCATGGATGGGTTCGCGCGCGACCATGTCGTCATGCCCGCCACGGCCTGTACCAAGGCGCCCAGGGGCTATGACGCGGTCGAAGCGGCGACCATCACCACCGCGGGTCTGACCGCCTGGCGTGCGCTGGTCGTCGACGGCAAGCTGAAGGCCGGGGACATCGTGCTTCTGCTCGGCACGGGCGGCGTGTCCATCTGGGCCTTGCAGCTGGCCAAGCTGATGGGCGCGACCGTTGCCATCACCTCCTCGTCGGACGAGAAGCTGCAGCGAGCGAAGGACATGGGCGCCGACTTCACGCTCAATTACCGTAGCCAGCCAGATTGGGGGGCAGCGATACGCGGTTGGACCGGAGGCCGCGGCGTCGACCATGTCGTCGAGGTGGGCGGGCCAGGCACGCTGGCCCAGTCGATCGAGGCGGTTCGGGTCGGCGGCCACATCTCGCTGATCGGCGTCCTGACCGGCGGCGCCGGCGAGGTTCCCACCGCCGCCCTGATGGCGCGGCAGGCCCGGCTGCAGGGGCTGATCGTCGGCAGCCGCCGCGAGCAGCAGGACATGATCCGCGCCCTGGACGCCAGCGGCATCCGCCCGGTGATCGACCGCCGCTTCCGTCTGGAAGATCTCGCCGACGCCTTCCGCTACGAGATGAGCGGCGGCCATTTCGGCAAGATCGGGATCGAGTGGTAGGGCGCTCCCGGCTTGAGGGACGCCGCCGGCGGGCGGCACGTCGCTCTGCGGAAGGTCAGGCCACCGCGGCCTTCCTCGCCAGCATCGTCATCGCGATCATGCCGTATGCCGCGGCCAGCAGCGCCATGACTGCCAGGGGCCCCGCCGCCTCCGCGACGCTTGCCCCCATCTGGTTGAAGCGGACGAAGAGGTGCATGGCCGGCGTAGCAGGCGACGCCCAGGCCAGCGTCGCCAGCCACGGGGGCATCTGGTCCAGCGGCCAGGCGAAGCCCGCCAGGAAGACGAGCGGCACCGAGGTCGGGATCAGCAGCTTGAGCGCGGCGTCGCCATCGCCGAGCGCATGGCCGATCGCGAGCCCCAGCGCGGACACGGCGCCGGCGAAGAGCGGCATGGCCAGCACCACCCCGGCGATGTTTCCCGCCCGCGGCACGTCCTGGATCCAATAGGCGAAGCCGAAGAAGAACGATTGCGCGAGGATCCCGATCAGCGTCATCGCTGCCCAGGTCCCCAGCGATGCCCGCAATCCGCCGAATGCCACGCGTCGCCTGCGTCGTTCGGCGGCGAGCCGCGCCGACGCGAACAGCAGCGTCTGCTGGAGAATGATGTTGCTGACCGCCGGGAAAATGTAATCGCGATAGCCGGCGGTCGTGTTGAACAGCGGCTGGACGCGGACGAGGTCTGCCGGATCGGGCAGCCTGCGGTCGATCGCCCTGCCCCGCCGTGCGATCGCGTCGACCAGTGTATCGGCAAGGGTCAGCGCAATCGCCTCCGCGCGCACGGCATAGGCGGCGTTCACAACCAGCATGGCACCGGCGCCGGGCCTGATCGCCGCGGGATGCGTCATGATCGCATCGAGATCGCGCGACAGGAAAAGGATACCGTCCGCGCGCCGGTCGAGCACCGCATCCTCCGCCGCCGCCAGATCAATGGCTTCACCCACCACATGGACCGAGCGGCTCGCCTCGAGGGCCCGCGTGATCGACCGACCGAGCGGCGAATGCCCCTGATCGACGACGACGAGGTTCATGCCCTCCGCCGCCTGCTGCGCATAAGGCGCGGGATAATAGAAGGCGTAGAAGAGCACCGAGACGATCGCGAGCGACACCAGTTCGCGCGTCGTCGCGATCTCGATCAGCGTGCGCTCGAACGCGTCGCGCAGGGTCATGTCCGTGCGCTCCGCGCGACCAGCCAAAGGCCCAAACCTCCGGCGATCAGCGGATAGAGCAGCAGAGCCCCCGCCTCGACGCACAGCGGCCGCAAATGCGCACCGATCAGCGCGTCCATCTCGAAGCGGATATAGTGCGTCAGCGGCAGCGCGGCACTCCACACCTGTGCCAGCCGCGGCGCGCCGTTGATCGGCAGCGACGCACCCGAATAGGCGAGCGCCGATCCGGTGATGATCACCGCGGCGGACAGGGCGGTGGCCATCTCCCGCGTCGTCACGATCAGCAGCAGGGCGACGCCCACCGTCGCCAGCGCGAGCAGGAGAAGTCCGCCCGCCACCGCCCATATGCTGCCGACGAAGCGATAGTCACCGAGCAGCGTCAGCGCGACGATCCACGCCGTGCCCCACGACCAGCAGGCGAGCACATGCGGGGCGAGCCGCCCGACGAGATCGAGCGACGGGCGCACCGTCACACGAGCATATCCGGCGAAGGTCTTGCCGGCCAGCAGCGGGGCCACGGCGCCGATCGCCGAGACTGCGAACAACAGGTGGATCACTGCTGGACCAAGCAGCAATCCCAGGTACCAGCCGAGGCTGGCGGTCGGATTGCCCAGAAGCGTCAGGCGGACGCCCGGCAAAGGTCCGCGCCCCGGCGAAATGCCGTCGACCCCGGCGGAACGCGGCGCCGCCTCCGCGACGCGCAGGGTCACGGCAGCCCGCAAGGCCGCCTGTGCCGTCGACCCGGCGGCAAGGAACTGCGCTTCGTACAGGATCTCCGCCGGCGGCGATCCGGCCAGCCCGATACCGCGCGGAATGACCAATATGGCGAGCGCCCTTTCGGATCGTACCATCGTCATGGCGGTGGCGACGTCCGGGGTGACGGCAGCGACGCTCAGCATCGGCGACGCGTCCACCGTCCTGCGGATCGCGCGTGCCAGCGCACCGCCGTCATGATCGACGATGACCACCGGCCCGTCGCGCACCGATCCGCGCGCGATCATCGCGCCCATGAGGCCGAGCAGCACCGCGGGCATTAGGGTCAGCAGGATCAGGTCGAGTCTCGAGCGGCGGAGCCGTGTGCATTCGGCGCGCCAGCCCCGCGCTATCGCTGCGGCCGGTGCCGACGCCGCACCGCGCGTCATCGCGTGAACAGGACGCTCATGCCCGGCCGCAGGCCAACGACCGGGCCGGCCGGCACCAGCCGCACCTCGAAACCGCGCACGTCGTAGCCACGGGATTGTCGATCCGCGCGGAACGTCGCGAACTCACCCTGCACCGCCAGGTGACGAACCCGGAACGCGATCGTACGGTCGAGCGCGGGCACGCGGCCCTCCAGTATTTGCCCCTCGGAAAGGCCATGCAGGTCGTCCTCGCGCACCGTGAGCAGGACATAGGGGTGGTCGACATCGACGATCTGCAACGCGGGAAGCACGGGGCCGATGATCTCGCCGGCACGGACGAGGCGGCGCGAAACTTGGCCCGCGATCGGCGACACCAGCCGCGTCTCGTTGAGCAGCGCGCGTGCCGTGGCGTCTGCCGCCTGGGCGACCCGAACCTGCGCATCGGCGATGCGGCGGGTCTGCGGACGTGCGCCGGCCACCGCCTTCGCATATTGGGCGTGCGCCGCCTCGGCCGCACGCGCGCTACTGTCGCGCGCCGCGCGCGCCTCGTCCCGCCGCTGTGCGGCGATCACGCCTTCGGCATACAGGGTCTCGGCGCGCCGCGCGCTGACGGCGCCGAGGTCCGCGGTAGCCTGCGCTGCCAGCCACGTGGACCGGAGCGAGGCGACATCCTCGCGCCGCGCGTCCTCGTCGGTCAACGACCGCGTCGCGCGCGCGCCCTCGAGCGTTGCCGCGGTCTGAACCGCGGCATTGCCCAGCTCCGGGCTCGACAGCGTCGCCACGACCTGCCCCGCGCGCACGCGGTCCCCTTCGTCGACCATCAGCCTGTCCACGCGCGCCAGCGCCTTGGTCGCGACATTGACGCTGTCCGCCTCCACCTCGCCTTGCAGCGGCGGCGTCGCGGGGCGGCTCGCCAGCCACAGCCCCGCCACGAGCAGAATCGCGACGGTCGCCAGCACGCCGTAAAGGATCAGCCGCCCTCGCCGGGACGGACCGGTATCGTCCACGACCTCGACCATCACGCGCCTTCGGCCGTTACATGCTGATCGGCGCGGCGCAGATACATGTCGAATTCGTCCATCCGCCCACTTGCCGTCAACAACCCCGCCAGCGCCAGATCATATTCATACGCCACCGACACGCGTTGCGCGCGCGCGGCCGCAAGCGCCGCCTCGGCACCCGCAACCCGCGTCACCGTCCCCTCCCCCTCGCGCAGGGCGACGCGCTGCACGCGCAGATTCTCGCTTGCCGCCGCGATCGAACTGTCGAGCAGCAGAAACGAGCGCCGCGCGCCTTCGACGAGGTTCCAGGCACGACGTATCGCCTCGCGCGCTTCCTTGCGCGCAGCCCTTCCTGCCTCTGCCGCGGCACGTTCTCCCTCCCGTGCCGCCGCGAGCGTATGCCCGCGATCGAGTCCGGACAGCAGCGTCACGCGCGCGCCGATACCCACCACCCAGTCGGGTTCGGTGGGCAGCGCATTGCGGCTGTTGGCGTTATACTCGCCAAAGCCGAAGACCTGCGGGCGATACCGCGCCTTAGCCAGATCGGCTGCGGCACCCGCTACCTCGCGCGCGGCATCGGCTTGCCGGCTCAGCGGCGTATCACCCTCGCCCCCCATGAAGGTTTCGGCCGGCGGCAATGCGGTGCTGGACACGAACAGCGGTGTCGACGGCGCGGCCCCCGGCATGTCGAGAATGTCGCGCAGGTCTTCATCAGCCGCCTCGTCGGCGAGGATCGCCCTCTGCAGCGCGCGCTCCGCGCCGTCGCGCGCGACCGCCGCCTCCAGTGTCGCGGCGCGCGGCGTCACGCCGGCGATCTCGGATCGCTGCACATCGTCGTAAAGGCTGCCCAGCGCCTGCCGCGTCTCCTGTGCGGACGCGCGCAGGGCACGTGCTGCGATGCGGCCGAAATACACCCGAACCAGATTCACCTGCGCCAGATCCCGGGCCTGCGCCGCGCGGCCCTGCGCCATCGTCACGCCGGCACGCGCACCCCGCTGGATCGCGGGGATCGCCCCTCCGGTGTAGAACGGTACGGCGGCCTGCACGGTCGGCCGAAACACCGTGTCGCGGTAACGATAGGAAAGGCTGTCGGGGATGAGCGCGAACAGCCCCGGCAGCGCGCGATCGATCCGCCCCACCACCTCGTTGGCGATCTGCTGAAACGCCGGAGGCAGGGAATTGGGCAGCCCCACGAGGAAATCCTGTGTGGCGCCAAGGGCATTGGAACGCGCATCCGACAGATCGACGGCCAGCGTCTTCTGATATTCCAGCACCTGCGCGGATGCGGTGACAGTCGGGCGGTGCAGGGTTCTCGTCGTCGCCGCCGCCTCGCGCGCGGCCGCCACGGCGTGCTCCGCACTCGCCAGGCTGGGCGAGGACGATTCCATTCGCGCCCGAGCCGCCGCATAGGTCAGCGACGGTTCTTGCACCTGTGCCGCCGCGCTCACGACGGCCGCGATCAGGGTGACGGAGGAATGCATGGCGTCCATTCAGCGTGGATGACGATATTCGCCTTCCCGAAGTCCGATTGCAAATCGAAATCCGTGCGGACGCACGATCCTTCGACCTGTCGGATCGGCGGCCCAAGAAAGACGGCGCTGCCAACTCTGGCCGACGCGCGGACGAGCGCCGCGGATGGATGTCCGGCGTCCGCTCGGGTGTCTCCCGAGCACCGCTCGAGCAAGGGCGTTTATATCGGCTTTGGCTGCAGCGCACCGAATTTGGCCCGACGGCACATCGTTTCGCGGATGCCGACGCACCCAATATGAGCAGCCGCCGGGTCAAAAGCCTGTGCGCGACTCGGCGCGACGATGCTCGGCACGCGGCTTTGCACCGGCCGTTTTCCGGGGCGAAAAGAGTGGCTCATGCCGCCGGATGCTCCCTACGGGTCGGCCGGGGACACCGACGCCGGCGCTGGCGCGCCCGCTCCATTTTGAGTAATATTTACCATGACTGAATGATTTACGTTATTGTAGGGTGCACCGATCACGACACTGATGCCGGCCGGAGAACCGTTTGAATGCGGCACTTGACGCTTTTGGGAGAGCGTCGAAGCGGGAGAGAGAGCAATGGTGGATCTGGATCTTGCCGAGCTGCTTCTTCTGGCGCCCGCCGAGGACGCCGAGTCGCCCATACCGATCTCCAGCCTTCCCCCGGTCGATCGCTTCGTCGAAGGCCTTTGCCGCGCGGTCGGTGCCATTGCCGGCTGCATCGTCGTGCCTGGCGAAAGCGGGGGATTGCCTGAGCAGAGCCAAGCGATCGGACTCGTGGCGCGTACCGAGACGGATCGCGCCGCTATGCGGACGCTGATCGACGCCGCACCGCCGATATCGCGTCGGGGCTTCAGCTGGATCCGGGAAGCAGCGACGCCCGACCATTGCGGGCTGATTGTCGCCACGGGTGGTGCCGACCGTGACGGACATCTGATCCTCGCCTTCGCCCGCGATCATCTGGAAGACCCCGCCGTTACCGCGCAATTGCTTACGCTCGCACCGGGACTGGGCGTGATGGCCGGCGCGATGCGGGCGATCTCGGCGCAACGCGATCAGGCAGACCGACGGCGGTGCGCGCTGGAGGCGGCGTTGCAGCAAAGCGAGTGCGGCGTCGTCATCATCAGCGCTGATCAGACCGTGCTCTTCGCCAATGCGTCGGCTCAGGCCATCCTCGATGCGGGCGACGGCGTGGAATTGCGGCGCAACGCGCTCCGCCCGACGCGATATCATGATGCCGTGCGGTTCCATGCCGCGCTCGATGCGGTGGTCGCGCCGCCGCGGCATCGGGAAAGCCAGCGGGAACGGGGCGCCATGCTCCTGTTGGAGCGCACGGGAGCGGAGCGACCACTGATCGCCGTGATTGCCCCGGCGAACCGAGGGCATGCGAGTGACGTCGGGGCCGGCGGCGACGCCGATGCCCCTTCCGGCGGCGCCGCCGCGATCGTCCGGTTGATGCGCCCGGAAACCAGCTTTGCGCACGGATTTGAGACGATCTGCCAGCTACACGGCCTCTCGCCGGTCGAAACCCAACTCGTCGCCTCGCTCGCTCGGGGCATGACGTTGGGCGAGGCGGCAACAAGCATGCGGATCAAGACGGATACCGCGCGCACCTATCTCAAACAGGTGTTCGCGAAGACCGACATGCATCGTCAGACCGACCTGCTGCAGCTCTTCCTGCGCTATCAACGCGCGGTCAGCGGCGAGATGCTGTTCGACGCGGCCTGACAGGACAGGCCGCGACGCGGACACCGCCCCCCCTTTTGGGGAGCAAAAAAACCCCGAATGAGAATGGTTTTGCTCCCACATGAAGGGAGAATGAGGCAAAGCTGAACGACTAATTAACCATTGTTCCGATGGAACGGGCGGTGATCCTCGCGAAAAGGGGGACGGCGCTCCTTTCGCACTCCTTCGAAGGGACAATGAGCATGAAATCGAGCCTGATCATCAGTACGTCGGTCGCCGCCCTGCTCGCCGCGACCGCTTCCGCCGCTGCCGCGCAGGACAGCAGCTCCGGCGCAGGCCAGTCGGCCGCGCGCAACGACAGCATCGCGACCGGAAACATCAGCGATTCCGGCAACACGACGCGGACCGATGCCGCGAACAACTCGGTCAACGGCAGCTACAATCCCGTCGCGGTCGACAACACGAACAACTCGGCCAACGGCAGCTATAACACGAGCACCAGCAGCACCGCCAACACCGACAATTCGACGACCGTCGGGGACGTCTCGCTCGCCTCGAACAGCTCCACCAACAACAGTGGCAACACCGCCACCAACACCAGCACCGACAATTCGGCCAATGGCAGCTACAACGGCGGCAACACGGCCACCAATACGAACACCAACACCAGTACCGACAATTCGGCGAACGGCAGCTACAACGGCGGCAATACCGCCAGCACCACCAATACCGCCACCACTACCAACACCGATGCTTCCGTCAACGGCAGCTACAACGGCGGCAATACGTCGAACATGAGCTCGACCAACACGACGAGCAATTCGGACAGTTCGACGAAAGTCGGTGACGTGTCGCTGGCGTCCAACAGCTCGACCAACAACAGCGGAAATACCACGACGTCGACCACCACGACCAACAACACCGACGCATCCGTTACCGATAGCGGCAACGTGATGACCACCGACAATACGAACAATTCGACCAACGGCAGCTACAATGGCGGCAACACGTCGAACACGACCAACACCGCCAACACCAGCAACACCGCGTCGACCACGAACACGGATCGATCGACGACGGTCGGCGACGTGACTCTGACGGACGCGTCGAACCACTCGGTGAACGACAGCAATAACGGTGGCAACACGTCGACGGCCGACAGTGGAAACACCAACGCCTCGACCAACAACAGCGGCAATACGTCGATTGCAGACAGCCAGAACTCGAACAGTTCGACCAACGGCAGCTACAACGGCGGCAACACGACCGACAGCAACAACACCGCCACCAATACCACGACCAACAACAACAATCAGACCTACGCCACCAACGCGTCGACCAACGATAGCGGCAACACGGCCACGACCAACAACAACAATCAGGTCGACAACAGCAACTCGTCCACGAACAACAGCAACAACACGGCGACGACCAACAACAACAACCAGACCTACAACACCGAAAATACCTCCCTGGCGTATACGACGACGACCACGGAAACTGCCGGCAGTTCCACCGTCTCGCCAAGCAGCACGTTCGGCGACAGCGCGGTCGTCGCGACCTCGGCGCTGTCGAACTACGTCAGCGGGGTGAAGGTGAACTTCGCCGGTTCGGCGGGTGAATCGAGCACGACGAACAACAGCCTGACGACCGGCGACACTGCGTTCCAGAACTTCGCTGGCATGCAGGCGCTCAACGTCAACACCGGCGCGGGTGCGTCCCAGAACGCCAATGTGAGCGTGGCGGTGACCGCCGGCAACATTACGCGCTGATCGCAGCCCACCTGGGGCGGTCGGCGCTGCGCCGGCCGCCTCCCTCCTAGCGTCGCCGTCCGGCATGGACAAAGGGGATCGTCATGCGCCGCATCATCCGCGCTCTCTCGTTGATAGGCGGCCTGGCCGCTGCCACACCTGCCCTGGCCCAGGACCGCACGACGGCGGCGGATCAGCAATCGCCGGCCTTCGCGGATGGCACCGTGCTCGGAGACGCCGATCTCGGCACGGTCGCGGGCCGCGAGGATCGCGGTACGCAGATCGCCGCCGCCGACCAGCGCAACACGGTGTCGAACAATTCGGTCACCGGCAATTCGGTGACGGGGTCGGTGACGATCGACGGCCATGCGTTTTCGAACCTGTCCGGCCTCGCCGTCATCAGCGCCAACAGCGGCAACAACGTCGCGATCAATTCGGCGATGAACGTCGTCATCAACCTCGGTCCGCAATGAGGCCGACGCCGGCCTGGCTGATCCCGGCGATGCTCGGCCTGACGGGCTGCGCCGCCACGATCGCTCCTGCCGATCCGCATTTCGCCGGCGCCTCGGGTGCGATCGCCGATTATCAGGTCCCCGTCGCCTCGATGCTGGCGCGCAAGTTTGCTACCGTCGTGCGTCAGCAATATGACTTCAGCTGCGGCTCCGCCGCACTCGCCACGCTGCTGCGCTATCATTACGGCCTGCCGCGGTCGGAGGCGGACGTCTTCACCGGCATGTGGCGTCAGGGCGACCAGGCCAACATCCGCAAGGTCGGCTTCTCGCTGCTCGACATGAAACGCTATCTCGCCGACAGCCATCTCCAGTCCGACGGCTACAAGGTGACGCTGGATGCGATCGCGGCACGGCGGCTGCCCGGGATCGCGTTGATCACCTACAAGGGCTATCGTCATTTCGTCGTCGTCAAAGGGATCACCGCCGATACGGTGCTGCTCGGCGATCCCAGCCTGGGCCTTCACGCCATGCCGCGTGAGGCGTTTCAACGCATGTGGAACGGCGTCTATTTCGTGCTGAACTCGGCCACGCCCGTCGGCACGAGCAATTTCAACGGCGTCCGCCAATGGCAACCGCTCGCACGCGCGCCGATCAATACGCCCTTCCTGGATCCGCTCAGTCTGCAGGCGCTGACGCTGAGCGCGCCCTTCTACCGGGACTTCTGACGATGCGCGCACTTCTTATCGGCTGTGCACTTGTGGGAGCGGCCACACCGGCGACCATCGTGCGGGGCCAGGACTTCGGCCCTCCCCTGCCCGAGGCGGAACTCGCCACGCAGACCGGGAAGTTCATTCTGCCGGGGGGCGGCTCGCTGGCCCTCTCGGTCACCAGCGACACGTTGCTCAACGGAACGCCGATCCTGCGGACCGTGCTGACGATCGATCAGGGCTCCACGCTGCAGGTCTTCGGTCGCGACGGTAGCGTCGCGACACCCGCCGGGGGCACCGAAACCGCGACCGGCGCCGGCACCGCCCCTACACTCGCGAACGGTGTGTCGGTGCTGTTCAACCGCCCGACGGGCGCGCAGATCACGCTGCCCACGGTCAGTACCGTCCGCACCGGCGCTACGTCCACCGAAGCGCAGGCGGGCTTGGTGCCGATCGCCGTGGTGGCAGGTGGCCCGGCGGTGCGGACGCCCGATGGCCTCGTCTCGCTTTCCACGCTGCCCAACGGGTCGCAGGTGATGCTGGTCGGGGACCAGATCGGTGTCGCGCATCTGGTCGGCCAATCGGTCGCGACCGCGATCCTCAATGCGGGCAACGATCGTACGATCGATACGGTGACGACGATTGGCATCGATCTGCATGATGCGACCGCACTGACACTCGGCAGCGCGGTGTTGAAGGTGGATGCACTGGCGGCCGACGCCGGTCGGGGCATGGTACGCTGACAGTGCGGGAAACACGAACATTCGCCGGGGGGAACGACATGATACGAAGCTGGCGCATAGCCCTGATCGCAGCGACGATCCTGACGCCGGCTGCCGGTCATGCGCAGTCGCGGCCCTCCGGTCAGTCGCTCGGTCAGACGAAGATCCTGCAGCGTGAGCTTGAGGCCGCGCGCGCCGAGATCGCGGCCCAGCGCCGGCAGATCGAGGCGCAGGAGGCACGCCTCGCGGCGCTGGAAGCGCGGATGGGCAGCCTCGTCTTGGCGACGGGGGCCGCCGCCAGCGGTCCGGGCGCGACGCAGCCGGCCGCCGCCGTCGCGCAGGCGAGCGCGGCCAGCACGCCGGGCGACCCCGCGACGATGGTCGCGGCCACGCCCACGCCACGGCTCGAGAGCGTCGGCACGCGTCCCGCCGATCGAGACCGTCCGCCCGAGGTGGCGGTCCTCGGCAGCGAGGGCAGCGTCGTCACGCGCAAGGGCCAGCTTACCGGCGAGCTTCAGTTCGACTACGCCCGAGCCGATCGTAACCGGGCATTGTTCCGCGGCATCGAAATCGTCGAATCGGTGCTGGTCGGCGAATTCAACATCAACGAAAGCCGGCAGGACATCATAACCGGGTCACTGGCGGCGCGCTACGGCGTCACCGACCGGCTGGAGCTCGGCGCGCGGGTACCCTTCGTGCAGCGCTGGGACACCTCCGTGCTGGTGCCTGTCCAGGGCAGTACGAACAACGATGCCGCGCGCGAGATAAACAGCTCCACGCGGGGGAGCGGGATCGGCGACGTCGAACTGTCGGCGCGCTACCAGATCCTCACCGGGCGACGGGGTCTTCCCTATCTCGTGGGCAATCTTCAGGTCGTCGCACCGACCGGCAGCGACCCGTTCGCCGTACCGCGGCTGGCAACCGGCGAAGCCACCAAGGCTGCGACCGGCGCTGGCTTTTGGGGCGTGTCGCCCAGCATCACGGCCATCCTGCCGAGCGATCCGGCGGTCCTGTTCGGGACGATCGGCTATACCCGCAACTTCGGCAAGAGCGTGAATACCGAAATCCCGCCGGTACGCATCAACTACGTCAAGCCGGGCGATGCGCTGTCGTTCAGCGCGGGCATCGGCATTTCGCTCAACGAACGTACGTCGATCAATCTGGGTTATGCCCACACCTGGGCATTCGGCACCCGGACGCGCACCTCGCTGATCAACCCCCGGCCCACCGATCCCGCGTTTTTCGAGGAGACGTCGCGTGACCTGCAACTTGCCCGGCTGCTGTTCGGCGTGACCTATCGTGCGACCGACCGCGCCAGCATCAACTGGTCGGTGGAGGTGGGCGCGACCGACGACGCCGCCGATGTGCGAACCGTCCTGCGTGTCCCGCTGGTGTTGATCATGCCGAAATAACGCCGGGACACGGGCGCCGAACTGCCTGGGGCTGCAAGCCGGCCTGGCCGGCGCGCCTGGCGAACAACCGAGCGATCGCTCCCGCCCCACCAGATGCGGCCAGTGCCCCCGCACGCATTCCCGTCGCGCATGACGACGGGGACGCTAGACCCAGCGCCGGCCTAGTTTGATCCAAGTGCGCGGAAGCGGTATCCGGCGAAGGCTGGGTTGCATCGCGTCCCCTCGGTCGCCTAGCTTTCGCCAAAACACCGTATGGTCAGGGGAAATCGGCATGGATCGTCGCACCTTCATTCTTTCCAGTGCGGCAACCGCCGGATTGACCGCGCTCCCCGCCCGCAACGGCTTGGCACAGGCACCCGCCGGCCCGGCAGCGACGCCATCGCCGGGCGATGCGCGACTGAACGCCGCGTTCGACCAGGTGCTCGACCAAACCGTTCGCGCGTCACCGGAATTCGCCACCTCGCTTGGCCTCGACACCGGCAGCAACGCTGATCTGCGGCACAAGCTGGGTGACAACAGCTATGCCGCCATCGCCAGGGATCTGGCGCGAAACCGGAAAGCCTATGCGCTGATCACGGCCGTCGACCCTGCCTCGCTCTCGCCGCAGGCGCGCATCGATCGCGAGGTTGTTCTGTACAACATCAAATCGAACATAGTCGGGCCGGAGCAGTTCGGCCTGTCCTCGCCGCAGCGCCCCTACCCCATCTCCCAACAGGATGGCGTCTACTTCTCGCTGCCGGATTTCCTCGCCTCGACCCATCCGGTCAAGACGGCCGAGGATGCGCAGGCCTATCTCGATCGCCTCGCGCTGATGTCTCGACAACTGGACAGCCAGACCGAAGTGCAGCGGCTTGAGGCGGCAAAGGGCCGGGTCGCCCCCGATTTCTCGCTTGATCTCGCGCTCGGCCAGATGGCGAAACTCAGGTCCCCCGCCCCCGCGGACAGTCAGCTGGTCCAGGCGTTGACCCGCCGCACGAGCGCGGCAAACATCACCGGTGACTGGCAAGCCCGCGCCGCCCGTATCGTCGCTGAACAGGTCCATCCGGCGCTCGACCGGCAGATCACTTTGCTCCGTTCGCTGCGACCGTCGGCTCGCAGCGCGGCCGGCGTCTGGGCCTTGCCGGACGGCGATCGGCTCTATGCCGCGGCACTGGCGCAGGCGACCACCACGACCCTGTCGCCCGACGATGTGCATCGCATGGGCCTGGAACAGGTCGCCGAACTCACCGCGCAGCTCGATCCGATCCTGCGCGGCCAGGGTCTGGCGCAAGGCAGCGTGGGCGCCCGTCTCGACCAGCTCAACCGCCTGCCGGCGCAGCTGTTTGCGGATAGCGACGCGGGACGAGCGGCGTTGCTCGCCAGCCTCAACGCCAGCGTACGGGCGATGCAGGCGCGTCTGCCGCAGGCGTTCACCAATCCACCCAACGCCCCGCTGGAGATCAAGCGCGTCGCGCCGGAGATCCAGGACGGCGCACCGAACGGCTATTACTTCCGCGCGCCGCTCGATGGTTCGCGTGCCGCGATCTACTGGATCAATCTCAAGAGCGTTGCCGACTGGCCGAAATACTCGCTGCCGAGCCTGACCTACCACGAAGGGGTGCCCGGCCATCACCTGCAGATTTCGACCGCGCAGCGCGCGCCTACGCACCCATTGCGCAAGATCGCCTTCTTCAACGCCTATCTCGAAGGCTGGGCGCTCTATGCGGAGCAGCTGGCCGACGAGCTCGGCGGCTATGCGTCGCCCGTCGAACGCGCGGGCTATCTGCAATCCTTCCTGTTCCGCGCCGCGCGGCTCGTGGTGGACACCGGCATCCATACCAAGCGTTGGACGCACGATCAGGCGACCCGGTATCTCGTGGATACGGTCGGTTTCGCACCGGGTCGGTCGCAGCGCGAGGTCGAACGCTATTGCGTCTCGCCGGGGCAGGCCTGCAGCTACAAGATCGGACATGCCGCGTGGTTGCGCGCGCGCGAGAAGGCCAAGGCGATCGCGGGCACGCGTTTCGACATCAAGCATTTCCATGACGTGCTGGAGGCCGGCGCCATGCCGCTTTCCATGCTGGAGCGGATCGTCGAGGAGCGTGCTCGGACGGTCTGACCGCACAGGCCGAATGCATCGGCATTTTCCGATGGGAATTGACCATGGCCAAACCATCGGATAAAGCCGATGCATGACGACCGACGACGCGCTGGTTGCGCTCTCCGCGCTTGCGCACCCGACGCGCCTGGAGGCGTTCCGGCTGCTGGTGCGACACGCGCCTGAGGGGCTTTCGACGGGCGCCCTCGTCGAGGCGGTCGGGCTGACGCAGAGTACGCTGTCCACGCACCTTGCCGTTCTGGCGAAGGCGGGTCTCGTCGTCGCCGAGAAACGTGGCCGCCAACAGATCCAGCATGCCGATCTGGACACGCTGCGCAGGCTCATGACCTTCCTGGCGAGGGACTGCTGCGAGGGGCGACCCGAATTGTGCGAGCCGCTGCTCGCCGATCTTTCCTGCTGCTGACGACGGAAGCGCTTATGACCATCGACATCGTCATCTACCACAATCCTGCGTGCGGCACGTCACGCAACACGCTGGCTCTGATCCGCAACGCGGGCATCGAGCCGCATGTCGTCGAATATCTGAAGACGCCCCCGTCGCGCAAACAATTGACCCATCTCATAACCCGCGCCGGCATCACCCCGCGTCAATTGCTGCGCGAGAAGAATACGCCCTATGGCGAACTTGGCCTGGCGGACGAGTCCCTGACCGACGACGCGCTCGTCGATGCGATGATGGCGCATCCGATGCTGATCAACCGTCCCCTGGTCGTCTCGCCATTGGGCGTGCGCCTGTGCCGGCCATCGGAAATGGTGCTCGACATCCTGCCCGAGCCGCAGCGCGGCGCCTTCGTCAAGGAAGACGGCGAACAGGTCGTCGACGCCGACGGCCGACGGGTACGCTGATGGCGACGGTTCCGGCCGAGGCGCCTGCCTCCGGCATGCGCGCATTCGAACGCTACCTGTCCCTTTGGGTCGCGCTCTGCATTCTCGCAGGGATCGGGCTCGGGCACCTCCTGCCCGACGCCTTCGCCAGGATCGCGTCCGCGGAGATCGCGCGGGTCAACCTGATCGTCGCCGGGCTGATCTGGCTGATGATCGTCCCCATGCTGGTCAAAATCGATTTCGGCGCGCTCGGAAGCGTACGACAGCATTGGAAGGGCGTCGCCGTTACCCTGTTCGTCAACTGGGCGGTGAAGCCCTTCTCGATGGCGGCACTGGGCACGATTTTCCTTGGCTGGCTGTTCGCGCCGCTGCTGCCGACGGAGGAGATTCCAACCTATATCGCCGGACTCATCCTGCTGGCCGCGGCGCCATGCACGGCCATGGTCTTTGTCTGGTCGAACCTTTGCGACGGCGAGCCGACCTACACGCTCAGCCAGGTTGCGCTGAACGACGTTCTGATGGTCTTCCTCTTCGCGCCGCTCGTCGGCTTGCTCCTTGGCGTCGCCTCGGTGACGGTGCCTTGGGCTACGCTTCTGCTTTCCGTCGCCCTCTACATCGTCGTGCCGGTCGCCGTCGCGCAAGTCCTCCGGAGGGCGATACTGGCGTTGGGCGGGCGCGCGGCGCTCGACCGGCTGCTGGCAGCGCTCGGGCCGGTTTCGCTGGTCGCGCTGCTCGCGACGCTGGTCCTGCTGTTCGGCTTCCAGGGGGAGCAGATCGTCCGCAAGCCGGCCGTGATCGCGCTGATCGCGGTCCCGATCCTCATCCAGGTCTATTGCAACGCCGGCATCGCCTACTGGCTGTCCAGGCGGTTGGGCGTCGCCTGGTGCGTAGCGGCGCCGGCAGCGCTGATCGGCGCGTCCAACTTTTTTGAGCTGGCCGTCGCCGCGGCGATCAGCCTGTTCGGCCTGAAGAGCGGCGCGGCGCTGGCGACGGTGGTCGGCGTCCTCGTGGAGGTGCCGGTCATGCTCAGCGTGGTCGCGATCGTCAGGCGCACGCGCGGCTGGTACGAGCATGCAGCCCGCTGAGCCAAGGTGCGGGAAAGGCGCGGGAAGTCAGGCAGCGCACCTGCCTGATCTCTCTTAACCGCCGGGATTTACAGTATTTTAGCCCGCCCCCGATAGGAAGGGCGCATGGCAAAGACCCTGGTCGGTTGGCTGGCCATTTCCAGAGAGCCAAGCCTGATTCTGGCGCAATATCGCGAGCTGAAGCGGCAGGTGCCGCTGCTGTACACGCTGCTCATCCTCAACGCCTCTGCCGTCACCTACACGCATTTCGCCTATGCGCCGGTCTGGGTGACGGTCGGGTTCCTTGGCGCGTTGATCGCGACGTGCGGGTGGCGGATCGTCTGTTGGCTTCGCGCGCCCGAAGCCCATGCCGTCACGGTGGAAGCGGCGCGGGCCCAACTGGTCAGCACCACGATCCTCGCGGGCATATTGGGTGCGGTCTTCCTGGCCTGGTCGATGCTGATGAACCAATATGGCGGCGTGGAACAGCAGGCCCATGTCGCGCTGTTCATCGCGGCGACCGTAATCGGCTGCATCTTCTGCCTGTACAATCTGCCGTCCGCGGCGATGCTCGTCACCGCGATCGTCACGGTGCCGTATCTCCTCTACTATCTCTGGCGGGGCGATCCCGTGTTCACTGCGATGGCGCTCAACATCGCCCTGGTGACGGGGGTCATGGTGCGCGTGCTGCTGAATGGCTTCGCCGCCTTCACCAACATGATCCGCTCCAAGGCCGAACTCGTCTGCAAGCAGGAGGAGACGCAGCGCCTCAGCGCCGACAATGCGCATCTCGCGCACACCGACATGCTCACCGGGCTGCCCAATCGGCGCTTCTTCTTCAATCGCTTCGAACAGTGGCTGCAGGACGCCAAGCGCGAGAACCGCCGCATGGCGGTCGGCGTGCTCGATCTCGACCGGTTCAAGGCGATCAACGACACCTACGGCCATGCCTGGGGGGACCGCCTGCTCGTCGAGGTGGGTGCGCGGCTGGACAGTTTCGCGAGCGAGCGTGTCAGCCTTGCCCGTCTGGGCGGCGACGAATTCGGCGTCTTGTTCGCCGAGCCGATCGACGACGTACGCTCCGCCGGCCAGGCCATGTGCGATGCGCTGTCCAGGCCATTCGTGATCGAGGGGCAGACGATTTCGATCGGCTGCTCGGCCGGCATCGCAACCTATCCCGACGCCGGCAGTGCCGTGCACGAGCTGTTCGACCGATCCGATTACGCCGCCTATCACATGAAGATGAACGGACGCGGCGGATGCGCCCTGTTCTCGTTCGAGCACGAAAACCTCATCCGATCCGAGCGCGCCGTCGAGACAGCATTGCTCGCGGCCGATCTCGAGCGCGAACTCCACGTTTGCTACCAGCCGATCCTCTGCACGCACAGCTGCGACGTGCTGTCGGTCGAAGCGCTCGGGCGCTGGGCGTCTCCCAGTCTCGGCCCCGTGCCGCCCGACCGCTTCATCGTCGCCGCGGAGAAGCTGAACATCATCCACGACATAACGATCGCACTGTTCCGCAAGGCGCTGCGCGAATTCGGCGCCATGCCGCCGTCGATACGCCTGTCGTTCAACCTGTCCGCAAAGGACATCACGTCCCCCGAAACGCTTCGAAAACTGATGGATCTGATCGAAGAAGGCGGCATCGATCCGAAGCGCATCACCTTCGAGCTGACCGAGACGGCCCTGATGCGCGATTTCCAGGCGGCGGTCCGGGGGATACAGTCGCTGCGGGCGCTGGGAGCCCGCTTCGCGCTGGACGATTTCGGCGTCGGCTATTCCAGCTTGGGGCACCTGCGGCGCCTCCCATTCGACAAGGTGAAGCTAGACCGCAGCTTCGTCGAAAACATGGATGAATCCTTCGGCCGCAACATATTCTCGGGCATCCTGGCCTTGTGCCGGACGCTCGAACTCGACTGCGTCGCCGAAGGCGTGGAAACCGAGGTGCAACTCGCATGGGTCACCAACCTCGGCTGCCAGCGCGTTCAGGGCTATTTTTTCGCCAAACCGATGCCCGCGCTGGAGCTAGCCGCCTGGTTCCTCGCCCGCACGACGTCGCCGACGCCGACCGTCGACAGCCGCTACGCCCTCTGATCGCAGCGTGGCGATGCGCGCGCGCGAGGATGGCCCAGCGAACGCCCGACCGTCGACCGGGCGTGCCGCACGTCGCCCGGGCGTAGGACAGTACGACATCGCCGGCGCCACATAGCTGCACGGCTTCGACAGAATCGTCCCCCCGTACGGGGCGGCCGCTGCGCCTCACGGCCGATCCGACGAAGAAGGACAGGCCGGACGCCAAGCCTCAAGCGGAATGGCACGCAAAAAACCGCCCTGGACTAGTCCTAGGGCGGTGCGGATGATGATACGTTGGTTGCGGGGACAGGATTTGAACCTGTGACCTTCAGGTTATGAGCCTGACGAGCTACCGGGCTGCTCCACCCCGCGACACGGTATTGCGCCGATTTGCGAGACGCGAGTTGCGTGTCGGCGTGC
>OOKD01000058.1_pt1 | contig 82584 bp, 97 predicted proteins | sample 1691731 | NCBI WGS metagenome assembly OOKD01 (sample SAMN05831947, study PRJEB22555) | human gut metagenome | isolation source: Skin biopsy | host: Homo sapiens
TGCCAGCGTCAGCAACTCCTCATAGACACGAAGGCAAGCGCCGGTCAGCAGGGTGAGCAGGCGTTCCGCCACGCTCAGCGCGCGGGTGCCGGCCCGTTCTTCTCGGCGTAGCTTTCGCCCTTCGTCGAGCGCCCGTTTGGCGGCCGCGAGCAGGCGGTCGGTTTCGCCCTTCGCGGGGATCGCGAAAAACGTGTCCTCGAACGTGCCCTGCTCGCGGCTGCCACGCAACACTGGCGCACCCGTCCGATGCAATGCACCCGAACGGCTGCGCGTACCGCTGACCGGCATCCCCGACAACGCGGCGATGCTCGCATCCGCGACTGAAAATAACCCCATCTTCCTTCCTCCTTGTGGAGGCCGGGCCCAGGCAAAGAAAATGCGTGGCGCGAAACGCGCATCCTTGACGGTGGAACGTCGGGCCGTTATGTGAGGTGTTGATTGTGACACCGTGAGCGCTTGGCGGCGCTTCACACAACGGATCGGTTTCGATCCAGGGATGCCCGGCCTTCGTGCCGGGTTTTCTTTTATGTGGTCACGGCCAGAAACTCCTGAAACAGATCCTTGTCCGCGGCGAGAAACTCGATCAGCCGATTCACGGTCTCGCTCCGTGACGATACTCCGAGCTTCTTCTGCGTTTCGTTGAGGATGCGGATGGTCCCAGGTTCGAACCAGATCGCTGACTGGACGAAGCCCTCGCTTTTAAGCGTTGCAGCCCTATGGCGCATGGCCACAGCCGTCCGGGCGGACGACTCAATCGGTTTGTGAGGGGTGTTGGCCCCTCGACCGCGCTGCTGGGGAGACGATTCCGAATCCTTCATGATTCGGTCACTAAACCAACATCTTCACTGGATCAACGTCAGTATTGAAGATTGTTGTTAGTTTGCTGCTGCGATGTGGGGATTAATCCCGGAAAGGGTCCGACCGCTCTCGGTGGTGCCTCTCACAAACGCGCTTGAAGCTTTGCAGCGAGCGCCCGGCACATTTCGCCAGAATCTTTTGGAGATTGACTGTGAGGTCTGGCGTGACCTCATCATAGTCGATCTCGCTGATAAGATCCATCTCCTTGATGAGCTCGCCAGCGAGACCGCGCATAATACCTTTGATAATGACTTTGCGACGGACGGTATCGATGGATGTGCCGAGGTCACGGCGCCGGAAATCAAGTTCAACCGCGATATCATATTCGTCGATGCCGAGTGCCGTTTTCAGAGCCTCGGCTTCTTCGATCGTCATCTGGACCCGCTGGTTCGGATCGGAATGAAGGACCCGTTGAAGCCTGGTGCGTTTGATCTGGGTAACGCCTGACAGGTAACGCTGGCTAAGCCCGACTTCATCCACGAGATCACAAAGCACTTCAGCGACCCCTTTGGGCGGAACCGAACCGTCCGCCGATCGTAGATGCTGCCGACCATTTGTGTCTAAGGCGCTGGATTTTTCGACGTGAGCCATTCGGGCGTCCCCCTGTCACGGTAACCGTAAACCGGGAAATGACAGCGGGACAACCCCTTCATTAATAATTCGTCACTTTGACACGTTAGTGCCGGCGAAACTTTATCACGTTGTTTCTGTGGGTTATCAGCATATCGCGATAATGGCTCGCTTCGTCGCCCCGTAGTCCGAGCCGGGTCGCAAGCCGTGCGCTCTCCTGCTCCGCTATGTAGTCAAATAACAGTACCGAAATCGCATCGATCACTGACAAGTCTCGTGTAACGATCTGTGACACATCGGCACGGAGCTCTGCGATCAACGGGATGCTGCCTTCCTCAAAAGTAAGGCTGATCGAGATCGGACCGTCTGACCCGATTGCCGCCAAGTGCGCCGAGATCATGTCCCGGTCAAGATAACGACCGTTCGCGACAGCCTTTCGGGTTCTTGCATCGATTACCTGCGAGATCGACGCGTAGGCCTTTTGCTCGTTCGAGAATTGTCGGACGCATTCTGTAGTGAGGCGAAAAAGGGCCTCGGATATTTTGACGGTGATGTCGGTCGTGATGTGGGTATCTGGGGCATTCATCGACAGGTACTTTTCTAAATCCATGGGTTGTTGAGCCTCGGTCCCGAAAAGGACCTGAAGGTTGTCCGGCTATCCCATTTTGGAGACAGGCCGCAAAATCACCGATGCGTACGGCGAATCAAGCTCACGGCGAGGATGGCCCGCTGGGCGGGCCACCCCGGCCCGCTGGGGGGGGCACCCCGGCCCGCTGGGCGGGCCACCCCGGCCCGCTGGGGGGGCCATCCCGGCCCGCTGGGCGGGCCGCCCCGGCCCGCTGGGCGGGCCACCAAGGCCCCGAATCAGCGTTTCGAATGCAAAAGTCACTGGGGCCGTAAACTCAATTATGGAAAATTGAGCATATCGATCCTCGACCGTTTGGCGAAGCCTGCAAGCTGACGGCATCCTTCAATTGGGCGCACAACGCGCTCATCTCGAAGGAGACCTTCATGAAAGCACTGACCAAGAGCCGGCTGGAAACTGCCGCTCTCGCGGCGGTCGGCATTGCCGGCGCCGCGGCCGTCCTCGCCGGTCCGGCATTCGCCGGCGCCGATCAGACGTTCAACACCGCGCTGAACTCGTTCACCGGCTTCCTCGAAGGCTCGGGCGGTAAGATCATCACCGTCCTGAGCCTCGCCGGCGGCATCGTTGGTCTGGCGTCGGGGCGCTTCAGCCTCGGCCAGGTCGCGATCCCGGTGGGCGTCGGCGTCGGCGCGGGCACGGGTATCCCGATCGTCACCTCGACCGTCACGGCGACGATCTGACCCCGTGCGCACCGGCGGGGTTGCAGCCCTGCCGGTGCACTACCGGAAGGTGGTGTGATGTCAGCCGACAAATACGTGATCCCGTCTCATCTTGATGACCCTGAACTGATCGGGTTCTGGACGCTGGATGAGTTCCTCTTCATGGTCATCCCCTTCGTGTGGGGGATCCTGTCCCAGCATATCATCATCGGCATCGCATTAGGTTTCGCGGGCTGGTGGGGTTTAAAACGAGCGAAAGCTGGGCGGGCGGCATCGTGGCTCATACACCTGGCCTACTGGCATCTGCCGGGCGGATTTCCGTCGCTGCGCGCCACGCCACCTTCCTACCTCCGGCTGATGGTGGGCTGAGATGGATTTCGCATATCAACATAGCCACAGCCAGCGCGTGCTGCGTCAGCGCAACCTGCTTGGCGTGGTCGCGCTCGTGCTCGCCGCGGCCGTGGCAATCCTGCTCCTCGTCTCCGCCACGCGGGACCGCGAGGTCGTGCTGCAGCCGGTACTGCGCTCGCCGCTGACCGTCAGCAGCGCCGGGGTCAGCCGCGAGTATCTCGAGATGGTCACGCGCGACACCGCGATCCTGACCCTCGATCGTTCGCCCTCCAACCTCGACTATTGGATGAACTCGGTCCTCGATATCGTCTCGCCGCGTGCGCAGGGCAAGATCAAGGCCGACCTGCTGCGGATCGTCAACGAGCAGCGCGGCTCGAGCATCAGCCAGTATTTCACGTTGCAGTCGATGAAGATCGACCCGGCGAAGCTCCAGTCGTCAGTGACCGGGCAGCTCAACACGATCGTCGGCCAGAAGATCATCTCCAGCCAGGTGCGGACCTTCCAGTTCGATTGGGAATATACGGGCATGTCGCTGAAGCTCATCGGCTTCGGAATGGTGCAGCCCGAGAAGAAGGGCGACCGGGCATGAGCAGCTATCTCGCCTTCGGCAGCGCCGCGGTCGGTACGGTGCTTGCCTCGCGCCCGTTCTGCTATCTCAGCCGGCTTGCAGGCGGCGCGCTGATCGGCGCCTCGATCTTCCTGTTCGCCTCGCCGGCCTTCGCCGACCAGAACCTCCAGGTGTCGGACGGGGCAGCGGTGCAGTGCAACGCATCCGCCAAGGACCTGACCCGGATCAGTCTGGTCCAGGATGAGTTCGCCAGCGTCTCCAAGATCAACACCGGCAACCCGAACGACGACTTTTCGGTCGTCAACGAGCCGGTGCGCGGCGATATCTACCTGTCGGTCCCCGATGGCTATGCCCGTACGATGCTGTCGTTCTTCGCGACCAGCAAGCGAGGCTATGTCTACAAGTTCGCCTGCCGGATCACCGGCAACGAGGCCGCGCAGGTCTTCCTGTCGAACCCCGCGATCGAAAAGGCGGAAGCCGGCGACGACGCGCCGGCGGGTCGTGTCGCGGCAGTCGCCGCCAATCCGCAAGAAAGCGCGATCCAGCTTATCCAGGCGATGTACGCCAACCGCGTCGGCGACGGCTACGAGATGACGCAGCGCGAGATCCGCCCGGTGCTGGTCGGCGATCTCAAGGTTCAGATGATCGCGGAATATCGCGGCGCCGACCTCACCGGCCATATCCTGCGCATCGAAAATACGGGGTCGGCCGAGAAGGTGCTGACCGACGCGATGGTCGCGCCGCGCGGCGCGCTCGCGGTCTCGATCGCGGAACCCAAACTCCCGGCGGGCAAGGTCACCACGGCCTACCTCGTCTCACGCAGCGGGAAATAAGCCGATGTCGCTCAAGGATATGTTTTCGCGCAATCGCAAGTCGCTCGACGCCCCGGACAGCGACGGCGTGTCGCCGGTCGCCTCCGAGCTTGCCGGCAACGATGCCACCAAGAAGAAGCAGCAGTTGATGCTGGGCGGCGTTGCCGCCGTCGCGCTCGTCGCGGCCTCCTTCTACATCCTGCCCGGCAGCGATCCCAAGGATCACAGCGCCGACACGTCCGAGGAAGTGAAGGTTTCGACCAAGGACATGATGAACCGCAACCTCTCCGAGCAGGAGTGGATGGCGCTCAGCGAAAACCGCTTCGATTCGACCGAAAACCAGTTGAAGGGCATCAACGGCACGAACCACCGTGTCGACCAGTTGTCCGAACAGATCGAACAGCTGAAGTCGCAGAACCAGTCGATGGCCTCGGATGGCCAGCGCGTGGTCTCGGCCTATCAGACCGAGAATGAGCAACTGCGCCGCCAGATCAACGAGCGCGCAAGCGCCCCGCCCGCGCCCGGTCCGGCCGCGATGTATGGTCCTGCCGGCACGGCACTCTACCAGCGACCCGAGGGCGCAGGCGGCGCGCAGGTGCCGCAAGCCCCTGCCGCAGCACGGCTCAGCGAAGTGAAGATGGTGTCATTCCAGACTGCTGGCGGCACCGCGACGCAGGTCGAAAAGGGCAACACGGTCTATACCGACAGCCCCAATTACCTGCCGCCCAATTCCTTTGCGACCGCACGGGTCATCGTCGGCGTCGATGCCGCAGCCGGGGTCCAGAGCCAGACCGATCCGTTGCCCGTCGTATTGCGCGTCACCGGCCCTGCCCGTTCGGTGCTTCAGAACGGCAAGCTGCTCACGACCCGGATCCAGGGCTGCCTCATCAACGGCGCGGCGCGCGGCGAACTCTCGAGCGAAAAGGTCTACGTCAAGCTCCAGAAGATGACCTGCCCGCAACCGGGCGGACGTTACGCCGTGTCCGAGGTCAAGGGCTTCATCGCCTTCGGCGGCAAGACCGGCGTACGCGGCCGGGTGGTCAGCCGCGAAGGCTCGCTGGTCGGCCAGGCATTCCTTGCCGGTCTCGTCGGCGGGATCGGACGCGGCTTTGCGACCAACACCAACCTCGCGCTGCAACCGGGCAACGTCGTCGTCGGCGGGAAGCGCCAGCAACTCGGTATGGGCGACATCGCACAAGGCGGTCTTGGCAACGGCGTCGCCGAGAGCGGCGACATGGTGTCGAAATATCTGATCGAGCGCGCCGAGCAATATCAGCCCGTCATCGAGATGCCGACCGGAGTCGATGTCGAGATCGTTTTCCTGGAGGGTGTTCATGTCCGTAATTGATCGCATCCGGGCACGGCCGGTACAGTCGGCATTGTTCGCCGTCGCCGTGCTTGCCTCGCCACTGATCGGGTTCGGGGCGGCCGGCTATGCTTCGAGCCTTGGTCTGGTCGGGACGTCCGATGGCCAGGTGGCGGCGCTCCTGAAGGAGCGTCTGCCCAAGACCCAGGTTTCCGGGCTCGATTGCAGCAAGGTCGCGGGTCTCTGCGAAGTGACCGCGGGACAGAACCTGTTCTACGTCGATCGCTCCGCGCGCTACCTCGTGATCGGGCGTGTGTACGACATGGACACGCGGCAGGATCTGACCGCTGCCCGCCTGCTCGAGATCAATCCCGACATGCTGGTGGGCGGCGCTGCCAAGGCCAATGCCGCTGCCGAAGCGGGCGCTCCGCCCACCCCGCCCGGCAGCGCACCCGCCCGCCCGTCCGCACCGTCGATCCGGTCGCTCCCCATCTCGACCCTGCCCGCAGCCGGCGCGATCGAATGGGGACCGCGCAGCGGCAGGACGGTCACCGTCTTCAGCGATTTCCAGTGCGGCTATTGCCGCGCGCTCACCAACACGCTGCGATCGATGAACGTCCGCGTGATCGAGCGCCCGATCTCGACGCTTGGCAGCCGGGACCTCGCCAACCGGGTCTATTGTGCGAAGAACCGCGAAGAGGCGCTGCATGCGGCCTATGCCGGCGAACCCGTCCGTGGTTCGGGATCGTGCGACACCTCGGGTCTCGATGCCAACGAGGCCTTCGCCCGCAAGCATGGTCTCGCCGGTACGCCGGTGATCGTGCGCGGCGACGGTGCCGCAATCGAGGGCTACCGGCCCCGCGAGTTCCTCGCGGGCTGGCTTGCGGGGAAGCCCTCGTGAGCGCCCGGCTGCACACCCTCGCCGCGATCCTCGCCGGCACGCTCCTGTCGGGCTGCATGACGATGGGCGGCAGCGTCAAAGGCGATTTCGTCTGCCGCGCGCCCGACGGCGTCTGCGCACCAAGCTCGCTGATCGATGATCGCGCGCTTGCGCTGATCCTGGGTGAGGCGCCCGAGGGACAGGCGATCCCTGCCGGTCCCTATACGCCGGCACCCCGGGCGAGCAGCGGCTTGCAGGTCGCCGATGCCAATCCCGCCCGCACCAGCGAAAAGGTGCTGCGTATCGTGTTCCCGTCGCACATCGACGCGTCGGGCCGGCTCTACGAACAGACCGCCGTCCATGCCGTCGTGCAGGGCGGCGACTGGCAGAGTGCGTCCGCCGGCACACCCGTCGCCACGACCCCGGTCGAGGTTGCAGCCTCGGCATCGGGTGGGCCGCTGTTCGCGGCGGTCGACCGGGTGAGCGTGGCGATGAACGACACGGGCGAAGCCGGGTATCAGGCCGTCGATCCCGACGCGCCGAGCGCCGCCGCGGTTGCGGCGGCACGGGCGCGCGCGGCCGACCCGATCGGCGACATCAAGGCGCAGGTCGCAGGCAAGCTCTCGGCCCGACCGCCGAGGGTGCACCCTCCCCGCATCGTGGTCAGCAGCCAGGCGCTGGCCGGCGATGCGGCGGTCTCCGTGTCCGCACCGGGCGGTGCGCGTCCCACGGCACCCAAACCCGTTGAGGTTTCGCAGGCGAACCCGCCTGCCGCTCAGCCGGTCGTCGCCCCGAGGACGCTCGCGGCGGCAGCCCCGGCGACCTCAGTACGCGGGACGCCGCGCCCGCCAGCCCTGCTGGCAACGCCGGCACATGCGACGCCGGCGGGCAAGGCGGCGATCGCCACGCTTCAGGCCGACCCGGCGCTTGGTGCAGGTATTGCCGGCATGAGTGGCGCTGTCACTGCCGCCAAGCCTCCGGTCGCACTGCCGATCCTTCGCGCACCCTCCTTCCCGGGAGCACCCCAATGACCTTCCTGCGTTCGCTCCTCGGCGGTATCCTCGGTGACAACGACAAGCCCGAAAGTGCGCGTCCCGATACGACCGTACCGCGGCTCGTCCACTGGCTGCCCTACCGCAGCTATGACCCCAAGACGCACATCTTCTACAATTCGGCATCGCGCGGGTTCGTTATCGAGGCAGCGCCGATGCTCGGCGCCAGCGAGCGCAGCCACGAGATCCTGACGCAGTTCCTTTCGGAAGGCGTGCCGACACCCGGCACGCTTCAGTTCCATGGCTGGATGTCGCCGCGTGTCGGTGACCGTCTGTCGGGCTGGTATCTGCCGCGCTACATGGCCGCCGGCGTCTATGAGCGCATGGCCAAGCACCGCACCGATTACCTCCTGGGCGGGGTTTGGGACTCGCTCTCGGTCGCGGCCCCCTTCCACCTGCGCAATCACCGCGTCGCGATCAGCTATGCGACACCGGAATCAAGCCGGGTCACCAACGAGGAGATCGTCTCGGTCCTCCAGGGACTGACCTCGAGCCTCGAGGCGATCGGGGTCGAGGCACGACCGATGGACCCGGGCGCGCTCATCGCATGGATCGACGACATCACCTCGCCGACCACCGCTCCGGGGTCGGATGCGATCAGCTACAACCCGTTCGACCCCATTGCCGATCAGGCGGTCCGCCACGACCTCGAGGTGCGGATCGAGCCTGACCGGCTGCTGCTGCGTACCGAGCGGTTCCGCCCGACCGGCAAGATCATCGACGATGCGCCCGAAATCGGGGAAATCTACCCCGACGTCTTCGACGTGCGCTCCTTCTCGGTGCGCAACCTACCGACGCGTTGGGCGCCGTGGGACATGGCCAAGCTGATCGGCGACCTCTTCGCCGACAAGCTGCGTATGCCCTGCCCGGTTTCGACCAACCTCTGCCTCGACTTCCCCGATGCCGAGGCACAGAGCGGGCGCGCGAGCCGCAAGTTCATGCGCACCACGAGCCTTGCCGACAGCAAGTCGGCGCGTCTCCTGCCGCAGTTGAAGGACCAGTCGGCCGAGTGGAAGTTCGTCAAGGACGAGCTGCGCCAGGGTCGCAAGCTCGTGCAGGCGTTCTTCTCGGTCACCTCGTTCAGCCCCAAGGGCAAGGGCGACACCAACGAGCGCGTCCTCAAATCGGTGTACCGCGCGGCAGGGTGGGACCTGCTCGACGATCGCTATCTCCAGATCCAGGGTCTGCTCGCCGCGATGCCGATGACGATGGCGAACGGCCTGTCTTACGACCTCAAGAACATGAAGCGCCTGCGCACGGTGCTGACCACGACCGCGGCGAGCCTTGCCCCCATGCAGGGCGAATATCTCGGCGCGAATGTGCCACACCTGATGCTCATCGGCCGTCGCGGCCAGCCCTTCTTCTGGTCGCCGTTCGAGAACACCGCCGGCAACCACAATGTCGCGGTCTTCGGCAAGTCGGGCTCGGGCAAATCGGTCGCGCTCCAGGAATTGTGCGCCTCGATGGTGGGGGCCGGCGCAAAGGTCGTCGTGATCGATGACGGCCGCAGCTTCGAGCATTCGGCCAAGCTCCAGAACGGTGCCTTTGTCGAGTTCACGATGGCCTCGGGCTTCTGCCTCAACCCGTTCTCGATGATCGATCCCGTGCAGGCTGAGCATGACGAGGACTATCTCCTCGACTGCTTCGCGATGCTCAAATCGATCATCAGCCAGATGGCGCGGCACATCGACAAGCTGAACGACACCGAGCGCGGCCTGATCGACGGTGCGGTCAACAAGGTCTGGGCAGAGAAGGCACGGCGTGGCTCGATCGACGATGTGATCGCCGCGCTGAACGAGACCGGCAACGAGCTTGGCCGCGATCTCGGCATCGCGATGCGTCCCTTCTCGACCGTCGGCACCTATGGCCGGTTCTTCGAGGGCGAAGTGTCCTTCAAACTCGAAGCGAACCTTACCGTGTTCGAGCTGTCGGACCTCTCCTCGCGTGAGGAATTGCGCTCGGTCGTGCTGACCGCGATCATGTTCATGGCATCGCAGATGATGCGCCGCGTCGATCGCGCCACCCCTAAGGCGCTGCTTCTCGATGAAGCGTGGCAGATGCTGAAGGGCGGCTCGATGGCCGACTTCATCGAAGCCTATGCGCGTACCTGCCGTAAATACGGCGCGAGCCTCGTCACCGCCACCCAGAGCCTCAACGACTATTACAAGTCGGACGGCTCCAAGGCGGCGCTCGAGAACAGCGACTGGTTCGTCATCCTCCAGCAGAAGGCCGAGACGATCGCGGACTTCAAGAAGCATGACCGCTTCGAGATGGACGATCACACCGATGCGTTGCTGCGCTCCCTGAAGCGCCAGGGCGTCGAATATTCCGACGTGCTCATCAAGGGTCCCGACATGCTGGCGACCGGCCGGCTCGTGCTCGATCCTTATTCGGCGACCGTCTTCTCCTCCTCGCCGCGCACCTTTGCCGCGATCCACGAACTGCTCGAACAAGGCCTCACCATGGAGGCCGCGATCGAACGGATCGCCTTCCCCGACAACCCCGAGAAATGGAGCGATGGGCACGATGATCTCCCCATCGCCGCGGAGTGAGCCCCATGGCGACGATCTTCCCCCCGGCCGCACGCGATACGGCGCGCAAGACCGCGGCTGCACGCGCCGACTATGGCTATGCGCTCTATTTCATGCTGCGCATCACCGGCTTCATGCTGACCACGATGCTGATGGCGCTTGGCACCTATGTCGTCTTCTTCCTCGCGATCGGTGGTTTCTCGCTCGACGGTATGATGGCGCACCTCGCCAACATGGCGGATCGCTACGTCGCAGCGGACGCTGCGCGCATCGCCGGGTTCAAGGCGATCGCGGGAACGACGTTCATCATGGGCATTCTCGCTATCGCCTTCCTGCGCCGCCACACGCTTGCAAACCTGCTTCCGGGCAATGCGGGAGAGCCCAAGTGAGCGCGACCGAAACCGTCGTCGAGGCGGTGACCCAACCGAGCCCCTCCCCGGCATCGCCGGTTGCGGCCAGGCGCCCATCGACCTTCGCCGGGCTGACGTCCGCGCAACTCGCCCTCGTCGCCCTGGCGATCCTGCTGGCGATCTGGGGCATGTGGGTGACGCGTGCGCTGGTCGCACCGCGCGAGCAACATATCGTCAAGGCGGACCTTTCGCGGATCGTGGGCGACTATGTCCAGGCCCAGGCCCGCACCGACACGCCGCCTGAGCGTGTCCAGGCCGAAATGCGCCGCTTCATGGCTTCGCTCGATGGCGAGCTGCAGCGCCGCGGCCGGGCCGGCGAGGTCGTGCTGGTCGGCGAGGCGGTGCTCTCGAAGAACGTGACCGACATTACCGCCGACGTCGCCAAGGCGGTCTATGCCTCAGGCGTCCCGCAGCCACGGCCAGGAGCGACCGGCGCCGTCCGCGGCCAGGTCGGGCAGGTGCAGCCGCAAGGCGCGCCCATCGCCCTCGCCGCCGCACCGCAGGCGGGGATCGGGCCGGTGCCCGGCACGGCGATCTTCGGCAACGGCCCTGCTCCCGCGCAGGAAGGATCGGCGCAGGACACAGCAGCGGCGTCAGACCCGACGCTTTCGGGCGCGGCGGTTTCGGTGTTCGGAGGCGGCGATGGCGCAGGCGCTCGCTGATACAGCCCCCGCGCCATCGTGGCGGCCGCGCAAGAACCTGTGGGCAGCTATGGGCCTGTTCTTTGCGGTCGCGGCCGCGCTCAGCGGTATCGCCGACTGGCGCGAAACCCATGGCCTGCTCATCAACCAGACCACCTCGCTCCCCAATTGGGCGTTCGTGATCCACAAGACGCACGTCCCCGCGCGCGGTGACTATGTGTTCTTCGTGCCGCCCGCGCATCCGCTGGTCATCCGCCATTTCGGCGCGAAGAAGCAGATGTTCGGCAAGATCGTGTACGGGATGCCCGGCGATACCGTCGAGCATCGCGGCAATACGGTGCTGGTGGCCGGACGCGTGGTTTCACACACCAAGCCGCTCACACGGTTCGGCGAACGGCTGACGCCGGGTGCGAACGGTGTCGTGCCGCAGGGCTGCTACTATGTGGGCACGCCGCACAAGGACGGCTTCGACAGCCGCTATGCCGAGATCGGATATGCCTGCGCCGACAAGATCGTCGGCGTCGGGGAGCCGATCCTGTGAAGCCGCTCGCCGAACTGGTCGCAAGCGTCGCCATCCTGTCGCTTGGTATGTCCTCGCCGATCCGGGCGCGCGATCACGGCACGGTCGGTCAGACCTTCCCGATCGTCGAGGCCGACCTCCTGACCACGATCGACACCCGGCTGCGCACACTCGAGGCGAACGGCGGGATCGAGCGCATGAACAAGGTGTTCGCCGAGCGTTCCGAAGCGCGCATCCGCCGCCCCAAACCCGTCGCCGGTGTCACCGCGGCGAGCGAGGCGCGCCAGTGGATCTACGATCCGACGATCGCGATCGAGAAGGACATCCATGACCCCAAGGGCAATCTCGTTGCCCGAGCGGGCCAGACCGTCAATCCGCTCGACTTCGTGACGATGCGGCAGTCACTCGTCTTCGTCGACGGCGACGATCCCGCACAGATGGATTGGGCGACCAGGCGGTACAGCGATGCCAACGCCAAGATCATCATGGTCAACGGCTCGCCGATCGATGCCATGACCACGCGCCAGCGGCGCTTCTATTTCGACCAGGAAGGCCGTCTGACGGGCAAGCTGGGGGTCCGCCATACACCCGCGATCGCGCAGCAGGACGGCCGCGTGGTCAAGCTCAGCGAAATCGTATTGCGGAGGGGCGGCTGATGCCGTTGTGGCTCGATCTTCTGAAAACGCCGATGGCGGCTCCCGAAACCGAGGAGCTGCGCACCATGCGCCGCACCTTCCAGGTGCTGTGTGTGCTATGCGCTGTATCGGTGCTGGCGATCTCGCCGCTGACCCTGCTTCTTGGCCGGGCGGCCGGGGTCGGCGTGGCGGCGCTGCTCATCATGACCGCGCTGCACACCGCGCTCTATGCGCTGCGCAAGAACCGCGCCGATGCGGCGTGGCTCGATGCGGCCGGATCGGACGCCGAGGCATGAGAGCATTGCGCGCCTCGTTGGTCGCAGCGATCGTCGCGCTTGCAGCGATGGTCGCGCTACCGGCAGCGGCGCAGGCACCGACCAAATGCACCGGCAAGTTCGTCAATCCGATCACCGATGTATGTTGGTCGTGCCTGTTCCCGATGTCGGTTGGCGGGCTCAACATCTGGCCGAGCGGACGTCCCGATACGCCCAATCCCGGCCTGCCCGTCTGCGCGTGCGGCGCGCCGGTGCCGCGTATCGGCATCGCGGCCGGGTTCTGGGAGCCGGTCCGCCTTGCCGACGTCTCGACCAAACCATGGTGCTTCGTGAACCTGGGCGGTGCGAAGATCTCTCCCGGTTTCGACATCGGCAACGGTGAGGTGTCAGCGCAGGGTCAGGTCGGCGGCACACAGCAGAGCACGTCCAAATGGCATGTGCACTGGTACGTCTATCCGCTTCTCTACTGGATGGAGATCCTCGCCGACTTTGCCTGCTTCGAGCAGGCATCGTTCGATATCGCCTATATCACCGAGGTCGATCCCTTGTGGCAGGACGACACCCTGACCGCGCTCATCAACCCCGAGGCGGTGGTGTTCTCCAACCCGGTCGCGCAGGCGGCATGTGCCGGCGACTGTATCGCCGCGACCGCGCGCCTGCCGCTCGATGCCGCCTTCTGGTGTGCTGGATGCCAAGGACCGATGTATCCGATGAACGGCAACGTCGCGAGCCATGTCGGCCACGTCCAGGCATCACGGCTCGCACTCTCGCGCTTTGCCTTCAAGATGCACCGCGAGGGGCTGGCGTGGGGGACGATGGGCGCACCCGGCCTGTGCAACAAATACCCGATGCCGATGCTCAGGAAGCAGCAATACCGCATCCAGATGACGAACCCGATCCCGACGGTCAGCGGCAAGGCCGCCTGCTCGCCGATCGGTGCGTCCGATATGCCGCCCCAGGCGGGCCGGTCCTTCCCGGTGAAGGGTGAGGACATGGGCTACCTCATCTGGCGCAAGCGCAATTGCTGCGTGCTTTGAGGAGACACACTATGCGCCGCTTCCTCCTCCTTGCCTGCTCTCTTGCCGCGGTCGGCGGCTATCAGGCGTTCGGGCAGACCGTGGAAGGCATCGACCTCGATGCCGCCAAGCGCCGGGCCGAGGCGATGCGCCCGGACCTCGAAGCGTTCGTTGCGCAGGTCCAGACCCGCGGCGATGCGTTCCGGGAAGAGGCGATCGCGGTGCGCGACAAGGCCAATACGAACGCCGTGGCGCTCGCGAAGGCCGATCTGCCCAAGGGCTATGACGGTGCGGTCGACTTCGATGAGATCATCAAGGGGGCAAGCGCCAACGCCGCCAATGCACGCGGCGAAGCGCCGCAGCTTATCGTCTTCGCCAGCCTCTCCATGCCGCCCCAGGCGCTTCGCCGGCTGATCGCCGATACCGCCAAGGCGGGCGGGGTCGTCGTGTTTCGTGGCTTCCCGAACAACTCGATGCGCGCGTTCAGCGAGGCGCTCGGCAAGGTGGTCAACGATCGTGACCAGCTCGCCAATGTCGGGATCGATCCGCGGCTGTTCCGTGCCTTCGACGTGCAGGCGGTCCCCGCCTATGTCGCGGTGTCGTCGGACTTCGACCTGTGCTCGGGGCTTTCGTGCAAGAGCGAGGTTCCCGCCTACGACCGGATGACGGGCAACGTGACGCTGCGTTATGTGCTCGAATTGTTCGCTGAGGCGCGTGGGCCAGGCGCCGGCGTTGCCGGGGTGGCGCTGCGCAACATGAGCAAGGCCGGCGCGTGAGGCGTCTGGCGCTCTCCTTGCTGGTGCCGCTGCTGCTGGCCGCGGGCGGTGGGCTGGCGCAGACCACGATGGAGCAGGCGCGCCGCGAGGGGAACGACCTCGGGCGGACGATGCGCGGCAACGGCGCCAACACGCCGGGGCAGGGTCAATTGGGCGAACTGCCGGGGTATCAGGGTACGACCCTGCCGGAGTCGACCTATTTCAGCGATCCCGATCGCCTGACCGCCGAGGCGCGCCCAATCGCGAACGCCAACGCCGATTATCGCACCGTTACCGACGCCGACAATACCCGTCCGCGCTTCTCCTCGGCCGAGATCGAGGACGTGACCAGGCGCGGCATGACGATCGCGAAGGATCCCGACACCTATCTCGACGGGCAGCAACTGGGGGGCTCGAGCGGCACCTGTACCCCGCTGCCGCCCGGCGCCGGCAACAAGGGCTATTACGAGGCTGTCTGCAACAAGGGGTCCAAGATCTCGGAAGGCGAGGAGACCTGCACCGCGCGTCTCGTGCCCTCGGTCGTCAACACGTCGCGCTATTTCTACTACGGTGTCCGCGACCAGAACGAGGGCAACGGCTTTGCCCGCAATGCGGTCATGCAGCCCAAGGTAGCAGCGGGGATCTGCCGCGTCGAAGCAGCGACACCGAACGTCTGCGATGCGCAGGTCGAGATGGGGGCAGGCGGCGATAATCCGGCGTCCTATCTTCGTTGGTGCAAAGGCTTGAGCTCGATGCGCACCACCGCGCAGCTTTATTCCTGCTCGTCCGAAATCCCGCAGGCCGAGATTCCGGCGCATGTGAACCATCGCACCGGCACGACCTATCTGCGCAAGGAAGGCTCCACCAGCGTCACCGTCACGCGCAACGAGGGTAGCTGCCCGGCGCTCGCCGGCGACGCAGCCTGCAGGCCCGTCGCCGAGGAGGTGTGCACCGAGGGGCCGGAGACGCGGATGGTCGAGGGCGTCGCGGTCACCCAGAGCTGCTGGGCGTGGTCGCGTACCTTTTCGTGTCAGCGGACTACGCAGGCCAGCGATTGCACCGATCTCGATGCCAACCGGCAGTGCCGCTTCCTGCGCGACGAATGTCTCGATGATCCGCAATCGGGGGCATGCAAGGTATCGCAGCGTGTCTATAGCTGCCCGCTGCCCGATGAGCAGGCGCCCGGCGACAAGCAGTATATCTGCGGCGGGGACGTCTATTGCATCAACGGCGACTGCGAGCCGATCGAGCGCGAAGCCTCCACCGAGTTCAAGGATGCGCTCGTCGCGCTGCACTCGCTGGGTGATGCCGGCAACCAGTTTGACCCCGACAACCTGACCGTCTTCAAGGGCGAGCGCGGCGCGTGCAGCAAGAAGATCTTCGGCGCCTCCAACTGCTGTTCGGGCAAGGGTGTACCGCTCCTCACCCCGTGGCTGTGCAGCGCGGCCGATCGCGCGCTCGACGAGAAGGACGACAAGGGGCTGTGCCACAAGGTCGGTACCTATTGCTCGGACAAGGTGCTCGGCATCTGCGTGACCTCGCGTGATGCCTATTGCTGCTTTGGCAGCAAGCTGTCGCGCATCCTCCAGGAGCAGGGCCGGATCCAGCTGAACAAGCCGTGGGGCAAGCCCAAGGACGCCAAGTGCGAAGGCTTCACGATCGACGAGTTCCAGCACCTCGACTTGTCGAAGATGGATTTCACCGAGGTTTATGCCGAGTTCACCGACGCCGCCAAGCTCCCCGACGAGGTGGAGACGATGACGAAGATCCAGCAGAAGATCGAGGAATATTATGGTCGTGCGCCTCGCAACTAAATGGGGAAGCAGCGGGAGCGAAGGCCCGTGCGAGATCCGTATGTCGGTCTTCGAACTCGCCATCTTCATGCGCGTGTTCCGCGATGAGCATCCGGTCGATCCAGGCGACGTGGCGGCGACCGTCGGTCACTGGTTCAACTGCGATGTGACCGCCCCCCAGGTCGGCGCATCCGCCGATCGCATGATCCGCAAGGGCTGGCTGACCCACCGCGAGGGCGGGCTTCGCGCCGCCCCCGATGGCCGCGACCAGGCGCGCGTCAGTCTGCACGGGATCACCACCTTCATGAACATGGGCACCAAGCTGCTCGACGTGGCGATGATGATGAAGGTGCTCAACATCGCGAAGCTCGAGGTCGATCCGCCGTACGAGGAGGACCTCGATCCGATCGATGAAGACCTCGACCATCCCGATGCCCCCGATCGCTGGCTGACGCGCGATGGCTGGTCGGACATCAATCCCGCCACGGGCAGGCCCGACCCATGGGGCGACAGCGCCGGGGGCAAGCCCGGTGCCGGCACGGGCGAGGACGCGGACACCGCCAGGGGCGACCGCGAAGATGGAAACGCGAATGATGCGGCGCCCCAGCGCCGTCCCGGGGAGAATGACGATGACAAGCAATAAGGGGGTCGCGCCCGCGTGGCGCATCATAGTGCTCGCGGTACTCGGTCTGGCAACATTGCCCGTCCCCGCGGCCGCGCAGTCGCTCGCCGAGGCAGCGGCGCTCGAGGACGATGCACGCGCACAGATGGTCACATCGCCTGCGTCGGCCGATACCGGCGAGGTCGCCGGTGACGACGACTTCTATTGCCGCGAGCGCAGGCTCGGGCAGTGGTTCTATTGCAACAAGCCCAGGCCGAAACCCCGGTCCCCGTCCGCGCAGACGCCCGCACCCCAGGCGTCTGCCAGCGAGCGCCTCGCCTCGATCACGAAGGAGCTGGATGAACTGAAGGCCCGCGCGATCCTCGAGCCAAGCGAGGAGAATGTGATCGCCTATGTCCGCTACCAGCGCGAGCAACTCGATCGCGCCACCACCTTCTCGGACACCTGGCAGCGCGCGCTCTGGCAGAACCCGGACATCGACTACACGCTCCAGCGGCCGGTCTCGACTGTCGGCAAGCGGGCATGGACCGATACCCGCAAGGCGGACCGCGACACGGTGATGAACCGCCTCGGCGAGCGGTACGGGATGTTCTATTTCTTCGCGCAATCGTGCGCCGCCTGCGAGGTGTTCGGCCCGATCCTCCGGTCGGTCGCCGCCAGTCACCGCATGGCGGTGATGGCCGTCTCGATGGACGGGGGGCCGAGCAAGGACTTCCCCAATTACGTCGTCGACAGCGGCCAGCGCGCGCGCATGGGCGTGCCGGGCAACGCGACGCCGGCGCTGGTCCTGTTCGACACCGTCACCAGGCGGACGGTGCCGATCGGCTTCGGCATCCTCTCGGCCGACGACATCTCCGAACGCATTTTCGCCCTCACCAACACCAAGGTCGGGAGTGATTACTGATGACCCCTGCCCCCTCCCCCACTCGACGTTCTTCCTTCCGCGCTTTCCGCCGGCGGCTTGCCGCCGGGATCGCCGGAGCCGCGGCGCTCTCGATGATCCCGGCCGACATGGCGAACGCCCAGGTCGCGGCCAAGATGAACGACTTCTTCAATGATGCGGGCGGCGCCGCCAATGTGACCGGCCCGACCGCCTATCAGGGGCAGACGGCGGGATATTATTCGGGCGGCAACGTCTGGAGCCGCTTCCCGCAAAAGAGCGTCCAGCCCTTCAACCTGCAACTGCCGAGCGCCCGCGCGGGCTGCGGCGGGATCGACCTGTTCTCGGGCTCCTTCTCTTTCATCAATTCGGCCGAGCTGGTCGCGATGATGAAGGGCGTCGCCAACAACGCGCTGGGTTTTGCCTTCAAGCTGGCGATCAGCAGCATCTCGCCGCAAATCTCCAAGGAGATCGACTTCCTGCAAGGGGCCGCGCAGCAGCTCAATCAGATGAACATCTCGTCCTGCGAAGCCGCGCAGGGGCTGGTCGGGGCGGTCTGGCCCAAGATGCAGGGCGCGCGCTCGACCATCTGCGCCGCGGTCGGCAACAGCCAGGGCAAGTTCTCCGACTGGGCAAAGGCCCGTCAGGGATGCGGCGCGGGCGGTGAGCAGGATGCGACGCTTGACGGCAATACCGACCCCAAGATGGCCGACCACATTCCGGCGCAGCCGCGCAACTACACCTGGGAAGCCCTCAAGCGATCCAACAAGTTCGGCGGCTTCGACAAGGAGTTCTCGGAATATCTCATGACGCTGGTCGGCACCGTCGTCATCAGTGGCGGCGACGCGGATCGTTCAATCAAATATTTCGGCCCGGGTGAGGACGCGGTGGTGACTGCGCTTCTCGATGGGACGTCGGGCACCAACCAGGTGAAAATCCTGTCGTGCCAGAACGATGCCTGCCTCGATATCAGCGAAAAGCCGCTGTCGATCGGGCCGTCGCAGGCGCTGCGCCCGCGCATCAAGGCGATGATCGAGTCGATGAACGGCAAGATCCGCACCGATGCCGCGCTGTCGCCCGCCGAGCAGCAATTGCTCAACATGACCAATATCCCGCTCTACAAGATGCTGACCGTTCAGGCGCTTGCGCATTCCAGCTTCACCTATGGCGAGGTCGATGCGCTCGCCGAGGTCGTCGCGGTCAACCTCCTCGCCTCCATGATCGACAACATGATCGACCGGGTGGTGACGCAGGTCGATTTCCAGCCCGCCGACCAGGCGACCGCCGAGACGTGGCGGCAGCAGCTCTCGGAGGCCCGGGCGAAATACGCGCAGCGCGATGTGAAGGTGAAGGACACCATCAACATGGCGACCAACCTCATCAATCGGTCGGTCATGCTCGAATCCACGCTTCAGAATGCGATGTCGCCGGGCATGCAGGCGGCGCTCAATTTCTCGCGCGGGCTGAGCGCGCAGGGTCTGAACTAGGGGGCACAGGGCGATGGTCGAGGTGTTCACGATCGGGGGCGGCGAGTATATCGTCAACGTCTTCAACGCGGTCGCCGCGTGGACCGGCGGGGGCGGCTACCGCTCGCTGCTGCGCGTCGTCATGGTGCTCGGCTTCATCTACGCGCTGATGGCGGTCGCCTTCTCGATGAACGTGCGCGCCTGGCTCAACTGGTTCCTCGGGTCATCGCTCATCTATAGCTGTCTCATGGTGCCAACCGTGACCGTCAAGGTCACCGACCGGATCAATCCGAGCCTCGCGCCCGCCGTCGTCGCCAACGTGCCGCTGGGTCTTGGCGCCATGGCCAGCTTCACGAGCCAGGTCGGCGACTGGCTGACACGGACCGCCGAAACCGTGTTCGTGATGCCCAACGAGCTCAACTATTCGACCAACGGCATGATCTACGGCGCGCGGTTGTTCGACATGACGCGCAATTTTCAGATCCGGGACGCCGAGTTCGCCACCAACCTCCAGATGCACTTCAAGAATTGCGTGTTCGGCGACATCCTCCTGCACCATAAATCGGTGACCCAGCTTGCCGCCTCGAAGGATCTGTGGGCCGACCTCGGTCCGGGTTCCGCCGCGCGCGCGCAGCCGTGGATCGAGCGTACCGGCGGGGGTGACATCGACAGCGGCATCGTCACCTGCCGGCAGGCCTATGGCAACCTCAGTGCGCAGTGGAAGTCGATGATCGATGCGGCGACCGACCTGTGGGGCAAGGAAGCCTATACCCGGATGTCCACGGCGCAGGCGGCTGCGAAGCTCAAGCAGGACGTGCCGGTGGTGGCTGCGGCGTTCACCAATTCGTCGGCCGATTATGTCGGGACGATGCGCCAGATGACCGCGATTAACGCCTTCATGCAGGCGCGTGACAATATGGCGGGTGGCCCTGGCGCTGCCGCGATCGACACGTTCGCGACGACACGCGCCGATATCCAGGCGCGCAACACCTACAATTCGATCGCGCAGCAGGCGATGACCTGGGTTCCGATCCTCAACATCGTGCTGACCGTCGTCTTCTACGCGATGTTCCCGGTCATCTTCCCGCTGTTCCTGATGCCCCAGACCGGGGTGCAGGCGTTGAAGGGCTACCTCACCGGCTTCTTCTATCTGGCCTCGTGGGGGCCGCTCTACGTCATCCTCCACATGATCTGCATGAGCCGGGGGATGTCGGCCGCCAAGGGTGTCGCGGAAGGCGGTGTGTCGCTCGGCACGTTCGCCGGGATCGGGGCGGTCACCGCCGAAACGGCGACGATCGCGGGCTTCATGCTCATGAGCGTGCCTTTCATGGCAGCGGCGCTGTCGCGCGGTGCGATGAGCATCTCGGGCCAGTCGATGTCGATGCTCAACCCCGCGCAGAACGCGGCCGAGGCGGCAGCGGTGGAGCAGACGACCGGCAATTACAGCTATGGCAACGTCAGCTTCGCCAACTCGTCGTCGAACAACCTCCAGAGCAACCAGTGGCACGACGCCGGCAACTACACCACCGGCGCGGCCGGGTTCACCGAGCGCGCATCCAATGGTGCGACCCGTTCCGCCTTCGGCAATGGTGAGTCCGTCTTCAACACCAGCGGCGCCATGTCGCAGATGCAGCTGGGCTTCACCGAGAACCGCGGGATTGCGGCCGACCTGCGGCAGACCGCGTCCGAGGTCCGTCGCCAGGCACGCAGCGAGGAGGAAGCCGCCGCGCGGATCCTTACCTCGACCAACACTGATCGCGCCTCGCAAGGTACGTCGACGACGATCGGCAGCACATTCGAGAAGGGGTCGTCCAACACCGACAATACCGGCGTCGAACACTATTACGGTAACAGCGGAAGCAGCTTCAACGGCATCGATGATCGGTCGAGCGTAGGGGATAGCGCCAAGGTTTCTGGATCGCATCGTAGGGCATCCGAGGATTCCGACGTTACGCGGGGAGGCTTCTCGGCGGGATTGACGCTGCCTGGTGGTAGATCTTCAGGAGGCGGAACAGCGCAAGGTGGGACAGGGTCTCCGGTCAAGTCTGGCGGTCGTGGTTCTGCTCCGAATGGCACATTGGAAGGTGGACGCGTAATGAGTGCGCAGCACACCGATAACTTAGCGCGTTCGACGGATCGCACCCAATCGGTTGATGACTCTAACACTGCGTCTGGCGGCGTGCGGGGTGAGAAGTCGGCGGGCGATCGCTTTACCGACGGGTCGGGTCATCAGGATCGCGAGAGCCTGACCACTCGAAGCGAGCGTTCGAGCACCGCATCGCGCAGTCGCGAGCAGGCGTTGTCGGAGGCGGCGACCCACGAGCTTCGCGCTCGCAAACTCAATGAACTGGCGGACTCGCTGTCGAATGAGGCCAGCTTCATGGAGAGTCATAACCTCCAGATGAGCCAGAACCTTAGCCAGGAATGGTCGCAGTGGTACGAGCGCAGGGTTGCCGGAAAGGACGGTATGGATGCCCCTTCCCCGATGGCGGTGACCATGACTCCGCAACAGCGTCAGGTCCGCGATCAGTTGATGTCGGAGTTTATCGCTTCGCGGCGTCAGGAGATCATGGATTCCGTCGCACCTCAGCTTCACCAACCGGATCTGGTCGATGTTCCGAACTCACCGATCACCTCCGAAGCCGATGTGCGCGGACATCATCGTCCCGGCGGGTTGCTGGCGGTGAATATTCCCGGTTCGCTGGCAGACACGACCGGCGCTGCCGGTCAGATTGCGGATGGACGCGAGCAGATCGGGGCGGAAACGCAGGCGGCGCAGATCCAGCGGCAGGGCCATCTTGATGCCGGATCGGGGGTCAAGGGTGAGGTTCACAGAGATATGAACCGGCAGTTCTTTACCGATCCGAGCGCCCGGCAAATGCCAGAATTATTTCCTGGATCACGAGCCTTGAAGGAGAGGCTTTTCGGACCTAGCGAGCCCAAAGATAAATGATGAAAGAAGCTATTATAAGGTAAGAAAGAAGGCGTCCTGTCTTCGACCCTAAAGTTTCGTTACCCTTATCATCATATATTTTTCGGTCGTGATAGAGTTCAGGATCGTTCGGCTCGACGTAGATAGGTCCACCGGCATTGTTCTTAGTGATGAGATAGGTATCGATGTCGTACATAGCCCATCCTCCTCGCGCGAAGGGTAGACCATGACAACGAGGTTCACAACAGAACGCTCCGTCCCCGCCGAAGAGGTCGGGTTCGACGCGCGTTCCTACGGTCTGCTCGGCTTCTCGTGGCTGCTGGTGATGGCGCTGGGGCTGCTGCCGCTGGCCGAGGCCGCGATGGCGCGCTCGCCCTCGATCGCGATGCCGGCGGTGATCGTCTTCTTCGTGGCGGTGGGAAGCGGTATCCTGCTACGCCGGCGCTATGCCTGGGTCGGTCTTGCGATGCACATCTACGGTCAGATCGCGATCTGGCTCTCGTTGTTCGTCATGTCGCTCGCCGGTTTGTTGTTCCTTGGGAGCCATTGATGGCTGATCGCTCGACGCCCCGCAGCGGGGACGTGCTGAAGTTTCTCGATACGCACCGCCTCGATCACAACCCCGATCATTATGCCTTCGCCTGGCGCTACCTCGCGAAACGCGACCCGTCCTTCTCATCGGCGGTGGCAGAACTCATCGACGGCGGGGTGCGGCTGAGCGAACGCGACGTGGCACGGTTGTCGGCATCGGCGCCCGCGCCGCTGCGTGGCACCGATACGGTCGCCCCCGAACTCGAACGCATATCGCTCGACATTCTGGCGATCATCACCGCCGCTTCGGGTGAGACGACGACGTTCGGGCGCGAGCTGACACTGGCGGCGACCGATCTGATCCAGGGCAAGCCCGAAGACCTGCGCGCGATCGTGGGGCGGATGATCGCGTATAGCAGCCAGGCCGAGCAGAGCCTGACCGCGATGAGCCGGCGCACGCAGCAGCTCTATGGCGAGTTGCGCGCACTGGTCCACATCGCGCAGCGTGACCCCGCCAGAGGGGTCTTGCCGCGCGAAGCGGTCGAGCAGCATCTGCGCGATGTCCTTGCCATGCAGCCGGGAGGCATCGTGATCGCGGTGGTGACACTCGACGATGCGAGGCGTTTGCGCGTCTCCTATGGAGAGGCGGTGACGGCCCGGGTCGTGCGTGCGCTTGCCGAGACGCTCGGCAAACACCTTGGAACGACCGCCATCGGCGATATCGGTGGCTACCGCCTGCTCGTCGTGGTCGAGGCGACCGACCCGGATGGGGTCGCGGCACGGCTGAACGATGCGCGGATGGCATTCTCTGGCCGGACGATGCGCGTGCGCGAGGACGATCGCGAGATCGGCACGGTCAGCTTCTCAGGCGGGCTGGCGCCGGCCCGATCGCGATCGTTCGAGGTGGTGCTGCAGGCAGTGGTCGCGCTCGCCGGTCAGGCCACGGCGGGCGGCGGCGACATGATCGTCGTGGAAGGTGCGGTGACGGGTGTCTGAGGCAGGCGGGAGGTAGGCGATGTGCAACCGTTATCGCCTGAGCGCAAAGCAGAAGGACGTCATGCGGGCGTGCGGCTATGAGCCGCCCTACTCCGAGGATGTGACCTTTCCGGTTCCGCGCGAGATCTTCCCTACCGGCAAGAAGACCGCGCGCTACGGTCTGGTGGTCCGGCGCTCACCTGACGGCAACCGTCCGCTTGAACCTGTCGCGATGGAATGGGGCTTCCCGACCAGGGTGGCGAGCAAGCGCGATCCGGCGGTGAAGCTCGACAGGTTCGTCACCAATGCCCGCAACCTGTCGTCCTCGATGTGGAAGCCGTCGATCGCCAACCCCGAACGGCGCTGCGTAGTGCCCTTCACCCATTTCGCCGAGCCGCACCCGGAAGGCGGCAAGGGCGACGATGGCAAGCCTCGCCAGATGTGGTTCTCGCTGCCCGATCAGCCGATCGGCTTCTTCGCCGGATTGTGGCGGCCAACCGAGCGCGGCGACGCCTATGCGTTTTGCACCACCAGTCCCAACGAAACGGTCGCGCCGTGGCATCCCAAGGCCATGCCGGCGATCCTTCACCCGGCTGATCTCATAATATGGCTGGACGGCAGCCACGATGACGCGCTCGCACTGGTGCGGCCCTATGATGGCAGGATGTACGAGCAGGTCGCTACGCCGGATGGCGGCGATGACTGATCCGCGTTACCCTACCCCCTAATATTCAACCACGACGGAGCATGAAGTGGCGCTTTCCACGACCAACCTCGCCGACAAGTTGGCCGAAACGCATGGCCTGGCCAAGGCCGACGCGCGCAAGGTGATCGATGCCGTCTTCGCCGACATCACCGCGGCGGTCGCGGCCGGTGAAGAAGTCAGCATCAACAACTTCGGCAAGTTCAAGCTGAAGGAGACGCCCGAGCGTCAGGGCCGCAACCCGTCCAACGGCGAGGCGATCACGATCGCGGCACAGCGCAAGCTGACCTTCGCGCCCGGTAAGCAGACCCGCGACCGCATGAACGGTAACTGAAGATCGATCTGCCGGCGGGCGGTGCCCGCCGGCCATCAGCAAGGGAGCCAAGCCATGGCAGAGAATGTTGCCGACCTGCGCGCCCGCGCTCTGGCGGATCTGGCCGAGGCCGAGCGGGCGGAGCTGCCCCATATCCGTCTGCGCTCGCTTCGCTCGGCAGAAAGTTGGACCAAGATGGCCGATCTGAGGGAGCGCCTGAATGTCGGGCGTTGACGGCGGCGACGTCATTCTCGATCCGCCTAACTTCCGTGCCGTGACATTGATGGTCGAGCGTCTCGATGACCACGGCGTGATCGAAATATACGAAGCGGCGGAAGGTGCCGGTCCGGTAGCCGATCTTGCCGCCGAGCAGATGCGCAAGCGCGAACTCGATTTCTGATGCCGCTTCCGCCCCCTGCCCCGCCGCCGTGCATCGTCGTTGGTGACAGCATCGCTGTCGGCACGGCGGACGCACTGGCAAGTGCCGGGCTGCGGTGTGCGGTTCATGCCCGCGTCGGCGCGTCGTCGGCCGAGACGCTACGGGGCTTTCGTGACGATGCTCCCCGGGCGCACGCGATCATCGCGCTTGGATCCAATGACCTTGGCCGACCCGACCTTTTACGAAACCTCGTCGCCTTGCGCCAAAGGGTTCGCGCCACGCGCGTCACCTGGGTCGCGCCGTATGCGCCCGCGGCGGCTGCGGTCAGTACCGCTGTTGCGCGTTCCTTTGGCGATGATGTTGTGCAACTGTCACGGATCGAGAGCCGCGACGGGATCCATCCGGTTAGCTATCGTCTGCTAATCCGGTCGCTCGACCTGTCGCCGGGCAGGTATGCGCCTCTTGCGCCGACCGGCGCGGTGCCGACACCATCAGCGCCTGCGCACCGGCCGGTGCGGCAGGCAGTCGTGATGACGTTCTGATGCGGCGTATCGCTGCCCAGGATGAGGCCAGGCTTCGCGAAGCTGTCAGTGCCGTTCCGCTTGAATGGGCCGCCGCCAGTGGCCACCCGTTCACGGGCGAGGCTCGGAGTGAGTATGCCGACATCATCGAGGTCGCAGGGGTGGTCGTCGATGAAACCAAGGCTGGACTTCAACGTGCGGTCGATTCTGCCCGCAATGCAGGCATGAGCTGGTCGGAGATTGGATTGACGCTCGGCATCTCCAAGCAGGCCGCTCAACAGCGTTTCATGAGATCACAGTAACAGTAGCATATCCGTGATATAGCGGAAGCCGCGCATTATTCAGTTTCATGATGACGAAGTTCGATATCTAACCATTATTGGAGCGGTTGGTGATGATGTTATTTCTATTAGCCGCTCTTCAAGTGAACGCCGACGACCCTACCCTGACGCCCCCCTCCCAGTGGTCGCTGGTATCAAGCACACCATCAGGAAATAGCACGTTCATACGCACTGCGGATAAGGGTTCGATAGCCACGAACGGGCGTTATTGGGAACACGTCATAAATGGCACAACTCATACTCTTATTCATAGGGAAATAGACTGCCAGAAGCGTACTATTCGGGCGCTATTCATTAGCGTAGAAGACAGAGTAACTGGAACTGCCGAAAGCGCCGACCTTACCACGAGAAACGAGATCAAGCCCATTGCTCCGGGGACTACCGGCGACGATGCAAGAAGGTTTGTATGCTCGACCTGAAGTCTCTTTAGGTGGGTGCAAGAGCGCGGCCGACCATTACGCGCGAGGCTTGGAGCGCGCAGATGCGACGCTGGCACGAATATCCCAAGAGCGCGAAATGGCTCTGCGATCAAACGTCCGGTTTCGGTTAGCTCATATAGGATCGTTTATGAGCAGTCTGGCTTAGATCTGCCCAAAACCTAGCTTTAGCGGATAACGGGCATGCGCTATAAGATAGTGAAGTTTACGAGCAGGTTTTGCACCCGATGTCCCGAGTTTTCGCCTATGTCCGCGTCTCAACCCTCGGTCAGACCACCGACAACCAGATCACGGAGATCCGAGATGCCGGTTTCGACGTGCAGGTCCGACGCGTCGTCTCCGAAACCGTGTCCGGCTCGCTGGCCGCGAGGGAGCGCCAAGGCTTCGCCCGACTGATCGACCGCTTGGAGGATGGCGACGTCCTGGTCGTCACCAAGATGGACCGTCTCGGTCGCAACGCCATGGACGTGCGCGCCACGGTTGACCTTCTCGCCGGAATGGGCGTGAAGGTTCACTGCCTGGCGCTGGGCGGGGTCGACCTGACTAGCTCGGCCGGCCGCATGACGATGGGTGTCATCATCGCGGTCGCCGAGTTCGAGCGCGACCTACTCGTCGAGCGGACCCATGCCGGGCTCGTCCGGGCAAGAGAGAGTGGCAAGGTCCTCGGCCGCCCTCCCCGGCTTACGGCTGAACAGAAGCGCACAGTCTGCGAACGTCTGGCCCAGGGATCCTCCATCTCCTCGCTCAGCCGCGAGTACGCGGTCAGCCGGCTGACCATCCAGCGGGTACGGGATGCCGCCAAGGTTGTCGTGCCCCAAGCGTAAGAAGGCAATCGTCGGCGATGTCACCTAACTGGCACAGCGCGCCAGCTCGCGGGTGATCGAGGCTTCGGTCCCGAACACGTTCGATACCATTGCAGATAAATAAAGGTCGGTATTCACGCCGATCAGTAAAAATTACTACCGCGCGTGCCGCCCTTTATATCATCAAGCTGATCGTCCGTTCCGCCGTTGATACTGAAGGCTAGGTGTTGTCGGTCTTGTCACCTCGTTCGGCCTCTAGCGCCTTCAAGGCGAGCTCTAAGACAGCACCAAGCGGCTGCTCAAGTTCGTCGGCTATCCGATAAAACAGGGCAACTGTTGCATCGCTCGCCTTTACGTTTATTTGTCGATTGCGACCAGTTGTGTAACGTCTCGGTTTTCGAGACGTTAACGAATCTGGATTTGATTCAGTGTCTGTGATACGTGCTGAACGACTGGGAAACCCGTTGGCTTCAGCAATTTCATCCAAGATCCTAGGATCCGCTCTTTGCGAGGGCTTGCGAGTTTCGAAATCCCCAAGGTCCCCAAATGCGGGAGCTCGCTCAGCCATCATGCAGCCTCCTCTGCTGTGCGGTCTTTGGCTTCTCGCAAGCGCTCAATGACCTCACTCGTAAAAGCATCGGCATTCGCGATTGCCTTATTGAGATTTGAAACTTCTTCTGGTTTCAATTTCGACAAGGGCAGCCTGAATGAAAACATTGCGCGGAAGGCCTCACGCTCATGAAGCTGCGTATAGAACACAGATATTTTATTGCTAGATAATCCTTCAACAATGTGTGCCGTAGAGCGGGTTCGTATAGCTGGATTAGTACGAGTCAACAACACTCCGTAATTTACCGCCCTACGAGCCATCTTCTCCTGTTGTCGTATTACCTTTAGCGCCCTTCCGGCCTGTTCGGCATCCAGTTGGGAGCCTTGCGTTGGTATAATAACTAGATCTGCTTGGCTGACCGCTAGAACAACTATCTTCGATGCAGTGCCTTCCAAATCAACGATAACAAATGGGGTATTTTCTGCTGCATCCTCGATCTTGTCGATGATGTTTTCCTCGTCAACATCTGCGACGATTTTTAGGTTCGTTGGCGCGTTACCCCCTCGTTCCCAAGACTGAAACGGACGGTTGGGATCGGCGTCGATCACTGTAACGGCAGCAGCTTGGCTCAGCTGGTTCGCTAAAACCATGGCAGAAGTCGTTTTGCCAACGCCTCCCTTTGGGCTCAAAAAAACAATCGTGGGCACGTTTTCCCCCCGGTCTCAAGCGTAGCTATTGGGTAGCAATGATATAGCTGGAAGCTAGCCGACCCGCAATCCGATACCTGATAGCCTGCTCAGTACCTCCCCGCAAGCCGATAGGTACTAGCTATCCCATAGGTAACATCGTGCCTGCCGTTAGCTACCACACTATCTGACGGCTACTATCTCATTATCGCTGCAGGTAGCGAGAGGGTAGTGTGATAGCTACTGGATAGCCACGAGACAGCTTTCTTGGGTTGAAGCGCTGCCGTTCGAGAGATGGCTTTCGAGAAAGCTGAGACACGGGCTCGACCCTCTGTGGTGAACCTTTGTAGCAGTCGGTCCGGTGTTGGGTACGGCGACCCACCGAAGGTCAAGGAATGAACTCAACGATTCCCTGTTCCTATTCTGTTCGTTTAGCAGGTATAAGATTGCATGTCCGCGCGCACCTTGCCCTTATCCCGCCCCGTACCGATCGCCGAAGTCCCACTCGACCTCCGTCTCAAGGTCGTGAGCGCAGCAGGCGCCGGCTTCCCGTCACCGGCGCAGGACTGGGAGGAGACCGCGATCAACCTGGTCGAGCTGCTACGGCTCGATCGGGCCGCCAGCTTCGTGTTCAGGGTGAGCGGTCAGTCGATGCTCGATGCCGGCATCTTCGACAACGACGTCGTTGTCGTCGATCGCGATGCCACCCCGACCAACGGCCGCATCGTCATCGCGATCGTCGATAGTGGCTTTGTCATCCGGCAGATCGTCTGGCGCGAGGGGAGGCCGGTCCTTGAGGCTCGCAATGCTCGGATGCGCTACGATCCGGTCGTGGCGGATGAGAGCGTCGAGGTCTGGGGCGTGGTTCGCGCCTGCGTTCGCAACATGCAGGGCTAACAGCAATGTGGGCGATCGCGGATGTCGCGAACTTCTATTGCTCGTCGGAGCGTGTCTTCGACCCCACGTTGCGAAACAAGCCGCTGATCGTCCTCAGCAACGGGGACGGCTGTGCCATCGCGCGTTCCGAAGAGGCGAAGGCGTTGCACATCAAGATGGGCGCGCCCATATTCAAGATACGCGACATTGTTCGAGAACACGGCATCCAGTATCGTAGTAGTTGCTACGAGCTCTATGCCGATATGAATCGTCGGTTCAATCAGGTGCTGGCCGAGCATAGCTGCACGGTCGAGGTCTATTCGATCGATGAAAGCTTCTTCCGTCTGCCGGTATTGGCCAACGGGCTGGGCGACGTCGAGGCGGCGCACCGTGTGATCGAAGCCGTACAGCGCGCAACGGGGCTGCCGATCCGTATCGGGCTCGGTCCGACCAGGACGCTGAGCAAGGTCGCCAATGCGCTCGCCAAGGCATCGGAGAAGGTCTGGCGCGGCGTTGTCGACCTTCACGACGTCGAACTCCGCCAGCGGATGTTCGCGGAATGGCCGGTGGGGGAGGTGTGGGGCATCGCGCGCGCGATGACAGAGCGGCTGCGCCCACTTGGTGTGCGGACCACGGCCGATCTTACGGCGTTGCCGCCTGAGGTCGCCCGCGATGTCGGCACCGTCGTCCTCGAGCGGCTCGTGCGTGAGTTGAACGGCGTCGAATGTACCGATTTCGAGCCGGAGCCAGCGCCCTCCAAGGCGACGGCCGTCACCCGGTGTTTCGGCGAGCCTGTCCACGATCTCGACGCGCTGCGCGAGGCCATGGTGAGGCGGGCGGTACGTGCGGCCGAGAAGATCCGCGGGCAAGGGCTCGCCGCCACCAGATTGATCGCGTTCGCGCACGGCAGCCGGTTCAAGCCCAATGCTCCGTCAGCTTCGCGTGTCGGCCGCCTGTCGCCTGCCACCAACGATCCGCGTGTCATCGCGACGATGGCGGGGCGCATGACCGACGCAATGTACGAGGCGGGCGGGGTCTACACCAAGTGCGGGGTGATGCTGGAGGGCCTTGAGCCGCTAAGCGCGCATCAGGCCGATCTGTTCGCAGTGCCCGATCCGCGATCCCCTGCGCTGCTGGCCGCGATGGACGGGCTCAACAGCCGGTTCGGGCGCAACACCTTGCGACTCGGCTCCGAAGGGTTTGGACAGAAGGTCTATGACACCAAGCGGGCCTTCAAGAGCCCGTCATGGACGACGCGGATCGATCAGGTGCCGGTAGCGCGGTGAATCGCGATTGCCTCTTGGACGCTAGGTGTAGGCGCTTGCAATCGTAGCGGCGTCTGCTCGCAAACAGCCGGTTTTCCTGCTCACGCTATCTGCCACTGGCGGGTGGCATCCTGCTCGAATTATCTGCCAATGTGCTCGCCATTATCCGGCGCTACTCGCAAACGGGGCGTCGTGCTCACGCTTTCTGCCAATGGGTTCTCCAAACCCGTCGCCGGCAGGCGCTTTTGAGAAGCAGGTTTTCAGAACAGTTTTGACAAGCAGCGGGCCGCAGAAATGCGTTGCGGTCATGGGCCGCCGGCAAGGTCGTCAGAAAGGAAGGTTTGTTGAGACGGCCGATGGCGGCAAGCCGCGCGAGCCTGCAACGAGGGTGCTGTTTTCCGAAATATGTTCCCAAATACTTTTTCCCGAAATTGTCTGTCGGAGATGGAAAAGCGGGACGGCTCCAAGGTGAGAGATCGGGCTGACTGCGAGCTGGCGCGGCCATGTCTCAAAGGCACCAGAATTATACGTTTTGCCGTGTGCCGGCCCATTGCAACACCTGCGCTGCACCAATCATGATCGCCAATGCCGCTATCATGGCGTTCGCGCCTGCCTGACGCCCGAGTACCCAGAGCAGCGCAAGCGCGGTAAGGAACATCGGCACAGCAAGGATGCGGCGCAGCGTGGCCATCCAGGGGCCGGGGCGGGGGAGTCGGTTGCGCAGCGCCGGCACATAGCCGATCGCGAGGAACGGCAGCGCGATCCCGAGGCCGAGGCCTGCGAACACGAGCAGCGCGGCGGGCGCGGGCAGCACGATCGCGGCGCCGAGTGCCGCACCCATGAACGGCCCCGAGCAGGGGGTGGCGACGAATGCGGCGAGGGCGCCGGTGGCGAAGGCACCGACCTGGCCAGCGCGACCCGCGAAAGCGGGAGTGGGTAGTTCATAGAGACCGGCCAGATTGAGGGCGAGGGCTACGAACAGGACGGCAAGCCCACCCACGACATAGGGGTTCTGAAGCTGGAAGGCCCATCCGAATGCAGCGCCCGATGCGCGCAGCGCGATCAGCGCGGCGCCGAGCGCGATGCAGACGCTGACGACGCCGGCGGTATAGGCAAGCGCCTCGTGCCGCGCCGCCTCGGCCGAGGCGCCGGTGCGGGCAAGCCCGATTGCCTTCAGCGACAGGATCGGGAAGACGCAGGGCATGACGTTGAGGATCAGGCCGCCGAGGACCGCGGCGAGGAAGGCCATGAGGATCGTCATCGCCGGTCGGTCACAGCGCCACGCCCAGTACGACCATGCCGAGCGCGTAGAGAGCACCGGCGATCTTGGCGGCGCCGAGGAGGCGGGCGGGGCGGCCGCGCCGGATCTTGCGCCAGGTCCGATCGATCCCTGAGCGCAGCGACAGCGCCCCATCGACCGCAAGGACCGACCCCATCGCAAAGATGAGCAGCGTCAGCCATTTGGCGAAGCGCAGCGGCATCATGTCGGACGCGGCGAAGGCGAGCACCAGCACAATCATCAAGACGCCGGTGATGGCGCCGGCAAGATCGAAGACCCCGCGCACGCGCCCCGGGTCATTTGGATATCGGGGCTGGCGCAGCAGCAGCATCGGGCGCTGGCAGGTCCGGCACGGCTCGATCCGCGAGCCGGACGGGAAGGGGGGGAGGGGAGTGCGGCAGCATTCGCAGACGGCCTGTACCCGGACAAACACGCTCATGCCGCCTTGTCCGCGACGTGGCAGACCTCGATCCGTCCCTCGGCCGTCACGATCCCGGATATCTGTACGGTCCCGGTCAGATAGGGTTTGAGGTCGGCCGAGCAGTCGAGCCGCCACCACATGCCCTTGGTATCGCGCAGGAGCATCCCGCGCGGTGCGTTCGGGGTGGTGCCTTCGGGGCGACGGGGCAAGGTGGTCATTCGGGGCGCTCCGTTGAGATCGGTGTGCTCTCGCCGCGATAGCATCTGGAAACGCAGTGAAGCAGCTCGCCGCCACGGTGCAGAAAGGGGCGGCCGTTCATCATGACCGTTTGCGTCGCGAGACGCCGGCATGGTCGGCCGGCACGATCGACGAAGCCGCACGGTACGGCAAGCGGCAGCGGCGGAGCCGTGCCGCACGCCGCGTCGTCGATCGTGTCGGCATCGCAGGCAATGTCGGTGTCCGGCTCGAGGAAGAAATCGTGCTGCCTGTCCATGGTGGATCATCCCGGGAAAGAGGGGAGGGCGGATCATCGAACCTCCACCCTCCTTTCTCTTCCCCCCTTCGCTCACTTGCCGCGGGGCGTCGCGGCGGGCGCGGGGGCGGCAGTTGCGGCGGTCACGGCCGGGAGCGGTGCGGATACCGGCGCGGGCGGGGTCGTGGCGACGGCAGGGACGGGGATGCGCGCCTGGGCGTCGGTGGTCAGCTTCCTGAAGGCATCGAGCAGGGCCAGGCTGGTGATCTTGCCGATGTCGGTCGAGGTATAGCTGCCGCCAAGCCCGCCGATGCCGGCGCCCGCGAGGATCCCGCCGCCAAGGATCGAGAGATCCTTCTTGCGCGCCGATCCCGATGCGACGGCTTGCTGGAGGCCGGTCTTCACTTCGACCAGGGTCAGCATGGTCTGGCTTTCGAGCTTCTTGCTCTTGAGCCCGAGGCCGCCTGGCAGGAGGCCACCCAGCCCGATCCCGCTCCCGCCGGCATTGCTGTCGGTATAGATGACCTTGGCGGTGAGGAGGTAATCAGCGGCGCGCAGGGTAGCGGCGTTGCGCGCGCCGGCGACCGATCCGCCCGAGGCCAGCTCGCGTTCGCGCTGGAGCGCATCGAAGCCTTCGCCGCGATCGACGACGTAGAAGCAATTGGACTGCGCTACGAGCAGCTTGAGCAGCGGCAGCGGATCGACGCGGGCGGTCGAGCCGCCATTCTGTGCCTCGGCCAGGCGCACGAAGGCGCGCATCGTGGGCGAGAGTTCGTCCTGCGGGCTGGCGGCGCTGCGCTCCTCGACCAGTGCGATCGTGCCTAGCGGGGTGGGGCAGCGGGGCACCTGCGACGCCTCATCGACGCCGGTGCCACCCTTGCCGAGTTTTTGGGCAGTTGCAGGTGCGGCGATGACGGCCATGAGGCCGAGAGCGGTAATCAGGGTACGCATGATGTCAGTCTCCTTCATGGTCGTATCGTCAGGCAAAGGGTGCGCCTGGTGGCGCGAGGAGCGCGGCGACGGAATCGCGCACCTCGGAAAAGACGGGTCGGACGAAGCCGGGAATGCGGATGGTGCGATAGCCGGCTCCGGCCGTCATCGCGTCGCGGCGCGCATCGCGCAGCGGATTGTGGGTCCAGTCATCGACCTCGACGAGCGCGAGGATCCGCCCCGAGGCGCGTTCCTCGACGACGAAGTCGACGATCTTCTGGGAAAAGGCGTTTCGGTCGCCGATGTGGCGCTTGCGGCCGACAACCGCGGGGATCTTGAGCAGCGCGCCCATCGCGACCTGGGCATGGATGCGGCAATGCGGCAGCGCGCGTTCGAGCTGGGCGAGCATCGCTGCCTCGCGGCCGGTGAGGAAGCGTCTGGCGACGGGACGCGGCGGGCCGAACAGATTGCCGCCGATAGACCCGAAAGCCAGACGCGCGAGCACGATCAGCGCCCCGATCGCGACGTAGATGGCGATGATCCGTTCCATCGGCTCAACCCCCCGGTGGTGCCGTGTCAGCCGCGCCGCCTGCTCCCCCGAGCCGCGGCGCCGGTCTATTCTGCCATGATCCGAACGGCTTGTCCCGGTTTTCCGGCACGTCGGGGATCGGATCATCGTGGGTGGCAGACAGGCGTTCTTCCGCCTGTGCTACCCACTCGGTCTCGGTCGCTATCTGGCGGGGAGTGGGGGCAGGCTCGTTGTAAACGATCCAGCCTATGCCGGCAGTCGAGATCACGCCCCCGATGAGGATGGTGCGCTGGATGCCGAGCCATCTCCTTCTGGAAGCACGAACGTCAGGTCTAATAACACTTCCTGCGTCATCATATTCGACCGACCGCGCCGATCGCCCGATGTCGCCGGCATATCCGGCATCGTCCGTGCTCGATGCACCGTGAACCGGACCACGCGCTTCGAGCGCCGCCACGCGCTCGGTGAGTGCCAGTAAGGCGGGATCGCTGCCATGGCGTTCATCGTGTCCGGCAGGCGGAGCCGGGTCATCGTCCCGGATGATATCGGCTTCCGGTGTGCTGGAAAGCCGGGGTGATCCGAACAATGCCTCATCGAGGCTCGTCTCGATGAAGCCGATGGCATCCTCGTCGAGAGCGGTTTCAGCCGCCTCGTCACGGCCGGGTACGGCGCGGGCAAACGGGATGATCGTGGCAGGCTGGCGATGCGCTGGTGCTGCCGGATGAGCGTCAGGTTCGTCGAGATCGATCGTCAGGGTGCGGTTCGGGTTCGCGGGCAATGGCAGGAATAGCTGATCCCTGGCATCGTCACCGTCGTCATCGTCCTCGATTCGATCGATGAAAGCGAGTTTGCAGACGTCGTGCCAGTGCAGCTGCTTTGCGAAGAGCCGGGCGTGGAGTGCGCGACCCAGCACGTTGTAGGATCTGTGATACGACACGAAGAGGATGGCTGTCGGCGGAAGCGCGAGCCACCGGCGTACCGACATCGATCGGCAATAGTCGGGCGCCACGATCAGGTCGTCGGCAAGCTCGCGCAGGGTCTTCAGGATGGCCCAGGTCTGCTGTGCGGCTGCTGCTTCATCATCGGAGCGATGGGGGAGGCTGCTGCGGACATCGGCGTGGCCGAGCGCGCGCAGGACACCGGCGGCATCATCCAGCGACCCGTAGCGGTACAGCGTGTCGGCGAGGATCGGGCGTGCTGCCAGTATCTCCGGGTCACAATGGCTGGAGAGCATCGCAGCGGCGGCTGCCTCGCAATCGTCCGAGGAGCGGTGATCGTCGTGGAAATCGTAATTCCCAAGCGCGAGGTCGATGTGGGCGTCGCCCTTGCAGGAGACGCGTTTGGCGATCGTGTCGTTGCGATCGAGGATGACCAGGCGGTGTCCCCGACGCGCGTGACGGACATGCGCCAGCAGGAGGTCCGTGGGGATCGACAGATCGTCTCCCCCAAGGACGGTGATACCGGACAGGATGCTCATATCCGCTTCTCCCGTATCGGTGCCTTGGCGGGTTGCCCGCCGGTCGGCGCGAGCCGTCGCACCGCGAGGTTGCTGTCGGGTCCAAGGCGAAGGTCGAGGACGTGACCCGCGCGGGGATTGAAGACCATGGCTCCGACAACCTCGTCGCGAATGGTGTCCTTGCCGAACAGGCCGGCGGCCCCTGTCCATTCGCGGCCATGGATGAAGCGTATACGGTAGCGGCCGACAGGTGCGGGCACGGTGATGCGGTCGCGTGCACGGATATGGACCGACAATCTGTGTTCGCCCGTACCGGCATCGACCAGCTGGACCACCGTGTTGTTGCCGGAACCCTGGAGCGTCAGGCTGCTTTTCACGCTTTTGAGGTCGAGCTTCGGCGAAACGCTGACCGATCCCGACGCCGGAAAGGCGGGGCGCGTCCAGCGCGCGATGATGGCGGCTGCGTGCGTGCCGAGCCTTTCACGGTTAATGACGCCGAGCATCACGGTCGAGCCGAGCATGACGGTGGAGAGAAGGATGACGATCGTGCGGTCGGTGTTTACGCGCGCAGGCCGCCAGCGACCGCGCTGGTAATCGTGCCCACGGTTGATCGTCTCGAACCAGGACGCTTTGCTGCCGCCCGAGATCCAGCTCGCACTGCCGAGCGGCACCGACTTCCTGAAGCCGAACCGCGAGAGTTCGAGCCGACCCTTGCGATCGTTCCACGTCGTCCCGCCGGGATCGAGACCCTGACGCTTGCGATACCGCTCGCGCATATAGTCGCGGTCATCGATCCCCATTGAAGGTCTCCGTGAGGGTGTATGGCGTGCCGGCGGGGGCGGGGCGCAGTTCTTTGATGCCCGCGATCGCCAGCGTGATCGCGCTGACGGCCCCCAGAAGCAGGAGCAGGGCATGACCCGCGCCGATCGCCCCTGTCAGGAGTGGGGGCCGCGCGTGCGGTGTCGGGGCGCTTGCCAGAGCAAGACGATCGATGACGGTGCCGTCATAGAGCTGCGCCGCGGCTTCGAACCCGTCTGCAAGCTCCTCATGCCCGTCGGTCAGATCGGTCAGGATGTGCCGGATGCGGTCGAGGGTAGCGAGTTCGTCGTCCTCCGACTGGTCGCGTCGTACCAGCATATTGGAGGCTGTTCGAAGGTCGGCCATCATGGCGCGCAGGTCCGCCGCGTGCTCGCGAAAGAGCGCGGCAAGCTCGACATCCTGAGGATCGAGATCAGCCTGATAGATCATCGCGCCGCACCGGCCTCAACCGGACCGCCAGATCCGAGGACATGGTGGCGGACCACCTTGATGGCATGGGCTGCCAGGACGACCGCGGCCGCGATCCCCAGCGTCAGCAGGACCGTGTGGAGAATGTCGACGAGCGACGTGCCCTCGGCGCGCCCGGCGACCGGCGGTTCAGCGTCGGGCGGCGGGCCGGCATGGCTCGCGGCGTTGTCCTGATAGGATTTGGCGAGCCGATCGAGATCGCAGGCGGTGGCTTCATGCTCGGCGATCCAACGATCGAGCACCGAGCGCAGCGTCGGGATCGCGGCGTTCGGATCGTAGGCGCGACCGTCATAGAGCGCGAAGGCATGAGCAAGGGGCCGCAGTTCGGTGACCGAACGGCGCAATCGGTCGGCATGATCGCGCGACAGCCGGGCGCTTTCGAGATCGCCGCGGTGGAGGTTGATATGGTCGCTCACGATGCAACCGCCGTGCTGGCGGGGGCTGGAACGGCTGCGCCGGTGTCGGCCACCTCGAAATGGCGCAGCATCGCCTGGTCGTGGAGCGCGGCGACGATGGCATCGACCTCGCGACACGATCGGTTCGGGTCAGTCTGCACGAACAGCGCGATCGATGCGGGACCGGCAAGCCAGCGCGTGATCGAGACCCGGGGGAGATACGGATCAGGATCCGCGAGCGCCTGGGTTGCCTGACGTGCGCCCGCAAGCACGGTCATCGCCCATCGCAAGGCATGGCCGTTCGCGGGATCGTGACCGGCGACCTCGGCGACGGCTTCGGGGGGCAGAGCGCCGATGAGGTCGCGTGCGGCGGCAAGGGAGCTGCCGGGCAGGTCGCCGGCATGTTCGATGGCGCGCAGCAGCACAAAGCGCGAGGCACAGGTATAGCTTGCGCAGATCGCCGGATCGTCGGGCAGAAATGCCTCGATCGCGGAGGCGCGCGCATAGGCGCTGACATGATCGGCAAAGAAGTCCCAATTGCCGCGCGCGGGGTCGATCAGGAGATCGCGTGACTGGTCGGCAAGCATCGCGCACGCCTCGCCGCTACCGACGATGGCGATCCGCTGCCCGCTGCCCTCGCGCACCGCCACGAGGCTTGCAGGATCGAGTGTGTCCGCCGCGGCGATCGTCAACGTCGCGCGTGCGGGTTCAGGATCGCGGCGGAAGCGAAATGGATAGCAGATCCCCATGACGGGACGACCTTTCGTGGTTGGGAGGGGTGAAGGTGCCGCCCTGGGTGGCAAGCGATGCACCGATGATCGCGCAGCCGATGGCCCAGGCCAGGGTGAACATGCCGGCCAGCGCCGCCAGGATGCCGGTGAGACGACGATACCGATGGAGGTGGCCGGTGGTCTGTCGGCGGATCGTCGATGCCTTCCGCGGGCGCCGGAACGGCGATGATGCCGCGTGGAAGGTGCCCTCGATCGCATCGCGGGGCGGGGCATCGAGGCGGGAGAGGCGGCGTTTCATCACAGATCGAGCCCGAGGCGTTTTTCCGGCAGGGGCAGGTCGGGATCGCGCGGCGGCATGGGTGGCAGCGAGGAGAGGTCGTCGCGCTCGTCGGCCGGATGGCCGAGGTCGTCGTGCGCGAGAGGATCGCGTCCGGCGTGGCGGTCGGCATCGCGCGCGTCGCCCAGCCCCAGGTCATCCAGTCCGAGGCCGTCCGGTGCCGGCTCATCCAGCGCATCGCGGCCGCCATCGTCGATGGCCATCTTCGACCAGTCGGTATCGGAAGCGGGCATCGGCGGCAGATCGGCGAGGTCGGGCAGATCGGCGATGGCGTCGCGCTCCTGCGCTGACAGCACCCTGTCGATGCCGGCCGCATCGGGGTCGGCGGGCTGGCGGTCCGTGTCGGAGCGACCCGCATCGGACGGCTCGCTCTTGCCGGCATCGTCGATGGTGACCTTCGACCAGTCGGTGTCGGATGCCGGCATCGGCGGGAGGTCCGGCAGATCGGGGAGGTCGGCGAGCAGGATGGGCGCATGGTCGGGCAACCCCGCACCATCACCCGCTCCGAGCGCATCGAAGGCGGCGGTAAGCGCATCGTCGGCCGCGCGGGCCCTGGCGTCGGGTCCGTCGACGACGAGGCGGCCGACGCTTTCGAGCGAGGAGGTCTTGTCGCCGGGGTTACGGTCGAGCTGGCGCATCAGTTTCTCCGTATGGTCGGTGACGAGCGTGATCGCGTCGCGCACGCGGGTGACGAGGACGTTGAAGAGGCGCTGGTTGGAGAGGTTGGTCTCGTGGGAGAGCATGACCCCGATTCCGCGATCGGCGGTGATGCCCTGCGCCATGTGCATGTTGAGCGCGTAGGCGAGCGACAGGCGCGAGAGCATCGGGTCGCCGGGCTCGAGCGTGATCGTGTCTTTCGAGGCGAGTTCGACGGTGACGCGGCCGTTCTCGATTGCCGTGACAGTCGCGAGCGCGGCATTGTGCATGCCGCGGTCCTTGTCGTTGTCGGTCCAGCGGATCGTCTCGCCCTCGTGCAGGTGCACGGTATCGAGGGTGGATATCTGGAGGCGTTCAAGGGTGATCGTCGGGTTGAGCTTCTGGGGCACGAAGCGGATACGCTCGCTGCCGCGACGCATCTCGACCTTGCCCGCAAAGACCCGCGAAACCTCGAAGGTGCCGCCCCGTCGCAGCCCGATCTCCGGGATATGCCCGGTGACGGTGACCTGCTGGCCGACCTTGTAGGTTTGCGCGTGGCGCAGTTCCTCAGGCGTCATGCTGACGCGGTCGTGGACGGTGACGTCGAGGCCGGGGCCTTTGAGCGTCCCCTCGGCGAGGAGGCCGTTCTGGATGCGGGTGTTGATTTCGCCGCGTGTCTCGCGGCCCGAGGCGAATACGGCGGTGACGGCGCGCTCGTCGGCGGGAAGCGCCAGCCAGAGGTCGGCTGCGTGCGCGGCGGGGCCGGGGGTGTTGTCGGGGTCGGTCCCGGCGCCTGGGCGCACCTCGACGACATTGTCGCCGAGCACGCGGAGCGCGGCGCTCGCCTTGCCCACATTGGCGAGTTCGGCGACGGTCTTGAGCGTATCGGTGCGCTGGCGCAGATTGTCGTTCATGTAGGCGACCGGCGCGCCGGCCGCCTGGACGACCGAGAACGCCTTGCCGGCATTGATCGGCATGAGCTGCTGCTTGTCGCCGACGCCGCGGATCGCTTCGACCCCGAGCGCATCGGCGACGCGGAAGAGTTTGAGGAGGTCGTCGTTCGAAACCATCGACATCTCGTCGATGACGATGACGGTGTTCTTCATCTCGTCGCGCCTGGCTTGCGCGGCGGGCGTGTCGGGGGCGGCGACGTGGCGTTCGCCCTGCCAGATGAACGAGGCGATCGTCTGTGCCTCGATCCCCGCCCCGGTCTTCATGTCGGCGACCATCTTGTTCTGGAAGGCAAGGCCGTGGAGGCGACGGCCCTCGCCTTCGAGGGTGCGGGCGGCCGCCTCGAGGACGGTCGACTTGCCAGCGCCGGCGACGCCCTGGACGAAGGCGATACGGTCGGTGCCCGAGACGATGAGGGTGGCGGCGGCGAGCTGGCCGGCGTTGAGGTCGTGCGGCGAGGCCGCCTGGAGGAGCGTCGGCGCGGTATCGGGGGCGACGATGGGGGCGATGGTATCGCGGCCCTTGTCGATTGCGGCGAGGATGCGTTCCTCGGTGGCGAGCGATTCCGGGGTGGTGACCATGCGGTAGCTGGTGTCATGCTCGCGGACCTGGCCGGGGATGAGGCGGCCGGTCGCGGCGAGCCGCTCGATGCGGCGCTCGACATGCTCGATGGTAACGCCCTTCATGCCGAGGTCGAGCGCCTGCTTGGCGAGGCGGTGGACGTCGAAGGCGGCTTCGCGGGTAGCGAGGATGCGCACCGCCGAGGCGACGGCGAACTGCGCGCGGGCATCGGCGGGGGTGCCGGCGATGCGGGCGATGCTCCCGTCGACCAGCGGATCGGGGGTGGCGAGGTAATGGCCGAGGATCTCGCGGGCGGAGGCGACGGCGCCGCGGATCGCGTCGGCGCCGCGCTCGAGCGGGCTGCGGCTTGCGTCATGGTCCTGCGCGCGCGCGAGGCGCTCGGCCGCCGAGAGCAGGTCCTTGCCGTCGAAGCCGAGGGCTGCCGCCTTGTCGATCCAGTCCTTGCGCAAGGTGTCGCGATTGTCGTGGCCGAGTTTGGGATCGCGGGTGCGCGCGGTCACCTCGCGCAACCCTTGCGTGCTCCTGATCCCGAGCTTCTCGGCAGCCGCGAGAATGTCGGCGCGGCGCTGGCTGAAGGCGTCGATGACCTTTTGCGGTACGCCGGTGATCTCGAAGGTGCCGTGCTTGCCGCCGGTTTCGACCTGGAAGCCGATCTTCTCCATGCCGGCGCGCAGGTATGCGTGATAGACCGCGCCGATGACGGTGTTGTTGGCCCAGATGCGGTCGGCGTGGAGCGACTGCCACTTGCCGTTGGCCATGCGGGTCATGTTGGCGACGATCGCGTGGACGTGCGCCTGCGGGTCGAGGGCGCGGCTCGTGTCGTGCTGGAAGAGGGCGTAGACGAGGTTGCCGGTCTGGACGGGCACCTTCTTGCCGCCGATGTCCTTGCGGGTCTCGGCGAGGTTCTTCTCGATCCACGCCATGGTCTGGCGGACCGCCTGCATCTGCACGCCGTCCGGCCCGAGGATCCGCTTGTCGCCGGCGACATAGGCCATCAACGACACCGATTTGGGGGCCGAGAAGGTGAGGTCGAAGCCGGCGCGGCGGTTCTCGACCTGGCCGACCTTTTCGCCAGACGGCAGCTCACCGTTCAGCGCGCGCTCGAAGGCCGCCTTGTCGACCGGACCCGACAGGCCGGCGTCGGCCGCGCCCTGGCCGCCCCACTGGCTAACCTCACCGTTCTCGGACGCGTAATAGTCGCCGTTGGTGAAGTCGTCCTTCGCGAAATAGTTGGAGGCGCCGGACGCCGAGCGGACGGATGCGATCGAGTGCATGGGATCAGTCCATGCTCAGCCCATCATCGCGATCGATATCGGGGTGATGATGGTGATGGTGATGGTCGCCGGCGCTGAAGTCCTGGCGGACCTCGACGATGGTCTGGTCCTCGCGCTGCGGCGGGGGCGTCGGCGCGCCGGATGAGGCATCGCGCGTAGCTTGGGGCGTGTCGGCACGAACATCCCCGGCTGCGCGCTCACGGGCATCGCGCAGGTCTTGGAGCATGACGACCTTGCCACCGGATTGCCCCTGTGTCTGACCCTGCGCACTCTTGGCGTCTGGGGTGGCATTGGGGTCGCCCGGATCGAGCCGCTGGGCGGCTTCGCGCTGCGCCTGCTCGCGGGCCTCGATCTGGCCTTCGGTCGGAGCGGAGAGGATGCCGTCCGCCAGCGCCGCGTTGGGGTTGCGTGGTTTGGGTTCCGCCTGACCCGGCTGCGGGTTGCTGTCCCGCCCGTCCTCTTGCGCCGGTTTGCCCACGCCCCCCTTCTTTCCGCGTCTGGCCTCATCGTCCGGCGCAGCCGGACGGCGCTTCACGAAGCCGTCGGCGACACGCGGGTAATGCTGCCATTCGAGACGGATGCGCGCGGCGGGAAAGCCTTCGGGGAACTTGATGTACCCGTGCATGGCGGGAAGGTTGGTGATGTCGTCGGGGATGACCAGCGCCTCGATCTGGGTGCGCGGGGTCAGCGTCGAGGCATCGCGGGTCGAATTATAGCCGTAGCTATAGCCTTCATCCATCTGGCGGATCTCGCGGTTGCCGATGTAGCGCGCGCATTGCTCGGCGGTGTCGAGGTCGGCGGCAGCGAGGATCAGTTTGGTGCGCGCCAGCGAGGACAGGTTGCGGGCATTTTCCTCGCCGTAAACCTGCACCAGCTTGTCGAAGGAGTGGATACCGAGGATGATCGCGCCGCCATAGTTGCGCGCGGTCTGCAAGCCCTGTTCGATCGCGGGCAGGCGGTGGAGCGCGCCGATCTCGTCGAACATGAACCAGGTGCGCAGCGAGCGCGTGTGCGGCATGGTCATGAGCGAATGGACGGCAAGGTTGGTCCAGAGCGTCAGCAGCGTCCGGTTCATCTCGAGGTCGGTGTACGAGCAGGTGATGAAGAGGATCGAACCGGGCTTCTTTTCGGACGTGATCCACTGCTTGATCGAGAAGCGTTGCTCGTCTTCGGGCAGCAGCAGGAGCGCCTTGGCGTTGGTGTTGTAGACGGCGCGGATCGCCTCGGCCATGCGGGCGGCTTCGGGCGCGGTGAGCGGGTCGGCGATGGTCTCTTTGAGGTAACGGTGGACGTGCTTGAGGTCGGCGGTCATCAGGTTCTCGGCGAGCGCCCGGTTGGTCGCCTGACCGTTCTCGATGAGCTTCAGGCACATCTCGATGAACAGGGTACGCGCGGCGAGTACCCAGAAGGGATCTGACGACCCGCCGTCCGATGGAATGAGTGCGGCAGCGGCTGCGGTCAGTTCGCTCTGCGTGCGGCAATCATCGAACACCGACCACGACGGGCAGCGTGCGTCGAGCGGGTTGAGGATGGTATCGCGGTCGGCATCGTAGAACGCCTCTGCATAGGCGCCGGTGAGGTCGAAGACGACGGCGCTGTCCTGGCGCTCACGCATCTGTTTGAGGAGTGCCCTAAGCGCGGTGGTCTTGCCCGATCCGGTCGTGCCGATGAGCATCGTGTGCGATTGTTCGAGCCGGTGCGGATAGGGGATGCCGGCGATCGAATAGGGGTGGTGGATGCCGGCGGCTTTGCGCTCGGCGAACGGCTTCTTCAGGACGACACCCGGATCGACGTCGGGGAAGAAGGTCGCGGCATCCTTGCGGAAGCCGTCGAGGTTGAAAGCGGATATCTCCTTGTAGAGCATGTCGCGGGGTACGAGCATCGCGCCGCGCTCATGGCGGTCCTCCATCATCGCCTTGCCGCGACGCGAGGAGAAGGAGAAGTACCAGATCGACAGCGGGATCGCGACGAACGTGGCGAGCAGCGCCGAGCCGATGAAGCCGCGTACCGCCTTGGTCCAGGCACGCGCCACTTCGGGAACGTAGGGGACATATCCCATGACGGTCGAATGCACCGAATTATCGGGCATCCGCAGGTTGACCTTCTTGAGATTGTCGAGCGCCACCCAGTCCCATAGCGACGACAGGATGCGCATCGAGATGAGCTGAAAATTGTTCTCGTTGAGCCGGACCGAGAGGATGATGGTGTAGGCTATGAGGAAGGTGCCGATCCAGATCAGGAACGGCATCTTCGCGCCCTGCATCCACATGCGGACGGAGGCGTCGAGAAGCTGCGAACCGCGGGTGAAGTTGCCCGAGTTGCGGGGGCGTTCGCCGCGCGCAGAGGCATGCGCCAGATGGACCGGACGGCCATCGCTGCGGATGTCAGTCCTGGCCATGATAACGCTTCATCCGCTTGTCGGTAGCGGCGACGATCTTGTCCCGGAAATCGGGGAATTGTTCGCAGATGATCGTGTCGAGCGCGAGCTGTGAATACTCGCCCACACGCACCAACCGAAGCTGGCTCTCCGTGACTAAGCTCTGGCTATAGAGATAGAGGTCGACAGCCCTTCGGATAATTTCCGAAGGGGTGCATTCCTTTGATCTGGCCACCTCAGAAATCTCGGAGAACTTCTCCGACGTCATTCTGATGGTACAGTGGTGAGAACTGTTCCGCAAACCAGCCTCCTTGCAGGGGAGCTGGTGGGATTCAAAGCGAGCGAATGGTTTGTATCATCCGTCTTAGAGTGGCGCAACGGCTATGTGCCGCAATGTGCCGCAAATATTCAATGTGCCGCATCGCGGCACGTATAAACCATTGTAGCAGCTTCATTATTTCCATGTGCCACGAGGCGGCACAAAATGTAGCACATCGCGGCACGTGCGTGCCGCACTGTGGCCTACCATCGAAAATGTGTAGGCCATTGTTTTTATTGGCTTTTTACTAGGCACAACGTGCGTACGGTGTGCACTACTGTAGTCCCATATCCTCCGTGCTGTATCGGTGCTGGTTGGTGCTCCGGGTAGCTCCGGGCCGTGTCCCGGTTTCACCGAGGATCGGGTCCGACGTGAGGCGGAAATGGGTGCTGGATGGCGTGCTTCGCACGCCGGGGTTTATGGCGTCGGCCGATATCATCGTGGGGTCTTTCGCTGGGGTCCGAGAGGCTGCTTGGCGTTGTGAATTGTCGGGGGTAGAGTGGCTGTGTTCAGAGCCCGATCAGCCTGACGAAAAGGACGATGGAAATGGCAAAGTCACTGGACGCCGAACTGGCCGCGATCGAGGCCGAGGAACGCAAGCTGTCGGAGCGTCGCAAGGCGCATCAGGGCAGGTTGCGGGAGGCCGCGATCCAGTCGGTCGAGAAAGCGGGGTTGCTCAAGCTGCCGCTCGACCGGCTCGATGGCTTGATGAGGGTGGTGAAGACGCTAGGCGTCGAAGAAGTCGAGAAGCGGCTGAAGGCGTCAGCCTGAAGCCGGCCGGGACCATCGGCGCGTAGCCGGTCGGTTCTCCAAAGGTGTCAGGCAAAAAAAGGGGCGCGTCGGCGAAGCCGCGCGCCCCGTATCGGGTCGGAATGAAGACGGGTTAGTCGGGGTTTGGCAGGGCGTTCATGCCCATGCGAGACTGGCGTCAGGCGGATTGGTTTTCGTCCGGGCCATGGCGACCAGCGAGGGCAGGTAGCGCGACAGATGGGGGTCGGCGGTAAGGCGGTCGTGGATCACCGGATCGGTGAGACGCCGGCGCAGTTCGGCAAGCGGGATTTCGCCGAAGGACTCGGCATCGAGGCCGAGGCTTTCAAGCAGGGCATAGGCATTGCCATTGGCGACGTTGAGCGCTGGTGCGCTGTCATGGGTCCATGCGACCTCGATCATCACCAGCCCGATATTCTCCTCGCGCCGCACGCGGATGCGCCGCGCGGCGAATTGGGCTTCGTCGAGGACGGCGATCGCGGCTTCGCCGTGGTCGAGGATGGCGCTGAGCGAAGCGAGCGGAAGGGGGCAGACGCGCGCCTCGAACGCGAACTCCGGTTCATCGGTCGTGCCCCATTCGTGGGCGATAAGCGGGTAGCCGAGACGCTCGGATTGGGCGCGCAGGTAATCGCACAGGACGGATAGCTGGTCGCGGGTGATTTCGGCGGGCGGGACGGCGTGTACGTCATGGCCGTCATCGATGCGGAACGTGATGGTCATCTCGACCTCCTTCGTTGGAACCGCTCTTCCCGTTCCCGCTCCTCTCCAACATGCCGTGCGACGGGCACGTCGCTGGTCGGCAGGGGTGGCATGGCCGACATCGTGCGAGGTGACGTCAAGGATCTGCCAGCGGCAGCAGCGCCGGGCCGGGTTCGATGCCCGGCCCGGCGCTTCCCCGCCAACAAAATGGGTTCCTGTTCAGCGGTACTCGATACCGCATCGGACAGTCGCGCGGCAGCAGCGCGGGCGCGGGCTCGATGCCCGCGACCGCGCTTTCCCGGCACGCGGCATTCTCCGGCGCTGGCGAGCTGGTCGGGCGGGCCGGGAAAGGCGGCGGCAGCGCATTACCGGAAGGGGGAAGGCGAGCGGGCGTGCGGGTGTCCGCGCGCGGCCCGTCGGGGCCGCGCCAGGGCGGCCGCGCGTCCGCTCGCCTGGCGTGGGGGGAACCTGTAGGGTTCCCCCCACAAAGCGCCGGTGGCGACAAGCGGCCAGCCCCGGCGGGAGCGTCCGGGGCTGGCCTAGTCATCCCTGCCAAGGGAACGGGTGGGCGGGACGACGCAGGGGGGGGTGCGCCGTCCCTAGAGGGTCAACCCCAAGCCGCGCGCTTGGTTGCGGCGGGGGCCGGTCCCTGATCGGAAATGCGATAGGCTTGGGTCGGAACGCCTGCCTTTTTCAGTTCGTCCAGCAAGCCCGACTGGATGCCGGTTCCCTGACACACGATGGCTTCGACCGGCGCGAGGGCGACAAGCTGGTCGTTGCGGCGAAAGCCTGCGGCTGCCGCGTAGCGGCGGACGTTGGGCGCGAAGGCGACTAGCGGAACCTTGCGGCTCGCGGCCCAAGAGGCGGCGATAAGGTCGCATCCCTTGCGCTGGCCGGACGTGCAAAGCGTCATGTGGGGAACGCGCGCCTTGATCGCGTCTAGGCGGTCGTAAAGCATCTGGAAGTCGTGCCATTCCTGACCGCCCGAAAAGACGACGATGGGGCCGGTCGGGTTGCGCTTTTCGCGGATCGCCTCGGCGCGCGCCTTGAGAAAGTCGAGGCTGTCGATCTGGCTGGCGGTGGTGGCGCTGGAAACGACGGAGCCGCGCGCGCTGCTCCACGGTTGCCCGGTGTGGGCATGGTAGCAATCGGCGGCATAGGCGCGCATACATTCGATGGCGGCGCGCTGCTCCATCTTGGTTTGGGTGCGTAGCTGCATTTCCTCCAGTTCGACGGCGTAAATCTCTGACGGATCGGGGCGGCGGGCCATCTCGCCCAAGTCGCGGGCCAGCGTGTCTTCCTCGCGCGCCAGTTTCTGCGCCTCGTAGTGGAACGAATTGACGAAACCCCATGCGATGGCTTGGGCGCTCGTCTCAAGCCGGGTATCGGCAAAGAGGTCGAACAGGGTCGCCATGATCGCGCGGCAATCGAATTGCGCTTCGGCGGGTTCGGGCATGTCGAGTTGCTGGGCGATCTCGCCCGGACCCATGATCGACCATGCGCCGACGTCGCCGAACGCGGCGTTGAAACTGTCGCTGGTGGTGTCGTTGGCGATTTCCTCGCGGATGGCGTCGGCGCGGTCCTGCGCGGCGATTTCCCCCGGGGTCGATCCCATGGCTTCGCCAAGCTGCGAAAGGCTGGTATAGCGGCGGGAGGGCGTTTGCTTGGTCATTGGTTCATACTCTCTGGCAGGGTTGGCGTCTTAGGACCGGGGGGAGCGTTTCAGTCGCTTCCCCCCGTCCGTTCGGTGGTCTTAGGCGGCGACCGTCTCGTCGGCGGTCGTCTCGCTCTTGCGGCGGCGGGTCGGCGTCATCGGCGGGATGGCGTCGGCGTCGGTTGCGCCTTCCTCGACCATCTGGCCGTTGGCGTCGGCGTTGCCGGTGCCGAAACCGTCATCGATGGTGCGGCGTCCGCGTCCCTGACGGCTGCCGTCGAGGTTCTCGCGGCGGGGCAGCGGGCGGTTCCATACGACGTTGTAGGTTTCGGTTTCGTCGTCGGTGCGGAAAAGCATGACTTGAACCGGGGCGGTGAGGCTGGGGTCGTCGAAACGTCCCTGATAGAAAACCTCGCCGCTCGAATTGCTGGTCTGCTCCCACAAAGCGCCGATCTGCACCCAGCGGCGCGCGACGTTCAGCGCCATGATTTCGAACGCGGGTGCCTTGTCGCTGTCGCTCTCGACCGGGCGAAGGCCAAGGCGGGGAAGGTCGATGTGCGCGGTGGCGATCGAACCGAGAAGCTGGCCGTTGGTGCTCTTGAAGGAACCGATGTTCATGTGACTTACTCCGTGGGGGCCGTTCCCCCTCTTTGCCAGGGCTTGGGGCCTTTCCCCTCCCGACATCTTTCTTTTACCCCCTCCCCCCCAAGTATTGAAGCGCATTGATTTCTTGACACCAAGTTATCGTACACGGTGAGTCCGAGCATCTAAAGAGCTTGCGTCCAGCAAGCGTAAACAAACAAACAAAGAAGCATTGATCGCGGTAGCGAGCAATTCAGATGAACAGGAACGATGTTCGGGGGGCGTAGCCCCGGCCTGTGATCTCATCGCACCCGGAGCCGTCCTCGCAGGGGCTCAAGGCGCAGGCACGGTCGGCGGGGTCAACATGAATGACGGAGGCTCCGCCGCTTTAGCGGTGGAAACCGTAGGACCAATCAGCAAAAAGCATTGTCCGCATCGCGGACAATCCATCAGCGGTCCGGTATTCTTGTTGAGGCGTCTTCAAACAAACAAAAGCATTGCCAGCCTTGCTGGCAATACCATCGCGACGCCGACCCCGGCGGGCGGGTCTGCAACGCGGAGACACTGAGAGGCGGCGAAGGGTGCGATGAGATCATTGGCCCCACGAACAATCATCATGCGCGCCAGCGCATGATTCCACAGCCGCAGGCTGCTGGCGATGCGCGTGGATCTGGGTGTGACGTTCAGGGTGGAAGAGGCTGGTGCGTCATCATGCCCGTGGAGGCGCGCAGGAGGCCCGTAGGGGGCGGAAACCCCGGACAAGGGATCGTGACCCCGCAAGGGGCGGAGACGCGCTTCAGCGTGGCTCCGGTCGGCTTTAGCCGACTAGAGCCCGGCCCCGCCCATCGGGCGGGGTGGCCCCGAGGCTGTCGGTTCATTGATGGTGGCGAGGTGAAGTCGCGGTTGCCGGTCGAACCATCGCCGGAGATCATCATGACGTTCACCGTCGGCGATACGGTAGGAGGGGACGGGGGTGTTGATGCAGGCTATCGCATAGTTGAATCGGAATGACTGGCCGAGCCGATCGGCGATTATCTTCAGCTCGTCGGCAAGCATTCTACGGAGATGGGAGAGGTTATCGCGACCGCGATCGTCGATCGGGACACAGTTGGGATATTGCAGGCGGGTTCGACCTGCGTGCGATCGTCGGACGGCGACGGGCAAGAGGCGCGGCAGATCATCCGGGAACGACGCGGGTTCGATTGTCCCGGGTTTGTCGATGGTGGATCGGAGCATGTTGAGCCGACCGGCGTTGCGTGATTTGTTGTAGCAGTCGTCATTCCAGAGCCAGATCTGCCCGTTGCCCATGGCGGCGAGGGTGTCGACCCATGTCGGTAGCGTACCGGCATCGACGGCGGTGTCGAAGGCATCGGCGCTGACGATCCAGATCGTGACGGCGCGGTGGTCATGGTCGCGGTCGATCCGCCGTTCCGCGCACCAGGCGCTGGTGGGAGAGGCCTGGACCTCGAAGTGGACCAACTGGCGATCGATGGTGACGGCGATGTCGGGTTTACGGAGGCCCGATGGTGTATGAGCCGAAGCGTTGCGAGCGGGGTGGCAGCCCATGGCTTCGAGGATGGTCATGATCTGGCATTGGGCATCGATGTGCCATTTGCCGTCGTCTCCGGTGGGGTTGCGGCCGTGGAAGGCGGCGGGTGTGATATTCGTCCGCCAGGGGCAGGGTGGTGTGGCGTCGTCATCGGGGAAGTGGGCGAAGAAGGGTTGGCGGATGACGCCGGCGCGCACGCCGACGGGTTCGAGGCAGGCTGCGCATCGGAAGGCGTGTCGGCCATCGGGCAAGGCGTGGATGTCGCGGAGGTTGAGGGTATCGACGTCGTGATGGCGGTGGTGTCGATCGAGCACGAAGGGGATGGCGAGCTGGCGCTGCGGGAGGGCTTTCATTGCAGGTTCCGATAGGGCTTGATGGTCCATCGAAGCCGCGCCGGGGGGTGGGTCCGTGTCTATTGACGACAGTTGCAACGAGAGAATGCAGGAGCCGGGAAGCGTCGTAGCGGCGCTGGTTGCGCCATCGCGCGAGCCGTCCGAGGCGACCCGGTCAGCGATCGAGGCATGGGTACGGGATCACCAGTCGAGCAGGGCGGTGGTGGCGATCGAGGCCGCGGCGGGCGCGGTGCTCAACGATCTGCTGGAGGATTTCGGTCGGACGTATTCGTGGAACGAGGTCCGCCGGTTGCCGGGCGTGCCCGAGTTTCGGTCGATGACGGATCTGGCGAAGCGGCTACGGGTGATTTCGGGCCGATTGCGGGAGCAGCATGGGGCGGACCAGGTGATGCAGGTGCATCATAGCGGGCGCTCAGCGCTATGGCTGTCGTTCGAGGTGCCGCCTGAACCGGCACCCGATGCCAGTGGGATCGTGTATACGGAGAGGCCGGTCGAGATGACGTGGCTGGGTCGGCTAATTTACGGTCGGTTGCCGTCGCGTAGCCGGTGGTCGGCCCCGGGTGTTTACCCGACGTTGTTGGTAACGGTGCCGTTCTTCCTGTCGCTCTATGGGTTTTACCATGGGTTGTTCACGGCGAACGCGTGGTTGGTGGTGCTGTCAATGGCCATATTCGCCAATCTGGTGTGGGTGGTGTTCCACAGGTTGAGCCTGCCGGTGAACCAGGCATGGCGAGTGGAATGGCCGTATGTGAGGGGGGACGGGAAGTTTGGCGTAATTCATACCCGGGCAAGGAGTGACGGTCGCCCGTTGTTCCGGTTGTATGGGTATGAGGCGAGTTGCCCGATCTGCGGGGATCTTGTTGATCTCGAGCATGGACGTCATGGGTTCAAGGGACGGATTGTCGGGGAGTGCCGGTCCAATCCGATGGAACATCTGTTCTCGTTCGATCATACAACGGGGGAAGGCAGGTGGCTTTATGAACGATAGCGGTGAGAAGATGTCGATGGTTGCGCAGAATGATCCGGTCGAGCTGGCGACGGAATTGACGATTGCGTGGTTGTCGAACCCGAACACGCGGGTGTCGAGCGAGGATGTGCCGGTGTTTCTGCAGCGGATGCACGAGGCGGTGAGCGCGCTGGAGGCATCGGGGAGCGTGACGGGAACGGGCGATGCGACAGAAGCGCCGCAGGCGTATGCGCCGGCGGTGTCGGTGCGCAAGTCGCTGGCGCGGAGCGATGCGATCATCAGCATGATCGACGGGAAGCCGTACAAGACGCTGCGTCGTCATTTGAAGGGTCATGGTCTGACGCCGGAGCAGTATCGCCAGCGGTACGGGCTGAAGGCGGATTATCCGATGGTGGCGCCGGATTATAGCGAGGCGCGCCGGGACATGGCGAAGAAGATCGGGCTGGGTCGCAAGCCGCGCCAGGCCGAAGCGGAAGCGGTCGGGACGGCAGAGGTGTCGGATGGCGGGCCGGAGGGATCGGCGGAGAGGCCGCGTCGCGGGCGCAAGCTGGGGATCGCGGCGGCAAAGGCGCACCTCGGGTCGTAGGCGGCGGCTTCAGTCGTCAGGCGCGAGGGTGGCGATGGCGTTGACGGTTCGGGAGAGCCGATCGACGATATCGGCCATGTCGTCGAGGCGATCGGCGAGATCGATGGCGAGGTCGAAGAGTTCGGCGTTGTCGCTCGCGCCGTTTGCGGCGGCCATGGCGAGGCGGTGGAGGTTGAGGATGTCGGTTCGCATTTCGGGCGGCTCGTCATCGTCACCGTCGGCGAGGTGGTCACGAAGGTCTTCGAGGTCGCCGACGGCGGCGAGGATCGCGCGGGTGTCGATGGCAGCGAGGCGTTCGTCGCGGCTGTCGCCGCCCTTGTTCCAGTTCATGAGCCGTGGCGTCCCCTCGCGATAGCTTGCGCGGATCCCGGCGCGCGCGCGGCTGCGCGACGCCGGGGAGAAGTTTTCATCGACTTGTTTGCTGGCAACGGCAGCCTCATTCAAGGTGTTGTCCTTGAAGGATATTCGGGCAAGGGAGTGAGGGCGATGCACTGGACAGATACGATCAAGCGGCATGACTATGACCTGGCGCTGGTCGATGTGATGAACGACGTGGAGCTTGCGCCTGAACGCCGGGTGCTGGCGGGTGCGGCGGTCGGGGTCGAGATCGACCTTGCGTGGTTGTCGGCGGGCGAGTTGCTGGAGGCGTTCGAGGCGCTTCAGGGTGATGTGGCGCGCGGGGTGAAGCGTGGCGAGGGTTATGCGGCGCTGGATGCGATCATCACCGATGCGAACCCGTTCCAGATGCGGTTGTGGTATCTGCTGAGCGACACGTCGATCGAGGCGGCGGTGGAGATGCTGGGGTGGCTCAAGGGGCTGCTATATGCGCGTGGCCGGGCGTCGGTGACGCTGAGGGAGGCGGGCGTGCCGCAGATCCATTGGGCGCATGAGGATGCGCTGGAGGAGCCGAACGCGGCGGATATCATGGGGTGTACGGATCGCACCGCGCGGGATCATCGGGTGAACAGCGTCTGGCTGTGACCGATCCCGATGCCGGCTCCTGACATGAGGATGCGACCGATGCGGGTCAGGGCGGTTTTCCAGCCTTTGATACAGGCATGGAAACCGGCCTGACCCGAACGGTCATCACATGACGACGGGTTCTATTTGCGCCGTTTGTACCGTGCGCGCTCTGCCGCCGCTTCGCGATCACGCTTGGCCATGTTGGCGCGATAGATACGGTCGGATTCCGCGCTGGCGCGGTCGGTTTCTGCATTGGCGCGCTCGCGGCGGAGACATAGCTCGCGGGTGTCATCGGCAGCCATGTTGCCCGGTACGCAAGGGTTGGCGCGACGACGCTGCATGTCGGCCTCATACTGGGCGTCCTGGCGCTCGCGACGCTCCCGGTCGGCACGAACCGGATCATAGTCGTCGTCGCTCTGACTTTATGGTGCCTTGACGGCGTCCCGAAGCTTGCCGAGCAGGCTTTGAGCATTGGCCGGCATCGCGGCGCTGCTGACCAGAAACGCGATCAACAATCCTGACCTAAATCGCATCATGATACTCCCTGGTTTGGGTAAGTGTCTCATAACGCGAACGGTGCGGATCGTTGCACGCTCAGATCGAACATTTTGAGAATAGGCCGGCGGCCGGGTTGTTCATGGCGACGATGTGAGGCCGCATCGGCGAAGATCATGATTCCGGCAGCGAGGTTGCCCGACGAATGTTCAGGCGACCATCGCATAGACGGTGTCGGTCGGGGCTGGTTCGTGCCGGGAGACGCGGAAGGGCTGGACGGGATTGCCGGTGGCGATGACATATTGGTCGGCGCCGGTGTCTTCGCGACGCTGAACGGCGACGGCATAGGCGTTCTCGAACGAGGCTAGGCGACCCCGGCGGGCGGAAAAAGCGGTGTCGGTCATGGCGTAATCCTTGGGTAGCGGGTTCGTTCATGGAAAATCAGGAAGCGATCGTATAAGAGTGATCGGGACCGGAACGGGCGCTGTGGCGTTCGAGTGGTTGATCCGTCCGGATGGAGGATCCTTCGGGAACGGGGCGGCATCTCTGCAAGGGTGCCGCCCCGTTTCGTTTTGATACAGCCGCCAAGGCGGCTCAGGATTTTTCCTTGAGCGGTTCGGGCTTCTTGCCGTCGGGCAGGGTCTGGCGGAGATGGTCGTGCACGAGCCGGGCGGTGAACGGCTTGGAGATGAAGGTGGCGTTCTCGGGCATGTCGCCAGGCTCGGGGGTGATGCGGCCGCTGGCGATGACGATATCAATCCACGGCCAGGTGGCGAAAACCTTCCGGGCAAGCTCGAAGCCGTCGAGGCTGCCGGGCATCTCGACATCGGAGAAGAGGAGCATGATCTGTTCGGCCTTCTGGCCAAGCAGATCGATGGCTCCATCGCCATCGTCGGCTTCGTGGCAGCGATAGCCGGCATCTTCGAGAATGGAGCGGGCATCCATGAGGATCAGGGGATCGTCATCGACGGCGAGGGCATAGGGGACGGTGGAAAGGGTCATAGTGATATAACTCCCCGGTCAGCGATGTGATTGATGCGGCGCTAAAAGATATTGGGCGATGGCGTCGCTGCGGCGTGGGTAGGCGAGCCGTGGCAGGCTTTGCCCGGCCGTGCGCGCGCGGCGGGTAAGTTCGAAGCAATAGGTGAACAGCGGGCTTTGGCGCTGTGCCGCAAGCACCCCGTTTGCCTTGAGCGTATCGAGCCAGGCGCGGGGATGCTCGCCGGTCGCGGGCCGGCGGGCGCCGAGGCGGACCAACTGGTCGATCGCACCGGCATGGCCGGTTTCGAGGTTGCGGATCTTCGACAGCGTGCGCTCGGAGATCGTCTCGCCGGCGATGCGAAGGACGTTGCGGGCGCGCGTCCGACCACGATAGGCGCCTGACAGTGCGGCATAGACACAGCCGCAGTGACCAAAGCCCGGATCGGAGAAGCTGACCACGGCCTCGATGCGGGATCGAGCCTGCCGCAACAGCCGGAAGGCGCGTGAGGCGAAGTAACTTTCCCCGTTGGCCGCGACGCTTGGCAGGCAGAGCAGGCGTTGCAGAACGCAGCCGCGCGCCGGATCGGCGAAGCCGGTGTGGCGGGTGATGACCGCCCCTGTCGCGGGAACGCCGAAGACGATAGCCCCGACCAGCGATGCGCGCTCACCCGCACCGGGTCCGAACAGGCCAACCGCGAGCTGAGCGGCGGGATAGCGGGGCAGATAATGGTGGTCGGCGATGAAGGCACGCGCGGTCGCATGGTCGATGACATCGACGGCGTAGCGGCGCGGGTCGATAACGGTGTCGTCGGAGACGAACGAGGCGCGGCGGTCACGCCAGCGCTGTGAGCGGGCGGTTATCACAGATCCTCGCGCAGCATGAGCGTGAGGACGCGGGTGGTGACGCCGGCGTCGGCGGGATCTTCCGAACCATATTCGAGCGCGGCATCGTAATAGTCGATCGCGAAGAACACCTCGGTGTCGCGCACCGTGAAACTGCCGCGGTTGCGTTCGGTATCGCGCGGATCGAAGGTGCAGCGGCGTAGCGCCTGCATGAGGTGGGCCTGGGCGATTGCCCGCGAGGCGAGCGTGTCGCCTGCCAGCGTGGCGAGACAGGTCCGGGTGACAACGATGCGGGCGGTGCGGTCGAGCCCCTGGCGGCAGCGGTCGTTGAGGCGGCCGATGATCTCGGTGCGCGTCTCGTCGGTGACAGCGATCATGATGATGCTCCCTTGTTCGATACGATGATGGATCGTGTTGGTCAGGCGGCGAGCGAGATCACATCGCGCGGGCGGCGGTCGGGGAAAGCCGCGTGAAAGCGGTCGAGCCAGCTTGCCATGGTCGGCCGTTCGGTCACCGGGATCACAGCGGCGACGTCCTGGAACCGGATCAGGTCGAGCGGCGCGTCGCGCATGATGCGGTCGATCTCGTCACCGGGGAGGAGATGCTCGGCGCGGATGAACGCGGTCATCGATCCGGGCCGCGCACGGGTGCCGCGTCGCCACAGTCCCTCGACCGTATGGAGTCGTGGCGCAGCGCGCGCCTCGACCAGGACGATCAGGCGCAGACACCATTGCGGCAGGCCGCGGATCTCGTCCGGGTGGTTGGCGATACAGATCCAGCACGCCGACTTGGGCGGTACGGGGAGGCCTTCGGCCTCGATCCGGGTAACGCAGGCGGGCCGGTCCCAGCGCCATTCGCGAAGCGGATATTCGCAATGGTAGAGCGGATCGTCGATGCTCATGGCGTGATTGGCGCGCGCGGTGTCGCGCGGGCCGGCGTCGTAACCGATCAGCCGCGTCACCCGCTGACCCCTGCCCCACGCATCGATCGCCGGCTGCCAGAGGCTGAGGAACCTGTCCTGTGGTGCCTTCTTGTATTTGAGGCTGCACGACGAGCCGCCAAGCGACTTGGACGGCAGCGTGGCGTTGGTCAGGCACATTTCGAGGAGGCCGAAATAGGGCGGCCAGTGCTTGAAGCGCCTGGGCACATAGCTGACCAGCTCGAACCGGATGCCGCGATCGCGCATCCAGGGCCGGATCACGTCGAGATACTCATAGGTCGCCGGCTTCTCGACGCCGGTATCGGCGGTGAGCACGAGGCCGGGCGCTTCGCCGCGGGCGTGCTTCTCGATCAGGAGCTCTGGGCGGAACCGATTAGCGCCCTTTGCGGAAGTAGTTATACTCAACCGGCAATTCGAGTCGCTCCCGCAGGAGAGTAGTGGATGCCGGCGTGACCGACAAATCGGCCCGTTTACGCTCTGATGCGGCGGTGCGGTTCGCCCGAAATCCGGCAGAACGGCCGGGGCGAAGATCGTGCACGGGGTGGTATCAGTCGATCAAGACTGGCCACGGATTGCCCTATGAGAGCCTGCTCGAGCGCGACGCGCTGCTGCTTCTCGATGTCGATCCTGATGTGGCGCATTTCACGGTGCAACCGGAAACCTTTGTCTGGACGGAAGCGGGTCGGCAGCGGCGCTACACGCCGGATATTCGGCTGGAAACAGAGGACGGAAAGGTCGTCTACCGCCAGGTGAAACTGGCGACCCGACTGGCGTCGGACCCGACACTGGGCGGACGGCTTTCGGCGATCGAAACCGAGTGCGCTGCGCGCGGCGGACGACACGAATTGTGGCTCGACACCGATATCCGGCGACAGCCACGCCTGTCGAATGCACGTCGCCTGCGTGCGGCGGTAGCGGTGCTGGCGCACGAAAACCTCCATGTGATCCGCACCATCATCACCCACCTCCCCTTTCCATCGAGCCTGGGCGTGGCCGCCGAGGCGCTCGGCGGCCGGGCCCATGTCAACATCGTGCTCGGCCTGGTGGCGATCGGAGAACTGGCCGCGGATCTTGAGCGGTCGCTGGACGACGACGCCGTACTCATGCCGGGAAGGAAGGTAAGATGACCGCGACGCCGATGCGCTTCCAGCAAGGGGACACGCTCTCGATCCGGGATGAACAGGGTCAGATGGCGCTCTGGTCGGTGGTCGAGCGAAAACGTCGCGGTTATCTGCTTCGCCCGCAATCCGGTGGCGATGCGCGAACGTGGAGCGATGATGAGATCGACACCGTCTATGGTGCGCGGCGCCTGACGCATCATCCTTGCAACGCGGAGGGTTTGCCCAAGGCAGTAGCCGAGGCGCTGGAAAAGACCTGGGAGTTCTGGCCGGAGGACGTCCGTCGCGAGGCGGAGCGCCGGGAAACCTATGTGCGCATGGTTGATGCTATCCGGGGTGAGCATCCGACGCTGATGGGCGCCTATGCCGCCGCTGCAGAGACTGTGTTCGAAGCACATCATGGCCAATGGGAGCAGGAGGACGCAGCGTTCGCGGCCCGGATATCCTCCGAGCAGCGCCGGAAGGGAAGCGGGGACACTCGACGCCCCAAGGCGCTGAGCCGACCCAATCCCTACACGGTGCGGGCCTGGTATGGCGTGTGGAGCCGGCACGGCCGCGATATCCGGCTGCTGATTCCGCACTATCACCGGCGCGGCGCGCGCCAGTCCCGCTATGCGCGCGAGGACGGCGATCGCCCCGACACCTACAAGCTGATGCGGCAGGCTGTCGAAGCCTGGTATCTGGGCATGCCGCGGCGCCGGAAGAATTATGCCTATCGTCGCTATGTCGATCTGTGCCGCGAGCAGAATGTGCCGGCGGTCAGCGACCGGACATTCCGGGTGTTCATCCGCGAGAATTACACCGAGCGGCAGGAATATGAGCGCCGCTTCGGCCGTCGTGCCGCCTGGCTCAAGTTCGGCATCTTCGAGCGGCGGACCCCGCCCGAGCGACCGCTTGAAGAGGTCGAGGTCGATCATTGCCTGATCGATCTGGTGGTGGTCCACCCACAGAGCGGCCGCGCCCTGGGCCGGCCTTGGCTTACTGCGCTCATCGATCGCGCCACGCGCATGATCGTGGGCGCCCATCTGAGCTTCGAGGCGCCGTCCTATGCCTCGCTCCAGCGGGCGCTGGGTCACGCCATATGGAAGAAGGATCTCTCGGGGATCGAGGGTATCGATCACGACTGGCCATGCCACGGCGTGCCCGAATGGCTGATCTGCGACAACGGCAAGGAGTTCCGGTCGCAGTCGCTGCAGACGGCCGCCAGGATGCTAGACATCGGCATCGTCAACCTGCCGGTGAAGATGCCGTGGCTCAAGGGCGCGATCGAGCGCGTGTTCCAGACCATCGGGGTGCAGGTGTTCAGTCATGAGGAAGGCACGACCCTGTCGCGGACCATGGATCTTTACGATCCGGTGGCCCGGGCGAAGCTGTCGCTCGAGGAGGTGCGCGGCCGCATCCTCAAATGGATCGTCGATGATTATCATCATAGCGTCCACGACACGCTGCGATGCACACCTTATGAGCGCTGGCGAGAGCTCACGACGCTGTATCCGGTGCGGCCCGTCCCCGACTTCGACCATATCGTCCGGCTGACCGGGGAGACTTTCTTCCGGCGTATCTCCAACATCGGCATCCAGTATGAGGGGCTGCTCTACGCCGATCGGGAGAAGCTCGAACCGCTGCTGGCGCGCCGCGGCGGATTGGAGAAAGACTGGGAGATACGATACGACCCCTACGATCTGGGCGAAATCTGGCTGCTCGACGATGAGCGGGGCGAGTGGCAGATGATCCCCTGCGTCGACCAGAGCGTATCACGCGGCGTCTCCAAATATCAGCACAAGATCCATCGCGCGATCGCAAAGCGCAGCCTGCCCAGGAATGCGCCCGTGACGGTCGCCGATCTCGAAGCGGCACGCGGTCTTGCCGCGCAGACGGCGGGCGAACTGCAGGACAGGAAGAGCAAGGTCCGCGCCAAGACGCGCGCTGCGCGATACGAGACCGACGGGCGCTACTTTACGCCGATCGAGGGCCAGAATCAGCTTCCCCTTACGACGTCGGAAGCCTGGACAGCGGAAGTACCGCCACCTGCGGAGGAACAGGCGCCAGAACCTTTGCCTCCCATTGCCGATCTCGATGCGGACATCGAGGCGCTGGTCGCACAATGGTCGGAGCCGAAACGATGACTCGTCGCCACGCCATGGCCTCGCCGGCTCGGCCCGCAGTGCCCGATGCCGTGCTGACGTTCGAAACCACCGTGATCCCGCACACGCGGCACACGGAGGCGAAAGCCGCGATCCGCGAGTTGCATGGGCGATATCGCCCACGCGAGGACGCGCGGCGCTTCAAGGCGCGGGCCTTGCTCATCGTCGGCGCTGCCGGGTCTGGCAAGACGACAGCGCTCGAGGACTATATGGCGGATTATCCCGACCGCGCGACCGAGGATGGCGATATCCGCCGCATAGTCTACGTCGAGGCGCCCGAGCGGACGACGCGGAGGGCGCTCGTCGGGGCGATCCTCGGCGCCTACGGCTACCGCGCGCGGGACCATTGGAACACCAGCGAGGTGATCGAGAAGATCGCCTTCTACGCCGAGGAGACCGGCACCGAGATGATCTTCATCGATGAAGGTCATCACATGGTGAACGAAAACAATGCCGAGACGACGGCCGAAGTGACCGAGTTCATCAAGTCGCTGCTCAACCGGGTGAAGGTGCAGATCGTGATCGCGGGACTTCCCCGACTGCTCGACATCGCCGTACCGGGTGAGAGGACGATGCAGTTGCGCCGCCGCCTTCAACCGACAGTCATCCTGAAACCCTATGACTGGGCGACGCGGAGCGGGCGCACGATGTTCTCGGGCGTGCTCGGCGTCATGGAAAAGATGTTGGGGCTGCCGGAAGCGTCGGGGCTCGCCAAACACGAGATGGCCAAGCGTATCTATGTTGCGACGGGTGGCGAGATCGGGATCGTCTCGAAATACCTGAGCCAAGCCCTGAGCACGGCGCTGGCGAATGGCAGACGGTCGATCGACCTCGATCTGCTGGGACAGGTTCATGCGGGATGGTATCCTGTATATCAAGCCGATGTCGGAGACATGCTCGACTTCGATGCATTGCTCGAGGATGAGCCGGTGGAAACAGGCATGGTGCCGCTTCGCCTCGACAATCCCTTCCTGTGTTCCGGCGAACGCCTGCGCGAGATCTGGCTGCGCGATACCGATCCGCCACCGCCCATGAATATGAGCCGGGTCACGAAGTTGCGCGGAAGGGGCGCACAACCCCTTCGGCCGTTTATACGCGAGGGCCTATGACAGCGTCGGCGCCCCGGCTTGCCCTACGCGTGCGGCCGGCGCCGTTCGAGCCGGGCTGGGCGTTGTTCAATCGACTTGCCCTGCGGCACGGCTGCGAAAGCCGTCTCGAATTTGCGCGGCAGGTGCCGCTTGCAGATCGAACTGACTTCGTTCGCGATATGGAGCGCGGGCGGCGCTTCGATGATATCGCCCGACTCAGCAGTGTTCCGCTCGAAACACTGCTCTACAACTCGATCATCCAGACCATCGAGGGGAGCCTTCTCGCCGGAGAGCTTGTCAGCCGCAGCCGGAATCTCAGCTACAGCTGCAACTTCGCGCGCATCTGCCCGGACTGCCTGCGATCGGACATCGAGCAGGACGAAGGGCCCGTGGCGTGTCGCCCCCGGCGACGGTCGTGGTGGGATGTGGCGAAGATATCGAGCTGCCCTCGCCATGGCCGGACGCTGCTGGCCGCCTGCCCTGCCTGTCGGCGCACGTTCCGGCGTTCTCATCTGTCACCAGCCACTTGCGAATGCGGGCACGACCTGACGGCAGAACGGACTGAAGTAGTCGCATCGGATGGCAGGATCGGCGATGCCTATCTTGTCGGAAGGCTTGGCGATGGGCCCCGCCTTGCCCATAGCTTCCTCGACAACCTGGCGTTCGCGGACGCTGCCGAGATCATGCAATGGCTGGGCTCGGTAGCGCGCTGGGGCAGATCGATCGTCAGCTGGCGTCGTCAGGGACTTGCGGAACGAACCCGCACGATGGCCGTGGGCTTTGCCATCTGCGAGGACTTCCCCAATCGGTTCGAAGAGATGCTGGACGGCATGCTGGCGGCATGTCCGTGGAAACGCCGGACGCCGGTGGGCGTCTATGGACGCCTGCAACACTGGCTCGGCCTGTCGACCCATCCGGCGCTCGACCCGATCCGGGAGGCCGTCCGGGACCATGTCGTCAAGAATGTGCCAATAACGGCAGGCACGATCCTATTCCGTAAGCCTGCGCCCGAGGGCGATCTGACGACGCTGGGCGGTCTGGCGGGACGGTGCGGCGTATCCGCGGATCGGGTCGCGACGGTAGCGGCGGCGCTTGGCATGATCGCACCTTTGCTGCGCAAGGATCGGGGCGTGGTCGTTCCGAAAGCCCTCGAAGAACCCCTGGTGGCCTTCTTCCGCAAGTCGTGCTCGCCGGAAGAAGCGCGTCGTCACCTCGGCACCACGCACCAGTTGTTCAAGACGCTGGTCGCTCAGAACTATCTGCCGCGGGCCTTCCCGCTCGGCGGCGCTTCGATCCCCGCGCAATACCGGCTTGTCGACCTCGGGCGCTTCCTTACGGCTTTGCACGGTGATGCACCGTTCATGGACACGCCACCACGAGGCAGCGAGACGATCTTGCGCGCCGTGCGCGTTTGCTACCGCTCCTCGGATGCTATCATCGGCGGACTGCTCCGAGGTCAGATCAAAGCAACGGGCCGATTGCGCAGCGAACGTGGGATCGCGCAGATCCTGGTCGACACAAACGCGGTCATCGCCGGTCTCGAATATGAAGACGATCCGATGTTCATGCTCATGGCGCAGGCTGCGCGGCATCTTCGCGTGACGATCCCCACGGTCGCCAACCTCAAGCGACTGGGGTGGTTCACGGTGGACAGGAAACAGACTTCGCTCAAGATCATGCCGGCATTGCGGCGCGTGGAGATCGAGGCGTTCGGAGCCCGCTTCGTATCCGCGGCGGAACTGGCGCGTATCCCATGCAAGGCGACCCATGCGGTCAGGGTGCATCAGCACTTGCGGCATGCTGGTCTGGCGCCGGCGATCCCTGGGAGCCGAAAGCTGCAACCCTTTTACGATCGGGAAAGCGCGGAGAGGATTATCCGCGATATCTATCGTGATCGCCTGCCCGCGCAGGCTGCCGCAGCGTGAGCGAATATCCCGAAATGGAGGAGGCAGCGCGGCTGCGGGCTCGACTGAAAGTGCTGGATGATGAGCGGGCGGCCGTGGTCGAAGCGCTCGACGCGCTCGCGGCCCGGGAGGTGGCTGAGGACCGAAAGGAGGTTGCCGTCTCGCTGTTCCCCGAGGCTCCGGTGACGGCGACCTCGCCGACGGGTGACAAGATCGCGCTGTTCCGCCGGTTATTCGCAGGGCGCGAGGATGTGTTCCCGCTCCGCTGGGAGAATCGCAAGTCCGGGCGCGGCGGCTATGCGCCAGCCTGCGGCAATGAATGGAAACGCGGGCTTTGCGACAAGCCTCAAGTCAAATGCGGCGAGTGCGCGCACCAGGCGTTCCTGTCCGTGACCGACGACGTCATCGACCGACATCTGCGCGGCGGCGCATCCTCGCGATCCGACGCGGGCGATTATGTTGCGGGCGTCTATCCACTGCTGGCCGACGAGAGCTGCCGCTTTCTCGCGGCGGACTTCGACAAGGCGAGCTGGGCCGAGGATGCGCTCGCCATGATGGAAACCTGTCGGCTGCGCGGCGTGCCGGCGGCGCTGGAACGGTCCCGGTCCGGCAATGGCGGTCATGTCTGGATCTTCTTTGCCGACGCCGTGCCGGCGCGAACCGCTCGCGCGCTGGGCGCATCGCTCCTGACCGAGACGATGGAGCGGCGTCCCGAGATCGGGTTCGGCTCCTATGACCGCTTCTTCCCGAGCCAGGACACCATGCCGCTCGGCGGGTTCGGCAATCTGATCGCGCTGCCTTTACAGGGACGCGCTCGCCGGCAGGGAAACAGCCTGTTCGTGGATGGGCAGCTTCGCCCCTATGACGATCAATGGGCGTTCCTCTCCTCGCTGCCACAGCTGGATGGGCACGATGCCTCCCGCATGGTGGCCGATGCAGAAATGCGCGGACGGGTGCTGGGCGTGCGTATGCCCGTCGAGGACGAGCATGCGGCCGAGCCGTGGAAGATGATGCCGTCCCGACGGCCTAACCCGCCCCCGGCAACCGAGCCGGTGCCGGAGAGGCTCGATATCGTGTTGGGCGATCAGGTCTATATCGACCGCACGGACTTACCCGCATCGCTGACAGCGCAGATCATCCGGCTTGCGGCGTTCCAGAACCCCGAATTTTACAAGGCGCAGGCAATGCGCCTACCTACGTTCGGCAAACCGCGCATCGTCTCCTGCGCCGAGATTCACCAGAAGCATATCGGGCTGCCGCGGGGGTGTCTGGACGAACTCGTCGCGCTGCTGGCCATGCATGGGAGCGCGGCCACGATCGACGATCAGCGAATGGCCGGGACCCCGTTACCCGATGGCGTGTCGTTCCACGGCAATCTCGAAGAGCCTCAAATCCGCGCGATCGAGGCGGTTGCGCCGCATGATGACGGGGTGCTGGCGGCGACAACGGCGTTCGGCAAGACGGTGGTCGCCGCGCATCTGATCGCCAAGCGTGGGGTCAATGCGCTGGTGCTCGTCCACCGCAAGGAACTGGTGAAGCAATGGGTCGAGCGGTTGCGGACGTTCCTCGACATCGACCCGAAGCTGATCGGAACTATCGGTGGCGGCAAGCGCAAGCCCACCGGTGTGATCGACGTGGCACTGATACAGAGCCTCGTAAGACATGGCGAGGTCGCGGACCTGGTTGGCGACTATGGCCACCTTGTCGTCGACGAATGCCATCACCTGTCCGCGGCGAGCTTCGAGCTTGTTGCCAGACGGGCCAAAGCCCGGTTCGTTCTCGGCCTGTCTGCAACCGTTGCGCGAAAGGACGGGCATCAGCCTATCATCTTCATGCAATGCGGCCCGATCCGTCATCGGGTCGATGCCCGAACGCAAGCCGCCCGGCGGGGTATCGCCCATCGTGTGCGACAGCGGCGTACAGCGTTCCAGCTGCCACAGCCGCTTGCCATCATGGACAGGCCGCCAATGCCCGCGGTCTATGCGGCAATCGCGCAGGATGAAGGCCGCAACGATCTCATCTTCGATGATGTGCTGCGCGCGCTGGAAGCGAAGCGGTCGCCGGTGATCCTGACCGAACGCAAAGACCATCTCGAATATCTGCAGAGCCGGTTATCGCGCTTCGTCCGGAATCTTGCGGTGCTGCGCGGCGGCATGAGCGCGGCGGAGCGCAAAGCTTCAGATGCCGCGCTGCAGGTGCCCTACGGCGAGGAGCGCCTCATCCTCGCGACGGGCCGATATATCGGCGAAGGGTTCGACGATGATCGGCTCGACACGCTGTTCCTGACAATGCCGATCTCATGGAAAGGCACTCTCGCACAATATGTTGGGCGGCTGCATCGCCGGCATGCAGGTAAGACTGACGTGCTGGTCTATGACTATGTCGACGACGCAGTTCCCTTGCTCTCGCGCATGGCCGCGAAACGACAGGTCGGTTATCGCGCACTTGGCTACAGTATCGAATAATCAGGGCAGGAATCGCTTATCGATTCTCGAATGCCGTCAAGGAATCGAGAACCGATTCTGCGAATGAGGTTTATGGTTCCCGAAGGCCTCCAATGTCCTGCTAAACTGCTATCGCCATATGAGCCAATCGATTCTCCACAGAGGAGCGCGGTGCTGTCGACGCCGACGCCATAGGCGAGAACCACCGGGGGCGGCGGGAGGACGGTCGACGGGGCTGTTGGGAGGATCATGACGGCTCCTCCGGTTCGAGATAGCTGTCGAAGGGCGCGCCGGTCGCCTCGATCCAGGTGCCTTCGTTGTCGAGATCGATGATGCGCGCCAGCAGCGCGGCGCGCAGCTGGCGGGCATCGACGTCATGCCCCTTGTCGTCGTTCGAGACCAGGCTGAACGCGAGCGTATAGGCGTGGTTGTAACGGGCCATGTCACGCGGCCTCGGGCGCGGCGATGGGTGACACGGTGATCTCGACGCCGCGACGCGTCATCACGATCGACACGCTGCGATCCTCGGGAACCACGAAATAGTGGCTCGCCAGAAGGTCACGGACCCGGTTCTTCAGCGCGGCGTCGTCACCTTCGAGCATGCCGATGATGCGCTCGGCGGCATCGGCCTGGAAGCGTTCGAGCTGGGTGCTGTAGCTATCGGCGTCGCTATCGTCACTTGCGTAGAAAATCGCGCTTTCGAGGAGGTCGACAACGCCGAGTGCGGTCTGGTCGCTGCCGCGCAAGACGAACACCGACGTCTCATCGACCGAGTTGCACGACCATTGATCGGGTGCGAAGGCGACGTCGGCCTCGGTCGACACCTCGATGAACGCGCCGGCGTGGCGCATCGTCGCTTCCAGCGTGATCGCCTCAACCCATCCGCTCTCCGCCTCGGCGGGCGCCTCTTGGGTATCGGAGACGACGAAGGTGCGGTCGCCTTGCGTCACGCGGAAGCGCAGATCCTCGACCTGAGCGAGGATGTCGTACCAGCCATAGCCCTGAAACGCGTCCTGCGCTTCGACCAGTGGTCCGCCGAACGGGTTGTGCTTCGCGATCGCTGCGTTGGCGGGCTGGCCGACCAAGGCGTCGAAGTCCGGCATCAGCACCATGCCGGGATCGGTGATATGCTGGCCGCTCTCGTAGTTGCGCGAGGAATCTGCCGCGTTCGGCGTCCAGGACAGCAGATAGGCCGCGGCCTCGGGGAGCACGATGCCGAGCGAGCACGCCTCGCGCCAATCATGCGCCGACAGCCGGTGCGTGCCCGCGGCCTCGATCGCGCGGTAGATCGCGACGCGGACCGCATCGCGCAGGCGGGCGATGCCGTCGTTCTCGACGACTTCCTTGCGCGCCGGGAGCACGAGCTGGATCTGCGGGGCGTCGAAGATGTCGACCCGCGCGATCCAGTGGCCGCCCCGATCGACCTCCTGGACGTAGGGCAGGTCGCATGGGATGGTCAGGCCGTGGAAATTGAGGCGGCCGTCGCGCGAGGAATAATGCGACGGGTGTTTCTGGAACACGCCGATGCGAACGCCTTGCCATTCCTCGATATGATTGGCGTCCTTCAGCCAGTCCTCTTGCACCAGGTCATTGCCGTTCCAGGTGACCGGCACCGGATAGTGTTTGGCGGCCTTCTCGACATCGCGTTCGAGGGTTTTCAGCCATTCGTCGGGAACGCGGACGGTGATGGCGGTGCCGCGCGCGATCGGATCGGACGAGATCGCGATCGGGCGGCTCGTTTCCCAGGCGGAGGCCGGAATATGCGCCATCCAGCCTTGCCGGTCGGGCTTGGAAAAGGAGCGGATGATGACATCGCGCCCGGCGAGGCTGAAGACGCCCATGCCGGCGGGATCTTCGGCGCGGCGAGTCTCATCGGACCAGCCCGAACGGCCGAGCGTCACGATGCTGGCGGGATCGGCAATGCCGTGACCGTCATCGGTGACGTGCAGGAAGTGCTCGCTGCCGGCACTGTTGAGCGCAATGGCCACGACACTTGCGCCGGCACGCCGCGCGTTCTGGAGCAGCTCGCAGATCACGTCATACGCGGTGTTGTTGAACAGGCGCGTGACCTTGGCGATCGTCTCGGGGGCGACCGCGGTCGCGATGGTGGCTGGGATCATGGGAATGCTCCGTTCTGGCGGGCTCTCGGCCCGCCCTTCCCCATCCCGCTCCCCTTTGCTGCCTCGTGCACCGATGACGGCGCGTGATCGTTGATGCTGTCGTGATGAACCCGAAGGAGTTTGACATGGTGCCGATGCCCGAACCGCTCACGTTGTCGGACTATGGCCGGCTGAACGCTATGCTCGGGCCGGATCGGGATTCAGGCGAGGAAGCGATACGCGCCGCGTTGCGGACCGCCGCGCAGCTACAGCATCTTCAGACGATGCGGATGGTGTTCGCCGACCGTACCGGAGAAACCTTCGATCCGGCGAAGGTCACGAGGAACCTCGAACGGCTTTCGGGACAGGATCTGAGCGAAGGTTACGAGGAGAAGTGGCGCGAGGAGCTACATCTGGCGGCAATGCAGTTCGGCACGCGTCAAGAGCCAGGGTCCTGATCGCCCGATGCTCCAAGGGCGAGGATGGTCGCAAGCGTCGGCGGAGGTACAAGCCGTTCCCGCCGACCGAACGACAGCCCGTGGCTCCCGGTATATTTGCTGAGCGTCGCCGCCTTGCGCCCGAGCGCAGTCGCGAGGTCGGCGAGCGCAATGCCATTGGCATGGGCGATGCGCACCGCGGCCCGCTCGTCAGGCGTGAAGGCACGGTGGTAACCGTGTACCAGTCCAAGGAGGTTGGCGCGGGTGAACAGCGCGGCCCTGGTCCGTCCCATCCGGTGCGCGAGCGCATCCATCGGCATCGTCCCGTAGAGCGCGCGCAGGGTGGCGATATCGGTCTTGGTCCATACCGGGCCGGCGCGAAAGCCGTCAGCCTTCGCATGGGTGCCGCGCAGGCCGAGGTGACCGGCACGCCAGCGCACCGATCCGGGGGGGCGACCGAGGCGAGCGGCGACGGCCGGGAGGCTTGCCGCATCCCTGTACGCCTCGCGCAGCAGATCGTCCTCCTCACGGGTCCAGTTCCGGCCCCAGCCCCGCCCGATCCCGAGGCGACCCGCAAGCTGCTTGATCGCGGATAGTGATCGTTCGGCATAGCCTTCGGCGGTGAGCATTCCCCGCACCGCCTCGTAGCGGTGTCCCGCCACGATCAGGGTGACGGCATGGGCGAGTTCATCGCTCGGCCACGGCGCACTGCGCGCGGGATGCTTGCAGCCGAGCGCGCCGGCACGCGCGGACACCGCGCCGGTCGAACGCCCGATGATCTCCCCGATCGCGACCAGCGCGACGCCGGCGAGATACCCGGTGCGCAGTTGGGCATCTTCCCATGGTGTCCATGGTGGCGGATGGCTCTCGGTCAGGCCAAGCGATCCGGCACGGGCATAGACCGCCCCGCAGCTTCGCCCGAAGTCCGAGGCGATGTCCGCGGTCGCATCCTGCCCGTAGCGCCGGACCAGTTCATCGTCCTCCATTTCGCCCCAAGGCCGGCTGCTGGCGCGGCGAAGCCCGAGCACTGCCAGGCGCTCACGTACCGCCCATATCGATCGCCTGGTTGCAGCGGCGATATCGGGGATAGTGGCATCCCCGGCGAACAGATGGCGCAGCGTGTCGATCTCGCCCGGGAGCCAGGCGTGCTGGCTGAACGGCACCTCGGCAAGGGCAGTCCCCTCGGCCGGTATCACCGGCGCCGGGCAGGCGACCAGTTCGACGATGACGGGAGCGTGGGCCTCCGCGTCGTCGGGAAAGGCGGCGATGCGGGTCATGACAGACCGACCACGGGCACGTCGCCGAGGCGGGCGCGCAGCCGCGCATGAAGCCTCGCCATGCGGTCGGTGCCGCGCGGCATGGTGTCGATCGCGGAGAGAAGTGCCAGAAGGTCGAGCGCGGCATCCACGGCCTCGGCGTCCAGCGCGAGGTGGCGGGCAAGCTCGGTCGCGGTCGTCGCGTTGGGCGCGATCCGGCGCAGCGCAAGACAGATCGCGGCCGCGACCGGCGCGGCATCGTCAAGCAGGAAGGTATCGAGCGCGCGGGTGCCGCGAATGGCGAGCGCGGTATCGCGGCGAGCCGGTGCTTCGCGCAAGGCATCGAGGTCGAGCAGCCGTTCCGCCTCGGCCGCTTCGATGTCGGCCGCACCGTGCAGGGCGGGTGTTTGCCCCAGATGGCTGGTGATGGTCGGATCGATCCGGGCGAGCGTCGGCGTGGCGGTGAGCGCCGGGCCGAAGGCGTAGAACTCACCTGGTTCGAGCAGCCGCAGACGGTCTGCCTCGCGCGCGCCGAAGCCGAGGATGTCGGCCGCGCGCGCGATATCGCGGTCGAAGACGTTGATGCCGATCAGGAAGTTTTGAAGCTCGGAGATGACCGAGGCCGACAGTTTGGCGAGCCGCTGGGTGGCGATCACCGGCGCGATACCCCGCTTGCGGCCTCGCGCGCACAGATCGGTGAGGGTCGCAACGCCGAGGCGGCGGGTTTCGGCATCGCGCGCCGAGCCCGCGATATGCGGGGCAAGCAGATGCCCCTCGTCGATCGCGACCAGCACGGTATGCGTCCAGTCCTCGCGTGGCGCCCCGATCAGTCCGGCGAAGAAGGCCGAAGCCTTGACGATGCGCTGTTCGGGATCGAGGTCGGTAAGGTCGAGGTGGAGCGCGATCCGGTGACGTCGGGCGCGCAGTGCCGCGGCGGTCAGACCGTCCGATGCGATCTCGACCGCTTTCAGGGTCGTCGCACCGATGTGCGCGGCGAGGTTGCCGAACTCGCCTTCGGGATCGACGATGATCGTCTGGACGTAATCGAACGCTTCCTCGACGATGCGCCGCATGGTGCGGCTCTTGCCGGCGCCCGAACCGCCCTGGAGCAACATCCGCCCGGCAAGCAGCCGGTCGAGATCGAGATCGAGCGTGCCGGTCGCGTGACGGCCGATCGGCACGCGCGTCGCGGTGCGCGGCGGTTCGCCCGTTCGGGTCGCGGTGGGGTCGAGCGTATCGAGCATGGCGGGCTCCCTGGTCGAGCGGTCAGCGCGGATCGCGGGCATAAGCCGCCAGGCGGTCGCGAGCCTCGGCGAGCTGCGCGATGCCGCGTTCGAGGAACAGCGCCTGCGAGCTGTCGGGTACGGCCCCATCGAGGCGTGTCCGCAGCGCGCGCAGGCGGTGGTCGATCGCGTCGGCGACCGCGAGGATGTCATCGGGCCGCAAGGCGACGGCGGCCTCGCCGGCGCGCAGGATATGCCGCCTGCTGGCGAACGGGAGGTAATGAGGTTCGACGGGCAGACGGTGCACGAGCGCGGTTTCGACGGCGTTGGTTATTTGCGCGGCATCGTGGACGATCTCGCCGAGCAGCACCTCGCGCGTCATTGCCGGCATGTGGTGCAGCGCACCGCCTTGGCGCGTCACCGCGATCGGATAGACCGAGGCGAGGCCGACGACACCTTCGGCGAGCGCGACGATGACATCGCCTTCGGCAAGTCCCGGATGTGTCTCGAAGCAGGCATCGAATGCGTCGGCGCTGGTGGCGAAATAATGGACGCGGTGCATGACCGATCCTTTCGTGACTGTGGTGAATGACCGTGGCCGGGCTCAGGCGTAGCGTGGGCGCTCGGCCGGGAAGCGCTCCGGCGGCAGGCCGGTGAAGGTCAAAGCCCGGTATCGACCGCCCGCATAGAGGCAGGAATCGATGGTGGGGCGATGCCGCTGGAGGCGTTCGAGAAGCCGGTTGGCGCGCTGCTGCGCGGCGATCGCGGCGGCATCGTCGAAGTGGAGGGCGATGGCACGGACGAAGGTGCCGCTGTCGTACCACCAGCCCCCCTCTTCTGGACCTCCGTACTCGCGGTCGATTTCGTAGAAAGCGAGGATGCTGCGCATGGGACGGTGCTTTCGGGTTCGAGCGCACGGTCGATTCCATCCGCTCTCCCCTGCCCTCCCCCTCCGCTCCCCGTGCAGAAGGGGAGGCCGGTCATCGACGGCGCCGTGCGGCCTCGGCGGTCAGCGTGTCGACCAGATCACTGTGGTCGGCGAGTATGTTGTCATGGGGATCGGAGATGACGGTCGCTGCGCGGTCCAGCAGGTCGGCAAGGACACGGTCCTTGTTGGGAGCGCTCGTTCGGTTCGGACGCGACGGCTCGTCTCCCGCCTTGTCCATCAGGACGACGACGATCGAGGGCTTTTCGTCTTCGTCAAGCGGCCGGCTGTCGATGATGTGCCGTCCGCCGCGCGTGATCGCGAAGGCGTTGAAGGTGGGTGATACCCCGTTATCGGCGTTTGGGATGACGGTGCCGCGATCGTGGAACTGGATGTCGACGAAGCGCGCCGGGCCATCATAGCCCTTGCCCATGAACGAGAAGGTGATGCGGCGTCCCTCGCTCGTCTTCGCCGTGATCGTGAACGCGCCGTCGGGTATCTCGACGGGCTTGTGGGGCACGTCGTTGAACCCCGCGAAACCGATCGAGACGGCATCGTCGCGGGTCATGACGGGCAGGTCGGTGATGTCAGCCATGGGGATCCTTTCAGCTTGGGAAACACGAGCCAGCGGCGCGGCACTTGCGAGCCTCGTCCGGGCCTCGTTCGACCCGGACCGCGCAATCTGGTAGGAAGCCGGTCGACCAGAACGGGAGACCGAGCATGAAACTGGCAATTCTGAGCGTTATCGGCGCGATGGCGGCGACACCGGCCGCGGCGCAGGTATTTGACATGGGCGGGCTGACCGGCACGCTCTCGCAGGACGCGGTCACCCAATCCGAGGAACGGCGGGCGAACTCGAGGTCGGCGCATGCAAGGGAGATGCAGCGCAGCGCGAAATATGATGACGAACGCACGATCTGCACGCGCTCGTTGCCGATGGCACGCGCCGATCTGGGCGCCCGGAACCCCAGGGTCGCGCAGCTCGCCGCTGCCTGCCGGCGGGCCGGCTATTAAGCGGCCCGGCGCACCGCCTGCGCCATCAGCGGCGTCGCCGCGGCGAAGGTGCGCAACGTCGAGGCGATAGCCGGGCGAAGCTTTGCCTTGCTCGACACGGTGATCTCGGGTGCAAGCGGTGTCCCGTCGGGTGCGGCGTAGCCGGTCGCGGTCAGGTCGCCGGTCGTGACGCGGATCAGATGCCCCTTGTGCGGTGCGGGACCGACATGGCGCGCGGTGAACTCGCCAAGCCGCCCGGTCAGCCCGGTAATCGCCTTGCCCCAGCGGATATGCCCCGCTGCCATCGTTTCGTGGTCGCAGCGCCCGCGAGCCAGCCAGATGCGCAGGTGGCTGCGCTGCTGGAGCCGCGTGTTGCGGGTGCGTTCCATCGTGCGCGTCAGCGGCAGCGCGCCGGCGATTCCGTCGAGCAGGTCGAGGTCATGGCCCTGTAGCGTCACCAGCACGTCGTCATAGTCACGCTCGCCGACAAGCCCGGTGAGCTGCCGGTGCAGGTGTTCGCGATCGGCATGGATGTGCACGCCGCTATCGAGGCGATCCGCCGCGACGAACCCGCCCTCGGTAAGCACCACGATCGTCGCGGCCTCGGAGCCGGGATGGGCGTGGATCAGGTCGAGAAAGTCCCATGCCGGATCACCGCCGATATCGTTGGCCGACAGGACCACGAGACGGCGCGACCAGCGCGCGGGTCGCGGCTCGTCGCTCGGCTTGGGCCAGCTTCCTGGAAGCGGCCTGCCGGTCACCGTCGCGATCGGCGCGGGCGGCAGATTGTGGCGGCGCAGGTCGGCGGTGAAGGCGCGCCTCGCGGCATCGAACAGGTCGGTGCGGTCCCCGCCGCCATCGGTGAAGCCCCGGTCATAGGCGGCACGGCGTTCGCCGAGCGGTACGTCCGAGGGGATGCCGTCCGGGTAATGATGCGGCCAGCCCGCGTGTGCGGCATACCAGCCATCGGCATAGCGGCACGCACAATCCCAGACATAGCCATAGTCGTCGCGCCCCTGCAGGAGTGCGATGTCGCGATCGTCACCGCGTCCCTGCTCGACCTGGGCCTGCGTGAAGGCGAAGTTGGTCGCCTCGCGCTGTGCCCTGGTTTCGGCCGCGATCGCGTCGTTGACGACGCGCATCGCGGCGATCCTCTCGCGGCCGCGCGCCATGCGCGCTTCCACCGGCGCCTGTGCCGGCAGATCGGGGAAGTCGCGCCACGCGCGCGCGATGGCATCGGCATGGGCAGGCGTGCGGCCGCGTTCGAGCCAGCACGCAGGATCGGCCGGGTCGAACGGTGGTTCTACCGGCTGCGCTGCGGCGCTCATCCGTGGAAGGGCGCGGGCAGCGCCATCCATTGTGCCGCGTCGAACGCCGACAGATCGACCTCAGCCGCCTCGTCGCCCCGGCACACCGTGGCGCGGTCAAGCCCGACCAGACCGTCCGTCCGGTTCCAGAATGCGATCTCGCCCTCGGGACTGCGCACCGCGAGGACATGGCCGTCGATGCCGTCGTGGCGGTTTTCGGCACGCAGCAGCGCGTGCTCGAGAATCCCGGTCGTGCTGTGCCAGTCGATACCGTCAGCGGTGATGACGACGCACCCGCCTCCGAACTCGCCAGGATGAAGCCGGTCGCAGTCGCTCGACCACGCAAAGCCGCACGGCAGCGCGGAGGGACAGGCGATGCGGATCAGTTTGGCGACCGGCTCGACACCGAACTGGTCACCGGAGAACAGCGCCTGCACCAGGCCGTTCGCGTCGGGTTCGGACAGGTCGATCCGGCAGTCCAGGTAAGGGAAGCTCCAATCGTCGAACAGGTCGAGGAAGCTCTCGAACATGCTCGTTCCTTTCGGCGGGAACAGCGCATGGAAGGCGGTGCCGAGACTGTCGTAGCCGAGCGCGAGATCCTCGTCGGCGCCATTGGTGTCGAGGATGTCGACCGCGCGCTCGGCGAGCCGCAGCATGTTCGCCTCCCCGGCAGTGACGGTGAGCGCGAACGCGGCCTTGGTGTAGCTGTTGGCCATGGGGATTTCTCCATTTCGGATGGATCGGCGCCATGCGCCGTAAGTCTGCCGTTCAGGCGGATGCGGCGAGCCGTGCGCGGGCAGTCGCGGCCTCGGCGGGGAAGGCGGCGGCAAGGTTGGCATGAAGGACGGCGAAGTCGGCTACCGGGAAAGTGCCGTCGCAGGCAGGACGCGTCGTCATCAGCGCGCCGATGACGATGGCAGCGGTGTCGATATGATCGACGACCGGCACAGGTCCGGCGTAGCTGACCGGCGCGCGGAAACCCGCCTCGATCCAGGTGGCAAGCCCATCCTCAACGGCTTCGGCATAGGCTGACACCGCGGCGTCATCCTCATCGGTGATGCGCAACCCAAGCGTGCGGTAGCAGCCGAAGTCGTGGTGGTTGGCGATGGTCCTGAAGCGGCACCCTGCGGGCGGCGCGCCGTGGCGCGCGATCAGCGCGCAGCGATACGCCTCGATCTCGAGCGCATTCAGCGTGTCGAAGTCGGGCGACCGGCCGAGTTGCGCGCAATCTTCTTCGGCCGGACCGGCACCAAGGTCGATCGTGTAGGACATGGGGGGGGTTCTCCGTCGATCCAGTACCGGATCGACCATCCCTTCCCCCTCCCCTTCGCTACCCCGGGGCAGGCTGGATCAGCGGGTAATGAACCGCCTGGCAGCAAGCTGCGCTTCGCCATCCGATTGCCCGAGCGTCTTCAGCCGGTCGGTTTCGAGACGGATGGCAAGGTCGGATGGAAGGCTGGCCCAGCGCGACGCGATCGTCACCGCCTCGCGGGCGTTGGCAAGCTCGCCGATCGCGGTGCCGTGCCATGCCACGGTCTCTTCCTCGCCGGCGAGGTGGGGATGCGGACGCAGCACCTGTACGAAGAAGGTCTGCATCGGCCTGTCCCATCCGATGAAGACGGTGGACGCGCCATCGAGGCCGGGGAACTGGTGGCGGCTCATGGTGATAACCTCCTGGTCAGGCTGCAAGCGTGTTCCATTCAGGGTGCCACGGACGCGGCCTTGGCTCAAAGCGTAGGATGCCGGTGGCGAGGTGATGACCATCGGCCGCGCGTTTCTCCAGCCAGTCGCGGTAAAGGACGGCATCGGCAAGATCGCCGGCGAGCAGATCGTCGAGCATCGCGGACTGGCGGGCGATCTCGTCCGGGAGCGCGTGCCAGTCGAGCGCGTCGAGGAAGTCCTTGCGTCGCTCGAGGTAGCGGGTCAGCCGCGCGACCTCGGCACGCGCGGCGGCGATGGCGGGATCGATGTCCATGGGCGCTCTCCCGTCAGGCGGTCATCAGTGCCGGCAGCGCCACAGGCGCCGTCAGCTCGAGGTCGCGGCGGATGCGGCGCGCAAGCCGTTCGGGGTCGATGAGTTCGCGCATCGCGGCATAATGGTTGGGCGGACCCGCCGGATCGCGCGTCACGCCGGCACGGCGGTAGAGCAGTTCGCGACCTTCGCGCAGCCGCCCGATCGTCAGTTCGAGATGAAGATCGGACGTGCGCAGCACGATCTCACCCGCCATCGAGACCTCGCCGGGCAGCGAATGGATATCGAAGGCATCGGGCGCGACGTCGAGCGCGGCGGCAAGCCGGCGCAGCGCCTTTCGGCCATCGATATGGAAACGCTCCTTGGCGACCGCATCATAGGCAACGCCGCGGATCGCGAGCGACAGCAGCGGGGGGAAGCGTCGCAGTGCCGCCACGCGGTCGGCGCAGGTGCCGCGCAGCACGGTGTCGTCGGGGCGGGCGGCGCAGATGGCGGCGAGATGGCGGGCGAGCAGCACGATCGCGGGATCGCTGTTCGCATCGAGCCCGGCATGCCGGCAGTCCTCGATCGCCTTTTCGATCGCGTGGATCGTGGTCGGGATGGTGGTCAGCGCGCTGGGATCGAGCGCCTGCTGGTGGCGGAATGCGACGTCGAACATGGGGGGCGTCTCCGGGTCGGAAGCGCGACCATCGCGCTCGCCCTCCCGTCCCCTCTCCCCTCCGGTCGCCCTGCCGTTCGGCGTCAGCCGAAGGCGCGCATCAGGCTCATCATGCCGCCAAGTGCCGCGATCAGTACGACCTGGCTGCCGATGAGCCAACGGATCGTATCGTTCTTGGCCGACGCGATCTCGGTCCGCACCTTGGCCATCTCGGTATGCACCGTGGCGATCTCGGCCTTGAGATAATCCTTGGTGACCAGATCCTCGCGCGAGGTGACCATGGTGTCGCCAAGAATGGTCGCAATGGCGTCGGCGAGCGGCTTGGCCGCACCGGCGGTTTCGAGGTCGCGTGAAGCGCGGATGCTGTTGAACATGGTCGCCATCGTCGTCGATCTTTCTATCATATGGGTGAACGGTCGGGAATGCGCAAAGTCTCGCGTGCTCAGGCGGCCGGCACCCACTTTTCCATGTCGTCGCCCTGGCGCAGACAGACTTGGCAGGTGGTGGCATCATAGGTCGAGGCAAGCGACCAGGCCTGCGTCTCGCGGTCCCACACCGCGGCGGCATCCTTCACCAGGTCATCGCTGCCGCATTTGTCGCAGACCGGCGTCACGCATGGCGTACCGCGCGCGCGCAGCGGCTCGGCGCCGCAGATGCTCCAGTCACCATAAAGTGTACCGCCATGCGGCAGGCAGTCGCCGTCGAGCTGGATGGCGTGCTCACCATACCCGTCGTGGAAATGGATTTGGGCATCGGGAAAATGCTTTTCCATGACCTCGCGCGCGCCGCGCAGCTTCACGTCACTACCATAGGTGGTGTGGACGTAGCTGAGGGGGCCGATGGTGGGGCCTTCGCGGCCCCAGGTGTCGAGGTCCTGCTCGAGGGCATCGCGACCGTGGAAGAGGTGGAGATAGACGCTCATCGTCGGAATCCTTTCAGTCAGGGTAAAGCGCGACGGCACTGTCCGCTCGCGCGCAAGGCGACACGCGTTCAGGCGAGCGCGGCGACCTGCTTGGTGATGGGAGCCATGCTCTCGACCTGGACCGCGCCGAGGCTCTCGAAGGTTTCGACCTCGGTGCGCTCGGCATAGCGGGCCTTGTCGACCAGGCCGTAGCGTACCTCGCCGGTATAGTTGGCGAACCCCAGCGCATCGACGCCGGCAAGCTGGCGGAACACCACCCCGACCTTGCCCGTAGGCACCCAGTCGGCCCAATCGCCATAGGCGGCGGTCGAGACATAACCCCCGATGACGGCTTGATACGCGGCGCGCCGGCGCGAGACATTGCTGTCGCGCGGGGTCACCGCCTTGCCGGTGAAGGCACCATAGGCGTCAGGCAGCCAGTTACGCGCGATGTCGTGGGCGAGCGGCAGTTCGAGATCACGCAGCGGATCGCGGGTAGCGCGCCATTCAGGCTCGAAGGCGAGCATCACGCGGGTCCAGTCGACATCCTCCTCATATGCGGCATCGTCACGCCGTAAAAGCGCGGGCATCGCCGATTGGCGCTCGTCGGAAAGCAGGAAACCGCCATGGCTGGCGGTGGTGACATGCCAGATGCCGGGAAGGCGCTGGTCGGCGGTCTGCAACGGTCCCCATGGGCTGTGGTCGGGACGTGGGGATGAAGCGAAGAGGGTCATGGCGGTCGGCTCCCTTGATCGGATACGCCCGTCTCCCCCCCCCTCCGCTCCCATGACCCGGTAATCGCGGTAATCGCGATGTTCGCCGTAATCGCGGTGTTCGCGGTTACCGCGAGGATCCGCGTGGCTCGCATGACAGGCGCTCGCCGCGCCGCCAGCGAGCCGGCTCGATGAAGCTGCCCTCGTGCGCGCCGATACGAGCCGCGACCGCGCGGTCATAGGCGGCGACGTAGCGGGCCGCGCGTGCGGGATCGGCCCTGAGATACCCGGTCACCGGCAGGGCAAGGCCCGCGGCGATCATCGTCTCGCCAAGGTCGCGGCCATCGACCGTAACCGTGCCGACCGGGCGACCGTAGCTGGCGCTCCCGGTCAGCCGGATCGTGGCCTCGCCCCCCTTGAGCATCCGGGCGGCACGGTCCTGCGCTGCCTTGCCGCATTGCCAGCAACCCGTGTTGCCTTGGCACCATTGCCGGCTCTCAAAGGCATCGGCGCCCGACAGGCGGATATCGATCGTGACGGTGTCGCCATCGAGCGCGCGGCCGCGTGCCGCGATGGTAGAGGCAGGCGATGCGGCATCGTTCGGGGCGGCTGCCGAACAGGCGGTGGCGAGCGCCAGCGCACCAAAGAGGGTCAGGCGCATCGGTCGAGCTTTCGCGGCTCAATGCCGGGATGGGCGACGTTGATGACCCGCCAGGGTTGCAACGGGTCGGACGTGGCGACGACGGCGACGTGCTCGCCGGCCTCGGTCAGGCGCACTGCGACGCGGACCGCGTTGGAACGGCAGCACAGCAGGCGGCGTAGCGGGGACAGGGCTTCGGACATGGCGGACCTCGTGATTTCGGTGCAGGTGTCGCATGACGGCGCGCTCACGCGAACAGCGTCTTGTGAACGCGGGTTTGCGGCAACGCCTGCCATGCCAGCGTGCGGACCCCTCGGATGTGGTAGAGGCCGAAGCCCTCGACCGGACGAAAGGCGATCCCGCGCCTGTGCTTCACCACGGTGAAGTCGGTGCCGTGATGGCCATCGGTAAAGGTAAGCGGTACGGCGAGGCGGATGCGCATGCCCTCGGTCAGCTTGCGGGCGCGCAGGCGCAGATTGGCAAGGCAGCGGCGTCGCCACTGGAGCGCGTTTTCATTATCGCTCGAAGTCAGCAGGCGCAGGATGCGTTCGGGGCAATCGTCCTCGCACGGCCCCATCGATTCCTCCATGTCCTTGTACCCGAAATGTTCTCCATCCTTGTTGCGCGGGTTCCAGCGTATCAGGCAGACGACCGCGAAGATCTCGCTACCCTTGCCGTCGGTCATGACCTGCGCCGCGGCGTAATAGGTGTTCATGCCGACGATCGCGCTGTCGAGGATGCGCAGCCCGGTGGCGGTGCCCTCGGGCTGTTCGCGCTCATAGGTGAATTGCGCGTCGAGATAGGCCTTGGGTGTCTCGTGTCCGCCCATCGCGTAGCGGCTCATGAACAACCATCCCATGACGGGTCTCCTTGTTGGGGGTGGAAAGGGTCAGGCCGCGATCGCGGCCGGTATTTCCGGTTCGCCTGCGGCGGGGGCTTTCTGCTCGCCTGCTGCGGGCGTCGAAAAGCCGCGCAGATAGGCGAACGCCTGTTCGGCCCTGGCAGCGGCGGTGAAGATCGCCGACGTGTCGGCGCGCATCACGGTCATCCAGTGCGAAACGTAGCTCGCGTGGCTGTCGTGGAGCGAGGTCGGCAGGCCGAGGTCGGCGCAGATCATGCTCGCGGTCAGTTCGGCAACATATCCTGACAGTCCAGCCCAAAATGGCGGTTGGAAGGTGAAAACCATCGGTTGCCTCCAGCACTGCCCAAAAGCCCCATGGCCTCCCCCGAGGCGGGGGTGGGCGGCGAGAGCGACCGGAGAGGCCTGCTGAAGCGGCGGGCTGCACCCGCAGGGGCGAAATGAAATGGAGCAGCCCGGCGAAGCCGAGGCTTGCAGCGCGCCGCGGCGGGCCTAGCAGGGAGCGCCGACCACTCCCGCATCGAGGGAGAGGCCAAAAAATCGGAGCCGCCGCGCAAGCGGCGTCCGCTTAATGGCGGGCGACAGCCCGCATCGACATGCATCGCGAAGCGGCCGATCGCGCGAGGGATCGGCCGCCATGGCAGTGGCGCTCGTGCGTTAAGTCAGCATGTAGCCGACGTCGGAGGCGCCGGTCGGATAGGCGAACATGGTGGAGCGAAGATCGGCCGCGGTGAGGCCGTGGCGGATTGCCAGACCGAAAACGTTGATTACCTCGTCGGCGTTCGGCCCCACGAGATGCGCGCCGAGGATGAGGTCCGTGTCCTCGTCGATCAGCAGCTTATGGCCGTAGACCGGCTCGGCGAGGCGGCGGGCGGTGAACCAGTCTGGCGTCGAGGCTGCGTTGACCCGGAGCGCGACGCCGCCGCGGCGCGCCGCCTCCTCTGACAGTCCGACGGCGGCGATCGGCGGCAGAGTGAAGGCCACGCTCGGCACGCCGCGATAGTCCGGCTGGTGCGTCGGGCCATCCAGGAGGTTGGCGGCAACTACCTTGGCATCGTGGCTGGACACCGGCGTCAGCCGCGGCCCGACTCCGGCAGCGTCGCCGGCGGCATAGACCCGCGGGTTGGAAATGCTCCGCAGATGCGCGTCGAGCTGCAGGCGCCCGTCCTGCACCGCCACCTCGCCGGCGGACAGGTCGAGCGCCTTGAGGTCAGGACCGCGCCCGGCGGCATGAACGACGAGATCGGCGGCGACGCTGAGATCAGGCTCGCCCTGGCGCTCGGCGTGGACCAGCAGACCGCTCCCGCTGCGCTCGACCCGGGTAACGGTGGCACCGGTCTCGACGCGGATGCCGAGCGCCTCGAACCGGGGCGTCAGCCAGCCCACCAGGTCGGGATCGAAGTGCGGCAGGAGCCGCTCGGCCCGCTGTAGGATGGTGACCTCTGCGCCCGCTCGGGCCGCCAGATGCGAGAACTCCGCAGCGACATAGCCGCCGCCGATCAGCACGATCCGGCGCGGCAGGGCCTGAAGCTCCAGGAACGCATCGCTTGTGCTCACCAGATCTTCGCCCGGAATGCCGAGCGGGACTGGACGCGCGCCGCTGGCGATCAGGATATGGCGGGCCCGCAATGTCCGGCCTTCCACCACGATCGTGTCTGGGCCGGCAAAGCGAGCAACACCGTGTAATGCGTCGACACCGAGCTCGGCGTAGCGGTGCGCCTGCTTGGCGGGGATCGGATCGGTGAAGGTCCGCTTGAACGCCATCAGGTCGGGCCAGTCGATCGCCAGCGTGCCGTCGACGCCATGTCTGGCCATGCGCCTTGCCGCGTCGATCGCTTCCTCGCCGCTGACCAGCATCCTCTTGGGATCGCAGCCACGCAGCGCACAGGTGCCGCCGAACGGACGGTGATCGATGACGGCGACGGACCATCCAGCGGCACGGACCCGGCCGACCGCGACCTGCGCTGCCGTGCCACTGCCGATGACGATCAGGTCGTAGGAAGCCATGGTCGCATCTCCATCCGCATCGGCGCAAAAATCGCGCGCCCAACCTCGAGCGCTTCGGCCAGGCACAGACGAATGCCGTCATCGGCTCCGACCGGACCGCTCGCGCACCAGGCCGCCAGATGATCGTCATCGCAGAAGAAGGCCTGCAAGGTGCAGAGCGACGATGCCGCGCAGCCACTGGCATAGCGACGGCCGGACCAGACGACGATCGCGCCCGGCTCAACCTCTTCCAGCTCGCGGCCGCGGCTGGGGGTATGGATGGCGAGCGTGCGCCGGCACTGGCGGCAGGCCGAGCGGATCATGCAGTCCCGCTCCAGCATGGCGCCGATCCCCAACGCGTCGATGGCGCACATGGCGCTCATGGTCACTCCGCTGACTTCGACTTGATGTTCGCTGGGGCCGTCGGTGAACGGATAGGCGCCGGTCACCCGGCCCGCGCCGTCGAGGACCACGAGATCGCGCCCGGCGAGCCGCTGCAGGGCCGAGCCGACCTCGCCGGAGGGGAGTCCCGATGCGGCGGCGATCTGTGCCGGCACCGGCGAGCGACCATCGGCAGCATAGGCTTGAAGCACGGCGCGCCGGACCCGCTCCTCGACGCCGTCCATCCCGCGCCACTTCGAACCGATGAACGCCGCGAACAGTGCCGTCAGGGCTGCGCGGGCGCTGGGTGTTGTGACTGCGCTCCAGTCCGGGACAACGGCACCGCCGGGAAATGTAACCGTCGATCCAAAGGCGGCTTCAGCGGATGATGCGCGCGCCATCGCCCGCCCTCCTCAGCCGCAGCACGCCTTGCCGCCGCTCTCCTGGATCGGCGGACAGGGCACGTCGCCGTAGGAGCAATAGACGCAGCAATCGCCCGGCTTGGGCTTGAGGACCGCGCCGCAACCCCGGCAGTCGTAGAAATACTGGCAGGCATTGGTCGGCATGGTCTCCGTCGCCCGATGACCGCAGTGGGGACAGGTCAGCGTCGAGCGCAGCTCGGGGGTGGCATCAGACATAGCGATAGCCTGCCCAGAGCAGGGCCGCACCGAGCAGCAATCCGATGAGCGTGAGAACACGCATCCAGCGCGGCGTGCATATGCCGCCCGGCCCACAGCGCGCCGCCGTAACTTGCTGGCGCAACAGCAGCGCCGCGCCGGCAAGCAGGCACAATGCGCCAATGAGGAGAAGCGGCGTGCGATACGGCGCGGCGACAATGGCCACGCCGCCGAGCCAAGCTGCGCCGATCCCGGCGGATGCGAAGAGGATCGGCAGCGCACAGCAGGCGGCGACGCCGAACGCCGCAGCGATCCCCGCCAGCGTGAGCGTGGCGGTGCCGATCCCCTTAGGCGGGCTTGGCGTCTGGGTCACGGGCGACTCCTTGTGGCGGGCATTGAGCTGTCCTAACATCTGTAGCGACTACAGACTCAAGAGGTATTTTGGGGATGGCCGCAACCGGCGCGATCCAGATCGGCGAACTCTCACGCCGCACCGGATGCAACATCGAGACGATCCGCTATTACGAGCGGATCGGGCTGCTGCCCGCTCCGCCGCGGCGGGGCCGCTACCGCAGCTATGGCCGGGAGGACGTGGCTCGCCTGGGCTTCGTGCGCCGCGCGAGGGAGCTGGGCTTTACCCTGGACGAGGTACGCGCCTTGCTCGGACTCGCGGTTGGCGGTCAGGCCTCCTGCGCCGAGGTGCGCGAGCTCGCGGCGTCGCACCTGAAGGACGTACGCGCGCGGATCGCGGACCTCAAGCGGATGGAACGGGTTCTGGCCGACTCGGTGCGCGCCTGCGATGCCGGTCGGGATCCGGGCTGTCCGCTGCTCGACACACTTGGCGCCGAAGTGCGGGTCGCGTGAGCATTACGGCTGTCGGGCGTGCATCCAGTCGGCTGCCGCCTGCGCCTTGCTCGCCGCGGTGAAGATCGCCCGAGGCTCGTCCTTGAGCAGTTGCAGCCAGGAGGCAATGTAGGCCGCGTGATCGGGTCGCGGTTCGTGCGC
>OOKD01000059.1_pt1 | contig 79705 bp, 67 predicted proteins | sample 1691731 | NCBI WGS metagenome assembly OOKD01 (sample SAMN05831947, study PRJEB22555) | human gut metagenome | isolation source: Skin biopsy | host: Homo sapiens
GTTCAGCTGCGTGCTGACGGCGGCATGGCATGAGACGGACACGGGCACGGGCAACCTCCTTCACGACAAAGCGGGAAGGTCAGTCTGCCTCAACCGGCGCCAGCCCGCGCCCATGGGATCTTTTTTATGGCGCAAGCCGATGCCCCGTCGCGCGTCGGTCTTCTCTATAGCGCGACTTCACATCCATTCCGGACACGATCACGCTGGCGCTCCGGACCGTTCGGCATGAGGATGGTCCATCGGCATCAGGGACGATGCCGGCACGTGGAGATGCGACCATGCCCATCGACCCGGCCCGCTATTCCTGGCTCGATCACATCGGCCAGCTGCCGCGCATGATCAGCGAGGCACGCGCGCTGATCGGCACCCATGAGCTCGCCGGCCCAGGCGACAATCCCGCCATCCTTGCCTGGGCGTCTGAGGTCGGCGGCGACGTCGCCTCGCATTACTCGCACGATTCCGTCCCCTGGTGCGGCCTGTTCATGGCGGTGGTGGCAAACCGCGCCGGCAAGACGCCACCGGCCGATCCGCTTTGGGCGCTCAATTGGTCGACGTTCGGCCAGCCGGCGGGCCAGCCGATGCTGGGCGACGTGCTGACCTTCCTGCGGCGCACCGACGACGGTACCGCCGGCCACGTCGGCCTCTATGTTGCGGAGGATGCGTCCGCCTTCCACGTGCTGGGCGGCAATCAGTCGGATCAGGTCTGCTTCACGCGCATCGGCAAGGACCGGCTCCACGCCGCGCGCCGCCCCATCTATGTGAACCGGCCCGCGACCGTCCGCCCGTTCCTGGTCGCGGCGATCGGGGAACTTGCGGGCAATCACACCCTAGCGTGACTTTCGCCTGACAAAGCGTGGCCGGACGGGCTAGGGTCCCGGGATGGCGATTGGACTGGAAAACGAAGGCTTCTCCGACACGCTGGTGATCCTGGGCGCCGCTGGCCTGGTCATTCCAGCCTTCGCGCGCTTCAAGGTCAGCCCTGTCATCGGCTTCATCCTCGTCGGCATGCTCGTCGGCCCGGCCGGTCTCGGCAGCCTCGTGCCGAAACTGCCGTGGCTCTACTACCTGACGATCTCCAACCCCCATTCGATCGAGCCGTTCGCCGAATTCGGCATCGTCATGCTGCTCTTCTCGATCGGCCTGGAACTGTCCTTTCGTCGCCTCTGGGGGCTGCGCCGTCAGGTGTTCGGCACCGGGCCGGCCGAGTTGCTGGGATCCGCGGCGCTGATCGGGATCGCGCTGCACCTGCTCGGCCAGCCCTGGGCGGGCGCCGCCGGCCTTGGGCTGGCGCTGGCCCTGTCCTCAACCGCCCTCGTCCTCCCGCTGGTCGGCACGACCAGCCCGGTCGGACGCGGCGCCTTCGCTATGCTGTTGTTCGAGGATCTGGCACTCGTCCCGATCATCTTCGCGCTGGGCGCCATGGCGCCGACAGCGAGCGAAGAGGGCTGGGTCGGCATCGCAGGCGTGGCCGCGCGCGGGCTCGCCACGGTGGCCGCCATCTACATCGGCGGCCGCGTCTTCCTGCCCCGTCTGTTCGCGCAGGCGGCGCGGACGAAAAGCCCCGAACTGTTCCTTGCCGCCGCCCTCCTCGTCGTCATCGTCGCCAGCGTCGCCACCACGGCGGCAGGCCTGTCACCGATCGTCGGTGCGTTGCTCGCCGGCCTGCTGATCGCCGAAACGGAATATCATACCGAGGTCGAGGTCATCACCGCGCCCTTCAAGGGACTGGCGCTGGGCGTGTTCCTGATCACGGTCGGCATGAGCCTCGATCTGCGCCTCATCCTCGCCAACTGGCCGGGGCTGCTGCTCGCCGTCGTCGGCGTCGTTCTGGTCAAATCGGTCGTCACCTATCTGCTGTTGCGCGTGGCACAGGCACGCCGCGGCCTCGCGGTCGAGACAGGCCTGCTGATGGGTAGCCCGTCCGAGACGACGCTGATCGTGCTGGCGACCGCCACCCAGGCCCAGCTGATTACCGGCCAGACCGCCGCGTTCTGGCAGACGGTGACGGCGATCGGGTTGACGATCACGCCGCTGCTCGCGCGCGCGGGCCAGATCGTCGCGCGGCGCATCGACATCCGTGCCGAGCCCGCGGCGCCCCAGCCCGAGGCGGACGGCGCCGTCGTCATCGGCTTCGGCCGCGTCGGGCGAATGGTCGCCGACCTGCTGACGGTGCATGGCCAGACGTACGTCGCGGTCGAAGCGGACATCGACGCCGTCGCGGAGGCGCGTGCGGCAGGCTATCCGATCGTCTTCGGCGACATCGCCCGTGCCGAACTCGTCGAGCGACTGGCGATCGCGCGGGCCCGCGCGTTGATCCTGACGATGGACGATCCTGTGTTGACCGTCCGCCTGACCCGGCGAATGCGCGCGATCGCGCCGGACCTGCCGATCATCGCCCGTGCGCGCGATCCCGAACATGCCGCGGAACTCTATCGTGCCGGGGTGACGGACGCCGTGCCGGAGACCTTGGAAAGCTCGCTGCAACTGTCCGAGGCGGTGCTCGTCGATCTGGGAATCGCCATGGGCCCCGTCATCGCCTCGATCCACGAGAAGCGCGACGAACTCCGCCAGACGATCCGTGCAGCCGCCGCGATCGACCGCGAGCCACGCATCCGCCGTGTGCGGCGGATGGGTGATGCCGCGCAAGGTCAGACATAGAGGTCGACGACCGTTGCCGATCGCGCCACGGCGGCGAGCAGCAACGTGCGGTGGCAATGGCCGGGTTCTCGTTCGTAGCACAGCAGCGCACTGGGGACCTCTGCGGCGAGATCGAGCATCGCAGCCGACGCGACTTCCGCTTCCGGCAGGCCCAGCTGCGCGTCATAGACCTCGCGCAGAGTCGCGATATCGCCCTTCTTCGCCGCATCGCGACCGCGCTTCGGCGTACCCAGCGCCTTCAGATGCACATAATCGATCCCCGCCTCTTTGAGACTGGCGGCGAGCGGCGTCTTCGAAAAGCCCGGGCGACGCGACGCCGGCAGCGCACGGACGTCGATCACGCGTTTCACCCCGGCGGCCGTCAGCGCATGGAGGAAATCGGCCATGGTCGCGCCTTCGTAGCCGATGGTGTATATCTTGGTCATGGCGGCGATATAGGCATTGCGTCGCAAGCCCGCTAAGGGCCGCGATTTACCATCAGCCTGGCAAAGCGATTTCATGAGCGACCATCACATCCACATCGTCGGCGGCGGCCTTGCCGGCTCGGAAGCCGCGTGGCAGCTCGCCGAGGCGGGTTTCCGGGTGAAGCTGTCGGAGATGCGCGGTGGCGGCGACGCCACGCCCGCGCACCACACCGACGGGCTGGCTGAACTCGTCTGCTCGAACAGCTTTCGCTCCGACGATGCGGAAAGCAACGCCGTCGGCCTATTGCACCAGGAGATGCGACGGCTGGGTTCGCTGATCCTGCGCGAGGGCGACGCGCATCGCGTGCCGGCAGGCTCCGCCCTGGCGGTGGATCGCGACGGCTTTTCGGCGGGCGTGACCGCCGCACTGTCCGCGCACCCCAACATCACGATCGTTCGCGAGCGCGTCGATATCTTGCCCGACGGCCCGGCGATCCTCGCCACCGGTCCGCTGACCGCCCCGGCGCTTGCAGAAGCGATCGGCGGCGCCACCGGCACGGACGCCCTCGCCTTCTTCGACGCCATCGCGCCCATCGTTCATCGCGACAGTATCGACATGGACATCGCCTGGTTCCAGAGCCGCTGGAACAAGGGGGACGGGAAGGATTACATCAACTGCCCGCTCGACAAGGACGCATATCTCGCCTTCCATGCCGCGCTGCTCGCCGGGGAGAAGACCGAGTTTCGCGACTGGGAAAAGGACACCCCCTATTTCGAAGGCTGCATGCCGATCGAGGTGATGGCCGAGCGTGGCGTCGACACACTGCGTTATGGTCCCATGAAGCCCGTCGGCCTCGACGACCCGCGGACCGGGCGCTGGCCCTATGCGGTCGTTCAGCTACGCCAGGACAATGCCCAGGGCAGCTTGTGGAACATCGTCGGCTTCCAGACCAAGCTGAAGCATGCCGAGCAGGTCCGGCTGTTCCGCACGATCCCCGGGTTGCAGAATGCGGAATTCGCCCGGCTCGGCGGCCTGCACCGCAATACCTTCATCCGTTCGCCCGAACTGCTCGACCCGACGCTCCGGCTCAGAAACCGGCCGAACATCCGCTTCGCCGGCCAGATCACCGGGTGCGAGGGCTATATAGAGAGTGCCGCCATCGGCCTGATCGCGGGCCGTTTCGCGGCTGCGGAGCTGTCTGGCGCCACCCTGCCGCCGCCGCCGGTCGAGACGTCGCTTGGCGCCTTGCTGGGGCACATCACCGGCGGCGCGGAGGCTGAAAGCTACCAGCCCATGAACGTCAATTTCGGTTTGATGCCCCCGATCGAGGGGCGGACCAAGAAGGCCGACCGCAAGAAGATGTACACGGCGCGCGCACGCGCGGCACTCGACCAGTGGCTCAGCTGTCTTCCGCAGCCGGCGCCGGCTCGGACGGCGGACATTTCGCGCGAGGCCGCGACGTTCGCTTGACCGCCGTCGTGGCGAATTCGGCGCGGTCCATCGCGCCGGACCGGTCACGATCGGCAGCGGCGAATTTGCTCTCCGCCTTGACGGCCCACTCGTCGAAGGAGAGCCGGCCATCGCCGTTCGCGTCGAGCTTGGCGAAAGCCTTGCGCCGGGCGGCGAGATATTCCTCGCGGCTGACCTTACCGTCTCGGTCCTTGTCGTAGCGGTCGAACCGCTTCTGCTCCCGCGTAGCCGGAAGCGCCTCCGGCACCTTCGCCGCGTCATCGCGCTCAGGAGGGTCAGCAGAGGCCACCGGCACAGGCCGCGGGCTGGGAAGGATCGGCGGTGGCGAGGCATGCCCCCGAAGCAAGGATATACCGGCGCCACCCAACGCCACGATCGCCGCGCCGCCGATCAAATACCGCCACATGCTGCCTGCTCCCCGTCGAAACGCAGGGTAGCAAGACCGACCGGGCGAGCAACGGGAAATATATCCGTTATCGACCAATCAGGCGAAACCGTGCTATTGCCATGGACTTGGCCAGCGCGTTGCCTGGCTCGCCCCCCGCAATCGCAAGTTTGGCAAGGATACCCAGCGGTCGTATCGGCGCCGGCCACCGGTGCACGAAGGCCTGGCGGGACAGTCCCGCGGCCGTCTCCCTCGCGGCTTGGACCACCCGGCCGTCCGCCGACCCGTTTGCGAGGTCCGCCAACGCCCAGGCCTGTCCAGCCGCGGCGACATAGGGCTCCGCCGTCGACCGGAGCAGGCGCGTGCCGAGGTCGAACAGCAGTCCGCCGCGGCCACGCGCATAGACGCCGAGCGGCTCCTGCTCCGTGACCTCGTCGAGCAGGACTTCCCAGCCCTCGACCAGACCGGCGAGCATGGCACCGGGGATGCCACCGGCGACGACATGCGTCGCCAAATCCCGCAACAGGGGTTCGGCCGGCGCGGGCGCCGAATCCAGTCGTCCCAGCGCCTCATGCCACCAGGTGAGCCGCATCTGCCCTATCATCGGATCGCGCGCGGCCCGGACGATATCACCCAAGCGTTGATCGAGCCCCAGCAAGGCGGCGAAAGCATGCCGCGCGCCTTGCGGTGCGCTGGCGACAGCGATCCGGCGGTCGGGGGTGAGCGAAGCCTCAGCCATGCATGCGCCTCCTTGTAGCGACCAAAGGAAAGGGGCGGCCCGCACGCGGACCGCCCCTGTCGTCAGCCGAAAAGGTCCGGCTCAGGCGGCCGGCGTCGCAGCCGCACTGGTGCCGGCCTGGAGCCAGGTCGTCCAGAGGCTGGCGATGCCCGCACGCGGCTCGGTCGTGACAGCGGCAAACGCGGTCTGCGCACCCGCCTTGTCGCCCGAGCGCGCGAGCGCGATGCCGAGATGCGTATTGACCTCGTCCTTGTCGACGCCGCCCTTGCTCAGCGCCTGACGATACAATTCGACCGCCTTGGCGTAATTGCCCTGGCCGAGATAGGCGTCAGCGGTCTGCGCCGACAGCTTGCCGTCCTTGGACGCTGCCGCCTGCTTCTCGCTGGTCGCGAGCGAACCCTCGTTCTTGATCGCGGTGTTCGCGTCGCCAAGCAGGCGCTTCGAGAAGGTGCTGGTCGCCGGAATTTTGCCCGACGCCATGCCTTCCTTCAGCACCGCCGCCGACTCATAGGGATTGCCGCGATCGTAGACCGCCTGAGCATATTCCTCATAGGCCGCCTGGTCGACCAGCGAATTGCTGGCGCGCATCAGGCGGAACAGGTCGATCTGCTGCAGCTTGTCGGCCTTGACCGGCGCATTCTGGGCGAAGGCGTATTGCAGGATGACGTCGCGCCAGACCTTCGGCGTCGGATAGGCGACGAGGTACTTCTTCATCCAGTCGACGGTCTGGGCGCGCATGCCCTTGGCGTTCGCCGTCGCGATCGCATAGCGGTAATAGGCTTCCGGGGGCGTCTGGCCGGCGGCCTTCTGTGCGTCGATGACCGAGGACAGGTCCGTGAGGCCGCCGGCCACGTCGCCCGACTGCACCTTGAGCTTGGCGAGCTGCAGATCGAGGTCCGGGCTGGTGTAACCCGCCGCCTTGGCCTGCGTGAAATACTGCACGGCGACCTGAGCCTGGCCACCGTTTGCCGCCAGCGCGCCGCGGCGGAACAGATACTTGCCGCGATCGGCGGCAGGCGTGCTCTTCGCGGCGATCAGCGCGTCGAGCGGCTTGGCGAGGACCGTCTCGTCAAGCGGCGCATTGGGGTTCGCCTGCTGCGCGACGACGAGCTTGGTATTCTCCAGGTCGTACCGGAGCGCGGCGGCGATATACTTGTCGTCGTCGGTCGTCGCGGCGGCCTCGATCTGCGCGACCAGCGGCTCGGCGGCGGCGACGTTACGCTGCTGGATCGCGGTCTGCGCCTGGCCGGCGACGGCGAGCACCGGCTTGCTGAGCTTGAACTGCGGCCCTTGCGCGGCCTGCTCCTTCTTGTCCTTGGCCGCGGCGGGCGCGGTCAGGGCGATCCCGCTCACGCCGGTGGCCAGCACGGCGGCCAGCGCGAGCTTCGAAAGGGTCTTCATGCAAACTCTCTCCATTTGGGGGCATTGCCACCGGGGAACGTGTGGGGCGGCTGTAAAGGTCCGGGCGACGGCGTTCAAGCCGAGCGGCCGCCTGTGCCAGCATCACTTTCGTCAATCGCCGCAAGCGGGTGAACCACGATTGAACGACTCTTCGGCGGCGGCTAACCGGGCGCCATGATCGCGCTCCTGTCGCCGGCGAAGACGCTGGATTACGAAAACCCCCTGCCCGACCTCGCGGCGACTCAGCCGCGCTTCGCCGACGAGGCGGCAACCCTTGCCAGGGCGGCATCGCACCTGACGCAGAAGAAACTGCAGGAGCTGATGCACATCTCTCCCGCCCTGGCAAAGCTCAACGCCGACCGGTTCCGCGACTTTCCCGAAGCGCCGGAGAGGCAGGCGCTCTTCGCCTTCGCGGGCGACGTCTACACCGGTCTCGAAGCGAAGACGCTGCCGCCGGAGTCGCTTCCCTTTGCGCAGGATCACCTGCGACTGCTGTCCGGTCTCTATGGCCTGCTGCGCCCGCTGGACCGCATGCGTCCCTATCGGTTGGAAATGGGCACGCGCTGGGCGCCCCGCAGGATGAAACTGACGGACTGGTGGGGGGATCGCATCGCCAAGGCGCTGGTCGACGACCTCGCCGCGGGGGGCGACGACACGATCCTCAACCTGGCGAGCCAGGAATACTTCGCCGCGGTTGCGGGTCGGCTTCCGCCGACGGTCAGGGTCATCGGGGTCGATTTCCGCGAAGGCGAGCGCTTCATCAGCTTCCACGCCAAGAAGGCGCGCGGGATGATGGCCCGCTGGATGATCGAGCATCGCGTCACGGATATCGACGCCATGAAAGGCTTCGACAGCGACGGCTATGCCTTCGATGCCGACACCAGCGACGGCGACTCATGGACGTTCCGCCGGTGAGCGCGGCGATCGTCATCGGTGCGTCCGGGGGCATCGGCGCGGCCCTGGTCGAGGCCCTGCGCGACGAAGCCACATACGACGTCGTGCGCGCGCTGTCCCGCAGCGCGGTCGGCGACGACCATATCGACATCGAGGACGAGGCAAGCATCGCCGCGGTCGCTGCGACGATCGCCGCCGGCCCCGCGCCCGATCTCGTCATCGTCGCAAGCGGCCTGCTCCACGACGGCGATGAAGGCCCCGAGAAGACCTACCGCGATCTGGACGGCGCGTGGCTCGCGCGGACGATCGCCGTCAACGCGATCGGCCCGGCGCTCGTCGCCAAGCACCTGTTGCCGCTGATGCCCAGGACGGGGCGGACCGTCTTCGCGATCCTGTCCGCGCGGGTCGGCAGCATCTCGGACAACCGCCTCGGCGGATGGTACGGCTATCGCATGGCGAAAGCGGCGGTGAACCAGCTGGTCCGGACGCTGTCGATCGAAGAGCGACGGCGCAACGACCGATCGATCGTCGTCGGCCTTCATCCGGGAACGGTCGACACCGCCCTCTCCAAGCCCTTCCAGGGCAATGTCCGGCCCGGCACGTTGTTCACGCCCGATCGCGCCGCATCGCAGCTGCTCGACGTCATCGACGGGCTGAAGACCCCCGACACGGGCAAGGTCTTCGACCATGAGGGCAAGGAGATCCTTCCGTAGTCAGAGGGTTGCGCCGGTATGATGACAAACATGTCACCATCCTGCCATGGACGCGACAGCGTATTGGGCGCATCCATGCGGCCACGACGTCCGCAACGCCGGACGATCGGTGCATGAGAAGGAGAGAATCATGACCAAGTCGCTGCCCGTACTGTTCCTGTCGGCCGCCGCGCTGCTCGGCGCCGCCACGGTTGCCGATGCGCAGGGGATGAGCCCGGCCGGTTCCGCCAAGGCGAAGACGACGGTCACGTCGAAGTCCACGACGACGACAAAGCCCGCGGGCGCCGCGTCCGCAAAGGCAACGACGAACACGACGGTGACCAAGAAGGCTGCCGCCAACGGGCGCATGGTCACCGCCAAGACCTCCACCGGCAAGACCGTCACCTATAATTGCAGCAAGGCCGGCAACGCCAACAAGAAGGCTTGCAAGTAATCGTCCGACCGGCGGCAGGCCGCATTCTCGCCTGCTGCCGATCGGACCGCAAGCACCGGTGGCGGCACCGTCGCCGCCGGTCGCGCGCGACAGGCTCCCTCGCGTGCGTGCGTGCGCGTGACATTCGTGCGACTCGTGCCTAGATAGGGGTTCGTTTCACCCCCATCTTCGAAAGCTTGATCCTTGGCCGACGAGACCGTCCTCGCCGAACCCCCCGCCCATCCCGAGGGCATTTCGACGATCTCCATCGTCGACGAGATGAAGTCGAGCTATCTCGACTATGCGATGAGCGTGATCGTCGCCCGTGCGCTGCCCGACGTGCGCGACGGGCTGAAGCCGGTGCATCGCCGCATCCTCTTCTCGGCGCAGGAGAGCGGCTTCTTCTTCAATCGGCCCTATCGCAAGTCGGCGCGCATCGTCGGTGACGTGATCGGTAAATATCACCCGCACGGCGATACCGCGATCTACGACGCGTTGGCGCGGATGACGCAGGACTGGTCGATGCGGCTGCCGCTGATCGACGGTCAGGGCAACTTCGGCTCGATGGATCCGGATCCGCCCGCCGCGATGCGCTATACCGAGGCACGCCTGGCGCGCTCGGCCAATTATCTGATGGAGGATCTCGACAAGGATACCGTCGATTTCCAGCCCAACTACGACGGCAGCGAGCGCGAACCGCAGGTCCTGCCGGCAAGGTTCCCCAATCTGCTGGTCAACGGCGCCGGCGGCATCGCGGTCGGCATGGCGACCAACATACCGCCGCACAATCTGGGCGAGGTCGTCGATGCCTGCCTCGCCTACATCGACAACGGTGCGATCACCGTCGAGGAGTTGATGGAGATCGTGCCCGGGCCGGATTTCCCGACCGGCGCCATCATCCTCGGGCGCGCGGGGGCACGGTCCGCCTACAACACGGGCCGCGGCTCGATCATCGTGCGCTCCCGTCACGTCATCGAGGAAGGACGCGGCGATCGTCGCTCGATCGTCCTCACCGAGATCCCGTTCCAGCAGGGCAAGAACGCGCTGGTCGAGAAGATCGCCGAGGCGGCGAAGGACAAGCGGATCGAAGGCGTCAGCGACATTCGCGACGAGTCGAACCGCGAAGGCGTTCGCATCGTCATCGACCTGAAGCGCGATGCGACGCCCGACGTCGTGCTCAACCAGCTGTGGCGGCATACGCCGGCGCAGGGGTCCTTCCCGGCCAACATGCTCGCGATCCGCGGTGGACGTCCCGAGACGCTGAACCTCAAGGACATCATCCAGTCCTTCGTCCAGTTCCGCGAGCAGGTGATCACGCGGCGATCCAAGTTCGAGCTCGCCAAGGCACGCGACCGCGCCCACATCTTGCTCGGTCTCGTCATCGCGGTCACCAACCTGGACGAGGTGGTGCGCATCATCCGCGGCTCCGCCAGCCCCGCCGAAGCGCGCGCCGCGCTGCTCGCGCGCGAGTGGCCGGTCGCGGAGATCGCACCCTACCTGCGCCTGGTCGAGGCGGTCGACACGCAGGCCACCGGCGAGAGCTATCGCCTGACCGACGTGCAGGTGCGTGCGATCCTCGACCTCCGTCTGCATCGCCTCACCGCACTCGGCCGCGACGAGATCGGCGAAGAGCTCAAGACGCTCGCCGACTCGATCACCGAGCTGCTCGCCATTCTCGCGGATCGCGTCCGCCTCTATGAGGTGATGCGCGAGGAACTGGTCGACGTCCGCGCCGCCTTCGCGACGCCTCGCCGGACCGAGATCGCCGCGGCCGCGGACGGCATCGACGACGAGGACCTCATCGAGCGAGAGGACATGGTCGTCACCGTGACGGTGCAGGGCTATATCAAGCGCACGCCCCTCGACGCATTCCGGGCGCAGAAGCGTGGCGGCAAGGGCCGCGCGGGCATGGCGACCAAGGACGAGGACGCGATCACCAGCCTGTTCGTGACGAGCACGCACACGCCGGTCCTCTTCTTCTCGAACCATGGCAAGGTGTACCGCAAGAAGGTGTGGCGCCTCCCGGAAGGCGGACCGGCCACGCGCGGTCGCCCGATGATCAACCTGCTGCCGCTGGCGCCGGGCGAAACGATCTCGACCGTCCTGCCGCTGCCGGAGGACGAGGCGCGGTGGGGCGACCTGCACGTCATGTTCGCCACCGCCAACGGGACGGTTCGTCGCAATGCCATGGATGCCTTCGCCAACATCCCGTCGAACGGCAAGCTGGCCATGCGCTTCGACGAGGGCAGCGACGATCGCCTGATCGGCGTGGCGCTGCTGACGGAGGAGGACGACGTGCTGCTCGCCACCCGGCAGGGCAAGGCGATCCGCTTCGCGGCGACCGAGGTTCGCGAGTTCCAGTCGCGGACCTCGACGGGCGTGCGCGGCATCAGCCTGAGTGACGGCGACGAGGTGATCAGCCTGTCGATCCTGGGCGGCTTCGCCGCGTCCACCGAGGAGCGCGACGCCTATCTGAAGGCCGCTCCGTGGAAGGAGGGCGATCGCGAGATGACGCTCTCGCCGGAACGCATGGCAGCCTTCGAGGCGGCGGAGGAGTTCATCCTCACCGTCACCGCCAACGGCTATGGCAAGCGTACCTCCGCGTTCGAATATCGGCGCACCGGTCGTGGCGGCCAGGGCATCACCAACATCGTCTCCGCCGGACGCAACGGCCCCGTGGTCGCGAGCTTCCCTGCCCACAACGGCGAGCAGCTGATGCTGGTCACCGATCAGGCGAAGCTGATCCGCATGTCGGTCGGCGACGTGCGGGTGACCGGTCGCAACACGCAGGGCGTCACGCTGTTCAACGTCGCCAAGGACGAACATGTCGTCTCGGCCGCACGTATCGACGAGGAGGAGGATCCGGAGAACGCCGCCGAGGCATTGGTCGCGCAGGAACTGGCGGAAACACCGGCCCCGGATGACTCGGAGGCGATCCATCTCGACGACGGCACCGGGCCGCAGACGATGGGCGAACGCGTCGACGAGAGCGACGAGGGTGAAGAGGACGAAGCATGAGCGACCGGCCGCTGATCGCGTACAAGGTGCTGACCGCCGAACAGATGGCGGCGCTGGAACGCGACGGCCGGTTCACCGGCGCGCCGGTCGACCTGGCGGATGGATATATCCACCTGTCGACCGCCGCGCAGCTGACGGAGACGGCGGACAAGCACTTCGCCGGGCAGCACGACCTCCACATCGTGGCGGTGGACCTCGCGGCGCAGGACGATCCGGTGAAATGGGAGGAATCGCGTGGCGGACAGCTTTTCCCGCATCTCTATGGCGTGTTGCTGCTCGATACCGTGGTCGCCTATTCGCCGCTGGAGCGCGATGAACAGGGCCGGGTTAAGCTTCCGGTGACCGGCTGATCGCGCCCACCGCTCCGTTAACCGCATCCGACGAGCGGAACTCGCACGCACACCCCATCGTTTCCGTGTCACAACGACACTGCAACAATGGAGACATGTCGATGCGTACCCTAGCCCTGACGATCGGCGCCGCGATGCTGGTGCCCGCCGCGGCTCAGGCCCAGCAGGCTGCCCCCGCCGCCCCCGCGGCGCAGGCCACCGCCGCCACGCCCACGGTGGGCGCGACGATCTACGATTCCGCCGGTGTTTCGCTCGGCACGGTCGCCCAGGTGACGCCGCAGGCGATCATCCTGAACACCGGCACCGCCCAGGTTCCCGTTCCCCCTTCGTCGATCGGCAAGACCGACAAGGGCTTTGCGATGGCGATGACCAAGGCCGACCTCGACGCGGCGGTCGCCTCGTCGCAGGCGCAGGCGCAGGCCGCTTTGAAGGCGAAGCTGGTGCCAGGTACGGCCGTAGCCGGCCTGAACGGCACGCCCGTCGGCACCGTCAAGGCGGCGGACGCGCAATTCGTCACCGTCACGACCGCCAAGGGCGACGTGAAGCTGCCGATCAACGGCTTCAGCGCCAATGCGCAGGGTCAGGTGATCGTCGGCCTCACCGCGGAGCAGATCGCGGCGGCGACCGCCGGCGCGGCGAGCACGACAAGCGGCAAGTAAGCCGCTTTAGGCTTATCGAGGGGCCTCGGCGCGAGCCGGGGCCCCTTTTTCGTGTCGGCAGAGCGACGAGCCGGTCAGCCGGCGAGCACCGTCCTGACGGCTGCCACGGCGTCCGCCGCCTTGCTACCGTCGGGGCCGCCGCCCTGCGCCATGTCGGGACGGCCGCCGCCGCCCTGCCCGCCCAGCACGGCGACCGCCGTGCGCAACAGTTCGACCGCATTGTACCGGCCCACGAGGTCGTCGGTGACGCCGACCGCGAGCGACGCACGGCCGTCGTTGACCGCGACCATCACAGCGACGCCGGAGCCGAGGCGCTGCTTCGCCTCGTCCACCGCGCCGCGGAGCCCCTTGGCCTCGAAGCCCTCCAGCACCTGCCCGATGAAGGCGACATCGCCGATCTGCTCAGGACCAGCCGCCTGGCCACCACCCGCGCCCATCGCCAGCGCCTTCTTGGCATCGGCGAGTTCACGTTCCAGCCGGCGACGGTCCTCTACCAGCGCGGCGACGCGCGCGGGCACCTCGTCCGGCGTGGTCTTCAGCGTTGCCGCCGCCTCGCGCAGCTTGTCGTCGCGACCGTTGAGATAGGCACGCGCCGCCTCGCCCGTCAGCGCCTCGACCCGTCGGACACCCGACGACACGGCCCCCTCGCCCACCACCTTGAACAGGCCGATGTCGCCGAGCGCCGCAACGTGCGTACCGCCGCACAATTCGAGCGAATAGGTCTTGCCGCCGTCTTCCGTGCCCATCGAGACGACACGCACTTCGTCGCCATACTTTTCCCCGAACAGCGCCATCGCGCCCTCGGCGATCGCCTCGTCGGGGGTCATCAAGCGCGTCGTCACACTGCCGTTGCCACGGATCTGCGCATTCACGGCCGCCTCCGCGTCCGCCAGCTCCGCGGCGGTCATCGCCACGGGGTGGGACACGTCGAAGCGCAGCCGCTCCGGCGCGACGAGCGATCCCTTCTGCGCGACGTGGCCGCCCAGCCGCTGGCGCAGTGCCTCGTGCAACAGATGCGTTGCCGAGTGATTGGCGCGGATCTGCGCGCGGCGCGCGGTATCGATCTGCAGCTTTACAGCGTCGCCCACCTTGATCGAACCGCTGTGCACCTCGGCATGATGGACGAAGAGCCGGCCAAGCTGCTTCGACGTGTCGGTGACAATCGCGCGGAGCCCTGCATCGGTGCTGATCGTACCGGTGTCGCCGACCTGGCCGCCGCTCTCCGCATAGAAGGGCGTCTGGTTGACGATGATCGCAACCGTGTCGCCGGCGGCCGCGTGATCGACCCGCGCACCGTCCTTCACCAATGCCAGCACCGCGCCCTCGCCCGTATCGGCGCTGTAGCCGGTGAACTCCGTCGAGCCGGTTTCCTCGGCAATGTCGAACCAGAGGTCGTCCGAGGCCTTGGCGCCGGAGCCCTTCCACGCAGCGCGGGCGGCGCGCTTCTGTTCGGCCATGGCCGCGTCGAAACCGGCACGGTCGACGTGCAGCCCCTGCGTCCGAAGCGCGTCCTCGGTCAGGTCGTAGGGGAAGCCGTAGGTGTCGTAGAGCTTGAACGCGGTCTCACCCGCGAGGGTCGCGCCCTCCGACATGCCGACGGTCGCCTCGTCGAGCAGCTTGAGCCCCTTGTCGAGCGTCTTGCGGAACTGGGTCTCTTCCTGCCGCAATGTCGCCTCGATCAGCGGCTGCGCGCGGACGAGCTCGGGATAGGCGGCGCCCATCTCCGCGACCAGCGCCGGCACCAGGCGGTGCATCAGCGGCTCCTTCGCGCCCAGCAGATGCGCGTGGCGCATCGCGCGACGCATGATCCGGCGGAGCACATAGCCGCGGCCCTCGTTCGCGGGCAGCACGCCATCCGCGACCAGGAAGCCCGACGAGCGAAGGTGATCGGCAATGACCCGGTGCGAGGCCATCTGCGCGCCCTGCGCATGCGTCGCAGTCAGCGATTCCGATGCGGCGATCAGCGCCCTGAAGGTGTCCGTGTCGTAATTGTCGTGGACGCCCTGCAGGACCGCCGCGACACGCTCGAGCCCCATGCCGGTGTCGATCGACTTCTTGGGAAGCTCGCCGACGATCTCGTTCGCCTCCTGCTCATATTGCATGAACACGAGGTTCCAGATCTCGACGAACCGATCGCCGTCTTCCTCCGGACTTCCCGGCGGGCCGCCATAGATGTGCTCGCCGTGATCGTAGAAGATCTCCGAACAGGGACCGCAGGGTCCGCTGTCGCCCATCGCCCAGAAATTGTCCTTGGTGGGGATGCGGATGATGCGATGGTCGGGCAGCCCGGCGATCTTCTTCCACAGCGCGAACGCCTCGTCGTCGGTGTGATAGACGGTGGCGGTCAGCTTGTCGGCGGCGATGCCCCAGTCGCGCGTCAGCAGCGTCCAGGCGTTGAGGATCGCCTGTTCCTTGAAATAGTCGCCGAACGAAAAATTGCCCAGCATCTCGAAGAACGTGTGGTGCCGGGCGGTATAGCCGACATTGTCGAGGTCGTTGTGCTTGCCGCCGGCGCGCACGCACTTCTGCGACGAGGTCGCGGTGCTGTACGGACGGCTCTTCAGGCCGGTGAAGACGTTCTTGAACGGCACCATGCCCGCGTTGACGAACATCAGCGTCGGATCATTCTGCGGCACGAGCGGGGCGGAGGGCACGATCTGGTGCCCCGCCTTGCCGAAGAAGTCGAGAAAGCCGCGGCGGATGTCGTTGGTCGAGGTCATAGGATTGGCGACTTAGGCGAGAGCGCGCCCCGCCTCAAGGCGGCTCGTCATCCCATCGGTTCGTCGATCGAGCGCGGCGGTGTCGAGAACCAGCGCGGACCCGCGGCGGTCATGTGGAAACAGTCTTCCAACCGCACGCCGAACCGCCCGGGAAGATAGAGGCCAGGCTCGTTCGAGAAACACATGCCCGCCGCCAGGGGCGTCGCCTCGCCGTGGACGAGATTGACCGGCTCGTGCCCGTCCATGCCGATGCCATGGCCGGTCCGGTGCGACAGGCCCGGCAGGCGATAGCCCGGACCGTAGCCGGCGCGTTCGTACAAGGCGCGCACCGCATCGTCGACGCTGCCCGCCGGCGCGCCGATACGCGCGGCGGCGAGCGCGGTCTGCTGGCCCCGCGCGACGAGAGTCCAGACGTCGCGTTGCGCCCGGCTGGCATTGCCCCGCGGCACCCAGGTGCGCGAGACGTCGGACTGATAGCCCTGCACCGTGCAGCCGCAGTCCATCAGCAGGATCTCGCCGGGGGTCACGCTGTGCACCTCGCGGCTGCCATGCGGCAGCGCCGCGGCGGGTCCGATTAACGCGAGCGCGAATTCGGGGCTGCCGCCCAATTTGCGCGTCGCGGCGTTCATCAGCGCGCCGATCTCGGCGCCGGTCATGCCGGGCTCGACACGCGGATGCAGCCAGCGATAGGCGGCGATCGTCACGTCGGTGGCGCACTGCATCAGCGCGATCTCCGCCGGTGTCTTGATCATCCGGCAACCGCGCACCACGGGATCGGCGGACACCAGCCGCGCATGGCCAAGCGCCCGCGCCAGCCCGTCCGAGGCGAAGAAGCGGACCGTCTCCTCGATGCCGACCGTGTGCCGATCAAGCTTTCGGTCGCGGAGGAACCCGCCGACGACGGCGAGCGGGTTCTCGTCCTCCTGCCAGACCCGCACCTCGGCGGGCACCGCCAGCGATTCGCGGACCGAAGGCTCTTCGAAGAACGGGGTGACGATGCAGGGCTCACCCTCGACCGGGATGATCCCGGCGGTCAGCCGCTCGCTTCGCCCCCAGCGGACACCAGTGAAATAGATCAGGCTGGAGCCCGGCTCGATCACGATCGCGCCGATGCCGGCCGCCTTCATCAGCGCCTGCGCCCGCGCCAGCCGCCCGGCCCGCTCCGCCGCGCCGATCGGCACGGCCTTGCCGGTGATGTCGGCAAGCGCCGACAGGTCCGGCTCGGCGGCACGCAGGACGGCGGCGGATGCGAGCGGAACCGCCGCGCAGGCGGCGAGGAGCGAGCGGCGGGAAGGCGTAAAGGTCATCGAGGCCAACGGATAGGGCGCTTGACCCGGACGTCGCAATCCCCTCTCTAGCCCGCGATTGGGGAGAGCGTATCGATGGCCAAGCGGCTGACCTTCTACATTCTGATCGGGCTGCTGCTCGGCATCGTGCTCGGGCTGGTGCTCAACGGCTGGCTGGATGACGGCACGCCCGCCGCGGCGGCGCGGCTGAAGGCGATCGCCGGCTATTTCTCGATCGGAACCACCGTCTTCCTGCGCCTGATCAAGATGATCATTGCGCCGCTGGTGTTTGCGACCCTCGTCTCGGGCATCGCGCAGATGGGCGACACGTCGGCGCTGGGCCGCGTCGGCGCGCGCGCGATCGGCTGGTTCCTGGGTGCGAGCCTGCTTTCGCTGGGCCTGGGTCTCGTCCTCGTCAATATGCTGCGACCGGGCGTCGGCATCAATTTGCCGCTGCCGCCGGTCACCGCCGACGCCGGCGTCGCCACCGCCGGCTTCAGCCTGGACAAGTTCATCACGCACATCGTGCCCGCCTCGATGGTCGAGGCGATGGCGACCAACGAGATCCTGCAGATCGTCGTCTTCTCCGTCTTCGTCGGCGTCGCGATCACCGCGGTCGGCGAGAAGGCGCAGCCGCTCGTGCGTGGCATAGACGGCCTCGTCGCGGTGATGCTGCGCATCACCGACTATGTCATGCGCTTCGCGCCGGTGGCGGTCTTCTGCGCGGTCACCGCGACCCTTGCCGAGCGCGGCGCCGGCGTCATCGGGCAGCTGGCCTTCTTCATGGGCAGTTTCTACCTCGCGCTCGTCATCCTCTGGGCGATCCTGCTCGGCATCGGCTTCCTCTTCATCGGCGGCCGTATCCGGGCGCTCGTGCGCTACATCCGCGAGCCGCTGCTCGTCGCGTTCACCACCGCCTCGTCGGAAGCGGCCTATCCCCGGATGCTGGAGGCGCTGGACCGGTTCGGCGTGCCGCCGCGCATCGCCAGCTTCGTCCTGCCGCTCGGCTATTCGTTCAACCTCGACGGGTCGATGATCTACATGACGTTCGCGTCGCTGTTCATCGCCCAGGCCTATGGCATCGCCATCCCGCTGGGCACGCAGATCGCGATGCTGCTGTTCCTGATGATCTCGTCCAAGGGCATCGCCGGCGTGCCGCGCGCCAGCCTGGTGGTGATCGCCGCCGTGCTGCCCGTGTTCAAGATCCCCGAATCGGGCCTGCTGCTGATCCTGGCCATCGACCATTTCCTCGACATGGGCCGCACCGCCACCAACGTCGTCGGCAATGCGGTGGCGAGTGCGGTGATCGCGAAATGGGAGGGCGGCCTCGACCCCGCCGAACCCGCCGAGATCGCGGTCGCCGCCGTTCCCGCGCCGCCGCATGGGGCGCCCGACAACTTCCGCGACATCGGCGGCTGACGGCGCCTCAGGCGTAGGCGTAGGGCCCGCCCTTCTCCAGCGCGGTCTGATAGGCAGGGCGGGCATGGACCTTGTCCAGCCAGGCCGTCGTGGCGGGACGCGACGCATCGAGGCCCGCCCGGCTGCGCGCCGCCTCGAGCGGGAAGCTCATCATCACGTCGGCGGCGGTAAAGGCATCGCCCGCGAACCAGGGCCGCTGCGCCAGCTCCGCCTCGACGTAATCGAGATGGACGTCGATCATCGGCTGGATGCGCTTCTGCCCCGCCTTGCCGAAGATCGGCACGCGGCTGAGCACCAGCTTGGCGAAGAGCGGCGGCATCAGCGACCCTTCGGCATAATGCAGCCAGAACCGGTAGCGCAGCGCCGACTCGCGATGCGCGGGCGGCCCGAGCATGCCGTCCGCCTTTTCGACCAGATATTCGACGATCGCGCCCGTCTCCGCGACGACACGGCCACCATCGGCATCAAGGTCCTCGATGACCGGCGACTTGCCGAGCGGATGGACCCGCTTCAGTTCCGGCGGTGCGAGCATCGTCTGCCGGTTCCGATCGTAGCGCTTGACCCGATACGGCAGTCCCAGTTCCTCGAGCAGCCACAGCACGCGCTGCGAGCGCGAATTCTCCAGATGGTGGACGACGATCATGACAGCTCCCCTCTTGCCCGCGCGGTCCATAGCCACGCCACGGCAGGAAAATCGATGGTGGACGCGTTTCGTTGCGCCGCCAAGCGATCCGCAAGGCGCGCGACCAGCGCGGGCCGATCCGCGGGCGGGGCATCATGCAGCAGTCGAGCCGCTGGCCCGATCCGGGTAAGGAAAGCCGTCGCGTCGGCGACCGGGTCTTCCCCCGCGCCGACGCGATAGGCAAAGGCGACGCGAGCCGGCGCGGCTGCCTCCCAGCCGGCCCGGCGAAGCATCTCGCCGACCCGGTCCGGATCCCCGAACGAGAAGGGGCCGGGCGCATAGCCGGCGGCAGGCGGCGCGGCGGGCGCAAGCAGGACGGCCCATGGATTTTCCGCAGCGGGCGCGAAGCAGCTGAAGACCAGCGCGCCGCCAGGCGTCATCGTGCGACGCAGCCGGCCGAAGGCGAGGACGGGATCGGCGAAGAACATGACGCCATGCCGCGAGACGACGAGGTCGAGCGGTGCCTGATCCTCGGCGATGGCGATCGCATCCCCCTGTTCAAAGCCCAGGTTCGGCACGTCGGCGAACCGGTCCCGCGCGACGGCGATCAGCGCGTCGGACAGGTCGGCACCCAGCACCCGCGCATCGGGTCGGGCACGGGCAAGCGCGGCGCTCGTCGCCCCCGCGCCGCAGCCGAGGTCGAGCGCCGCGATCGCGCCTGCCGGTGCCGCAGCGAGGATCGCCGCGTCGAGATGCCTGGCGAGATCGGCGAAGGCACGGTCTGTCCGACGCCACTCCTCCGCCCATACGTCGCCGACGCGACCGGTCCAGTCGAAATGGCTCGTCATAGTGTCACCTCGTCATCGCACCGCCCGGGTGCACGCGCCGTCGAAGCACGCATGCGGCCGCCCGGATCGTAGCCGTCGCAGGCCTGTTTTCGATAGGCCTCCGCAGCCGCGTCTCGGGCCGGAGCACGCCGTCCATGCAGGGTCCGACGATGCCGGGACGCCCATAAGATGCGCGTGACACACGAGGCACATGGCGCGGCGAAGGCTGCGTGCGACCGCGATCGACGGACGCACGCCTTCGGTACGTCGATTGTTTCCGGATTGTTTCCGGAAGGTCGCAAAAGTCACGGTGTTTCGGCCATGCGAATGCGTCCTGTCAGAACGGAAAGAGGCCCGCCGTCACCGGCGAGCCTCTGCTTGATCCCGTCATGCGCGCCGCGGCGATCAAAGATCGTCGTCCGCGTCCGGGCCGGTCATCATCTCCTCCGCGACCTTTTCCGTCCGCTGGCGGATCGCCCGTTCGAGGCGATCGGCCACGTCGGGGTTCTCGCGCAGGAAGTTCTTGGCATTCTCACGCCCCTGGCCGATGCGCGTGCTGTCGTAGCTGAACCACGCGCCCGACTTTTCGACCAATCCCGCCTTGACGCCGAGGTCGAGGATCTCGCCGATCTTCGAGATGCCCTCGCCGTACATGATGTCGAACTCGACCTGCTTGAACGGCGGCGCGACCTTGTTCTTCACCACCTTGACGCGGGTGGCGTTGCCCGTGACCTCGTCGCGGTCCTTGATCGCACCCGTACGACGGATGTCGAGACGGACGGAGGCGTAGAATTTGAGGGCGTTGCCACCCGTCGTCGTCTCCGGATTGCCGTACATCACGCCGATCTTCATGCGCAGCTGGTTGATGAAGATGACGAGGCAGCGCGAGCGGCTGATCGAACCGGTCAGCTTGCGCAGGCTCTGCGACATCAGGCGTGCCTGCAGGCCGACGTGGCTGTCGCCCATCTCACCCTCGATCTCGGCACGCGGCACCAGCGCCGCGACCGAGTCCACCACCAGCACGTCGATCGCGTTCGAGCGCACGAGCGTGTCGGTAATCTCCAGCGCCTGTTCGCCCGTGTCGGGCTGCGACACGATCAGTTCGTCGATATTGACGCCCAGCTTCTTGGCATAGACGGGGTCCAGCGCATGTTCGGCGTCGACGAAGGCGGCGGTGCCGCCCATCTTCTGCGCCTCGGCGATGACATGCAGCGCGAGCGTCGTCTTGCCCGAGCTTTCCGGACCATAGACCTCGACCACCCGGCCGCGCGGCAGCCCGCCCACGCCGAGCGCGATGTCCAGACCGAGCGAGCCGGTCGAGATCGCCTCGACCTGCATCGCCTCCTTCTGGCCCAGCTTCATCGCCGAGCCCTTGCCGAATGCGCGGTCGATCTGTGCGAGGGCGGCGTCGAGCGCCTTCTGACGGTCTGCGTTTGCGGTAGCCATGCCGGTGTCGATCACTTTCAGATTGGCGGCCATTGGGAATCTCCCTCGCTTAAGCCATGCGTTAGCCCAGGGCAACGCGGTTGCCACGGCATGTACTACGTTTGTTCCCATGGAACAAGGGGCGAACGTTGGTAAATTACGTGCGGGATCAAAATGGCGCTTGTCGCCGCGCAAGGCGCCTGCAATGGATTGCACACCGCACGTTCCAGGAGGGGGTAGTCGTGCACGATCAGGCACTTCGTTCGATCGTCATCGTCGGCGGCGGCACCGCCGGCTGGATGACCGCGGCCGCTCTCGCACATGCGATGCCGCGCGGCTGCGCGATCACGCTGATCGAATCCGACGAGATCGGCACGGTCGGGGTCGGGGAGGCGACGATCCCGCCGATCCGCCTTTTCAACGAGACGCTCGGCATCGCCGAGGCGGATTTCCTGAAGAACACGAAGGGCAGCTTCAAGCTGGGCATCGAGTTCGTCGGCTGGGGCGGCCCTGACCGCCGGTATTTCCACCCCTTCGGGACCCACGGCAAGCCGTTCGACCTGATCGCGGTGCACCAGCACTGGCTGGCCGCGCGCGATTCGTCGCCGGACGGCGCCTTGCCGCCGCTCGACGCGCTGTCGATGGCCTGGGGCGCCGCGAAGCACGGCCGCTTCGCCGCGCCGGTCGCTGATCCGCGCAGCGTCGCCTCGACCTTCGATTACGCCTATCATTTCGACGCGGGGCTCTATGCCGCATTCCTGCGGCGCTATGCCGAAGCGCGGGGCGTCGCCAGGATCGAGGGCAAGGTGCTCACGGCGGAGCGCGATCCTTTGGGCGGCGACATCGCCACCGTGCGGCTGGCGGACGGACGGGCGCTCGCCGGCGACTTCTTCGTCGACTGCTCGGGTTTCCGCGGCCTGCTGATCGAGGGGGCGCTGGCGACGGGCTATGAGGACTGGACGCATTGGCTGCCCTGCGACCGCGCGGTGGCGATGCCCTGTGTCACCGGCGGCGACGGCATGACGCCCTATACGCGGTCGACCGCGCGCGCCGCCGGGTGGCAATGGCGCATCCCCCTGCAGCATCGCACCGGCAACGGCTATGTCTATGCCAGCGCGCATGTTTCGGACGACGAGGCGGCGGCGACGCTGGCGGCGAACCTGGACGGCCCGGCGCTGGGCGAGCCGCGCTTCCTGCGGTTCGTCACCGGGCGGCGGCGCAAGTTCTGGAACCGCAACGTCGTCGCGATCGGGCTGGCTGGCGGGTTCATGGAGCCGCTCGAGTCGACGTCGATCCACCTGATCCAGGCGGGGATCGCCAAGCTCCTCGCCTATCTGCCCACCCGGCAGCCGGATCCGCTGGCGATCGACGAGTATAATCGCGTCGCCATCGCCGAATTCGAGCGGATCCGCGACTTCCTGATCCTGCATTACAAGCTCAATGCGGACCGGCCCGAGCCGATGTGGCGCGCGGCGGCGGCGATGTCCGTGCCCGACACGCTCGCGGCGAAGATCGAGCATTTCCGCGCCCGCGGCCGCCTGGTCCAGCGCGAGAACGACCTGTTCGGCGCCGCCAGCTGGCTGGCGGTGCACATCGGCCAGGGCAATTTGCCGCAGGACCTCGACCCGCTGCTCGCCTACCGCGCCGATCCCGCGGCCAGCGGCGCGTTCGTCACCAGGCTGGCGGCGGCGATCGAATCGATGGCGCTATCCATGCCGACGCATGCCGACTGGATCAAACGGATCGGCGCACGCGCCTGACGGCACGACGGGCGCGCCGCCCGAGCCACCCCTGATCTATGTTGCAAGTTGGCCACATGCCAAGCCTTTGATGCAATCCTTTGCAGTTTTCGTTGCAATCGATTGCTGACGCCATTACCCCAAACTCAAACGCGACCTCGACTCGGGGCGCGAAGCAGGAGAGGGATGATGCGGGGATCCATTTTCAATGCGTGTGCTTCCATGGGCGCCTTGGCCGCCGGGCTGATCGCGCTGCCGGCCATCGCACAGGTGGCGCCGCCGGCCACGGCGCAGGGCGACGCCGCCGCCACGCAGCCGCCGCAGCCGACCGACGACATCGTCGTCACCGCCACGGCCGGCGACCGCTCGCGCTTCCGCAGCTCCATCTCGGTCAGCCAGATCAGCCAGGAGGCGATCCAGAACTTCACGCCGCGCTCGGAGGCGGAGGTTCTGCGCAACATCCCCGGCATCCAGCCGGGCGACACCGCCGGCCCGGGCGGTAACGCCAACATCGGCGTTCGCGGCATCCCCGTGTCGACGGGCGGATCCGAATATGTCGCGCTACAGGAAGATGGGCTGCCGACCGTGCTGTTCGGCGACATCAACTTCGGCAACAACGACTATTGGTTGCGCTTCGACCAGAACGTGCAGCGCGTCGAGGCGGTGCGCGGCGGTTCCGCCTCCACCTTCGCGAGCCAGGCGCCGGGCGCGGTCATCAACTATATCAGCAAGACCGGCGACGTCGCGGGCGGCCAGATCGCCTATTCGAACGGCCTCGGCTATCGTGAGCACCGGCTCGACTTCGATTATGGTGCGCCGATCGACGACGCGACGCGCTTCCACATCGGCGGCTATGCGCGCGAGGGCGGCGGCCTGACCAACGAGCGGTTCAACATCCTGCGCGGTTACCAGATCAAGGCGAACCTGACGCGCGACTTCGCCGACGGCAAGGGCTTCGTCCGCCTGTATTTCAAGCGTCTCGACGAACATGCGCCGACCAACACCACGACCCCGTCGCTGGCGACGCTCGACGGCAACAGGGTGACCGGCTTCGCGCCGCTGCCGACCTTCGACGGCCGCAACGGCTCGTCCTACTCGATCTACAACCGGTCCTTCCAGTATCTGGACTTCGACGGGCAGGTGCGCAGCGCCGAGATCGAGGGCATCCACCCGCGCGTCACGAGCCTTGGCGCACAGCTGCACGTCGACGCCAACGACTGGCTGACGATCGACGACGTGATCCGCTACCAGTGGATCAGCGGCAATTTCACCACGCAATTCGTCAACGTGCAGAGCACGCAGAATACCGCCCCGGGTGTTTCGTGCGCCGAAAAGTCGCCGGCGGCCAACGGCCTGATCGGGTCGTGCGTCAACGGCCAGATCGTCGGCGCCGTGCGCTACGCGACCGGCCCCAACCAGGGCCAGGCCTACACCGGCAGCTACGTCAACAATAACCCGAACATCAACACGTTGATGAAGAACATGGACAATTTCGCCAACAACCTGACGGCGACGGGCAAGTTCGACGTCGGGTCGGGGCGGGCGCGGGTCACCGCGGGGCTGTTCGTGATGAAGCAGAACATCCGCCAGGACTGGCACGTCAATCGCCAGTACAGCACGTTGAGCGGCGAGAATGCGGTGCCCCTCGACCTGTTCTCCACGACGGGGACGCAGCTGACGGCGGCGGGCCAGGCCGGCTTCAACGACAATTGGGGCAGCTGCTGCGCGCGGCGGGTCGATCTGACCTATACCGATACCGCGCCCTTCCTTCAGGTCGGCTACGAGCTTGGCGGCCTCAACCTCGACGGCTCGGTGCGCTATGACAGCGTGCACGGCGAAGGCACCGCGCAGGGCGGCGTCGCGGGTCCGAACATCCGGGTCAGCGACGCGCTGGGAAGCGCCACCCTGCCCTCGCTGGTGCTCAGCCCGACGGCGGAAAAGATCAACTACACCGACCATTATGTCAGCTGGTCGTTCGGCGCGCTGTACGCGTTCAGCCGCGACACCAGCATCTTCGGCCGCGTCAGCCGGGGCGGCCGGTTCAACGCGGACCGGCGCGTGCTGTCGGGCAATTTCAATGCGGACGGCTCGCTCAATGCGCAGGGTCAGGCGACGTCGGTCAATTTCCTCAACCAGCAGGAGATCGGCCTGAAGCAGCGCGGCGCGGTCGCAGGTGGCTCCTATTCCGTCGAAATCACCGGCTTCCACTCCACGCTGACCGAGAACAACTACGACTTCACGCGCATCAACAATCCGGCGCCGAACAACAACCCCAACATCTCGAACGGCTATCGCTCGATCGGTGTCGAGTTCACCGGCCGCTTCAACACCGGCAATTTCCACCTCGCCGCGGACGCCACCTACGCCTCGTCGAAAATCACGAAGAGTGCGACCGCCAATCTGGTCGACAAATGGCCGGGCGGCTTGCCGCGGTTCCAGTTCGTCGTCTCGCCGTCCTATGACGCGGGCCCGGTGGCCTTCGGCGTCAGCGTCAACGGTCAGTCGAGCACCAAGTCCGACGACTTCAACCTCTACACGATCAAGGGCACGACCACGGTCAACGGGTTCGTGACCGTCCGCCCGGTCGAGCGGCTGGAGTTCAGCGTCAACGCCAACAACCTGTTCAACACGCTCGGCTTCCGCAACGGCAACGCGAACCTGGGACCCATCCTGTCGTCGACCAGCGCGGTGTTCAGCAATACCGCGCTCTACGGCAGGACGGTCACCGGCTCGGTCCGTTACCGGTTCTAGGGTCTGATCGACGGGCCTGGAGCCGGTGCCTGCCGGCGTGAACAGGTCCCAAAATCGCAAGGCGGGCGGCACCCGCCCGCGCGAACGCGTCCCCACCTGGCCGGAACCGCGCCCTTCCTCGCGGTTCCGCCTTTTGTCGGAGCGATAAGCGGCCTATGTCACCTGCATGACCGTCACGGCCGAGCGGCCCATCCGCACCCTCAAGGACATCGCCCGCCTTGCCGGCGTCAACGCCGGCACCGTATCCCGCGCGCTCGCGGGCAGTTCGCTCGTCAACGAGCAGACGCGTCAGCGTATCATCGACATCGCGGCGGAACACGGCTTCCGCCCCAATTTGATGGCCCGCCGCCTGCGGACGCAGCGCACGGGCGTGATCGGCATCGCGGTGCCGCTGGGTCACGAACGCCGGCAGCACCTCTCCGACCCCTTCTTCATGGCGCTGCTGGGTCACCTCGCCGACGGAATCACCGAGCGGGGCTATGACGTCATGCTGTCACGCGTCGAACCCGACAGCGATGACTGGCTGGACGATATCGTGCTGTCGGGCATGCTCGACGGCGTGCTGCTGATCGGCCAGTCCGACCAGCTCGACGTGATCGAGGCGGTCGCACGCCGCTATCGTCCGCTCGTCGTCTGGGGGAGCGCCCTCCCCGGCCAGGTGCATTGCGCGATCGGCGTCGACAATTTCCTGGGGGGCCGGCGCGCGGGCGAGCGTCTGATCGCGCGCGGCTGCCGCCGGCTCGCCTTCATGGGCGAGGTCCGCACGCTGGAGCTCATCGAACGGCACCGCGGTCTGTGCGCGGCGGCAGAGGCCGCCGGGCTGGCGCCGCCGCTGCAGCTCGATACGCACCTGGCGTCCGACATCATGGCGGCGGAGATCGCCGCCAATCTCGATCGCGTGGCGGGTCAGGTCGACGGTATCGCTGCCGCCTCCGACGTGATCGCGATGGCGACGATCGACGCGCTCGAGACGCGCGGCATGCGCGTGCCGGACGACATTCCCGTTACCGGCTTCGACGACTTGCCGATCGCGGCGCAGGCACGCGTGCGACTGACCACGGTGCGCCAGGACCTCGCCGCCGGCGCGGCCGCGATGCTGGATGCGCTGTTCGCCCGCATCGCGGGCGAGGATCGGCCGTCCGTGGCGATGGAGCCCGAACTGGTCCTGCGCGACAGCGCCTGACCACCCGCCGCCGCGCGCCGCGGCACGCGATCGGACGTGGTCGATGCCGACCGGTTCAGTCGACCGCGTTGAAGACGAAGGCGGCGCCGACGAAATCGCCCTTCAGCGGCGCGCACAGCCCGATGTTCATCCAGAAGGCACCGCTGGCCTGCCGGGGCATCCCCTCCGGTAGCGCACCGTCGCCGAGCATGCGGACGCGGTACAGTCGCGCCGGGTCGAGACCCTGCGGATGGAGCGCGGAGGGATTGTCGCGCCACATCGACGAGTGCAGCATCTGGAACAACACGCCCTGCCGGCCATCCGCCGCGACGTACATCGTCGCCGACGTGCCGTCGTCGCGCGACGGCGGTGCGATACGATACAGGCGGCCACGCTGCACCGTCGCCCGGATCGTCTTGTAAGCCGCCACCCATTTCGCGGCGGTGGCGAAATCGGCGTCCTGCCAGTGGTTGAGATTGGCGCCGATGCCGAGCCCGCCCTGCATGGCGGACAGGAACCGATAGTCGAGACTGGTGACGCGTGTGTTCGCCCAGTTCGGGCTGTCGGTCACCCAGGCCATCATCACCGCGGGCGCATAGGCCTGGGTGAAGCCGTCCTGGATCATGAGCCGGTCGGCGGGATCGGTATTATCCGACGTCCACACCTGATCGGAATAGGCGAGGATGCCGAGGTCGATGCGGCCGCCGCCGCCCGAACAGGCCTCTATCTCCAGCGACGGGTGGCGCCGGCGCAGTTCGGCGAGGATGTGGTAGAGGTTCCGGACGTATGCGACATGGACGCGCTGCTGATCCGCGAGCGGCATCTCCGGCCAGCCCGCCTCGGTCCAGTTGCGATTATAGTCCCATTTGAGGAAGGCGATGTCGTTGTCGCGCACCAGCCGGTCGAGCACGTTCAGCACATGGTCGCGGACGTCGCTACGGGCGAGGTTGAGGACGAGTTGATTGCGTCCCTCCGTCCGCGGCCGGCCGGGAAAGTTGAGCACCCAATCGGGATGCGCGCGATAGAGGTCGCTGTCGACATTGACCATCTCCGGCTCGACCCATAGGCCGAACTCCATCCCGAGCGACTTCACCTTGTCGATCAGCGGTTTGAGACCGTCGGGAAACTTGGTCCGGTTCACCGTCCAGTCGCCCAGCCCGGCCCGGTCGGAGTCGCGCGCGCCGAACCAGCCATCGTCGACGACGAAGCGCTCGACGCCGATCCTGGCGGCTTTTTCCGCCAGCGCCTCCTGCCCCCGCTCGGTGACGTCGAATGCGGTCGCTTCCCAGCTGTTGTAGAGGACGGGCCGCAATTTCGCCCGGTCGCCGTGCGGGATGACATGGGCCATCTGGAACCGGTGAAAGGCCCGTGACGCCGCCCCCATGCCACCGTCGGTATAGCCGGCATAGAATGTCGGCGTGTCCAGCGTCTCGCCCGGCTTCAGCGACCAGGAGAAGTCGTAGGGGTTGAAGCCGCCGGCGATGCGGACGCGGCCAAGATTGTCCTGGCCGACGCTGATCCGGAACGATCCCGACCAGGCGAGCGCCCCGTACCAGACGGGCCCGTGATCCTCGTCCGTCGCACCGTCGCGCCCGATGGCGAACCAGGGATTGTTGCCATGCCCGGTCGATCCGCGCCGGCTTTCGAGCACTGTCAGCGCGGGCGTGACCGCGATCCGCTTCTTCTGCCATTCGGCGGCATGGCGACCGGTGAGATAATGGAGGGTGTAATCGTCTCGCGCCGACAGGGTGAAGACCGCGGCGGCGATCTGGTCGATCCGCACCGGGCTGTCGCCGCCGTTGCGCACGGTGGCGGAGCGCGCGAGCACGCCCGTCTCCGGATCGATCGCGTAGCGCAGCACAACCGTGAGCGGCCGATGAATATCAGCCAGTTCGACGAGCAAGGTCTCACCCTCGACGCGGTGCGACCGATATTTGAGCACGAGATCGCGATTGCCGTCGGCGAAGACGGCCTTGAGGCCGGGCTCGCTGACCAGCCCCTCGCCCTGGCCGGGATATTCCTGCGGCGTCACCGATCCTGCGGGATCAAACCCCGACAGCTCGCCAGGCGCCTTGAGCAAGACGGGCTCGCCGGAACGCGCCGGATCGATCGTCCCGAGCGGATCCTTGGTCCCGAGCGGCGGCCCCCAGTACAAAGGCTCAAGATACCCCTTGTCGTCGACGCCGAGGGCATAGGTCACGCCCGCGCCATCGAGCCGGAACACCGTCGCGCCCGCCGGCGCCGTCACCTTCGCATCCACGCTTACGCTCCCCATCACGGCGACGATCGTTGCGAGCCACGTCGACCCGCGGCGCGTCATCGTGCGATCCGCACCCGGTCGCCGTCGAATGCGAGATGGAAGGTCGGCGCGGCGGTGCCGCCGAAGCGCTCGCGGCGACGGGCGATGTCATCGCCGGCGGCAATCCCGCGAAGGCCCCAATAATCGACGAAGCTGATCACCTCGCCCTCGCCCGTCACCCACCAGCAATAGGCCTGCGTGGGCTCGGCAGCCGGGTTGGCCGCGACCAGCCCGCTGCCGTTGATCGGGCGCCACGGTCCGGCGAACCGGTCGGCGACCATGCCATAGAGTCCGGTCGGCGCGTCGAGACCGGGCGCGAAGCGCTTGGCCTGCGTCGACCAGAACAGATAGTAAAGCCCATGGCGGACGAGGACATGCGGTCGCTCGAGCTCGCTGTTGACGCCGATCGCGGCCAGCAGCGGCGGCTTCAGCGCCCATCGGTCTTCCACCCGCGTGGCGAGACCGATGATCCCGTCATGCACCTCGCCCGGCGTTCCGGCGGAGCCGGTGAAGAGCAGATGCTCCTCCCCCGTCGCCGGATCGCGGACATATCCGGGATCGCGAAAGCCCTTGATCCTGTCGTCGAGCGGCGCGTCCTGATCGGTGCGGGCATAGTCGATGCCGTCCGCCTGCACGGTTTCGGCGGGCGCGCTCCACCTGCTCAACCGCCCGCCATCGAAGCGACCCGTCGTCTCGAACAGGCGCTGCGAAAAGCGTGCCGGATCGCCGGTGCTGGTGAAATACATCGTCAGCCTGATATCGTCGTCGTCGATCACCGCGCTGCCCGACCATTCGCGCGTGCCGGGCGCGAAACCGTCCGGAAAGGCGGGACCATGCGCGCGCCAGCCGTCGGTGCCGCGGCTGTACAGATGGATCCGCGCCGCATCGTGCCGCGCCTCCGGATCGGGGGCGTGGGGGACGGCGAGGAAGAACCACCAGTCGCGACCGCCGATCATCGCCGTGCGGCCGTCGCGGCGGGCGATCGGCCACATGTCCCAGACGTCGTGCGCCGGATCGATCGGCACGACGTCGCGCGCGATGATCACCGGCAGCCGCGCGCCTTCGTCGAAGCGCGCGCGGGCGGCGGCGGCGCGGGTCCAGACGCTGGCGCTCATGCCGCGGCGCCCTGGACGCGGCCGGCGCGGCTGCGCACGCGATAGACCGCCACCGCCGCGCAGAGCATCAGCAGGCCGCACAGCGTCAATACGTTGCGCGGGTCGCCACCCAGCAGCGGCCGGTAGACGAGCGGCAGCGTCAGCGAGAAGAGCAGCATCGGGATCACGATCATCATGTTGAATATGCCCATGTAGACACCCGTCCGCTCCGCCGGGATCGCGCCCGCGAGGATGACATAGGGGTTGCCCATGATGCTGGCCCAGCCGATGCCGACGCCGATCGCCGGCACGAAGAGCATCCACGGCTGGGTGACGTGCGGCAGCGCGACCATGCCCAGTCCGGCGAGGAGGAGGCAGGCGGCATGCAGCTTCGCCGCGCCGACGCGCCGCGCCAGCGGCACCATCGCGAAGGCCGCGACGAAGGCGACGCCATTGTACCAGGCGGCCATCACGCCGTTCGTCAGCACCGCGGAGTGGAAGCCGGTCGAGTTCGGATCGGCGGTGCCGTAGACCGACCGGCCGATCGCATAGATGACATAGGCCCAATAGGCCGCCATCGCATACCATTGGAACAGGCTCATCACCGCCAGCTTGCGCATCGCCGGCGGCATGTCCGCGATCGCCGCGCCGATCTCGCGCACCGCCGCCGCCAGCCCGCGCGGCTGCGCCGCGATCCGCGCCCGCTCGGTCGTGGTCAGCGGCAGCTCCGGGACGCGCAGGATCGAATAGACGATGGTCGATAGCGACAGGAAGGCGCCGACCATGAACGCGATCCGCGCGGTGTAGGGGATGTTGTGTGCGTCGACCCAGTCTTGGTTCATCCCGGCCCAGACGAGCAGCGACGGCGTCAGGAAGGCCAGCATCTGCGCCAGCCCGGTGAAGGCGGATTGCGTCAGAAAGCCCATCTCGTGCTGGCTTTCGTCCAGGCGGTCGGAGACATAGGCGCGATAGGGCTCCATGGTGATGTTGTTGCCGGCGTCCAGCAGCCAGAGCAGCGACACCGCCATCAGGATCGAATGGCTCAGCGGCATGAAGAACAGCCCCGCCGCGCACAGCACGGCACCGAACAGGAAATAGGGCGTCCGCCGGCCCCAGCGCGAATCGGTCCTGTCGCTGAGCGCCCCGATGAGCGGCTGGACGAGCAGGCCCGTCATCGGGCCGGCCAGTTGCAGCAGCGGCAGCGAGGCCTCGGAGGCGCCCAGATAGCTGTAGATCGGCGCCATGTTGCCCTGCTGCAGCCCGAAACTGAATTGCAGGCCCAGGAAGCCGAGGTTCATCTCGAGAATGCGCGGCAGCGACAATCTTGGCTTGGAGTCCGGGTATCGCATCGGCGCCTCTCGCATGGGTCCGCCCGTCTATGCGGGATCGCACCTGCATAGAGGGTCGACATGCTTCAGGCAACAATCGATTGCAGCATTCCTAGTCGATCAGGAAGACGACGCCGGGCAATCGCAAGGCGCCCGCCGCCGTGCCGAGCGTGCCGTCCGGCCGCAGCGGCAGACGCGCGATCGCGCCCGACCGTTCGTTGGCGACCAGCATCTCGCCGCGCGTCTCCACCAGGCGGAAGAAGCGTGGCCAGTGCCCGCCACTGGATACGTGCTGCAGCGGGGTCAGCGCCCCGACAGGGTCGATCGCGAAGACGGCGACGCTGTCGTGGCCACGGTTGGAGACATAGAGCCGCCGTCCCGATGCATCGATCGCGATATGCGCGGCGAACGACTCGCCCCGGAAGCCGGGAGGCAAGGTTGGATGGACCGCACGTTCGACAAGACGCCCGCCAGGTAGCGAGCGCAGCACCGTGACGGTATTGGCGAGTTCGGCGACCAGATAGGCGACCGGCATGTGTGGATGACGCGCCAGGTGCCGGGGGCCGGACCCAGGCGCGGCCTGATAGGCGATGGCGGTATCCGCGATCCGGCCGCCCGCGCGATCGATGCGATGCGCGAAGACGCGGTCCGCGCCGAGATCGACCGAATGCAGTACGGCGCCGTCGGCGGTGAAGCCGACCCAATGGGCGTGGGGGCCGGCCTGGCGCGCGGTGTTCGGGCCATGTCCCTCGTGCCGCACCACCATGGCCTCGCCGCGCGGCAGGCCGGTGGCCCGGTCCAGCCGCCACGTCGCCACGCTGCCGCTCGAATAATTGGCCGCGGCGAGCATCCCGCCGTCAGGCGAAAGCGCGACGTGGCAAGGGTCGGCGCCCAGCGTAGACACGGACGCCCGCTGCCGCCACGCCGCATCGTAGATGCGCAGGCTACCCGCGGTCTGCTCGTCTACCAGATAGCGCAGCGTGCGTGCCCGACTGCGCACGCCAAAGGACGCGTTACGGATCGCGGCCCGCGCCACGCCGGGCGTCCAGCCGCTGGAGGTGGCCGAGAGCGGCACGAGCCCCGCGCCGCCCTCGGCCGTATAGGTTCCGGCGAACAAGGTCTCCGGCGCCGCCGCGAGCGCGCGCGTGGGCAGCACGGCCGCGGCCGCCGCCGCGCCGATCACGCCGCGGCGGCTCCACAGGGCGGAGGGATCATCGATCATGACGGCAACCTTGCGCTTCGTGTCGAAAAGGCGGTGGGCGCCGTTTCCAGGGGAGGTGTCGGACCCTATCGAGCCACCACGACGCGGACAAGCGCGCCCCGCTCCCGCGCCCGACGGGTCGTCAGAACAGTCCCGCGGCCGAGGACAAGGCCCAGATCATCGCGCCGAACCCGGCGAGGAAGATCGCAAGTGCGAGAAAGCCGCGCATGTCGGGTGCTTTGCGGGGACGGGTCATGCGTCCCCTATGCGTTGGTGCGTTACCGCACGCCAGACCGCGCAATCGCGACACCGTACGATTATATTAACCTGCGTCATGCACCGCGGCGGAAATGGAGCTCATCCACCAGCCATCGGGATCTACCGCGTGCCTCCAGGCCGAGGCCGATCGCTTCTTGCACGAAGCCGTCGACCTGATCACGCGCGCCCGATCCTGCGTCATACGCGATCAGCGCAGCGCCGCCCGGCTGCTGCATGCCGACCGCGCGCGGGTCCATGCCCTGCTGGGACGCTATCAGCGGTTCAAGCATGCGTCGATCTTCGATCCGGTGATCAAGGAAGGCGACACGGCGCGATCCGCGACGGCACGCGCCCTCAAGTGCGAATGTCTCCTCATGGGCGAAACGTTCGGCGCCTATTTCGATCGGTGGCAGCACGTCGACGTGTCGGGCGACTGGCAGACCTATCGCGACGAGATGATCGCGATGAGCCAGACGCTGATGCGGCATCTTGAGGTCGAGCATGCGCATATCGGCACGCTGCTGGCGGCGACGGCCGGCGCGGCGGCCGCGAACGAGGATCATCCAACCGCCTGACGCACGACCGCGGCGGTCTGAAGGACGCGCTACGTTCGCCGCGAACTCGGCCTCGGCACGAGCTGGTCGAGCGCATCGGCATTGTCGCGTCCCCACGCGTAAAGCAATTCGACGGGCTCGACGAACCGCCGGCCGAGTACGGTCAGCCGATATTCGACCATCGGCGGAATGGTGCTGCGGACATGGCGGCTCAGCAGTCCGCTCGCTTCCATTTCCCGCACCGTCTGGGTCAGCATCTTCTTGGATATGCCAGGCAGGCTGCGCTGGAGAACGCCTGTGCGCGCGACGCCCGCATGGCGGGCATGGAGCGTGTGCAGCACCATGCTGGTCCATTTGGTCGCGAACAGTTCGAGGACGCGGCGCGGCGCGCAATCCTCCCGCCATTCGTCGTCATGCGTCCCTGGCGACATGCGGTTACCTCCTGGTGCCTGGGCCCCCAAATGGTGCCGTCTAGAAGCGCCGCACTCCGATGCCTAGGTCCGCCGCGACAAGGAGATGCTCATGACGAAGACGGCTTTGGTGGTTGGCGCGAGCGGGATCGTCGGTGGCGCGACGGCCGCGCTGCTGGCGGATCGCGGCTGGACGGTGCTGGGACTGGCTCGCCGTCCCGGAACCCAGCCCGGCGTGCGGCCCATCGCCGGCGACCTGCAGGATCGGGCGGCGACCGCGACCGCGCTCCGCGACGTGGATGCGGACGCGGTCTTCATCACCACCTGGCTGCGGCAGGACAGCGAGGCCGAAAACATCCGCGTCAATGCCGCGATGGTCCGCAACCTGCTCGACGCCCTGCCCCCGCGCACGCGACCGCGCCACGTCGCGCTGGTCACCGGCCTGAAGCATTACCTCGGGCCGTTCGAGGCCTATGGCAAAGGCAGTCTGCCGCAGACGCCGTTCCGCGAGGAACAGGCGCGGCTCAACGTGGAGAATTTCTATTATGCGCAGGAAGATGCGCTGTTCGCCGCGGCACGGCGCGACGGCTTTACCTGGTCCGTCCATCGGCCGCACACCGTGATCGGCCTGGCGGTCGGCAACGCCATGAACATGGGCACGACGCTCGCCACCTATGCGACCCTCTGCCGCGCGACCGGGCGCCCCTTCACCTTCCCCGGTTCGGCCGTGCAATGGTCGGGACTGACCGACATGACGGACGCCGGCCTGCTCGCGCGCCACCTGTTATGGGCGACGGAGACGCCCGCAGCGCATGACGAGGCGTTCAACGTCGTCAACGGCGATGTCTTCCGCTGGCAATGGATGTGGGGTCGTATCGCGCACTGGTTCGGGCTGGAGCCGGCGCCGTTCGACGGCGTCGTTCGACCGCTGGAGCGGCAGATGGCGGACGATGCCGGTACGTGGCGGGAGATCGCCGTGCGGGAGGGGCTTGCCGAACCCGAGCTCGCACGCCTCGCCTCGCCCTGGCATACCGACGCGGACCTGGGCCGGCCGATCGAGGTGGTCACGGACATGTCGAAGAGCCGTCGCCTCGGCTTTACGGATTATCAGCCCACCGATGACGCCTTTTTCGCGCTGTTCGAGCGATTGCGCGCCGGCCGTCTGATCCCGTGACGGGCGGGCGGGATCGGCCGCCAGACGGCAGGGTCCGATCCGCTTGCGTGGAAGCGCTGCCGGCCCCCGCCGTCACTTTCCAGGGTTGCCGGATCAAACCTTAACGGACGACGATCCCGCCGTTCTTCATGACGAACCGTACGGTCCGGACCGCGGCGATGTCGCGGCTCGGATCGCCAGCGACGGCGACCAGATCGGCTATCATGCCGGGCTTTACGGCGCCGAGGCGGTCGCCGACGCGCAGCCAGCGGGCGTTACCGGATGTCGCCGCGATCAGCACATCGGCCGCGGGCATGCCGGCCGCGGCCATCAGCACCATCTCGCGCGCGTTCGTGCCATGCGCATAGACGCCGACGTCCCCGCCCATGCAGATCGGCACGCCGGCGGCGCGTGCGAGCCGGAAGCTGTCCCGCGCGACGCGCACCGCCGCGGGGGCGGGCTCCGATCCGGTCCAGCCGCGATAGCGCGCGCTCGCATCGGCCGCCGCGAGGGTCGGACACAGCGCGATGCCCTTTGCCGCCATGGATTCAAACACGGCCGGCGTGCCGCCATAGCCATGCTCGATCGTATCGACCCCCGCCGCGATCGCGCGCCGCATGCCCTCGGCGGTCGCGGCATGGACCGCGACCGGACGTCCCGCATCGTGCGCCGCGGCCACCGCCGCGCGGATTTCGTCGAGGCTCAGCGTCGCACGCGAGTCCTCGCCCGCTCGCCAGCGATAGTCGGCATAGAGCTTCACCCAATCCGCGCCGGCCGCGATCTGACGACGCACCGCCGCGACCATCTGTTCCGTGCCGGACACCTCCTCCGCGCCCTGGGGGATGGCCACGCCGGGTTCGAAGCCCTTGGGCCCATAAGCGCCCAGCGCCACGATCGCGCGGGTCGCGACATGTAGCCGCGGACCTTCGACGATCCCCTGGTCGATCGCGGCCTTCAGCCCGACGTCGGCATAGCCCGCGCCTTCGGTGCCGAGATCGCGCTCGCTGGTGAAGCCGGCGCGCAACGTCGCGCGTGCGCTGGCGACCGCACGCGCGGTGCGCAGCGCGAGCGGTTCGTGAAGGACCTGATCGTCCCAGCTCGCCTCGTCATAGGGGTGGAGGAAGAGATGCGCATGGCCTTCGATCATGCCGGGCATGAGGGTATCGCCGGCAAGATCGACGATCTGTGCGCCCGCCGGAACGGCAAGGGCGGCCCCGACCGCGACGATCCTGTCACCCCGCACCAGCACCTGCCAGCCGGCATGCACCTGGCCATCCACGCCGTCGAACACGCCCGCCGGCCGCAGCAGGAAGGTCGCGGGCACGGGCTCCTCGGCGGGCAGCGTCGCACCCCCCAGCAGCAACGCCGCCACGACCGTCAGCCAGCGCTTGGTCATCGTCCGCTCCCCGTTATAGATCAAGGACATGGATAGGCTTCTTCCGCGCGCACGCAATCCGCTGATCCTCACGATGCTGCTCGCGACGGCGGCGGCCGCGCCGCCGGATGCCGAGATGGCACGCTGGCGGGCGGAGGCCGGACGAGTGACGATCACGCGCGACGACTGGGGTATTCCCCACATCCATGGCCGCAGCGATGCCGACGCGGTCTTCGGCATGTCCTATGCCCAGGCGGAAGACGATTTCGCGCGGGTCGAGGCCAATTACCTGACCGCGCTCGGTCGCACCGCGGAAGCGGACGGCGAGGAGGCGATCTGGGCGGACCTGCGCCAACGGCTGTTCGTCGATCCGGACGATCTGCGCGCACGCTATGCGGCCAGCCCCGACTGGCTGCGCACGCTGATGCAAGCCTGGGCGGACGGCCTCAATTATTATCTCGCGACGCATCCCAGGACGAAGCCGCGGGTGCTGACCCGCTTCGAACCGTGGATGGCGCTGAGCTTCACCGAGGGCAGCATCGGCGGCGACATCGAACGGATCTCGCTTGCCGACCTCAAGACCTTTTACGGAAAGCCGACTCCGCCCAGCCCGGAAGAGCTCGGCATGGTCGCGCGCGAGCCATCGGGCTCGAACGGCATCGCCATCGCGCCCCGGCTGACCCGCGACGGCCATGCCCTGTTGCTGATCAATCCGCATACCAGCTTCTATTTCCGGTCCGAAGCGCAGGTGACGAGCGATGCCGGCCTGAACGCCTATGGCGCCAGCACCTGGGGGCAGTTCTTCGTCTACCAGGGATTCAATGCGCACGCCGGCTGGATGCACACCTCGTCGACCGTCGACAACGTCGACCAGTTCGCCGAGCGCGTGATCCGCCGACCGGACGGCTGGGCATACCGCCATGGCGGAACGCTGCGTCCGGTGATGGCGGCCAAGGTCACGCTGCGCTATCGCCGTGCCGACGGCAGCTTGGGCGAACGCCGCTTCGACACGTGGCGCACGCATCACGGCCCGATCGTGGCGGCGAAGGACGGTCGCTGGATCGCGACCGCGCTGATGTGGCGGCCCGTACCCGCGCTGGAGCAGAGCTGGCTGCGCACGAAGACGGCCAATCTCGCCGATTTCCTGCGCGTTTCGGAGCGAAAGGCCAATTCCTCGAACGACACGCTCTTTGCCGACGACCGCGGCGAGATCGCGTTTCTGATGCCGCAGTTCATGCCGGTGCGCGACGCGCGGTTCGACTATACGCGCCCCGTCGACGGCAGCGATCCCGCGACCGACTGGCGTGGCCTGCACAGCCTCGCCAGCCTGCCGAGCGTCGCCAATCCGCGCGTCGGCTGGGTGCACAACACAAACGACTGGCCCTGGAGTGCCGCCGGACCCGACAGTCCGAAGGCGAAGGATTATCCCCGCTACATGGACCAGATCGGCGGCAACGCGCGCGGCGAGCACGCCGACCTGCTGCTGACGGGCAAGCGCGGCTGGACGCCGGCCGGTTTGCGCGATGCCGCCTACGATCCCTATCTGCCTGCGTTCGCGCGGCTAGTGCCAGGCCTGGTCGACGCATGGCGGGCGCTGCCGCCGGGCGATCCGCGCCGTCGGGCGCTCGCCGAGCCGATCGCGATGCTCTCGAACTGGGATTATCGCTGGGCCGGACCTTCGATCGCGACCAGCCTCGCGGTCTTTTGGGGCGACGAACTATGGCGGGAGGTCGGCAGCTTCGCCCAGGCCGAGCGCATCAACGTGCCGGACTATATCGCGACCCGCGTCGACGCGCGGACCAGACTCGCGGCGCTGCATGCCGCGGTCGCACGCCTCACGCGCGATTTTGGCACGTGGCGGACGCCCTGGCAGACGATCAACCGGTTCCAGCGCCTCGACGATGCGATCCAACCGCATTTCGATGACGCTCGCCCGTCGCTGCCGGTCCCCTTCACCTCCGCCCAATGGGGCAGCCTCGCGTCGTTCGGCGCGAGGACGTGGCCAGGGACGAAACGCTATTACGGCACCAGCGGCAACAGCTTCGTCGCCGTCGTCGAGTTCGGCCCCCGCGTCCGCGCCAGCGCCGTGATGGCCGGCGGACAGAGCGGCGACCCCGCCTCCCCGCATTTCGCCGACCAGATTGCCCGCTACGCGTCAGGGCAGTTGCGTCAGATCTATTTCTATCCGGACGAACTCGCCGGGCATATCGAGCGCCGCTACCGTCCCGGCGAGTAGCGCGCGAACTCGCGCACGCGCGTCAAATGGCGCGGCAGCGGCAGCGTCATCGGCGTCGTCAGCGACGGGCCGAGTCGCTTTTCGCGCGCTCGGCAGCGAAGGGCTCCGTGGCGTTCCAGACCGGCCATTGCGTGCCGCCCGCGATCTCCCGCCCGAGCGCATAGGCGACGCTGCCCTCCTGCGCCGCGCCGGTCATGTCCCAGCCCGGATTGAAGGCGTCGCAGGTCTGGTGGTAGCATTGCGCGTTGTACCGCGCCCGCTCGCGCTCGCCCGCCGCCAGCCCTCCGCTGACCAGATCGCGTCCGGCGCGGAAATAGACGCCAGGTACGCCCTTCACGGCGAAGGCATAATGGTCGGAGCGGTAATACCAGCCAGCCTCGGTATTCTCCTCCGGGACGATCCGCAGTCCCTGCGCCGCCGCGACCCGCGTCAGCTCGGCCTCCAGCGGCGTGCGCCCGACACCAATCAGCTCCAGATCGCGCGTCCGGCCAAGGACGACGTGCGGATCGAGGTTGAACTGCGCCGCGGTGGTATCCAGCGGCAGGGCGGGATGGTCGGCATACCAGGTCGCGCCGAGCAGCCCCTTTTCCTCGGCGGTCCATAGGGCGAACACGACGGTTCGTCGCAGACGCGGCGCCCGCGCGTAATTGCGCGCGATCTCGAGCAGGGTCGCGGTGCCCGTACCGTTGTCGACCGCGCCGTTGCGGATACGGTCCGACGGCGGATCGAAGGCATTCTCGCCATAGGCATCCCAATGCGCGCCATAGAGGATGCTGCCGGCCGCCGGATCGGTACCGGGAAGGATGCCGACGATATTGTGGCTGACGGCGCGATCGAGACTTGTGCGCACGGTGCCGGAAAGCGCGACACCCTTAAGCTCGACGCCGCGGAAGGCGGCGGACTGCGCGGCCCGTTTCGCCTGCGCATAATCCAGACCGGCGGTACGGAGCATGGCGACGCCGATATCGTTGCGCAGCGTGCCGCGGATCCCGAACGCGGGCGGTATCGTCCCCGTGTCGAGCGCATAGCCCGGCACGGCGTCGCCATTGGCGAGCTGCAGCCAGGGATAGCTGGACGGAAAGGTATCGTGGATCTGGAAGAAAGCGATGGCGCCGCGCTTCTGCGCCTCCGCGAGCTTGGTGCGCGCGGCCGGGCTCGAGGCGCGCCCGCCGAAGCCCAGATCGCGACCCGCCTCTACGTCAGGATCCCCCGCCAGCGCGACCACGACCTTGCCCCGCACGTCGAGGCCGCGATAGGGGTCGTAGCCCAGCCGAGGCTCGACCACGCCATAGCCCACGAAGACGACAGGTGCGCCGGCGAGCGCACTGTTCCCCACGACGCGCGACGAGGCCGCGATCTCGACCCCGGGATGCAGCGCGCGCGACATACCGTTCAGTGTCAGATCGAAGCTCGCCGCGTCGCGCGTCCAGCGCAGCAGCGGCACCGTCTGGCGATATCCCGCGTCACCTTCCGGCTTCAGGCCGAGCTGCGCGAAGCGCTTTTCGAGGAAGGCGAGTGTGATCGGTTCGCCCACCTGAGTTGGGCCGCGGCCGTGGAAGTCGTCGGCGCTGAGCGTCCGGACATCAGCCTTGATGCGATCGGGCGACAGGATCGGCACGCGCGGTTCATTGGGAGCGACGCTCGTCGCGGAAAGGAGCAGAAGCGGAAGCGGAAGCCAGCGGATCATGCCGCCAGCCTGACGCGTCCCGTCTCCGCGCGCAAGCGGCACGCTGCAGGAATGTCGCGGCACGGGAGTATGTTAGCGGCTTAGGGGTGAAAGGGCTACGCTGGGGCCTAACACCCGCCCGGATCGAGCCACATCGGGCGTCCGGCTCGTGTTTGGTGCCCCCGAGAGGACTCGAACCTCCGACCTGCGGTTTAGGAAACCGTCGCTCTATCCGGCTGAGCTACGGGGGCAACGTCGCCGTTCCTAGGTTCGTGGCCCGCGCGGGTCAATCGCGGCTGTTGCCGGTGGACGAGCGACGTCAGTTCGCGGTCTCGGGAGGGATCACCGGGAACGGCAGCGGCATGACAGCCACGCCGTCGTCGATCAGCGCCTTGGCCTCACCCGCGGACGCCTGGCCGTGTATGGTCGCGTGCGGTTCGTCGCCATCATGCATCGCGCGGGCGCGATCGGCAAAATCTGCCCCGACCCAGGTCGAGGTGGACAGCAGCCGCGCCTGCGCCTGCGCGAGGTCGCGCAACAGCCCTTTAACCGCTTCGGCGCCGCGCGCGGCGGGCTCGGGCCGGCTGTTCGTCTTGGCCGGAATGTTTGGCGCCATGACCGCCTTGTCGACCGCCGTATCGCCACACAGTGGGCACGCGACCTGCCCCGCCGCTCGCTGGTCCGCGTAGGCGTCGCTAGACCCGAACCAGGCCTCGAACACATGCCCAGAAGCGCATCGAAGATCGAAGACGATCATGCGCGCGCGGGCCGTGGAATGGGGCGACGATGCGCCAGCACCGGGATGCGCGATCGCGCCTCGACGACGCGGGCGGAGTCGATCTCCGCGAAGCCCAGTCCGGGTGCCTCTCCCATATCAAGCACGATCTCGCCCCACGGGTCGACGACCAGCGAATGCCCGTAGGTCGCGCGACCGTCGGCGTGCGTTCCCGTCTGCGCCGCAGCGATGACGAAACAGGCATTCTCGACGGCGCGCGCACGCAGCAGGACATGCCAATGCGCCGCGCCGGTCGGCCGCGTGAACGCGGCGGGCACGGCCAGCACATCGGCGCCCGCTTCCGCCATGGCCGCATAGAGTGCGCCGAAGCGCAGGTCGTAGCAGATGCTCGGCCCAAGCGCGCCGACCGGCGTGTCGACGACGAGCGCTTGCTCGCCCGCCGCATAGCTGGCCGATTCGCGCCAGCTTTCACCGGTCGGGAGATCGACGTCGAACAGATGCATCTTGTCGTAATGTGCACGGACCGCACCCGTGGCGTCGATCACGAAGCCCCTGTTGGCCAGCCGTCCATCGGGCCGCCTGATCGCCAGCGAGCCGAGATGGACCCATATCCCATGCTGCCGGGCGGCAGACCGGACCGCGGCGAGCACCGGGTCATCCCCCTCGCCCCGGATCGAACGCGCCGCGCGCTCCCGATCGCGATCGACGAGGCCGGACATTTCGGGTGTGAAGATCATCCCCGCGCCGCCAGCCGCCGCCGCCTCGATGGCGTCGATCAGCATGCCCGCATTCGCAGCGGGATCGATCCCGCTCGTCATCTGGCACAGCGCGATGCGCACCGATCCCTCAGCCCGCCAGCAGCGGATCGAGTCCCCCCCGCCCGTCGAGCGCGGCGAGATCGTCGGAGCCACCGATATGCGCGCCATTGATGAAGATCTGCGGCACCGTCGTGCGGCCGTTCGCGCGATCGATCATCTCGGCGCGCTTCGGCCCGCCCATGGTGATGTCATATTCGACCGGCTCGACGCCCTTGTTCGCGAGCAGGCGCAACGCACGGCTGCAATAGGGACAGAATGCCTTGGTATAGATCTCGACCTTCGCCATGGGTGAGAGGTGTGGACTGGATGGGCACTTGTCAATCGTCGGCTTCGGGCAGAACCCGCGCCCAGCACAGGATGGTGACCGATCTGGCCCCCCTCGCCAGCAGGATCCGCGTGCACGCGTCGGTCGTCGCACCGCTCGTATAGACGTCGTCCACCAAACCGATCGCCCGTCCCGCGACGCGGGCCTCGTCGGGCAGTGCGAAGGCGCCGCGCACGGTCCGTGCCCGCTCCCGGCCGCCGAGGTCGCGGAGGGGCGGCGTCGCCCGCGTTCGCACCAGGGCAAGCGGATCGTGCGGTATCCCGGTCCGCCGCGCGAGCGCGCCGCCGATCAGCGCCGCCTGATTGTAGCCCCTGCTCCACAGCCGCCACCGATGCAGCGGCACCGGGACGAGCAGGTCCAAGCCATCCGGCACGATCGGTTCCATACGTGCTGCCATCGTCACAGCGATGCCGATCCGTCCACCGTATTTTAGACGAAGCGCCATCGCGCGTGCCACGGGTCCATAGCCGACGGCCGCGCGGATGCCGGCATGGAGGGGCGGCGATGCGACGCATGCGGCGCAGCGCACACCCCCTCCCCGGTCATATGCAAAAGGCCGGTTGCATGCTGCGCACCAAGGCGGTGCCAGCAAGCGCAGTCCCGACCAACAGGCGGCGCAGAAGCGGTGATCCGCCTCCACCGGCACGGCGCATCCCGGGCAACGCGGCGGCAGCGCGAGCGCGAGCGCCGCGCCGGCCCAGCGTGCTGCGATCGCGCGTATGACCGACATAGCCGCTTGTCGCCCGCGCCCGATGTCGGCACAAGCCGCCGTCGTGACCGCCACCGACATTTTCGATCGCGCCGCCCGCCGGCGCCGCCGCGACCGCGCCGCAGCGGGTGATCCCGCCGCACACGCCTTTCTCCGCGATGCGATGGTCGAAGGGTTGCTGGAGCGGCTGGACGCCGTGAAGCGACCGTTCGTGGAAGCCCTCGATATCGGCGCGAGCGACCGCTCGATGATCGTGCCCGGTGCCCGCATGGCCCGGCTGGATCCCGGTTTCGGATTCGCCCGCGCGACCGGCGGGCTGCAGGCGGACGAAGATCGCCTGCCGTTCGCCGACGGAAGCTTCGACTGCGTGGTGAGCGCCGGCGTCCTCGACCAGGTCAACGATCTGCCGGGCGCGCTGACATTGATCCGCCGCGCCTTGCGGCCGGACGGACTGTTCGTCGGCGCGTTTCTCGGCGCCGGCAGCCTGCCGGCGTTGCGGGCCGCGATGCGCGCCGCCGATGGCGATCGGCCTGCGGCGCGTCTTCACCCGCAGATCGACGTCCGTTCTGCCGGGGATCTGCTGGTACGCGCCGGATTCACGCTACCGGTCGCCGATGTCGAGACACTGGACGTGCGCTACGCGAGCTTCGGACGCCTGCTCGACGATCTGCGCGGCATGGCGGCGACCAACCTGCTCGCCAACCGCAGCCCGCTTTCCCGCGGGGCACTGGCGCGAGCCGCCGCCGCCTTCGCCGAGGCGGCGGGGCCGGACGGCCGCACGACCGAACGCTTCTCGATCATCTTCCTGACGGGCTGGGCACCCGATGAATCCCAGCCGCGCCCGGCCCGGCGCGGCAGCGCTACCGCTTCGCTCGCGCAGGCGCTGCGCGGCACGCGCGACTAGGCGCCTAGCGGATCATCCCGCCGGAGTCCCGGGCGAGCAGACGTCCCATCGCCTCGAACAGCGCGTCCATCGCCACGGGCTTGAACAGAACCTCGTCCGCCCCTGCCTCGAGGCAGCGCTCGCGCAGGTCCAGCGCCGTATCGGCGGTGATGACGACGATCGGCACCACGGCCCGCTCGTCCTCGCGCGCGCGGATGTGGCGGATCGCGGTGATGCCGTCCATGCCCGGCATGCGAAGGTCCACCAGCAACATATCGTAGGGCTGGACCGCCAGTTTCGCGAGCCCTTCCTCCGCGCTTTCCGCCTCGTCCATCGTCGCACCCGCCACGTCCAGCATATCGCGTACGACACGGCGATTCATCCGGTCGTCTTCGATGAAGAGGACGTTCATGGCCGTTTTTCAGGCCCGCTGGGCGTCACCGACGAAGGCATATTCGCGCGTCTACGCCTCATGCTGCCTTGGAGACAAGCGGCAGATCGCCGGATGTGAAAAGTTGTGCAACCAAGGCCATCCCGCTGATCGGCTTGGCAATTACTGACACACCATTTGCCGCGGAAAGAATATCCGGCGGTGCGAGCAATGCAAGGGGCCGATCGCCGGCCGCAAGCCGGAGCCGCTCGAGATTTGCCGCCATGACGTCAGCCTCCCCCAGCACGGATATGTCGACCAGCAGGCGCGCGACGGGCCCCGCCGCCAGTCGTTCGAGGGCCTCGTCCACGCTCGCCGCCATGGCCACGTCGGCCACGTGCGGCGCGACGATCGAGCGCAACATGGCACGCGAGATCGGCCCCCGATCCACCACCAGCATCGCGGCCGGACCGTGGCGGATCGCATCGGCGTCCGCGTCCTCCGCCTTCGTCAGCGGCAGGTCGAGAATGAAGCGGGATCCGACGCCCGGCTCGCTCTCCACCGACACGTCGCCCTGCATCGCGCGGGCGAGGTTCCGGCAGATGGCAAGGCCAAGCCCCGTCCCGCCGAAGCGGCGCGTCGTGCTCGTGTCCGCCTGTTGGAAGGATTCGAAAATCTGGTCGCGCTTGTCGGCCGCAATGCCGATGCCCGTGTCCGCCACGATGATGCGGAGGCGATCGCCGACGGCGACGGCATGAAGCGATATGCGTCCCTCGGCGGTGAACTTCAGCGCGTTCGACATGAGGTTGAACACGATCTGGCGCACCCGCGCCGCGTCTCCGACGATCCGGACGGGTGTGTCGCCCAGGTCACGCTCGAAGGCGATCCCCTTCGCGCGCGCCTGTTCCTCCCACATGCGGCTCGCCTCGATCAGCATCGCGGCGAGGTCGAACGGCACGGCCTCGATGGTCAGGTTGCCGGTCTCCATCTTCGCGACGTCGAGGATATCGTCGACCAGCGCGCGCATCGTCGTGCCCGCGCCATGGACGACCGCGACGCGCTCGCGCACGTGACCCGGCAATGCGGGATCGGCGAGCATGACCTGCGTCATGCCTAGAATGCCATTGAGCGGCGTACGGATCTCGTGGCTGGTGGTAGCCAGAAACTCCGTCTTGGCGGCCAGCGCCTTGCCCAGCGCACGGTTGCTCCGGGCAAGATCGGCCGCGGCGGCCCGCGCCTGGTTGCGGCTGCGCCGGATGGTGAACAGGCCGATCGCAAGCATCGCGATCAGAAGCGCGGTGGCAGCCGCGGCCCCGATGAAGATCGACTGCTGCGTCCGCGCACGCGCCTGAGCGAAGGCGACGTTCCGCCGCGCTTCGTCGCGCTGGAGATTGGCGATCCGCAGTTCCTGGTTCGCGAAATCGAAGCGCGCCGCCATCAGGGCGGCATTCGTGGATCGCGCCAGGTCGGTCGCTTCGTCGTCGAGCCGCTTGAGCGCGCTCAGGTGGGCAAGCGCACGGTCGTCGCGCCCGACGGCGCGATAGACGTCATAGGCGGTTTTCAACGCCGGCCGGTCGAGGACGGTCGTCCGCGCGAGATCCTGCCCCGCAAAGCGTTGCTCGATCAACCGCTCCGCCGCCGAAGGATCGCCTCGCTGCAACGCGGCCTGTGCCGCCAGTGCCTCGAGCGAGTCGAGCAAGGAGCGAAAGGCCGCGGCTTCCGGCTGCTTGGCGAGCCGCAGGCCCTCGTCGATATTGCGCTGCGCCCCCGCCACGTTGCCGGCCGCAAGCTGTGTCTCGGCGATGTTGCCCAGCACGGTCGCGCGCAGCATCGGGCTTTGCATCGAGTCGGCCAGGTTCAAGGCTTCGCGAAACTGCTGCTCCGCCTCGCGGTAGCGCCGCAGTTCGCGCAGGGCATTGCCGCGGTTGTTGTAGATGGACAGCAACAGGTTCGGGTCGGCCTTGTAGGCCGCAATAGCCTGATCATAATATTTCAGCGCATTGTTGAAGTCTCGCGCGCTGCTGTAGAGCGCACCGATGGACTGAAGCGCCTTGGACTGGCTGCGCACTTCGCCAAGCGTGACGAACAACGCATGCGCCTGCTGATAATCGACGAGCGCTTTGGCGACATTCGCTTCGGCGGTGTTGATCCAGCCGTCCGAAAGGAGGAGGTCGGCTTGAAGCTTCGACTTTGGCGAAAGGCGCGTTGCAATCGCCAAAGCCTGGGCGATGAGAGGCTTGGCGGCAGCACCTTTGTTAAGCCGCAGCAGTGCTTCGCCGCGAAGCCACAATGCCGTGGCTCGCATGATTTCCCGTTGCGCCGACGAGGGTCGCGTGTCGGCAAAGCGTTCCGCATCTTTCGCCTTAACGATCGCGACATTGGGATCGGCGAGCATGGCAGCTCTTGCTTCGGCGATCAGTTCGTCGAAATGTTCAGACGATGCGGCTGCTGCGACGGGCTGCGCGACGAAAAGGATCGCGATGCAAAGACAGCGCAGCGTGCTGCGGGTCACCTGCATCCTATGCCTCACGCCTGACCGAATTCAGTCCCCCGAACATGGTCAGCGGATCAGGTCCGGGCCGGCGATGCGCCCCCTCGTTCAGATAGGTGACGAGGGCATCGAGGGGTACGGGGCGGCTGATGAGATAGCCCTGCACCATGTCGCAGCCCATGACCGTCAGCAGCGCCAGCGCGGCGTGCGTCTCGACGCCCTCCGCCACCACTTCCATTTCCAGCGCATGGGCCAGGTCGATCGTCGACCGAACGATCAGCGGATCGCGGTTGGAACTTGTCAGCTGCGTCACGAACAACTTGTCGATCTTCAGCTCGCGTGCGGGCAGCTGCTTGAGATAGGCGAGCGACGACAAGCCCGCGCCATAATCGTCGATCGCGATCGTGATGCCGAAATCCGCGAAGCGCTGCAGGTTCGCGATGGCGCTTTCCGGATCGCGGATCACCGAGGTTTCGGTGATCTCGAAGCCGAGCTTCGCGTCGCTCGCACCGACGAGACGGCAGGCTTCCTCCACGAAGGCGGCGTCGCCCAGCAGTTGACCCGATATGTTGATGAACAGGCGGAGCGCATGTCCCCGCGCGGCCAGGGTCGCCTGATCGTCGATCACCCGGCGAATCGTCCAGAGCGTCATGCGGTCGATCAGCTGGCATTGTTCCGCGACCGGGACGAAGTCGCCCGGCATGACCAGACCGCGCTCGGGGTGCCGCCAGCGAATAAGCGCTTCGGCACTGGTGATTTCCTGCCGCCGGACGTGGACCTTGGGCTGATACATCAGCATCAGTTCGTCCGCGTCGATGGCGTGATCGAGCTCACGCGCGATGCGGACGATGTCGCCCTGCGCGCGGGGCGCAACGTCGTGACGCACCGCGCGATAGGCGGTCCGCGCCTCCGCCAGTGCGGCCTCGGCCTGCTCGACCAGCGCGACGTCGTCGACGCAGGTCGGACCGCTGGCGGCACCGAAGGTCAGCTCGATCCGCACGGACATTTCGTCGATGATGAAGTGGCGGACGAAGCCCGCTTCGATCGCCGCGATACGACGATCGCAGTCCGCGACATCGCTGACCCGGAATTGGCACATCACGAGCGATGGCCCCACCTTCGCTACGCTCGCGGTCGGCAGGAGCCGACCGAGACGTTCCGCCGCGAGACCCGCCAGCAGATCGGCTCGGATACAGCCCAGGCGCCTGCGCAGCGCGCCGAAATTGGCGAGCTCGACCAGCAGGTGACAGTGGATCGCGTCACGCTCCGTGGTGACGGAGGATTCGACGGGTCCGACCGGGGCGACGAGGCGCTCTGCAGGGATCATCACCCTCCCGCCCTATGCGCCGCCCCCTAAGATAGCGTTAATCAAGGAAAGACGCAGCGGATTGTAAAATGGTAAATCTTCCATTAACTATCGTGGTGCGGCCTCTGGTCGCACCATAAGGGAGAAAAACCATGCTGGCGCTCATCATCAAGGCGGTCATCGGGATCGATATCAAGCCCTGGTAATCGTATAGATCGGCCCGGGACCCCCTCATCGGGCGCCCGGGCCGGTTGTCTGGAATTCTGCAATACCGCCAGGCTGGCCGTCAGCGCCGAGCCTCTTGCGACGGGTCCTCCGACTGGTCCCAGCCGCCTCCCAGCGCCTTCGCCAATGCCACCGTCTGCTGGCGGAGCTGTGCGTCGCTCATCGCCACCTGTTCCCGCGCCGACAGCAATTGCGCTTCGGTATCCAGCACGGCGTCCTGCGCGACGAAGCCGCTTTGATATTGTGCGGATGTCGCCCGCACGCTGGCCTCCGCATCCGCAACCGCGCGTGTCAGGACGATACGCCGGCTACGCTCCGCGTCGATGGCAACCAAGGCGTCCTCGACGTCGCGCAGCGCCTGCAGCACGGTCTGCCGATATTGCAGATAGGCCTGCTCCCGCGCCTCCTTGCGGATGCCCACCGTCGCCTTGCGGCGGCCCCAATCGAGCAGCGGGAATTGTGCGGCGCCCGTACCGGTCATCTGGAGGCTGTCGCCGCTGAAGAGGTTGGAGAGCGCGGTCGAGATCAGCTGCGCCATGCCGGTCAGGCTGAACCGCGGGTAGAGATCGGCCACCGCCACGCCGATGTCCGCCGTCGCGGCCGCGAGATTGCGCTCTGCCGCGCGGACGTCGGGCCGCCGTCGCAACAGGTCGGACGGAAGCCCGGCGGGAATCGCCGGCACGGGTGGCAGCGCCGCCGGGATCGGGGCCGCCAGTTCGGCATCGAGCGATCCTGGCGACTGGCCGAGCAGTAGCGCGAGGGCGTGGCGGCGCACCGCGATATCCGCCCGGATCGGTAGCAGCCGCGCCTCCGTGCTCGTGATCGTCCCTCGCTGGCGGGTGACGTCGATCGGCGGCACCAGTCCGACGCGTGCGACATCGCCGGCAATCTTCAGCGCGCCGCGTTGCCGTGCAAGCTCGGCCTCGACGATCGCGATCTGCTGCTCGTCGAAGCGGAGCGCAAAATAGGCCTGGGCCACCTCGCCCGCGATCATCGTGGCGGCGTCGCGCCGGCTCCACTCCGCGGCTACCGTCCGTGCGACGGCGCCCTGCACCTGTCGGCGGACACCCCCGAACACGTCGAGTTCCCAGCTCGCGTCGAAGCCGGCCGCATAGGTCGTGATGCCGCTGCCCGGCAAGGCGATGCCACCGCTCGATCCCGAACCGGCACCGGAGCTGCCGCCGCCACCGGCGCCGCCGCCCGACTGGCCCCCGAACAGCCGCGCGAGCGAGGAGAAGCCCGCGTTCTTGCTGAACTCGACATGCGTCACGTTGGCGCTGGCATTGACCTGCGGCAGGCCCTGCGCGCGGGCGGCGATCTCCTGCAATCGCGCGGCGCGCACGCGGGACGCAGCGATCGCGATGTCGGGCGATTCCTTGAGCGCGCGCGCGATCAGGCTGTCCAGCCGCGGATCGCCAAACGCGCGCCACCATTGCGACAGGTCCATGGTACTGGCGGCCGCCTGCGGTCCGACGAACGCATTCGGCACCTCCGCTTTGGGTGGCGTATAGTCGGGCCCGACGGTGCAGCCGCCGAGCAGCGCCGCGAGCGCGATCGAGGTCGACCGGCGCATCAATGTCCTCCCTGCGGGGCCTGGCCCGTCTTGTTGGCACGCATGAACAGCACCAGCGGCGCGACCACGAGCACGACGATCATCAGCGTGCGGAACACGTCGAGGAAGGCGAGCATCGAAGCCTGTCGCTGGACCTGGCTGTACAGGACGGCGAGCGGCGTGGTGGACGGATCGCCCTGGCCCGCGAAGGCCTTGCCGGCGGTGGCCAGCCACTGGTTGTAATTGGGGTCGAGGGGGTTGAGCGGCTGGACCAGCTCGCTCTGATGTTTCTGCAAGCCGTTGGATAACAAGGTCTGGGACAGGCTGATGCCGATCGTCCCGCCAAGATTGCGCGCGACGTTCAACAGGCTGGACGCCTGCGCGGTCTGGTTCTGCCGAAGGCCGACATAGGCGATCGCGTTGATCGGCACGAAGAGGAACGGCAGCGCCATGGCCTGGTAGAGTCGGGCGGTGGCGGCGTCCCAGAACGTGATGTCGGCGGTCAGATGCGACATGTTCCACAGCGCCGCCGCCTGCACGATCAGCGCGGGAAACAACAAAAAGCGCACGTCGACGACGCCCGCGAGCCTGCCCGCGAAGGGAACGGCGACCAATGTGGCAAGACCACCCGCGGTCAGCGCGAGGCCGGCGTCGAGCGAGGAATAGCCGAGCACCTGTTGCAGCATCTGCGGAATGAGCTGCGTCGTGCCGAACAGGATCATGCCGGTGATTGCCATGACGCCGATCGTCAGCGCGAAGTTGCGGTTCTTGAGCAGGCGCAGGTCGACGACCGGATCGTCGTGGTTGAGCTCCCACACGATGAGCGAGATCAGCGCGGTCGCCGATATGATGGCCGAGCCCAGGATCAGCGGGCTCGAGAACCAGTCCTCCCGCTCGCCACGGTCGAAGGTGATTTCCAGGAAACCGAGCCCGAGGGCGACCAGCGCCACACCGACATAGTCGATGCGCAGGCCGTTCTTGAACTTCTCCTTGCGGTCCTTCTGCACCTGTTCGGGCTCGTCGACGAACACCTCGACCAGGAACCAGGCGGCGATGCCGACGGGCACGTTGATCAGGAACACCCAGTGCCAGGTCGAATATTCGACGATATAGCCGCCCAACGTCGGGCCAAGCACGGGACCGACCACGACGACGATGGCGAAGGCGGCGAAGGCCATGCCCCGCTTGGCGGGCGGAAACGTGTCGGCGAGGATCGACTGCTCCACGGGCGCAAGGCCGCCGCCGCCGACCCCCTGCAACACGCGCGCCAGCACCAGGGTCGACAGGTTCGGGGCAAGGCCGCACAGCAGCGACGACAGCGTGAACAATGCGATCGAGATGAGGAAATAGCGCTTGCGTCCGATCGCGTCGGACAGCCAGCCCGAAATCGGGATGATGATCGCATTGGCGACGAGGTAGCTGGTGAGCACCCAGGTCGCCTGGTCGTTGGATACCGACAGGCCCCCGGCGATATGGTCGAGCGCGACGTTCGCGATCGACGTGTCGAGCACTTCCATGAACGTCGGGATCGAGATGATCGCGACGATCAGCCACGGGGAATAGCGTCCGGCGGCGGAGCGGCTGGGGCTCCATTCGCCCGCACCGCCGCCCCCCTTGCTCTTGCCCCCGCCCTTCGCGGTGCCCGTCTTGGCCACGCTCAGCGAACCTTGACGGTCGGCACCACCGACATGCCCGGCCCGATCGGGTAACGGCGCGGATCCGGATGGCCATTGGACACGTCGAACAGGATGCGCACGGGGACGCGCTGCACGACCTTGACGTAATTGCCGGTGGCGTTCTGTGGCGGCAGCAGCGCGAAGGCCTGGCCCGCGCCGCGCTGGATCGAATCGACCCGGCCGACGAACTTGACGTCAGGATAGGCGTCGACCTTGATCGTCACCGGCTGACCGATGCGCATCAGCGTCAGCTGCGTTTCCTTGAAATTGGCGGTAACCCACATCCGGTCGGGGACGATCGCCAGCAGCTGCGACCCCGCCTGGACGTAGGAGCCGAGATTGACCTGACGGTTCACCACCTGTCCCGGGACGGGCGCCCTGATCTGCAGATCGCCGAGCGTCGTGTTCGCCTGCGACACCTGCGCCTGTCGCGCCCCGACGACCGCTTCGGCCGACTTGACCTGACGGGTGGCGACGGTGACCTGCGCCTCCGCCGCCGCGACCTGGCGGCGTGCGGCCGCGGCGTCGGCTGCCGTGGCCCGCGCCTGGGTGCGCGCCTGATCGATTTGCTGGCCCGCGACTGCATTGGGATCGAGGCGGAGCAGTGTCTCGTATCGGGACAGATCGGCCTGCGCCTTCTGCGCCTGCGCCAGGGGCACGCGCGCTGCGGCGGCGGCCTGCTCGCGATTGGCGATCGCGGCGGACACCTGCGCGAGTGCCTGCTGCACCTGCGCCTGCGCCTGCACGACATTGGCGCGCGCCTCCGCCGCCTGCGCCTCCGGACCCGACGGCTCGATCACCGCCAGCAGGCGACCGGCCTCCACGTGCCGATTGTCGAGATTGGCGACCTGGACGAGCCGTCCCGGCGACTGGGCGGAGATGCGCACGATGTGCGTGTCGACGAAGGCGTCGTCCGTGCTCTCGAACTGGCGAGCATGGAGGTAATAGAGCGTGCCCCCGATCACGAGCGCCGAGACGACGACGATCAGGATGATCCAGAACAGCGGCTTCTTGAAGATCGAAGGCTTCTTCTTTTCGTCGCCGTCCTGCGCATCCTCTTCGTCGGAATCGCTGTCTTCGGACCCGCCATCGCCCGAACCGCTGTCGTCATCCTTGTCTTCGTCCTCGCTCTTACGCTCGCGAGAGCCGTGCGCCTTGCCCTCGTCTTCGCGCCGCGCGTCCGAGGTATCGGACTGCGCCTCGTCGCGCGGTTCGTTTTCGCTCATGCCGGCCCCTTTTGACCCCCGCGGTTTTGTTGCCCGCGTGTTAACATGCGCTAAGACGCAGGAGCACCCGAAAAGTGCCGCGGAGCCGCTTCACGCCGCACGCGCATCGCCGGCGGGCACCGGATTGGAGAATTCCAGTTCGTCGTCCACCGACCCGAAGCGCAGCGCCACCACGTCGAGCGCATAATTCTGATTGAGCCGCCATGGCTTGCGCGTGCCCTGCTTGGGCAGGAAATGCGCGGCCCGCGCGACATAGCCCGATGTGAAGTCGACGAAGGGGGCACGGGCCATCGCGGGGTCGGCGATCCGCGGGGTCGCCTGGCGCAGGCCGCGGCGCTTCATCGTGTTGAGCAGCCGACAGACGTAATTGGCCACGAGATCGGCCTTCAGCGTCCAGGACGCATTGGTATAGCCGAAGGTATAGGCAAGGTTCGGCACGTCGGAAAACATCATGCCCTTGTACTGGACCGCCTTCGACAGATCGATCGGTCGCCCGTCGAGCGAGAAGACCACGTCGCTCAGCAGTTGCAACTGCAGCCCGGTCGCCGTGACGACGATATCGGCCGACAGCGTCTCGCCCGACGACAGGCGAATGCCGTCCGCGACGAAACGGTCGATCGTCCCGGTGACGACGGAGGCGCGCCCCTGCTTGATCGCCTCGAACAGATCGGCGTCGGGAACCAGACACAGCCGCTGGTCCCAGGGATTGTAGCGCGGCGTGAAATGGGTACCCACATCATAATCGGGTCCCAGATGATCGCGCACCATGCCGATCAGCCGCTGCTTGAACTTCTCGGGCCGCTTTCGCGCGATCCGATAGAAGAGCATGCCGAGCAGGACGTTCTTCCACCGCGTGATGCCATAGGCCGCCTTGCGCGGTAGCCGTGCGCGGAGCCAGTTGGCAACGGCATCCTGTGCCGGCCGCGACACCACGTAAGTGGGCGAACGCTGCAGCATCGTCACCTGCGCCGCTTTTTTCGCCATCTCCGGCACCAGCGTCACCGCCGTCGCGCCGCTGCCGATCACGACGACACGCTTGCCGGCATAATCAAGGTCTTCCGGCCAGAATTGCGGATGCACCATTGTGCCCGCGAAGCTTTCCTGATCCGGGAAATCGGGCGCATACCCGCGTGCATAATCATAATAGCCCGAGCACATGCACAGGAAGTCGCAGGTGATCGTCACGGGCTGCCCGTCGGGTCCCGTCGCCTCCACCGTCCAGCGGGCATCCGGCGTCGACCAGGACGCCGAACGCACGTGATGGCGGTAGCGGATGTTCCGGTCGATCCCATGCTCGCGCGCGGTCGCCTCGATATAGCGGCGGATCGATGGGCCGTCGGCGATCGCCTTGGCCTCCGTCCACGGCTGGAACGCAAAGCCGAGGGTGTGCATGTCGCTGTCGGAGCGGATGCCGGGATAGCGGAACAGGTCCCAGGTGCCGCCCATCGCCGCCCGTCCCTCCAGGATGACGTAGCGACGATCGGGACAGCGCCGTTGCAGGTGATAGGCCTGGCCGACGCCGGACAGGCCGGCACCGACGATCACGACATCGACATGCTCCGCCATACGCCTCACCCTCTCGCTGACACTTTTGTCAGTGGCAGGATGCAACCATCCCGTTCCGCGCTCAATAGTCCCGCGAATATTTGAGACGTACGTCGGATCCGCCGAACGAGCCCGTCGAGGTCAGGATACTGAGCGACTTGGTGAGCGAGATCTCCAGCTGCGTCGCGGTGAACCCGCGCGCATCCGTCACCACCTCCACATAGATGTTGTCGGTCAGGTACTTGCCCGCCGCGAGGCTGGTACCCCGGCCGGTCGCCTGATCCGCGCCGAGCACGCGCAACCGATCGAAGCCCACCGCCGAGCGCAGCTTGCCGAGGGGATTGAGCCCCCCGCCGCCCGATCCGCGCAGCGAATTGAGCGCGCTCGCCAGCTGGATCGCCTCGATGGCGGACAGGTTTTCCGGATTGGTGCCGAACAGCAGGCGGCTCAGCACCTCGTCCTGCGGCAGTGCGGGCGTCGAGGTGAAGGCGATCTGCGGGCGTTGGCCCGTACCGGTGATGTTGATCACCGCGGTGATGCCGTTGGTGGTCGTCGTCGCCTGGATGTTGATGTCCGGATCGGTCAGCGCACCGCCGCGGAAGCGGATGGTGCCGCGGCTGACGTCGAAACGCTTGCCCGCGAACGAATAGGTACCCCGGATCAGGTCGAGGCCGCCGCTGATCGTCGGCGCGGCCGACGTGCCGCCGATCCGCAGGTCCATCGACCATTCCGATTCGAGCCCCATGCCGGAAACGTAGAGCTGGTTGGGCGCGCGCACCCGCAGGTCGAGCTTGACGAGCATCGCGGGCTTCGGCGGTGCCGCCGGTCGGTCCGTCGGCCGTGCGACACGGATTTCGCTCTTGCGGCGAACCCCCGTCAGCTCGGGAACCTCGGCGGCGCCCTGGCGGATGATCTGGTAGCGGGCATCCGGGACGGTCAAGTCGCCCTTCAGCAGCGCGCCGTCCTTGCCGTTCGTGAAGCGGATCGTGCCCGACGTCTTCGCCGCGAGTGCATCGCTCTTGGCGAGCTGCGCATTGTCGAGACGCGCGGTGACGTCGATGGGGAAGCCGCTGTCCGATGCCAGGCCGACCGTGCCTTGCGCCTGCACGCTGCCGTCGCCGGCGCGCGCGGTCAGACTGGTGAGCTCGAGCCGGTCGTTGCTGAACCGCCCCGCGATCCTCATCTGCGACAGGCGCGTGCCGTAGGTCTCGTTGTTATAGGTAAGATTATCGGCTCGGATCAGACCGTTAAGTTGCGGTGCTGAGACACGTCCGGAGAAGTCCGCAGCGACCGCGATTGGACCCGTCAGCTGTTGTCCCGGCAGAGCCGCCAGGCTGAACAGCACCGCCGCCGGACCGTTGTACCGCAAGCCGCCGGCAAGCGGCGCCTGCATCAGACGCGTCGTCCACGATCCTTCGCCCGGCGGCAGCGGACGCAGCGTCGCGAGCATCCGGCCGACCGTCATTGTGCCGCGCCTGACCAGCGCGCGCGCTTCGCCCCCGTCGGGCAGGAGGCGACCGACGAACTGGATGTCGACGGGCTCCGAGACTGCGGCGATGCCGGTGCGCTGGAAGTTGGCGACGGTCAGCCGCGCGTCCGCCTGCGGGATGGCGGCACCTTGCTGCCGGTAGTCGAGGCTGCCGCTCACGGCTCCCGACAGGCCGAGGTTCGGAACGAAGGCGGACAGGATCGACAGGTTCATCCGGTCGAGCCGCATCTGCGCCGCCGTCACCCCGCCACCATAGGATCCTGCGAGGCGGGCCGCGCCGGCGTTCGGGCCCTGGCCGAAATCGATCCGCGTCGGCGCCAGCGCATAGCCTTGCCGACCTTGCGTGATCCGCGCCGGGTTGCCGGTGCGGAACGGGATGCCGTTGGCCTGCCCCTGCAACGCCACCAGGTAGTCGCCGGGCGACAACCGCGCGTTGAGCGCCACGCGCAGCGGCACGCCGCTCGATCCGGTCAGCAGCGCCTGCGCGGTGCCGCGTCCGCCGGTGTAGTTCACCTTGGCGCGCATCGCCTCGATGACGAACGCATCATAGCGGGTATCCGCGACCTGGACGTCCGCGATCACCTGCGGCGCCTTCGGGTAGAGGACGACGCTGGCGCTGACGAGCGCGCGCGCGATCGTGAAATCGGCCGCGCCGGGGATCGTCGCATTATAGGCGCGGCCGTTGATATCGGCGCGCTGGACGCCGTTCTGGTCCGCTAGACGCACCGTTCCGCTGATTCCGCGACCGGCGAAGGTCAGCAGGCCTGCGAACGGACCCCGCGGCGTCGCGGCGATCTGTCCCCGCGCGGTGATCCCGGCCAGGACGAGACTGCGGACGTCCACGGTCAACCTCGGGCTCGGTCGCACCAGCACGTCGGCGGTGAACGGGCCGTAATTGGTCCCGCCCTTCGCCGTGACGGCATAGGCCCCGTCGCGACCCACGACCCGCGCATCGAGATTGACCAGGCCGATGCCGACGCCGGGACGTGCCGCGTGCAACAGGACCACGGGGTTGGTGGCGCTGCCGGTCACGCGAGCGGAGAGTGGGCCATATTGGCTGGAATAGGCGTCGGCGTTGACCAGCAGGGCACCGTTGGCGGGATCGAACCTGCCCTCGCCGCGGGTGACGCGGAACTGTGGCGCGTTCAGCCGTACGTTGCGGAAGCTCACGATGCCTTCGGGACTGTAGCCGATGTCGGCGCGCACGATCGCATTGCCGCCCAGGAAGGACCGCACGCCGGTGTTGAACAGCTGCTGCGTGCGCGCGACCACGCGGCCGGTGACGCCGAAGCCGCCGTTCGGCCCCGGCACGAGCCGCGCATCGGTCGTCAGGTTGATGATCCCGATGCTCTCGACGCGATAATTGTTGATCCGCCCCTTCAGCGCGCCGGTGTAACGGCCGGTGCTGACGTTCGCGACGACGACGGCCGTCGCGTCGATATTATCGGAGCGGATGCGCAGATTGTCCGACAGGATATTGGGCATCGAGATCGCGAAATCGCCTGCGATGCGCACGTTGTTCGTCAGGCCGCCGACGGCCGCGTTCAGCCCCGTGACCCGGCGGGCACGCGCCTGCACGGGAACGAGGATCCTGTCGGCGTTCACCCGCGCCAGACCCTCGGCGTAGACGTCCTGCACCACGGTCGTGCCGAACCCGATCGCCGCGCCGCTGATCTTGTAGTTGACGGTCGGGGTCGCGAAGGCGCCATCGAGGACCACGCGCGCGCGGACGTCGCGGCCGTTGAGATTGGGCGCGATCGCGCCGGGCGTGAGCAACCGTGCGTCGACCGCGAAATTGCCGAAGCGGCTGTTCGCGAGGTCCAGAATGCCACCGGCTTCCAGCGCGAGCGCGCGTGACCGGGCGGTCAGCCGCGTATCGGCCCGTCGCTGGTCGAGCGTCGTGTCGATCGCCAGATCGAGCCGCGGCGAGGTCAGCCGCTCGACGGGGCCTTGCAGGTACAGGCCGGGCGTCGCGTAGCCGCGCACCGCGATGTGCCCGTTGCGCGCGGTCACGCCCAGGTCGGCCAGCTGCCCCTGACCCAGCGTGGCGGCGGCACGCCCTTGCCACGACGCCCAGCTGCCGCGGCCGCCGACGCTGACCGCGAGCGGCGCCTTGAGCGAAGCCATGGTCGCGACGACGCCGCCGACGGGAGCCGCAAGCTTGAGGTCGACGTCCAGCTTGTCCTGGTCGGGCACCGCGTCCAGCCTGAGCCGGAGGCGATCGCCGCCGGCGACGCCTGGCCCCCGCAGTGCGGCGGCGTCGGCGACGAGTTGCGCACGGCGGTCGGCGATATGGACCGATCCGTCGATACCGACGATGTGCGTCTGGCCGGTCACCGGCTTTTGCAGCACCAGCCGGCCGATGTGCAGCCGGTTCACGTCGATGTCGAGATCCGGAAGCAGCGGCTGGTTCTGGGGACTCGGCGGCGTCGCCTTGAGCGCCGGTCGACGGGCCAGCGTGACCAGGTCCGTCGACAGCGCGCGGACGTCGACGTGATTGCGCGCGAATGCGAATGGCCGCCAGTCGACGCTGAGTTTGGGACTGGTGAGGAAGACGCCCTTCGGATCGGAGACGCGCACATCGCTGAGCACCATCTGCCCGTAGAGCGAGCCGTCGATCCGCCCGACCTTGATGCTGAGGCCCGATGCGGTGGTGTAGCCGCCGATGCGATTGGCGACGAAGCGTCGGCCGGGATCGGTATTGATCCCGAACACCACGATCGCGACCAGCAGCAGCAGGCCGAGGATCGCGACCCCGATCCATTTCACGATGCGCTGCCGCAGCGGACGGCGGACGACGACGGTTCGCGGCGCCTCGGCTTGCGTCTCGTCCACCATCAGAAGGCCTGTCCGATCGAGATGTACAGCGCGACCTTTCCGTCACCCTTGCGCGGATTGAGCGGGGTGGCGACGTCGAGCCGCAGCGGACCGAAATTGGTGTAGAACCGGCCGCCGATGCCGGCGCCGAAGCGCAGGTCGGAGGCGGTGGGAAAGACCGAGGCGTAGCTGTTGCCGGCGTCGACGAACGGCACGATGCCGAAATTGCCGAAGCGATAGCGTGCCTCGACCGCGAACTCGTTGAGCGAGCGACCGCCGACCGGATTGCCCTGCGGATCGAGCGGCCCCAGCCGCTGGAAGCCGTAGCCGCGTACGGAGCCACCGCCCCCGCCGTAATAGCGCCGCGACGGCGCCAGATCGTCCCGCGCGATGCCGAAGATCGACCCGGCGCGGGCGCGACCCGCCAGCGTCAGCGAGGTAGACAGAGGATAATAGAAGGTCGCCTCCACCATCGTGCGGGCATAGGGGCTCACCTTGCCCTGAACGGACGTCTCGGGACTGAGATTGAGCTTCAGCCGATAGCCGCGCGTCGGGTTGAGCAGGCTGTCGGACGTGTCCCACTGCACCTGGCTCGGCAATGCGACGATGCCATAGGTCCGGCGGACACGTTCGTTGCGCGTGAAGTCCCACACGCTCTCATTGGTGCCGACAAGCTCGCCGCCATAGGCATAGGTGATCCGCTTCTGCCAGATCGGCGTCGAGTCGTAGCTCCACCGGACCCCGAGCGTGCCGGTGAACGCCTCATAGGCGTCATAGCTGTTGCGGTTCGCAGACGCGATGATCTGGAAGGTCCTGTCGCGCTTGCCTGCGTTCGAGCGGCGGAACGTGCCTGACAGGCCCTGTTCCTGCGTGCCGGCGATCACGCTGGCGATAAGCGCGCCCTCGGGGGGGAAGAGGTTCCGATGCGTCCAGGTGCCTTCGGCGCGGAAGCCCTGGCCGGTCGAATAGCCGACCGTGCCGCCAAGGCTGCGCGCGGGCCCTTCCGTCTGGCGGACGAGCAGGTCGACCTGCTCGGTGCCGTCCGGCCCCGGGCGACCGGTCCGCTCGGGCGTCACCGCGATACCGCGGAACAGGCCGGTGGCGACCAGCGCGTCGCGCAGGTCGTCGGTCTTGCGCGCATCGTAAAGGTCCCCTTGCTTGAAGCGCGGGAAGACATTGAGATGATCGAGCCCGAAGACCGCGTCGCCGGTCGTCGTCAGCTGTCCGAAGGTGGCGCGCGGCCCGGTATCCACCGGCAGCGTATAGGCACCCGTCGCCTTCTCCGATTGGTCGTCGAGCAGGATGTCCCGCTCGCCGACCTTGACGAAGGGATAGCCCTGCTGCGGCAGCACCAGGCTGACATTGGCCTCTGCGCCCTGGATGCGCGCCGCTTCGATCGGATCGCCAATCTTGAGCGGCAGATTGTGCGTGATGAGGTCGGCCGGCACGACAGGGTCGGCCTTCACCGCAACCGACGACAGCCGATAGAGCCGTCCCGGCGTTGCGCTTACCGTGGCACGAAGACGGCCGGCCTCGCCTGCGATCGGTTCGATCGTCGATATCGCCGTCCCGTCGTAATAGCCCAGCGACTTCATCAGCCGCACCGCGAGCGCCTCATCCTCGCGCGCCCGTGCGGCGACCTGCGTCGCGTTCGCGGCCTTGCCGCCGCCATCGCGCAGCGCCGACAGCGACTTGAACTCGGACTCGAGGTTCAGGCCCTCCAGTCCCTTGAGGACGGTGTCGTACCGGATCTGCGGGGCCGCCGCGTCCTTGAGGTCGGCCGCCGTCTGCAGGGGCGTCGAATCGAAGCTCGACAGCGGCACCAGTGGCTGGGCCAGCTCCGGGTTCTCGGCGGCGGGGGGCGGCATTGCCGCGGCCGCTCCGGCGCCCTCCGCGGGACGCGTACCCGTTTGCGGCGCGGCGGTCGCACCGGGCGAGGCAGGCAGGACCGGCATCGGTTCGAGCGGCGCGTTGATGTCGCTGCTCAGCGGCGGCAGGGCGGCATTGAACGTCGCGTCGGGAACGATGGGAGCGTCACCCTTGGGATCGGCGGCCTGGCCTTCCTCGGGCGCGGTCTGCGACTTCGGCGCATCCGGACCCTTGGCGGGCGCGCGACCTTGCTGCTGCGACAATTGCGCCGCCGCCGGCGACCCTGCCAGGAGCGCGGCCGCCAGCCAGAAATGTCTTCCCGAAACTCCCGACACGCGCGAACGACCCCCTTTGCTACGCCTGGAGCGTTCGCGTTCGACTCACCCCGATCGTACGGCAAACGTAACGACAGGCATATGGTTGCAGGCGGGTCAGGCTTTTCGCGACGGGCCGTGCGCCGCGTCCGCGCGACGATCAGGGCGCGGCATGCGCACAGCCGACGAGGCCCGCGAGCGGCAGGATGACGCTGTCCTGGCCGGGCCGGTCGATGCGCAGCGTCGCGGATCCGACGCGGGCGCCGTCGGTCAACGCCTGTTGCCGGACGATCGTCAGGTCGAGCGTCGCGGTCATGTCGCCCGCCCGATAGCTGGTCGATGCCGCGAAGCCCAGGTCGCCGACCCCGGCCTCCCCGACCTTGGCCAGATCGGCGACCTTGCCCTCCGGCGCGATGCGCAGCGTGGCAGGCGTCGCGGACGCCATGGCGACCAGCTGGCGATCCACGATGCTCCACAGATAGGCGGCGCACCCCTTGGCCGGCAGCGCCTGCCGACCGATGGGGCCGAGCATCGGCGGCGCCGGCGTCACCGCCTGAAGCGCGATCGGAAGGAGCAGCGCGATCATGGCGCCCCCCCTATCATCGCAAGCCAGGCAGGGTAAGCCGCCGCTGCCAGCAGGGCGCCAAAGGGCATAGCCGTTGCGGCGCCAATCGAGCGGCCGCGCACATGCGCAAACAGCGCCGCCCCCAATCCAATCAGGGCGGCAATCACGAGCACCGCCGGCAGCATCCGCCATCCCAGCCACAGGCCGATGGCGCCGAACACCTTGGGGTCGCCGCCGCCCATGCCGTCCCGCTTGCGCACCGCGCGATAGCACCACGCGATTCCCGCAAGCGAGACATAGCCGCCGACAGCTCCCAGCAACCGGTCGGTCGCATCCGGCGGCACAGCGAGCCACGCACTGCCGATGCCGACGATCGCGAGCGTCCCGGTCAACCGGTCCGGCAACCAGAAGGCGCGCAGGTCGAGCGTCGCGAGCGCCAGCAGCAGCCAGCCGAACAGCGCGCCCGCCACGCCGACCAGTCCCGGCGCGACCAGACCCGCCGTGCCGCCGATCACCAGCGCGACCCCCTCCACGATCGGATGCAGCGGCGCGATCCTGCCGCCGCAGTGGCGGCATCGCCCACGCTGCAGCACAAAGCTTGCCAGCGGTATCAGCTCGCGCGGCGCCAGCGTCTCTCCGCAATGGTCGCAGGCGGAGCGGCCGAGCATGACCGACCGTCCCTCCGGCCAGCGCACCGCCAGGGCCGCGACGAAACTGCCTGCAAGAAGGCCTGCCGCGCCGAGTCCGATCGACCAGACCCAGCGCTCAGCCATCGTCGTCCGTCGCCGCGCCGCGGTCGCGCAGCAGGTACCGGTAGACGCCGAGCAGATCGATGAGCAGCAGCACGCTGTTCTGCGTGCCCAGCGCCCAGTCGCGGGTCAAGACCGCTCCCGCGATCCATGCGACGGCCGACAGACAGAACAGGACCATGCCCCAACCCGTGTCGCGCCTGCCCCAGTCGAGCGACACGATCGTTGCCGCGATCATGCCGCTGATCGAGGCAAACCACCGGATTGGTTCAGCAAACTGTTCCATCGTCGGTGGCTTAGGCGACGTTCGCGGCAAGTCGACCACTTCGTGGTTGAGCCAGATCAAGCACGTTGCGGCACGCCTGCCGACCGCCTAGATCGCGCGGCAACACAAAGTCCGGAGAGAATGATGTCGACCGATCCGATCGTGATCCTGTCCTACGCGCGTACGCCGATGGGGTCCTTCCAGGGCGCACTGGCGGGCGCGACCGCCACCGAATTGGGCGCGACGGCGGTGCGTGCGGCGGTGGAGCGCGCCGGTGTCACGGCGGAGGCGGTCGAGCGCATCTACATGGGCTGCGTGCTGCCCGCCGGGCTCGGCCAGGCACCCGCACGCCAGGCGGCGATCAACGCCGGCCTCGGCACGCACGTGGAGGCGACGACCGTCAACAAGATGTGCGGATCGGGCATGCAGGCCGCGATCATGGGGGCCGACGCCCTGGCCGCGGGTTCGGCCAAGCTGCTCGTCGCGGGCGGCATGGAGAGCATGACCAATGCCCCCTATCTGTCGAAGAAGCATCGCGGCGGCGCGCGCATCGGCCACGATACGCTGTACGATCACATGTACCTCGACGGGCTGGAAGACGCCTACGAACCCGGCAAGCTGATGGGCAATTTCGCGGAGGACACCGCCGCCGAATACCAGTTCACGCGCAAGGCGATGGACGATTATGCCATCGAATCGCTGCATCGGGCGCAGAAGGCGCAGGCGTCCGGCGCCTTCGATCGCGAGATCGTCGCGGTCGAGTTCGCGGGCCGCAAGGGCACGACGACCGTCTCGCTCGACGAACAGCCTGCGAAGGGCGATGTCGCCAAGATCCCGACGCTGAAGCCCGCCTTCTCGCGTGACGGCACGATCACGGCGGCCAATGCCTCCTCGATCTCGGACGGCGCCGCCGCCCTGGTGATGACGCGCGCAAGCGTCGCCGAGCGGCTGGGCCTGTCGCCCGTCGCCCGCATCGTCAGCCATGCCGCGCACGCCCATGCGCCCGCCTTGTTCACCACGGCGCCGGTCTTCGCCATGCAGAAGGCACTGGAAAAGGCGGGGTGGAGCAAGGATCAGGTCGACCTGTTCGAGGTCAACGAGGCCTTTGCCGCGGTGTCGATGATCGCGATGCACGATCTTGGCCTCGACCATGCGCGCCTCAATATCCACGGCGGCGCCTGCGCGCTGGGTCATCCGATCGGCGCGAGCGGGGCGCGCATCCTCGCGACGCTGCTGTCGGCGCTGCAGGGCAGCGGCCAGAAGCGCGGGCTCGCCAGCCTGTGCATCGGCGGCGGCGAAGCCACTGCGATGGCGGTGGAACTGCTGTAAGCACGACCGGCACGCCAGGGCACCGCACGGCCCGGTCTCTTGGAGGCCGGGCCCACCCGCTTCGCACCGCGGCCCCTTGCCGTCCGTCGAGGCGAGGTCCTGCGTCTGGCGGCTGATCCACGGGCGCTGGAACGTTACCGTCCCTACCCGGCATCGCCTGATCGCAAATCAGGGAAGCGTTTCGCCCGGATCGACCCCCCACAGATCCCGGGTCTCGACATAGGCCGCCTGCCCCTTGACGTCGAGGCGGCACCAGCCGCCGCCGCACTGGCTCAGACGACCGACGACGCCGGGTTCGGCGCGCCACATCAACCGCGCGCCGGGCGACGGGCGCTCGCGCATATCGATCGGTTGCGACCCGCGTACGATCGCGGTCCGCCTCTCGCTGATCAGCGCCGCGAGCATCCATCCCTGCGCGCCGTCGGGATCCTCGACCTTGCGCCATTCCTTGAAGACCGCGATCACGCGCACCGGCAGATCGGCGCGCTGGTAGAGCCAATTGGCGGGATAGCTCCGGCCGGGCCCGGTCCGCATCCGCGCCCGACCCGCCGCGATTGATCCGAAGAACGGCGGCGCCTTCTTCGTATCGGCCGCGATCGCACCGGCGTCGGCGAAGACCATCGCGAGCGCCGCGACGGCGAGAGCGATAAGGCGCATCTTCCCTGTCCTTTTCCCTGTAAGCCGCCTGCATAGCGTGCATGCCGGCGGCTTCAACCTTCCGTTGACGGGGCGGCTCCCCTCCGCCAAGCCATGATCGCGATGACCGACACGCGCCGCTGCCCCCATCCCAAGGTGATCGTCACCCGCGAGCTGGCCGAGGGTGTGATGGCGCGGCTGGAGGCCTTGTTCGACACGACGAACAATCGCGGCGACGCCAAGATGACGCGCGAGGCGCTGGCCGCGGCGATGGCGGACTGCGACGTGCTGGTGCCGACCGTTACCGACGACATCGATGCGGCGCTGATCGCGCAGGCGGGACCGCGGCTGCGCCTGATCGCCAATTACGGCGCGGGCGTGAACCACATCGCGCTGAGGGCGGCGCGTGCTCGCGGCATCATCGTCACCAACACGCCGGGCGTGCTGACCGAGGACACCGCGGACATGGCGATGGCGCTGATCGTCTCGGTGCCGCGTCGGCTGGCGGAGGGCGAGAAGCTGGTCCGGTCGGGCGAGTGGCACGGCTGGAGCCCCGGAGGCATGCTCGGCCACCGCATCGGCGGCAAGACCCTCGGCATCGTCGGCATGGGGCGGATAGGGCAGGCTGTCGCACGGCGGGCCCGCGCCTTCGGCCTGTCGATCCACTATCACAACCGGCATCGCCTGCCCGCGATCGTCGAGCAGGACCTCGGCGCGATCTTCCACGCCGAGCTCGACGACCTTCTGGCCGATGCGGACATCGTCTCTATCCACACGCCGCTCAACGACGACAGCCGCGACCTGATCGATCGACGCCGGATCGCGCTGATGCGGCCTCACGTCTACCTGATCAACACGTCGCGGGGCGGCATCGTTGACGAAGTGGCCATGGTCGAGGCGCTCGAGGCCGGCCGTCTCGCCGGCGCGGGGCTCGACGTCTGGGAGCACGAACCGCGCATCGATCCGCGCCTGCTCGCTTTGCCCAATGTCGTGATGACGCCGCACATGGGTTCCGCGACCTTCGAAGGGCGGCAGGCGTCGGGGGATCGCGTCATCCAGAACATCCGTATGTGGGCGGACGGGCACCGCCCGCCCGATCAGGTACTCGACGGCTGGGTCTGACGTTTCCCGGTCTGCGGAACCTGCGACCGCGCCAGGGCATTCGGTCCGCCGTTCACAGCGAAAGGATGATCGTGATGACCCGGAAGCTCGGTGCGGCCTCGGCCGCCTTGCTCGTCGCCGCTACCGCCTTGTCGGGATGTTCGACCCTCAAGGGTGCGGGCATCGGCGCCGTGGGCGGTGCCGGGGTCGCCGCGGCGACCGGCGGCAGCGTCGAAAAGGGCGCCGCCGTGGGCGGGACGGCCGGCGCGGTCGTGGGCACCGTCGCCAAATAAGCGGACGGGCGGGAGCCGACAGCCTCAACCCGGCTCCCGCCCCTCCAACGCGGCGGCGCGCGCCACGTCCTTTGGCCGCCCGATGCGCCGCAGTATCGCGACAAGCTCCTCTCGCGCCGGCACGTGAATGTTCCGCCCATCGACCGCGATGCCATGTCGCGTCGCCGGCTCAAGCCTTTGCCATCCGCCATCGGTCGCGACGGCAAATCCCGCCATCATCTCCACCGGCAAGGGATGCACGGCCCATCGCGCGAAGCGCTCCGAGCGGAAAAGGGGATGCGGCGGCAGGTCAAGCGCCGCCACGCCGAGGCGCCGGAAGAGCGCGTCCGCATCCGACGGATCGACGAGGACGTCGACGTCGCCGACCTTCCCCGCATCCGCCCATGCAAGGCGACGGCCGCGCTGCCGATGACCCACCATGGCCGCAACGCCGGCGACATCGCGTCTGCGACCGCCGCCAGCGTCTTGATCAGCGATGGATCACCAGCCCCGATCAATCGCCCGTCAGAATGCGGTCGACCAGCTGCTTCACCGTCGGTACGAAGCCGTTTGAATAGAAGGGATCGCGCTTGAAGTTATAGGCCGCGTGCCCTGCAAACATCAGGTTGTTGTCGACGTCGCCACCGTGCGCGATGTCCTGAAGCGTCTTCTGGATGCAGAAGCTGCGCGGGTCGGCGAGACGCCCCGTCGAGTTCGTCTCGGTGTCCGCCCAGCTGGAGAACAGGCACTGCGATAGGCAGCCCATGCAATCCGCCTGATCCTTGCGGATTTCCTTCGCCTCCTCAAGCGTGACGAAGACGAGCGTATTGTCGGGGGTTTTCAACGCCATGGTGAAGCCGGCGCCGAACCACTCGCGCGCGCGCAGCAGATCGCCCCGCGTCACCCAGAAGTTCTTGCCCTTCACGCCGACGTCGAGCTGGAAGACGTGGTCGCCCGCCTCCTGCGTCGAAAAGGCGATCTGCCGCTCGGACCGCGCCTCGAGGTTGCGCAGGAACGGATTGCGGACCGCCGACGAGTAGAAGCCGGTCGGGGAGAAGCGATGGAGGAGCACCCCGCCCTCCTCGATCTGCGTCAGCCGGGCCTTCCACTCTTCGGGGATCGGGCTCTCCTGCGTCAGCAGGGGACGCGTTCCGTACTGGAACGCGATCGTGCCCAGCTCCGGATTGTCGATCCAGTCGTTCCAGTCGCGCAAATACCAGACGCCCCCCGCCATCACGATCGGGGTCGTGTCGGGGATACCCCCCTCGCGCATCGTTTCGCGCAATTCCTTGACGCGCGGATAGGGGTCCTGCGGCTTGAGCGGATCCTCGGCGTTCGACAGGCCGTTATGCCCGCCCGCGAGCCACGGATCCTCGTAGACGACCGCCGCCAGCCACTCGGCGGCCTTTGAGTAGGCGCGCTTCCACAAGGCGCGGAACGCACGGCCCGACGAGACGATGGGCAGATAGCTGACCTGGTAGGACGCTGCGATCTCGGAGAGCTTGTAGGGCATGCCGGCGCCGCAGGTGACGCCGGAGACGAGGCCCTTCGTCCGCTCGAGCACGCCGTGCAGCACGCGCTGGGCGCCGCCCATTTCCCACAGGACGTTGATGTTGATCGCGCCCTTGCCGCCGGCGATGTCGAACGCGCGCCGCACCTGCTGAACGGCGCCCTCGATCGCATACTCGATCAGTTCCTCATGCCGCTCGCGCCGGGTCAGCGCGCGGTAGATCTGCGGAATGATCTTGCCATCGGGATCGTAGCTGTCGGCATTGACCGCGGAGACGGTGCCAATCCCGCCCGCCGCCGCCCAGGCGCCGGCCGATGCGTGGTTGGTCGCCGCAACTCCCTTGCCACCTTCGACGAGCGGCCAGACTTCGCGGCCATTGTAGACGATCGGCTTCAGGCCCTTGAACACGGGAAACGGCACCTCTCAGGAAACAAACCACTAGCCTATATCCGAAAGGTTCCGGCGATGCGAAGAAATTGCGTCGTGCAGCCGGGGACGCCGCAGCCGCCGTTCCGGCCGAGGCGGATCACCGCATCAGCGTCTCGCCCAGTAGCACCACCGCGTCGGCGGCGACCTTTGCGAAGCCCGTCGCAGCCACCATCAGCGCCGCCCCGACGAGTGCGACGACGCCATATTCGCCCATATGCTTGATCGTGGTCATGGCCCATCCTCTCCAAAAGGAGCCGGGCCCTCGCGTTCACCCGGGGTGTCCCGGCCGCCCGCATGATAACACAGGATCGCCGAAATTCAAACGATTGCGTCGCTGCAGTGCACCAGTGCCACGCGATCACCCCAGGGCGCCCGGGCGCGCGAGCACCGCCTCGTACAACGCCTTGTAACGGCCGATCATTACGCCCTCGTCGAATTCGGCGCGTGCCTTCGCCTGGTTGGCGATCCCGACCGTTCGACGCAGCGCAGCATCGAGAACGAGCGGCTGCAATGCGTCGCGGAGCCGAATCTCGGACGATTCCCTGGCGATGAACGGCGCGTTCTCGGTGGCCACCATCTGCGCGACGTCGCCGACCGGGGTGCTGGCGATGGGCAATCCCGCCGCCATCCCCTCGATGACGCTGATCGGCTGCTGCTCGCTCTTCGAGGAGAGCGCGAGGATGTCGAAGTGACCGACGAAGCGATAGGGTCGCTCGAGGAAACCCGGCAGGACGACGGTCGCGTCCATGCCCATCTGCCGCGCGGTCGCGGCGATCGCGTCCCGCTCCGGGCCCTCGCCGACGATGACCAGACGGATGCGACCGGCAAGTCCGCCACAGGCCCGTATCAGCATCGGCAGGTCCTTGACCGGCCGCAAGCCCGCCAGCGCGCCGATCACGACCTCCTTCCCGGTGCGGACGAAGCCCGGAATGGCGCGCGGATCGGGCTTGGCGGCATAGAGCGCCGTGGGAATGCCGTTGGCGATGCGATGGACGCGCGCCGGCGGCTGCTTCCAGGTTCGCAGCGCGATGTCCTCCAGGACGAAGGAGGGTACCGCCAACGCCGCCGCCGCAGGCAGCGCGACGCGGCGGTACATGTTGCGCTCGACCTTCAGCCCCGCTGCTTCGTCGGCGTTGAACCCGTCCTCGTGGTGGACCAGCGGCGGCATGGCCCTGCCGAACACGCGCCGCGCCATGACGCCGTCGATCGCGCCCCAATTGTAGGTCAGGACGAGATCGAAGCGCCGCATGTAGCGCGCCAGCGCCTCGTAGCGCGCGACCGACGGACGGCCGGTCAGCGGCGGCGGATCCTGCGCGATCTCGTAGCGGATGCCCCTGGCAATCGCCGCGCGCGCGCCGAGCTGGTCGGGCATGCCCGATACGATCGTATGGCGCGCCGCATCGCCGAACGCGTTCATCAACCGGACCGCGCGCGCCTCCTTGCCGCCGAGATCGAAGCTGGAATGCAGATGCAGGATGTTGATCGGAGACGCCATGCCGATGCCTTAGCGGCTGCGCCTGCGCCCGACCATGCCGTCGCCGCGATCAGGTGAGCGCGGCGCCGCGCCGCGCCGGCACGACGTGGCGGAATGGCAGCCGCCGCCGCTCGACGAGCGACCGCCATGCCCATTCGACCGGCGCCATCCGGAAATGGCGCAGGTACAGGTTGGCGCCGAGCAGCAGGAACAGGTCGACCGCGACGGACAGGATCATCATCTCCGCCCAGCCGAAACGGGCATAGAGACCGAGGCCAAGAGGCGAGAAGATCAGCCAGGACACGAGCAGGGTCTGCACGACATAGAGGGTCAATGCCGTTCTGCCCGCGGCGACGAACGGTCGCATCAGGCGCGAGCCCGCGAGCAGGTTTATCGCGCCGACATGGCCCAGCGTCATCAGGATCCGCGCGCCCTCATAGGTCGCCCAGCCGATGTGCGGCTGGCCGTCGAACCGCATCATCGCGAGCGCCGCCGCCAGGCGCAGCCCCCCGCCCCCGATCCAGCCGATCGCCATCATTCCGAGATAGACGCGGCGCCGTCGCCGTCCCTGCAGGATCCCGAGCTTGAACAGCGCGGCCCCGATCAGCATCACCGACGCCGCTTCCCAGATCGACCCCAGTTCCATCGGGCCCAGCCGCTGCAGATTCATCGCCCACTGTCCACGCACCCATTGCGCGGGCGAGCCTCGCCCATAGGCGTCCTCGGCGACGATGGCGGCTTTCCGCTCCGCCTTTGCCTGGTCACGCGCCGACGCCGCTTTCCGCATGTCGGCGAGCATCCTGGTCTCTGCGGTCGACAGCCGCTCGTGCGCGGCGGCCTTCCGTTCCAGCATCGGCTGCTTCGCGTTGCTCGCCTGCGTATAGATGATTCCGATCGTGCCGCCGACCAGGTTGAGCGCGGTCATCGCAAGCCCGATCGTCAGCAACAACCGTGCCGGCAGCGCCCGGAAACAGCATGCGACCATCGCCGCGACGGCATAGGTGTGCAGGATGTCGCCCGGCCACATCAGAAGGAACATATGGGCCATGCCGAACGCCCAGAGGATCAGATTGCGCCAGCCATAGCGACGCAGCACGGCCCAGCGTGCCTCGCCCGAGCGCGCGATCCGGTCGGTCAGGATCAGCATGCCGGCGCCGAACAGCATTTCGAGCAGGCATCGCGCCGTGCCGTCGGCCAGCACCTGCCGCACCAGCCACGCGATCTGGTCGGCGGACGTCCAGCCCAGATGCCGGACATCGGATTCGGAGGCGGTGATGGAGCCGCCCATGTCGTTGACGTTCATGAACAGGATGCCGAGGATCGCCACCCCGCGCAGCATGTCGAGAACGGCGATCCGCGGCGCACCATCCGGTTCGATCGCCCCCGCGATCGCCGCATGCGGCGCCCCCGTTCCAGCCATCACGCACCCCCGCGTCGTTGCTGCCGAAAGTGTACCACTACGCTAAGACGGTGTCTACGCCACACGGTCAAGCAGGCGGTCGATCGGATCGCGCAACGCCTCCTCCGTCAGCATCGGCGCATGGCCGATGCCGGGCAACGTCACCAGCTCAGCGCGATCCAGCGCCTGCACCATCCGATCCGCCACGGCGGGCGCGAGCACGTCCGACCGCCCGCCGCGAACGATCAGCGTAGGCACGTCCCTCAGGCGGGCGAGCGCGCCCCACATGTCGGGCCCGCGCTCGTTCCCGGGGACGCGGAACGGCTCGGCGATCTTGAGGTCGTAGTCGGGAACGATCCGCCCGCCGCTGTTCAGGCGGTACAGCCGCTTCGCCATGGCCAGCCAGTCCTCGATCTCGAAATCGGGGTAGACGTCGGCATTGGTCTCCGCGATCGAACGGGCGGCGTGCATCCAGGTCGGGCAGCTGCCGCCCTTGCCGACATATCCGCGGATGCGCGCGATCCCGGCAGGGTCGATCTCCGGTCCGACGTCGTTGATGAGCGCCGCGGCGATGCGGGCGCCTTCGGCGGCCAGCAGCATCGTCACGATCCCGCCGAGCGAGGTCCCGATCGCGACGAAACGATCGATGCCACGCTCCGCCAGCAGCGCCTGCACGTCCGCCACATAGGTGGTCGGGACATAGGTCATCGGATCCTTGGCGTATTCGCTGCGCCCGCGACCGCGAAAATCGATCGCCAGCACCCGCCACCGCCCCGCCAGGCGGGCGGCGAGGGCATCATAGTCACGCGCGTTGCGCGTCAGCCCCGGAAAGCAGAGGATCGGCGGCCGGCTCTCGTCCCCCGGATATTGCCGATAGTGCAGCTTCAATCCGTCCGCGGACATCCAATAGCAGTTTTCGTACGCGTGCATGCCTTGCGTCCCCGGAGTGGCGCCCTCCATATCCACGCATGCCCGTGACGCCGCAAGCCTACCGCCCCGAGACCGCCCTGCTCGATCTCGGCGACGCCTTCTGGGATCCGGTGCAGGCGGCGGCGTTTCCTTCGGCCGAGCTGCGGTTCCGCAACGACCGCGCCGCGGACGAGGTCGGACTCGCCGGCCTTACCGACGAGGAATGGATCCGCCATTTCGGTCGCTTCGCGCCCCTGCCCGGTACGCTGCAACAGCCGCTCGCGCTGCGCTATCACGGGCATCAGTTCCGCCAGTACAATCCCGATATCGGTGACGGTCGCGGCTTCACCTTCGCGCAGCTTCGCGACGGCAGCGGCCGGCTGATGGACCTGGGCACCAAGGGGTCGGGCCAGACCCCCTATAGCCGGTTCGGCGACGGGCGGCTGACGCTGAAGGGCGGCGTGCGCGAGATCCTAGCCACCGAGATGCTGGAGGCGCTGAACGTACCGACCAGCCGCACGCTCTCGCTGATCGAGACCGGAGAGGAACTCGCACGCGGCGACGAGCCGTCGCCCACGCGATCGGCAGTGCTGGTGCGGCTCAGCCATGGCCATATCCGGATCGGGACGTTCCAGCGGCTCGCCTATTTCCAGGATGAGGAGGGCATGCGGCGCCTGGTCGGATACGTGCTACGGGCGCTGTATCGCGAGGACGGCGCCGACCCCGTCCGTCTGCTCGAACTGGTCATGCAGCGCGCGGCTACGCTCGCCGCCTCCTATATGGCGGCCGGCTTCGTCCATGGCGTGCTCAATTCGGACAATATCAACATCACCGGGGAGAGCTTTGACTATGGCCCGTGGCGGTTCGCCCCGACCTGGGATCCCGGCTTCACCGCCGCCTATTTCGATCATGCCGGTCTTTACGCCTTCGGCCGCCAGCCGGAGGCGATCCACTGGAACGTGATGCAGCTTGCCGCCTCGTTGCGCCTCGTGGCCGAGAGCGAGCCGCTGATCGAGACGTTGCAGACCTTCGCGTCACAGTATCAGGCTGCCGTCGCCAGGGCGCTGCTGTGGCGTATCGGGGTCTTGCCGCGCGATGCTGAGGCCGATCGCGCATTGGTCCAGACGTTTGAACGTGCGGTGCGCGCCACGTCCGCGCCGCTCGACAGACTGTTCTTCGATCTGTTCGGCGGCAAGCTGCCGGAGGACTATGGCCCGGAATGGGACGATTTGCGCACCGCGCTGGCCTCCCATGCCCCCCGCAAGTCCCGCGACCACGCCTATTGGCGGGGCGAGCCATGCGCGATGCTGATCGACGAGGTGGAGGCGATTTGGGCTCCGATCGCCGACGGAGACGACTGGTCGCGCCTGCATGCGAAGGTCGCCGCCATCCGCACGATGGGCGAAGCGCACGCATGACGGCGTCTTGCCGCCATGCCGGCCTTATTCTAACCGCCTAGGCTTGAGCGAGAGGGGCGACATGGCCGAGATCATTTCCCACGAACCCGCCACGGGTGCCGAATTGTGGCGTGCCCCGGTCGGCGACGTCGGTGCGGAAGTCGCCGCCGCGCGGGCGAGCTGGGCGCCCTGGGCGGCGCAGCCGCTCGCCGTGCGCATCGAAACGATGCGCCGCTTCGCCAATGTCGTGCGGCAACGTCATGACCAATTCAGCGAATTGCTGGCGCGCGAGACCGGCAAGCCGCTGTGGGAAGCGCGAACCGAGGTCGACACGGTCATCGCCAAGGTCGACATCTCGGTCACCGCCTATGCGGAACGGACCGCGCAGCGCCGTCTCGACTCGCCGATGGGCAGCCGCATGGCCCTGCGTCACAAGCCGCATGGCGTCCTTGCGGTGCTCGGCCCCTATAATTTCCCCGCGCATCTGCCCAACGGGCATATCGTCCCGGCGCTGCTCGCGGGCAATGCGGTGATCTTCAAGCCGTCGGAGAAGACGCCGGCGACGGGCGCATTCCTGATCGATTGCTACCGAGCCGCCGGGGTACCGCAGGGCTGCGCCGGGCTCGTCATCGGCGGACCCGCGGAGGGCAAGGCCCTTGCCGAGCATCCCGACATCGACGGCCTGCTCTTCACCGGTTCGGCGCGGACCGGCATCGCGCTGAACCGGGCCTTCGCCGCCAAGCCGGAGAAGATATTGGCGCTCGAGATGGGCGGCAACAATCCCATCGTCGTCTGGGATACGCCGGACCTCCACGCCGCCGCGGTACTCGTCGTCCAATCCGCCTTCACCACGGCGGGCCAGCGCTGCACCGCCGCACGCCGCCTCATCGTCGACACCAGGATGTTCGATCCGCTGGTCGACACGATCAACCAGATGATCGGCCGGCTCATCGTCGGCAGTCCGTTCGACGATCCCCAGCCCTTCATGGGGCCGGTGATCGACAATGCGACCGCCGATATGCTCACCGAGAGCTTCCTGGAACTGATGATGCGCGGCGGCCGTCCGATCCGCCATCTTCAGAGGCTATCCGACGACCGCCCCTTCCTCGTCCCCGCGCTGATCGACACCACGGGCATGGCGGACCGGCCCGACATCGAGCTGTTCGGCCCCATCCTGCAGGTCATCCGCGCCGACGACTTCGATCAGGCGATCGCGGAGGCGAACAACACACGCTACGGCCTGTCGGCATCGCTGATCAGCCAGACGCCCGCGCTCTACGACCGCTTCTGGGCGAACATACGGGCGGGAATCGTCAACTGGAACCGTCCGACCAATGGCGCGAGTTCCGCGGCGCCCTTCGGCGGTATCGGCTGGTCGGGCAACCATAGGCCCAGCGCCTATTACGCCGCCGATTATTGTGCTTATCCGGTGGTCAGCAACGAGGCGGACTCCGCCCGCGCCAATATCGGGATCGGCCTTCGCGACGCATGAGATAGCTGCCCTACCGCCGGCCCAAGCATCGCTCCGTTGCCGGCGTGGCGCGGCAAGCGCATCTCCCCATCATGGCTACGCTTCTCGATCCGGGCGCGCGCGGACGCGTCATACTCGTCGGTGCCGGGCCCGGCGATCCCGGGCTGCTCACCGTGCGCGCCGTGGAGGCTTTGCGCGGGGCGGACGTCGTCGTACACGACGGCCTGATCGACCCGCGCGTCCTCGACCTCGCGCCGCAGGCGGCACAGCGCATTTCCGTGGCCAAGAGGCGGGCCCGGCACACGTTGCCACAGGAGGCGATCAACGCGCTGATCGTCGCCCACGTGAAGACGGGCAGCGTCGTCGTCCGGCTGAAGGGCGGCGACCCGTTCATCTTCGGCCGCGGCGGCGAAGAGGTGGAGGCGGTGCGCGCGGCAGGCCTGCCGGTCGAGGTTATCCCCGGCGTGTCCGCCGCACTGGGCTGCGCGGCCGAGGCGATGCTGCCGCTGACGCACCGCGACCATAGCAGCGCGGTGAGCTTCGTGGCCGGGCAGTGCAAGGGCCTGTCGGAACAGGATTGGGCGGGCCTCGCCGGCCAGGGGCGCACGCTCGTCATCTACATGGGCGTCGCCACCGCCGGCGATATCGCGGACAAGCTGATGGCGGACGGCGTCGCGCCCGACATGCCGGTCGCGGTGCTGGAACGCGGCACGCTGTCCGGAAGCCGCGCGCTGCGGACACTGCTTGCCGACCTCGGCCCGATGGTCGCGCGCGAGACGGTGCAGAGCCCCGCGATCATCGTCGTCGGCGAGGTCGTCGAGCTGTCCGACGCCCAGGACAAGCTCGCCCGTTGGGCGCGCGTCGCCGAGGGCCTGGCGGCATGAGGCTGCTGACGGGCAACGACCTCGCGACCGGCGACGTCGTCTGGTGGAGCGGACAGGGCTGGTCGCGGCATGTCGAGGATGCGGTCGACGTCGGCGCGTCCGGTGAGGCGATCCTGCAAGCGGAGGAAGGCGCCCGGCGCGTCAACGTCCCCTATCTGATCGATGCGACGCCCACGCCGGATGGACCTCGCCCCGCGCATATCAAGGACCGCATCCGGGCGCTCGGCCCCACGGTGCGGCCGGACCTGACGCTGAAGCCCGCGGATCCGCTGGCGGGCAACTGGGTCATCTGATGAACGCCCCTTCCCGCTAAGGCGCGGGTCGGCCCAACCATTCCCCGCCCCGCTCGGGGCGGGAGGAAGACGCAAGATGTATCGTTACGACGAATATGACCAAAGCATCGTCGACGCGCGCGTCGACGAATTTCGCGATCAGGTGGAACGCCGCCTGTCGGGGCAGCTGACGGAGGACCAGTTCAAGCCGCTGCGGCTGATGAACGGACTCTATCTGCAGTTGCACGCCTATATGCTGCGCGTCGCGGTGCCCTATGGCACGCTCGACAGCCGCCAGATGCGGATGCTCGCGCACATCGCGCGCACCTATGACCGGGGCTACGGCCACTTCACGACGCGGCAGAACATCCAGTTCAACTGGATCAAGCTGGCGGACGCGCCAGATATCCTCGCCGAGCTGGCGACGGTCGAGATGCATGCCATCCAGACCAGCGGCAATTGCATCCGCAACATCTCCGCCGATCAATATGCGGGCGCCAGCGCCGACGAGGTGGCGGACCCGCGCCCCTGGGCGGAGCTGATCCGGCAATGGAGCACCTTCCACCCGGAATTCAGCTATCTGCCGCGCAAGTTCAAGATCGCGGTGATCGCCGCTGAGGAAGATCGTGCGGCCATGCGGCTGCACGACATCGGCATCCGGCTGGTCGCGCAGGACGGCGGGATCGGCGCGCAGATCTACGTGGGTGGCGGCATGGGCCGCACGCCGATGATCAGCCACCTGATCCGCGACTTCGTCGCCGCCGACGATCTGATGAGCTATCTCGAAGCGTGTCTACGTGTCTACAACCGATACGGACGGCGCGACAACATCTACAAGGCGCGCATCAAGATCCTGCTGCACGAGATCGGCGCGGACGAATATCGTCGCCAGGTCGAGGAGGAGTTCGTCGCGGTCAAGCAGCTCGGCCTCGATCCGCCCCGCGCCGAGCTCGAGCGGATCGCCGCGATGTTCGCAGCCCCCGCCTTCGAGACCGGCCTGTCGGCGCATGTCGAGCGCGACGACCCCGATTTCGCCGTCTGGATCGATCAGAACGTCCGGCCGCACAAGGCGCCGGGCTATGCGATCGTCAACGTCAGCCTCAAACCCGTCGGCGGTATTCCGGGCGATGCCTCCGCGGACCAGATCGACCGTCTCGCCGACCTCGCGCAGCGCTATTCGTTCGACGAACTGCGCGTCACCCATGCGCAGAACATCGTGCTGCCGCATGTCCGCCAGCGCGATCTCCACGACCTGTGGCGCGCGCTCGTCGAGGCGGGGCTCGCGGAGCCCAACCTCGACCTCATCACCGACATCATCGCCTGCCCCGGCCTCGATTACTGCAGCCTCGCCAACGCACGCTCGATCCCGCTCGCGCAGAAGATCGCGACCCGCTTCGCCGATCGCGACCGGCAGCGGGAGCTGGGCGAACTGAAGCTCAAGATCTCGGGCTGCATCAACGCCTGCGGCCACCATCACGCCGGGCATATCGGCATTCTCGGCGTCGATCGGAAAGGCACGGAAAACTACCAATTGTCGCTGGGCGGCTCCGGCGCCGAGGACGTCAGCCTCGCCAAGATCACCGGGCCGGGATTCGACGAGGACGGGGTGATCGACGCGATCGAGCGGGTCACCGACCGCTATCTGGCCGAGCGGAAGGCGGGAGAGCGTTTCCTGGACACCTATCGGCGCGTCGGCTTCGCACCGTTCAAGGAGGCGATCTATGGCTGAGGCAATGCTCCGCTTCCGCGACGACGAAGCGCAGGACGAACCCGCGGTCACGCTCGACGCCTTCCTCGGCCAGAGCAACGCCACCGCCGTGCGGCTGGAGGCCGGAGAGGATGCGCGGGCGCTCGTCCCGCATCTCGATCGGCTGCGGCTGGTCGAGGTGAGCTTCCCCACGTTCCGCGACGGTCGCGGCTATTCCTCCGCGCGTATCCTGCGCGAGGCGGGATATACGGGCGAGCTGCGCGCCGCCGGCGATGTCCTCGTCGATCAGCTGCCGCTGATGCGGCGCTGCGGCTTCGACGGGTTCGCGCCGCAGGTGCCGCTCGACGATGCGGCCGTCGCGCGCGCGCTCGATCGCTATGCCTACCGCTACCAGGCCGCCGCGGACGATAGCGTACCGGTGTGGAAGCGCCGTCATGGGTGAGCCCCGGCGACAGGTCGACGTCATCGATACGCTGCCCGCCTTCACGCCCGCCGATGCGGAGGCACTGGAGCGCAGGTACGCCGGCGTCGCTGCGCCGGCGATGCTCCGCGACCTTCTCGCGGGGCCGTTGAACGGTCGCGTCGCGGCGGTATCGTCGTTCGGCGCCGAATCCGCCGTGCTGCTCCACATGGTCGCGGCGATCGACCCGGACCTCCCCGTCATCTTCACCAACACGCAGAAGATGTTCGGAGAGACGCTCGCCTATCGTGACATGCTGGTCGAGCGGCTCGGCCTTACCGATCTTCGCGTCTATCGGCCCGATCCCCGACGGATCGCCGATCGCGACGCCGCGGGCACGCGCTGGTCCTACGACCCCGACGGTTGCTGCGCGCTGCGCAAGGTCGAGCCGCTGGCGCGCGCGCTGGCGCCCTTCGACGCCTGGATTTCAGGCCGCAAGGGCTTCCAGGCCGGTACCCGCGCCGCCCTGCCCCGGTTCGAAGACGATGCGGGTCGTATAAAGATCAATCCGCTCGCGGACTGGTCCAAGGCGGACCTCGATGCCTATTTCGCCGACCACGACCTTCCCCGCCACCCCTTGGAGGCACAGGGATATTTGTCGATCGGATGTGCGCCCTGCACCAGCAAGGTGCGACCTGGCGAGGACCCCCGCGCGGGTCGTTGGCGCGGCTGGGACAAAGTGGAATGCGGCATCCATGTTGCCCCAATTGTCGGCGATGCGCCGCGTCCTGAGTAAAAGTCGGCGCGTGTGCCGTCGCCATCAAGCAATGTTTAATTGATCTGGATCATCATCGCGGTGATGATGTTGCCGATCGATAATTTCACCATCTGCTTTGCCGCCGCGCTGATCGCCTTCACGTTCGGCGCGGCCTTTCTGGTGCTGTGGACGCGCTACCTCTACGCGGGATACCTTCTGGAATGGTCGGCGGCGGGCCTGGCCTATGGCGCGGGCATCCTGGCCCAGCTGATGCCGCCGGCGCCCGTGTCGCGGCCGTTGGGCGTGCTCAGTTACCTGCTGCTGGCCGGATCGACGGCACTGATCGTCAGCGGCATCCGCCGGTTCGAGCGGACACCGCTTTCCGTGGCGATGACCGCCGTCATCGCGCTACCGCCGCCCGCCGCCTTCGCCCTCGGATCGCTGTACCTTCCCGCCGGGAGCATCACCATCCCCGCGGCGATCGCCTTGACGCTCTCGCTGACGATGGGTGGCGTCAGCCTCGCCCGCGCCCTGCCCGTGCCGCACACCGGCTGGCGCCGGATCGTCGGCTGGACGATGCTCGGCTTCGTCCCGAGCTATCTCGTTTCGCTCGCCAGCCATTTCCATCAGGACGCGGCGCTCGATGCGGCTGCCCGGGTCGCCTACCTCAGCCACATTCCGTTGTTGTTGATCGTCTATGTCGGCCTGCTGGCGATGCCGGGCGCCCGCGCCATCGCAAGACTGCGTGCCAGTGGCTATCGCGACGCGCTGACCGGATTGCGGAACCGGGCCTGGCTGACCGACCACGGCCCGGCATGGGCCAGGAACGGGACGGCCATCGTCATCATCGATGTCGATCATTTCAAGCAAATCAACGACACACACGGTCATGAGGCCGGGGACATCGTCCTTGCGCGGATCGCCAAGGTCTTGAAGACCGAGGCGGACGGGTTCGGCGGCGAAGCCATACGTCTGGGCGGCGACGAATTCCTCGTCCTCCTGCCGGCGCAACCGACCGGCATGACCGGATTGGCCGGACGGTTCGCAGCGATGAGCAAGTCGCACGACGAAGTACCCGCGTGGCGGTTCAGCTTCGGGATCGCGCGCTGGAGCGACAACGATCATGCGCTGCAAGCGACGATCGGTCGGGCCGACCGTGAACTCTATGCGGCGAAGCGCGCGCGGGTGATCGCGCGCG
>OOKD01000061.1_pt1 | contig 72293 bp, 69 predicted proteins | sample 1691731 | NCBI WGS metagenome assembly OOKD01 (sample SAMN05831947, study PRJEB22555) | human gut metagenome | isolation source: Skin biopsy | host: Homo sapiens
CCAAAACCCGCGGTATTGACCTGGAAAATATCTGACGCAACCACCCGGCGTGTGCCCTGAAGCCAGGCCGGGATCTTCAGCAAAAAAACTCGCGATCATCCGAAAATAATTCCGTTATCACCGTTTCCCCTCCTGTCTTACTGTAAACCCGGAAGACCTACCCCTATTACCTCCGGGAGATAACCTATGAGCATTCTGACCACTAAAGATGGTACGCGCATTTTCTATAAAGATTGGGGGCGTGGGCAGCCGATTCTGTTTTCTCACGGTTGGCCGCTATCTGCGGATGCCTGGGATAATCAAATGCTGTTCTTCGGCCAAAGCGGTTACCGCGTTATCGCGCACGATCGCCGCAGCCATGGTCGCTCCGACCAAACCTGGGACGGCAATACCATGGATCGCTATGCGGACGATTTGGCGGAGTTGATTGAAGCGCTGGATCTGCGGGATCTGATCCTGGTGGGGCATTCCACCGGAGGCGGCGAAGTGGCGCACTATATTGGCCGCCACGGCAGCGCACGGGTGGCAAAGGTGGTGCTGGTGGGGGCGGTGCCACCGTTGATGCTGCAAAGCCCGGCGAATCCTGAGGGGTTGCCGATGTCGGCATTCGACGGCATCCGCAGCGGAACGGCAGAAAATCGCTCCCAGTTCTTTAAGGATCTGGCGGTGCCTTTCTACGGTTATAACCGGCACGGCGTGAAGGCCAATGCTGGGCTGACGGACAGTTTCTGGCTGATGGGCATGCAGGGTGGAGTGAAGGGGTTGTATGACTGCGTGCGTGAGTTTTCCGAGGTCGATTACACCGCGGATCTGCTGGCCATCGACAAGCCGACGCTGCTAGTGCATGGCGACGACGACCAGATTGTGCCAATCGCCGCATCCGCGTTGAAAGCCGCTAAGCTTATCAGGCAGGTTGAATTGAAAGTCTATCCGGGCGCTTCGCACGGGCTGGCGCAAGCAGACCCTGAACAGTTTAATGCCGATCTGCTGGCGTTTATCCAGTCTTGACCCCTATCCCCGAGCGGTGGGCTTTGCCTGTGAACCGGAGCCGACCATGAGCACTGCCGCTTTTATCTGTCCGCTGGCTGATGCTGGTGGCGTTGTACGATCTGAAGGAACAAAAAGATGGCCGAACCGGCTGAGAATAAGGCAGCATCCGGCGGTTTCGCGCCGCTGAAGATCCCGGTATTCGCGGTGTTGTGGGGGGCCACGGTGCTGGGCAATGTCGGCAGCTTTATGCGTGACGTCGCCAGTTCATGGCTGGTGACGGATTTGTCCTCTAACCCATCGGCGGTGGCACTGATGCAGACCGCCGCCACGCTGCCGGTGTTCCTGTTGGCGATCCCTGCTGGGGTGTTGTCAGACATTCTCGATCGCCGCCGCTTTCTTATTTTTGTCCAGATCCTGCTGGCCAGCGTCAGCGGCACTTTATTACTGCTGTCGCAAAGCGGCGCGCTGACCGTCGAGTACTTACTGGCGCTGACCTTTATCGGTGGCATCGGCGGGGCGCTGATGGGGCCGACCTGGCAATCCATTGTGCCGGAGCTGGTACCGCGCGCCGATCTCAGAAATGCGGTAGCGCTGAACTCGTTGGGGATCAATATCGCCCGTGCCATCGGCCCGGCGGCCGGGGGGCTGCTGCTGGCGAGTTTTGGTGCCGGTGCGGCCTACGGTGCTGATGTATTGAGTTATGTGTTCGTGGTTGCCGCCCTGTTGTGGTGGCGCAGGCCGAAGGTGGAGGACAACGGGCTTTCCGAACATTTCTTCGGCGCTTTCCGTGCCGGAATTCGCTATGCCCGTGCCAGCCGTGAGCTGCACGTGGTGCTATTGCGGGCGGCGGTGTTCTTTGTATTCTCCAGTTCGGTCTGGGCGCTGTTGCCGTTGGTAGCTCGGCAGATGCTGGGTGGCACCGCCGGTTTCTACGGCATCCTGCTGGGTGCCGTGGGGGCCGGTGCAATAATCGGCGCGGTGTTATTACCCCGGCTGCGTCAGCGGTTGAACGCCGATGGCCTGGTGCTGGTGGCTGCGGTGATCACCGCCGTGGTGATGGCGTTGCTGTCGTTGGCGCCGCCGCAGTGGCTGGCGATCTTGCTGCTGTTGGCTCTGGGTGGCGGTTGGATTATCGCACTGACCTCCTTGAACGGTGCAGCGCAGGGCGTGTTGCCAAACTGGGTGCGCGGACGCGGGCTGGCGATTTATCTGATGGTGTTTAATGGCGCGATGGCTGCCGGGAGCCTGCTGTGGGGGTTGATTGCCCAGGAGATTGGTGTGGCCGCCACGCTATTGGCGGGCGGTGTGGGTTTATTGGTGATTTCGCTGGTGTTTCACCGTATTCGCCTGCCGGAGGGCGAAGCCGATCTGCAGCCGTCCAACCACTGGCCGGAGCCCTTGATCAACACCCCGGTTGAAAACGATCGCGGGCCGGTGATGATCCAGGTGGAGTACCGGGTGCGACCAGAAGATCGTCCGCAGTTTCTGCGCACGCTGCAACGGCTTTCGCGGGTACGCCGGCGTGACGGTGCCTACGCCTGGGGGCTGACCGAGCATACCGCCGGTCCGCAGTGCGTGATGGAGTGGTTTATGGTGGAGTCCTGGGCCGAACACCTACGCCAGCACCAGCGGGTTTCGCATGCCGATGCCGACCTGCAGCAGGAGGCGCTGCAGTTCCATATCGGCCCAGAGAAACCGGTGGTACACCACTTCCTGTCGCTTGACCTGCGGCACCTGGAGCGGCAAGCGGTGAAAGAGTAAAACGGCTGCGGCGGGGGCCGGTTTACTCCGCCGCGCTATCATGAGCATGTAAACGACCCAATAGCGCAAATATCAGTAACGCGCAGGCGGCAGAAGCTATCGCCAGGATATACAGCAATTTGCGGAACGCCTGATCATAGATTTGCAGCGTTAACTGGCGTTGCCCGGGCAGCAGGGTGGCGGCACTGTTAAGGTCACCCAGTGCCGCGCGGTTGGCTGCTTCAAGCACATGTTGCGTGCCGCCACTGCCGGAGAGTGCAGCAAACAGACCGCCCTGGATCAGCATGGCCAGTACCGCGCCGGCAATCGCAATGGCGATACCGTCGGCCGAGACACGCACCGCGTTGAATATCCCGGTGGCCATGCCCGCCCGTTCTTTTTCCACCACGCTGACCGCCATGGCATCCATCAATCCCCAGGGCAGGCCGATACCGGTGCCGATCAACAACATCGGCGCTATCAAGCCGTGGCCGCTATTTGCTGCCAGTGCATGACCCAGCCAGGCCAGCCCGACGGCGACCAACAGCAGCCCGACACCGGAGAGCACGCCAGAGGTAAAACGGTGTGCCAGCAGTGCCGCAAGAAAGGGCACCAACAGCAACGGGGCCGCCAGAGCAATCATGGTTTTACCGGCTTCGAGCGCGCTCTGCCCATCAATACCGATAAAGCGCCCCGGCAGCATGACGATCAATACCACAAAAAAGAATGCCGGAGAGGCAGCCAGCACCTGAACCCCAATAAAGCGGGTGCTGCGGAACAGGGTCAGATCGAGCATTGGGCGTGCTACCCGGCGCTCAATCAGCACGAAGGCGATAAAGACCGCCAGCGACAGCAGCAATGAACCGGCCACCGACAGGCTGCCCCAACCGTTTTCCGGCGCCAACAGAATGGCGTAGGTGAACAACGCCAGCGCAGCGGTAAAACTGATGGCACCGGGCCAGTCCAACCCCGCCGCATGGGGATCGCGGGATTCCGTTGCGCTGAGCGCCACCAGTGCCAATCCCGCCAGGCCAATCAACGCGGTGGCGAAGAATACCCATGGCCAGCCTGCGGTCACCACCAGCCAGCCCGAGGCCAGCGGCCCAAAAGCCAGGCCAATACCGAATGTGGTGCCCAGCAGGCTAAAAACGCGGGTGCGAACCGGCCCGTGGAAACTCTGCGCCAGCGATGCCATCGCACCGGCAAAAGCTGCCGCACCGGCCAGCCCCTGCGCCAGCCGCAAAATATCTATGCCCACCACCGACGGGGCGAAGGGGATCATCATGGTCAGAATGGCGAACGCGCCCAGCCCGAACAACCAAACCCGTTTGCGGCCATAAATATCGGTCAGGCTGCCGGCGGCCATCATGGCGCTGCCATAGGTAAGGATGTAACCATTGACCACCCAACTCAGTTGTACGGCGCTGCCGCCTAGCGAATGGCTGATGGAGGGCAAGACCACCGCCGGGCCGGTAAAGCTCAGTGGGATCAGGATACCGGTCAGGCAGGCGGCCAGTAATTGCAGCCATGCCCGGATTTCAATGCGGTCTGCGGTGGAGGTTATTTGCGTCATGGTGCTCATCTGTCTCTGGTGAAAAAGCCCGCAAGCGGGTGCTGCGCAGCGCCAAGCGCCGGGTAATGGCCTGCTGACTGCGTTGCCATCAAGGTAATGCTTCCCGTAGTGGAGAAAAATAGGCTAAATTTCCATAGATATCGGACAAAAATGTCCGGAATAAGGGATCACGCGTGATGGACAGTCTTAATGGCATTCTGGCGTTTGTGCAGGTTGCGGAAACACGCAGTTTCTCCGATGCTGCGCGGCAGTTGGGCGTTTCGTCTTCCGCGGTGGGTAAGAGCGTGGCGCGTATGGAACAGCGATTGGCGGTGCGTTTATTTCACCGCAGTACCCGCAGTGTGACGCTGACGGCAGAAGGTTCGCTGTTTCTTGAGCGCTGCCGTCGCATTTTGGCGGAGATCGCCGCCGCCGAACTTGAGCTGGCCGACAGCCGTGCCGCACCGCGTGGCAAGCTGCGTATTAGCCTGCCGCTGGTCAGTGGGTTGCTAATGCCGGTACTGACGGACTTTATGCATCAGTATCCGGATATCGAACTGGACGTGGACTTTTCCGATCGCATGGTCGACATCGTCGAAGAGGGGTTTGATGCGGTGGTGCGTACCGGTGAGCCGGCCGATTCGCGGCTGGTATCACGCCGGCTGGGCGGCTTTCAACTGGTGCTGGTGGCGTCGCCGGATTATTTATCGCGACGTGGTGTGCCAGAGAAACCGGTGGATTTGCTCAACCATGCCTGCTTGCAGCATAAATTCCCCTCCACCGGGCGCTTTGAACGCTGGCCGCTGCTGGGGGAAGCCTTACCTGAACTGCCGGCGACCATGATCTGCAATACCACCGAGGCGCTGTTGCCCGTGGTGCAGGCCGGGTTAGGCATTGCTTGCCTGCCGGATTTTATGGTGAAGGCGGCATTGCAGCGCGGCGAACTGCAAAAGGTGCTGGAGGAGTTTGTCGAGCACCAGGGCGCTTTTCGCGTTATCTGGCCCTCCAGCAAATACCTGGCGCCCAAACTGCGCGTTTTTATCGACTTTCTTGGCGAGCGGTTATTCCCGGTCAGTGGGCAATAAAAAGCCCGCCTAAGTTGCCTTAAGCGGGCGGCGTTACTGCTGTTCTGGCTTAGGCCAGGTCGAACCGATCGAGGTTCATCACCTTATTCCAGGCGGCGACAAAGTCGTGGACAAAACTCGCCTGGGCGTCTGAGCTGCCATAGACTTCCGCCAGCGCACGCAGTTGGGAATGTGAGCCGAAGATCAGATCGGCGCGTGTCGCCGTCCACTTGAGCGCGCCGGTTTGGCTGTCGCGGCCTTCGAACACACCGTCCTCGTCTGCCGCTTTCCAGGTCGTCGCCCCATCAAGCAGATTGACGAAGAAGTCATTGCTCAGTGCCTGCGGCCGTTGGGTCAGCACGCCATGCTGGCTCTGGCCGACGTTGGCGTTTAACACCCGCAGCCCACCGATCAGCACCGTCATTTCCGGCGCCGTCAGCGTTAGCAACTGCGCTTTATCGACCAGCAAGGCTTCGGCCGGAATGCTGAACTGGCGCTTCAGGTAGTTACGGAAACCATCGGCAACCGGCTCCATCGCTTCGAAGGAGTCGACGTCGGTTTGTTCCTGCGTGGCATCCATACGGCCCGGTGCGAAGGGCACGCTCACCGGATGCCCGGCGTTGATTGCGGCCTGTTCGACGGCTGCGGCACCGGCCAGCACGATCACATCCGCCAGCGAGACGCGTTTGTTACCCGACTGGGCATTGTTGAACGCCTGCTGTATCCCTTCCAGCTTGGCCAGCGTTGGCGCCAGTTGAGCCGGTTGGTTGATTGCCCAGTCTTTCTGTGGTGCCAGACGAATACGCGCACCGTTGGCACCGCCGCGTTTGTCGGAGCCGCGGAAGGTGGAGGCTGAAGCCCAGGCGGTGGACACCAGCACCGAGAGCGGCAGGCCGGAGGCCAGGATCCGGGTTTTGAGATCGGCGATATCCTGATCGTTAATCAACTGATGATCGACTGCCGGGATCGGATCCTGCCAAATCAGCTCTTCGGCCGGCACTTCCGGGCCGAGATAGCGGGCGCGTGGCCCCATATCGCGGTGGGTCAGCTTGTACCAGGCGCGGGCGAAAGCATCGGCGAGCTGGTCAGGATGTTCATAGAATCGACGAGAGATCTGCTCGTATGCCGGGTCAAAGCGCAGCGACAGATCGGTGGTTAACATGGTTGGGCGCTGCTTCTTCGCCGGATCGAACGCATCGGGAATGGTCTCGCCAACGTCTTTGGCTACCCACTGGTGTGCACCCGCCGGGCTCTGCGTCAGTTCCCACTCGTATTCGAACAGGTGCTTGAAGAAGTCGTGGTTCCATTGGGTCGGGGTGGTGGTCCAGGTCACTTCCAGGCCGCTGGTGATGGCGTCCTTACCTTTACCGGTGCCGAAGCTACTCTGCCAGCCGAGGCCTTGCAATTCGAGGCCAGCGGTTTCCGGATCGTCACCGACATGCGAGGCCGGGCCTGCGCCGTGGGTCTTGCCGAAGGTGTGGCCACCGGCGATCAGCGCCACGGTTTCTTCATCATTCATCGCCATCCGGGCGAAGGTCTCACGGATGTCACGTGCCGCAGCGACCGGATCCGGGTTGCCGTCCGGGCCTTCCGGGTTAACGTAGATCAGGCCCATTTGAACCGCCGCCAGCGGATCTTCCAGGTCGCGATCGCCCGAATAGCGGCTGTTCTGGCCACCGCTCAGCTCCAGCCAGATTTTTTCCGATCCCCAATATACGTCATCCGGCTCCCAGGTATCGGCACGGCCACCGGCATAGCCGAAGGTTTTAAAGCCCATGGATTCGAGCGCGACGTTACCGGTCAGGATAATCAGGTCAGCCCAGGAAATTTTGCGGCCGTATTTTTGTTTGATCGGCCACAACAGGCGACGGGCCTTATCGAGGCTGACGTTGTCGGGCCAACTGTTGAGCGGGGCAAAACGCTGTTGACCTTCACCTGCGCCGCCACGGCCATCGCCGATGCGGTAAGTACCGGCGCTGTGCCAGGCCATTCGGATGAACAGGCCGCCGTAGTGGCCAAAGTCTGCTGGCCACCAGTCCTGTGAGTCGGTCATCAGGGCGTGCAGATCCTGTTTAACGGCGGCCAGATCGAGGCTGTTAAAGGCTTTGGCGTAATCGAAATCGGAGTCCATCGGGTCGGAAAGGGAGGAATGCTGGTGCAGCGGTTTCAGGCTAAGTTGGTTGGGCCACCAGTCCTGATTGGAAGGGCCGCGGCGCGGAGTGTTCGGCTTACCGCTGCCCGAAAATGGGCATTTGCTTTCAGTTGTCATGATGCGCTCTCTGCTTCTGTAGGTTCGCTCGCCAGGCCCTGTCTGTCTGTACCTGAGGAGCCGTTAACTTGACATCGCGGGTAAGTGCCCACGTCGGGTGTTGCGCTAATGGTTTATCTAATCAACTGATTTTAAAAAATAAGATATGAGTTTTTCGCCAACCGCGGATAGGGCTCGCACTGACACTCATGACTAAGCTTAGTCAGTGGAAGCCGATAGATAAAATAGGAATGGTTGAATGTTGTAATAGTCTGTGACTATTGAGTTGTTACCAATTGATAGGGGATTGCTGACTGGTTCGCCTTTGTCAGCAAATTCACTGCCGTGATCAGACTCAATTCTCCTGATGACTCTTTTTAGCCGATCTCTGCGTCTCTTTTATGTAGTCAATAAAGGCGCGTAATGGACCAGACATATATTGGCGATTAGGGTAGTAGAGCTGCAGGCAGGGGCGTTCGGGGAGCCAGTCGTCCAGGACCTGGATCAGCTTGCCGCTTGTCAGATGTTCTTTCACCTGTTCGTAATACAGATACCCCAGTCCAGCTCCGCCCAGAACAGCCTCGAGCGCTGAATCCATATCGTCCAGCATGATATTGCCGATCGGAGCCACTTCAAGTTTTTCCGACGAGTTTTCAAATTCCCAGAGATACGGGCGGCCGCTCGGGAAACGAAAAACGACGCTTTGGTGATTAACCAGCTCGCACGGATGCGTCGGTGCGGGATGATGCTTGAGATAATCCGGTGTGGCGGCGACCACCAGTTTGATTTTCGGCCCAATGGGGACGGTAATCATGTCTTTTTCTACTTTATTATTCAGGCGGATCCCCGCATCGAACTCCTGTTGGACAATATCCACCAGTTTGTCCTCGGTGGTAATCGCCACTTTTATGTCCGGATATTGACGGCTAAACCCGGTTATGAGCGGCAGCAGAAAGAGACGCGAGACCAGGCGTGAAGTATTGATTTTAAGGGTGCCCATCGGGGCATCGCGAAAACAATTCATCTCGTCAAGTATGGTATTGAACTCATCAAAGACCGGGCGTAGTCGTGCAAAAAGGGTTAGCCCCGCCTCGGTAAGTGCCACGCTGCGAGTGGTGCGATTAAATAATCGGACTTTTAATCGCTGTTCCAGCTGCTTGACCGAATGGCTCATGGCGGAGGGGGATAGTCCCAATTCATCACCCGCCGCCCGAAAACTTTTGTAGCGTGCGACGGCAATAAACGAAGCAAAGTCTGAAAAGTTTGACTGCATTAGTGAATATTCCTCAATAGCCCATCTCAAATACTACGTTTTACAGAACTATCTTGCGACCGTAAAGTAATAGTTCCTCCACGGAATGTTAAGGTAATTTCATGAAATTAAATAATATTTACTTTGTCTGGGCTCACCCTCGGTCCGATTCTTTAACCGCGCAGGTGGTGAACGAAATGCAGAGCGAGGCGGTGCGTCATGGCTACAACGTTTCCAGCCTTGATCTCTACCGCAGCGATTTCGACCCGATACTCAGGGTGGAGGATGAGCCGGACTGGGATAATCCGCAAAAAATCTATTCGGAGGAAGTACATCGACTTTTCAATGAGCTGGAGGATAAGGACACATTGGTTCTGGTGTTCCCGGTTTGGTGGTACTCCTTCCCGGCAATACTCAAGGGTTACCTGGAACGCGTCTGGAACTATGGTCTGGCCTACGGCGACGAAAATAGACTGAAGGATAAAAAAATTCGCTGGTTGGCTTTGGTGGGCGGTTCTCAGTCAGGATTCATTAAGTACGGTTGGGAAAAGAACATGACCGATTACATTAATGGCGGCATGGCATATCTGGGCGTGGAGGATGCGAAGATCGATTTTCTCTATAACACCATCGGAGTAGAGGAGGGGATTACCGACGGCGAAGCCCACTACCATAAACTGTTCGCCGAGGCGCGCGAGGTTGTAAGTTCTCTGAGAGAAACCAGTGAAGCCTGAACAGTAACGCCTGGCTAAAATACAAAAAGCAGACTTCCGGGGAAGCCTGCTTTTCTAATCTGGAGCGTTTATTTAGCGGCTAGTTCTTTACGGATGATTTCCGCGCCTGCGCTTAAAGCATTTAGCTTGCCTGTGGCTACCTGACGAGCCAAGGGGGCCATGCCACAGTTGGTCGAAGGATAGAGCTTGTCAGCATCAACAAACTGCAGTGCCTTGCGTAACGTATTGGCGACTTCTTCTGGCGTCTCTATGGTGTTGGTTGCCACGTCAATGGCACCTACCATCACTTTTTTACCACGAATCAGTTCAAGCAAGTCCATTGGAACATGCGAGTTATGGCATTCCAGTGAGATGATATCGATATTAGAGGTCTGCAGTTTGGGAAAGGCTTCTTCATATTGACGCCATTCTGACCCCAGAGTCTTTTTCCAATCGGTATTGGCTTTGATGCCATACCCGTAGCAGATATGCACCGCCGTTTCACATTTAAGCCCTTCAATGGCTCGTTCTAAGGCGGCGATGCCCCAATCATTCACTTCATCAAAAAAGACATTAAATGCGGGTTCATCAAACTGGATAATATCGACGCCGGCCGCCTCTAACTCTCGGGCTTCCTGGTTGAGAATTTTAGCGAATTCCCAGGCCAGTTTTTCGCGGCTTTTATAGTGGCTATCGTAAAGCGTATCTATCATGGTCATCGGGCCTGGCAGGGCCCATTTAATCGGCTGCTTGGTGAGCTGACGTAAAAATCGGGCGTCTTCAACAAACACCGGTTTTTGACGAGTCACTGCACCGACGACCGTTGGTACACTGGCATCATAGCGATTACGAATTCTAACCGTCTGCCGTTTTTCAAAATCAACGCCGCTCAGGTGCTCAATAAAGGTAGTGACAAAGTGTTGGCGCGTTTGCTCGCCATCACTGACAATGTCGATGCCTGCTCGTAGTTGATCTTCCAGGGACAAACGCAGAGCATCCTGTTTCCCCTCAATGAGTTCCTCATCCTGCAATTTCCAGGGGGACCAAAGTGTCTCAGGTTGTGCCAGCCAGGAAGGTTTGGGTAAACTGCCGGCAGTCGAAGTGGGGAGCAATATTTTCATAATGGATGACCTTTTATTTTTTGTTAATCAAAGCGCGTAGTTAGCAGACCATTGCTCAAAAAGAGTCTTATAGGGTTTGATAAAGTGTTCTTCAGTAAATTTTCCCTGCTCAATAGCCAACTGGCTACGCTCTTCCCGGTCATATACAATTTTTGTCAATGAATGATCCTGGTGATTCAGGGTTGGTTGATAGCATTGCCCTGCTGCAGAGTTAGCATTGTAAATCTCAGGCCGGTAAATCTTTTGGAAAGTCTCCATCGTGCTGATAGTACTGATAAGCTCAAGATCAGTGTAATCACTGAGTAAATCACCAGAAAAATAGAAAGCCAAAGGAGCAACACTATTTTTCGGCATAAAATAGCGTACCTGCAAGCCCATTTTTTCAAAATATTGCTCGGTCAACGTGGAGCCATCTTGCTGGTATTCGATGCCCAACACAGGATGCTGATTCCCAGTCTGGCAATAGGTGTCTTTGCTTGAAATGCTCAGGCATATCACAGGCGGTTTGTTAAAGTTATTCTTGTATTCGTTTGAGCTAACGAAGTGTTTAAATATATTCCCATGCAAAGCGCCAAAATTATCAGGAATACTGAGTTCGGCTTTGTTCTTATTGTGCTCTAACAGCAATACGCTAAAGTCATAATCTCGCACGTAAGAAGAGAAGTTATTTCCTACAATGCCCTCAGTGCGTTTGTTGGTTTTCTTGTCAATAATGTTGGTTTTCAATATTTCAATCACTGGGAAGCTATCGCTATTGCCCTCAATATTCATCTCAACAGAGATGATCTCAAGTTCGACAGCATAACGATCGCCTTTGGGGTTATCCCAATGCGCTAGAGTATTGAAACGATTGTCAATCATCACCAGAGTATTGCGCAAGTTCTCCTGGCGGTTCTTTCCTCTGGCCAAATTGGCAAAGTTGGTAGTAATACGCGTGTTTTCTGAGGGGTTATAGTTTTCATCGAAACTACTGCTCTTAACCGTAAATGTAAAATTTTTATTCATCGCGTTCTTGCACCCTGAGTTCTGGTATGAAAACTGAATCTAACTTTTTGATTCTCCAGAAACTACTGGGTTTCTCATTCGTCAGTCTTCATGTTGTCAATAAGTTAACATTGCATAATTTATGCCAGAGCCATTGGATGAGTGAAAGCGACTTAATTTCATTACAACATGAGCCATATTCATGATCTGGGGTGCGGCTGGGGCTGGGGGGCTAAGGTCATCGACCGGTTGGCGCATGATTTACGTACTGCCTTCCCCGACATAAAGGTTTTTTGACCGCTTAACCTCAAGTATATGCGCGCCTTTGCCGAGGCCTGGCCGGATGAGGTGTTTGTGCAAGCGGGGCTTGCACAATTGTCCTTGAAGCTGCGTTGTTATGTGGTGGCCGAACTCAAGGGTGGCAAGTTCCGGCCCGAACATTTGGGGCTATTGGGGTTCTATCTGACCGCTGTCGATCGGCAAGTGAAAGAAGAGCAAGACAACCCAACTATTGGTCTCCTGCTGTGCAAGAGCAAAAACAAAGTGGTTGCCGAATATGCCCTAGGGGACAAGTCCCAGCCGATGGGCAGCTAGAACAAGCATCAAAAAGTTGGCTCGAAGCGAGATTGTGTCCAAAGAGCTCTAGCAGTCTGCTCTGTGCCAAAAGCGGACATTGCTAGGGCGAGCCAGTTTCTGGGCGACGTCAGGCAAGGGTAATTTTATATAATTAGATCGATACATCCCGATGGCTTCTGTACATCAGAAGATGTGACCAGAACGCAGCTACGTGAATAATCAAGGTAGATTCAGCCCTGTTCACTATTAAAAGTCACATTAAGCCATCGGGCGAAAGCCATAACTCGTCTTTTGAAATCAGCGATGTTCCCTTGAGGCTCATTACTGATTGCCAGTAAGTAATCCATATCTTCTGCTAAAGCTGGATATCGGGCATTGAACTTAAAGCGATGCTCCTCGAGTGTTTCCGACCAGTCTTTGTCATGTTCACTACGAAGAATACTGGTTGCTCGGATTGCCTTTCGTGCAGCAGCACGCTGTAGCTGCAACTTTTTATTTTCGTCAGCAGATGACTGCATTTGAGCTATTAATTTTTCCAGTACCGGCAGGAAATCACCATTCACTGCTACCGCGATTGCTTTTGAAGGTTTAAATGCATGGAATCGCTGGCTCAGGTCCTCTCCGTAGACGCAGACACAGTGATGCTTGAGCCAGTATCCCCAGCTAAGTATGCTATCCGGGTGCAGTGCCTGTTGTAACAAACCACAATCAAAATCGATTTTACTGACAACAGGGTTATTCTTTTCAAGTCCACACTGGACTGCAGTAAGTTGCGCTGTAGTCGCCTGATCGGGCTCATAGTTGAATATGATTGCCATATCGAGATCGGACTTCCCCATCTTTGCCCGGCCTTCAGCCACGCTTCCATATACATAAAGGCTATGTATGAGTTCAGGAAAGCATTGTTTTAGCTTTGTTACGACGTGTGCAACAACGTTTGAGAACTCGGGCTGCAATTTATTGCTTTTTGGCAGGGCAATGAAGCCGTTGTGATCGAGTGCCATCCTTCATCCCTTTTTAATTACGTCATTCCCCAAGATAACATGCAACTGGAACTTGAGATCTTCATAACTAATCAATTATATCTCTAACGTCTATATCTCGCTCATCACGGACCTGTAGGTCCTTCTGTCTGACCACTTTGTACCAGAAGCGGACATTGATGGAAGTTGAATTGGTTTAAATGCCGCGATGCTTCTCTAATTTTATATCAGTATCGTTAATATTTTTTTTATTGCCCCAGCCCAGTTGTATGTAGAATTTCGCCGCGCGACTATTTTTATCGGTTTCCAGCCAAGCAATCTCATGATGTTTGAATAATTCCTGCTCAGCTAGCCCAACAAGCCTGCGACCTACACCTCTGCCTTCATATTCCGAGAGAACAAAGGCCGCAAAAAGACAACCTTCATCCGGCAAAATCATTGTAAAACCGATGATCCTGTCGTTTTCAGTCGCGACCCATGCGCAATGATTCTTCTCAATCATATCGGCCACGACGCTTTCGGTAATCCCCATCTGCCGCATTTCTTCACGACTCAGATGATTCTCGATTACCGATGTTCTCACGTCGAACATACCATCAATATCAGAAAGTTGAGCTGTTCTTACATTGATACTCATTAGTCTTACTCCATGTTTTATAATGAATTTTTATAATGATGTCCGCCATTATCTTTAGAGAACCATAGGGATTTGAGCTACAAGGCTGCTAATTATATCCGCTTTTCGCTCACAGCGGACCTTCGGCTCAGTTAGCTCGTTCGCTTCGTGCCAGAAGCGGACATACTCAGGAGACTTACCTGTTCGTAGTCAATTAACATTCTTGTCTACTAACGAAATCTTTCAACATTTCTCCGGCAATTTGAATATGTCGCCTGACTTCAGTTCGTGCCGTTTCAGCGTCTCGTTGCTGGCAGGCTGCAAGAATACTCGCGTGGTCATCCTGAAATAGGGATGTTTCAGAGAGTAGCTTTCGCTGGAGGTATTCATACCGCTCAACCTGGTTGCGAGAATCATTAATCATGGTCAGCAGCCGACGATTTCTGCACCCGCTATAGAGAAGATCATGGAACTCACGGTTTAAATGTCCCTGCTGTTCGAATTCAGTACACGAAGCAAGAAGACTATGCGTTAGTTCAGCCCTCACCAGATTATCAGCACTCAGATTGTTGGCACTTTGAAATATTGCCTCGCCCTCAAGTAGGGAACGTAGCTGGTAAATTTCATTAAGATCATCAACGCATAATGTTCTGATAATTGCACCACGATTTCTGAAAATCTCCACTAAACCATCATGTTCAAGTTGCCTGATCGCTTCCCGCATTGGAATACGACTTACAGCAAAATGGCTTGCAAGATCTCTTTCTACAAGCCTTTCACCATCACGAAGACTACCGTTATTAATCATTTGTCTTAACTCATTAGCGAGTAAGTCTGCGGTTGAAAGACCTTTGAGATTCATATTTAACTCCTGAAAAATTATGGCATAATGGTATACCATTTGATGGGTTGAGTCCAGAAATGCGATGAAGAGACGAAATTAACTTTTTAAAAACATATGGTTTAATGTATGGAGATCAGAAATGAATCAGAAAGAGCATCACTATCAGGTAAACGTGAAATGGACGGGGAACAAAGGTAGCGGCACGCAATCTTACAAAACCTATGAGCGAAATTATGAGATTTCTGCGGGCGGTAAACCTGTAATTTCAGGGTCATCAGACCCCGCTTTTCTGGGAGATGCCAAATGCTGGAATCCGGAGGACCTACTCGTTGCTGCTGCGTCTGCTTGCCATAAATTATGGTATCTGCATCTCTGCTCAGAAGCAGGGATAAGTGTTTTAAGCTACGTTGACCAAGCAAAGGGAACGATGCGTGAAGGGAAAAAAGGATGTTTCACCGATATAACCTTACAACCTGAAATAACGATTCGTCTCGGGGATGACATTAATCGAGCACTGGCTCTTCACCACCGCGCACATGAACTTTGTTTCATTGCAAATTCCCTCAATTTTCCGATTACATGCCAGCCGGTCATTACGCACAGTGAATATGGCTAATGAACATTTTCTCTGCCGGGAAGGAACCGTGTGAAACAGTGTGCCGGATATAATGGCAGAATGATTGACGTCCGCTTCTCGCTCATAACCGTCGGTCAACAACTCAGAAAACCAAAAAGCCCGCTTAAGTTTCCTTTAGCGGGCTTCTCTAATTTGGCTCCTCTGACTGGACTCGAACCAGTGACATACGGATTAACAGTCCGCCGTTCTACCGACTGAACTACAGAGGAATCGTTTGAACGGCCGGAATCATAACGGGGTGTTGGCAGCATGTCAAAGGCGGATTACGCATTCTGTGACTGTTTGCTTACAGAATGCGCAACCCGTTGAGCTTTTGGCAGATTTATCCTAGTTCCGTGCGTTTTAGACGCAGTTGATAGTGGTAATGGCTGCGGCTGAGGAGGTAGTCCTGATTAACACTCGGGCTCCAGGAGTCGTCGCCACCCACTCCCATATGGAAACCGTCCAGGTTGAGCCAGGTACCGGTTTCCGGTTGCAGCAGATACTGGTGGCTGCAATCCATCAACTGGCGCAGGCCGTAGCGGCTGAGCGAGAAGTGGAACATCCCGTCGATATGCCAGTCACCGTACTGCAGGCTGCGGGTCTCGCAGCGCAGGCCGTTCTCGCCGGGGAAGATGTACGGCGTGTGCAGCTCTTCCAGGGGGAGTTGCCAGCGTCCGAATTGCGCGGCAAGGCGACGGTCAGGGTAGTTCTCATGCGGGCCCAGGCCCAACCATTGCGCCTGTGGATGAGTTTCTGCCAGTTGGCAGCTCAGGCCAATGCGTGCCGGTGGCGGCAGGCTGGCGGCGATCTCTACGTCAACGCTGATGCTGACTGCGCCCTGGTTGTCGAACAGCCACTGTTTACGGCTGCGTAGCAGCGTTTGCCCATCGACCCCGAACAGGTGTTCACTTACCACACGCACGCCATCGCTTAGCAAGTCGGCCTGTAACTGCGTGCAGCGTGCTTCTAGCCGGTACATGCCCGCCAGCTTCCAGCGTTCGACCCAGGCGTTGGGATCGATGCGTTCGACTTCACTGATGCCGATGTCGTTATCCAGCGGTGCGCGGATAAAATTATCACGCAGTGGCGTCAGCAACTGAGGGTGTTCGTGGTGCCACCACTGAGTTAAACAGCCATCGTCGCGCGTAAACTGCCAGCGTTGATTGCCATGGGAAATATCGATTGTTTGGTCATCTTGGCTGAGCTGTGGGGGCGAGCCTGCCGATGTCGGTGGCGCCAGATGCAGCGTGCGGGGCACCAGCCATTGATCCCAGGCGCAGCGATGGTTGGCCTCGGACCAGTCGGTGGCCTGCGGTTGCACCACTTCCACATTCATCCACAGTTCGCCGGGTTGATGGAGCATCGGTAAGCGCTCGAGCAGTTGGACGCTGGCGCTACCCTGCGGTTTCAGGGTGAGATCGAAGCTGCCGCTGGCGCGCTCGATGCCATCCAGTTCCAGCCGCCAGTTCAGGCGTTCGTTGTCGGTAGCGCGGAACAGATACTCGCTGCTGACGGTCAGCGTCAGCGAGTTGGCATCGAAAGTAAACTGGAAAAACTGCTGTGCGCGCTGCGCTTCAAACAGCGCGGGATGCGGAGTGCGATCGGGGAATACCAGCCCGTTAAGGCAGAATTGCCGATCGTTCGGCGTGTCGCCAAAGTCGCCACCGTAAGCCCAGTGTTCGTCGCCGTTCTCATCACGGCGGGTCAGTGCCTGATCAACCCAGTCCCAGACGAAGCCACCCTGCAGGCGTGGGTGCTGACGGAAGGCCTGCCAGTAGCGGTCAAAGCCACCGAAGCTGTTGCCCATCGCGTGGGCGTATTCACACAGGATCAGCGGGCGATGTTCATCCGGCAGGCCGATCCATTTTTTGACTGACCACTTGGGCACGGCAGGGAACGGTTGATCCTGATCCACCCGAGCATACATCGGGCAGATAATATCGGTCGCGGCGCTGTTGGCACCGCCGCCTTCGTACTGCACCGGGCGAGTGGGATCCTGACTTTTCACCCAGCGATACAGCGCGTCGTGGTTGCAGCCGTGACCAGACTCGTTACCCAGCGACCAGATAATGATGCAAGGGTGGTTACGATCGCGCTGCACCATACGCGTCACGCGTTCGCTCATGGCCGGCAGCCACAGTGGATCGTCAGACAGCCGGTTCATCGGCTGCATGCCGTGGGTTTCAATATTGGCTTCATCCACCACATACAGCCCGTAGCGGTCGCACAATCGGTACCAAAGCGGGTGGTTTGGGTAGTGCGAGCAGCGCACCGCGTTGAAGTTGTGCTGTTTCATCAGCAGGATGTCATGGCGCATGGTGGCTTCGTCCATCACCTGGCCGTGCTGCGGATGATGTTCGTGACGGTTAGTGCCGCGGATCAGCAGTGGCTGGCCGTTAAGCTTCAACAGCCCATGGCTGATTTCCACCTGACGGAAGCCGACGTCATAGGCTTCCACCTCAATAATTTCCCCTTCCGGCGACAGCAGGGCCAGCGTTGCGCGGTACAACGTGGGCGTTTCCGCGCTCCACAGTGCCGGTTGATCCACTGGCAGGCGCAGGGTGGTGCGATCCTCATAGGCACCACGTTCGTCGATAATCTCGCTGCCGAACGCCTGGGTTTTCTCCCCCACTAACTGACCATCACGCCATAGCTGCAACTGAACCCGATGCTGTGTGGGTCGGTTGACGTGCACTTCTGCCACCAGTTCACATCGGCGGAAATTGTCATACAGCGGGGTGGTGATGCGGATATCGCTCAGATGCGTGGCGGGTTTATGCAGCAGGCTGACGTCGCGGAAAATACCGCTCATGCGCCACATATCCTGATCTTCCAGATAGCTGCCATCGCACCAGCGCAGCACCATCACCGCCAGCCGGTTTTCACCGGCCTGCAGCCAGGGGCTGAGATCAAACTCTGCGGGCAGGCGGCTGTCCTGTGAATAGCCGACCCAGTGGCCGTTGCACCACAGATAAAACGCCGAGTTAACGCCGTCAAAGATAATGCGCGTCTGGCCTTCAGCCAGCCAGGCGGGATCGACAGTAAACTGTCGCGAATAGCAGCCGGTCGGGTTTTCCTCTGGCACCCGTGGCGGATCTACCGGGATCGGGTAGCGGACGTTGGTGTAGATTGGCGCGTCATAACCGGCAAGTTGCCAGTTAAACGGCACCGCCAGGGTATCGGCGTCGGCCAGGTCTTGTTGCAACCAACTGTCGGGCACCGCCTGTGGACTGCCGAAATAGCTGAACTGCCAGTCGCCGTTCAGAAGTTGCCGACTATCGCTGCTCTTATCGTCACGCGCAGCATCCAGGCTGCGCCAGCTCGAGAAAGGCGGATGTGCAGCCAGCCGTTGATAATGGGTACAGGCCGGATTTTGCCAGTCCCGGCGGGCGGGAAGGTCTTTCAGGGAAGGAAGGGGCAGGCTACTCATCAGCGATCGTCCTGTCGGCGGATTATAGAGGCATCATGCCGAATAAGATGCTGAGGATAGTGATAAAAGTAAAGCGGTTACATTCAAGCTTGCAGGGGCGATCAAATAACCGCTTATTCTGGCAGGTTGGGGCGGTAAATCCGCTGCGGACGGCCCACTTTGCCGTAAATGATTTCTGCACGCAGCTGCTGGGCGGCGGTGCAAAACTCCAGATAACGCCGTGCGGTGGTGCGGCTTAGCCCCATTTTTTGCGCAACGCTTTCAGCGGTGTGACTGGTGGAAGCGTGCTCGAACAAGGCGCGGATTTTTACCAGCGTCAGTTCATCGATGCCTGCCGGTAAGCTCGCCTGCTGTTCGCCGCGTGCGTAGGTGTTGAACATCTGATCAATGCGGTGCTGACTAAGCCGCGCTTTGTCTTTCAACGCCTGCCGCCGCTGGCTAAAGCGCAGCAGCGTGTGGGACAGACGATCGTAGGCCAGCGGTTTGATCAGGTAATCGAAGACCCCATAACGCAGCGCTTCGGCTACGGTGTCCATGTCGCTGGCGGCGGTGATAAACACGATGCCGCCGGCATAGCCGCTCAGGGTCAGTTCACGCAGCAGCTCAATGCCCTGGCCATCGGGCAGGAAGTTGTCCAGCAGGATCAGATCCGGTTTGAAGCGCTCGCTCATCATGCGTGCCTGCGCCAGGGTGCCGGCCAGCCAGATTTGCCGGCAACCGCCGTTCTGCCGGATAAACTCCGCATGCATTTCCGCCAGCGGCGTTTCATCTTCGACGATCAGTATGTTCAACCATTCCATAGGATATCTTCCAGTTGCAATGAATATGCTACGTAAATGTAATTTAATTGCGCCATCAATTAAAGATTATCTCAATAATAAACACCATAAAAATAATTAAGTAAATAAAGAACATTAAATAACTTATTAACCGGAAGGTGTTTGTGAAATAGGTCAATAATTCGCTATTTTTTTCTGATTACTATTGTTTTATTAAATGTGCCCGGTGGTTTTAACGGTTTTATCTTTATGGTTTTTAAGGTTTTAATTATTCCTAAAGATGTTAATTGATGTTTATTTTCTGTTTAATTTGTTATTTATTAGTTAACCCAGAGAGTGTGCTATGTTGGGCGATGCCGTATTTGACCGAGTAAGAAGATCAGATCATAAAAATATAGCGCAGATTAATGCCTTTCTGCGGAGTAACGACCTGAATATTGATACTACGGTTGAAATGTTTGTTACCGTGACACAAAACGATGAATTGGTCGCCTGCGGCGGCATTGCAGACAATATTATCAAATGCGTCGCTATCAGCCCACAAATGCGTGGCGAAGGGTTGGCACTGCGGCTGGCGACTGAACTGGTCAATCTGGCTTATGAACGCCACCACACCCAGCTATTTATTTACACCAAAATCCAAAATGAAGCGTTGTTTCGCCAGTGCGGTTTTTATCCGATAGCCCAGGTGCCGGGCATTGTGGTGCTGATGGAAAACAGCCCGTGCCGCCTGAAACGGTACGCTGCCCAGTTGGCGGGCCAGCGACAGCCGGGCCACACCATTGGCAGCATCGTGATGAATGCCAACCCCTTTACCCGCGGCCACCAGTATCTGGTGCGCCAGGCGGCAGAAAAGTGCGACTGGCTGCACCTGTTTTTGGTCAAGGAAAACACCTCGCGTTTCAGCTATGAAGACCGGCGGCGGCTGGTACTGGCAGGGACTACGGATATCCCTAACCTGACGGTGCATGAAGGTTCGCAATACGTCATTTCCCGCGCCACTTTCCCTTGTTACTTCATTAAAGATCAGGGCATTGCCGACGACTGTTACACCGAAATCGATCTCAAGATCTTTCGCCAGTATCTGGCCCCCGCGCTGGGTATCACCCACCGTTTTGTCGGCAACGAGCCATTCTGCGCGGTCACCGCGAAGTACAACCGCGATATGCGTTATTGGCTGGAAACTCCAGCATTGCCCAGCCCGCCGATCGCGCTGGTAGAAATTGAGCGTTTGCAATATCAGGGCACGGCGATCTCCGCCTCTTGGGTACGCAAGCTATTGGCGGCAGGCGATTTTCACGCCGCCGCGCCGCTGGTACCGCCAGACACCCTGTATTACCTGCAAGATTTGCAAACGCAGCGCCGGGCCAAACCGACAGTCACCCCCTTTGAATCCGCACAATCAGGTGAAAGATGAAAATTATCCGAGAAGCAATGGCCGGCACGCTGGAGTCCAGCGATGTCATGGTGCGCATCGCGCCCGTTGAGGGGCCGGAACACGATCTGCTGATCGCCAGCAGCGTGGAAAAACAGTTCGGCGAAGCCATACGCCAGACGCTGCTGCAGGTGCTGCAACACTACCAGGTGGAGCCGGTGCAGGTGATGGTGGACGACAAAGGTGCGCTCGACTGCGTGCTGCGGGCCCGGCTGGAAACCGCACTGATGCGTGCCAGTGAAAATGGTCAGTTGCCGTGGGGGGCGCCTAATGAAAACGCTGAATAAACACCGCCTGCGCCGCAGCATGTTGTTCGTGCCCGGAGCCAATGCGGCGATGGTGAGCAATGCCTTTATCTATCAGGCCGATGCGCTGATGTTTGATTTGGAAGACTCGGTGATCCTGCGTGAGAAAGACGCGGCGCGGCGGCTGGTCTATCACGCGTTGCAACATCCGCTGTATCAGGAGGTGGAAACCATTGTGCGGGTTAACGCGCTGGATTCTGCTTACGGCCTGGCAGATCTGCAGGCGGTAGTGCGTGGTGGGGCCGACATTGTGCGCCTGCCGAAAACTGACAGCGCGCAGGACGTGGTGGATATGGATCGCGAAATTGCCGCCATTGAAGCCGACTGCGGACGCCCGGTCGGCAGCACCGGCTTGTTGGCAGCGATTGAGTCGGCGGCGGGCATCACTCAGGCGGTGGCTATAGCCCATGCTTCGCCACGGTTGATCGGTATTGCGCTGGGGGCGGAAGACTATGTACGCAACCTGCGTACCGAACGTTCCCCCGAGGGCATCGAGCTGCTGTTTGCGCGCTGCTCACTGTTGCAGGCGGCGCGGGCCGCAGGCATTCAGGCGTTTGATACGGTCTATTCCGACGCCAATAATGAAGCCGGTTTCCTGCAGGAAGCGGCGCTGATCAAACAGCTCGGTTTCGACGGCAAATCCCTGATTAATCCCCGGCAGATCGAACTGCTGCACAACCTGTATGCGCCTACCGCCAAAGAGGTGGCCCATGCCCAGCGGGTGGTAGATGCCGCCGCAGCGGCGGAGCAGGAAGGGCGCGGCGTGGTGTCGCTCAACGGCAAGATGGTCGACAGCCCGGTGATCGAGCGCGCACGACTGGTGTTGCAGCGCGCAGCGCTTTCCGGCATCCGCGAAGCCTCGGTTCAGCATGGAGAGGAAGCATAATGAAACGTCAACAACGACTGATGACCCTGAACAACCTGGCGGATTTGCGCTGCTATCAGGACTCTTCCAAGGCTAACCAGCAGGCGCGTAAACCCCGCGATATCAAACGCTGCGACACGCTGGAACAAGCGGTGCGCCGCAGCGGATTGCAGGACGGCATGACCATTTCTTTCCACCATGCGTTTCGCGGTGGCGATCTGGCGCTGAATCAGGTGATGGAAACTCTGGCGGCGATGGGGTTCCGCAACCTGACGCTGGCCTCCAGCTCGCTGAGTGAATGCCATGCGCCGTTGGTCGGCCATATCCGCAACGGGGTGGTAAGTCGGATTTATACCTCCGGTGTGCGCGGCCCGCTGGCGGACGCCATCTCACGCGGCCTGCTGGCAGAACCGGTGCAGATCCACTCCCATGGTGGCAGGGTTAACCTGATCGAATCCGGTGAACTGGCGATTGACGTCGCCTTCCTTGGCGTACCGGCCTGTGATGAGTTCGGCAATGCCAATGGCTACAGCGGCGAAGCCTGCTGCGGCTCGCTGGGTTACGCCAAAGTGGATGCCGACGCGGCGGGCACCGTGGTGTTGCTGACCGAGGCGATTGTGCCTTATCCGCATCATCCGGCCAGCCTGGCGCAGGATCGGGTGGATCTGATCGTTCAACTGGCGCAGGTGGGCGACGCCGATAAGATTGGCGCCGACGCCACGCGTATGACCTCCAACCCGCGTGAACTGCTGATTGCCCGCCGGGCTGCCGAAGTGATCGCCGGTTCCGGCTACTTCACCGAAGGTTTCTCGCTGCAAACCGGCACCGGTGGCGCTTCATTGGCGGTGACGCGTTTTCTGGAAGACAAGATGCGCGCCCGCGGTATTCGCGCCGGTTTCGCACTCGGTGGCATTACTTCAACCATGGTGGATTTGCATGAGAAAGGGCTGATCACCCGGCTGCTGGACGTGCAGAGCTTCGACCGCGCGGCGGCGATGTCGCTGGCGCGCAACCCTAATCACATTGAGATCAGCGCCAACCAGTACGCCAACTTCAGTTCGAAGGGCGCCTCGGTCGATAGGCTTGACGTGGTGGTGCTGAGCGCGTTGGAAATCGACACCGGTTTCAACGTTAACGTGCTGACCGGTTCCGACGGCGTGCTGCGCGGCGCCTCTGGCGGCCACTGCGATACCGCTGCGGCGGCGCGGCTGGCGATCATCGTGGCACCGCTGGTGCGTGGGCGCATCCCGACGCTGGTCGAGCAGGTGACCACCTGTGTCACGCCTGGCTCCAGCATCGACATTCTGGTTACCGATCATGGTATTGCCGTTAACCCGGCGCGGCCAGAGTTGGCGCAGCGGCTGAAAGAGGCCGGTTTGCCGGTGGTCGGCATCGACTGGCTGCGCCAGCGGGCGCTGCTGCTGACCGGTGAACCGGAGCCGATCGTCTTTACCGACAAGGTGGTGGCGGTCGTGCGCTATCGCGACGGTTCGGTGATCGACGTGGTGCATCAGGTGGCGGAGTAATCCTATGGCTAGCGTCCTTCCTGAACTGGCCGCCAACCGCGCAGTCAGCCTGCCGGAACTGCTCACCAGCCGCGAATGTCGTCAGGCCCGCCAGCAGGCGTGGCTGGCACAGCATCAGTCTACCTTGCTGGTGCTGACGCTGGTGGTGCCCGGTGGGGTAAAAGACAGCGTGCTGACGCGCAATATCTTCAACCTGGGTTGGCAGGCGTTGCAACACATGTGGGTCGAGCAGGGCTGGCACTGCCTGCAGGCTGAAACGCTGCCGCTGTCCACCGGCTGCGAAGGTTTTGTGGCGCTACAGGCCGATGCCCAGCGGGTGAAAGACTGCGCCATGCAGTTGGAAGTGCAGCAGCCGATTGGCCGACTGTGGGATATCGACGTGCTGGACTCACAGGGGCGCATTTTGTCGCGCCGCGACCTGGGGTTGGCGGAACGTCGCTGTCTGCTGTGCAGCCAACCGGCCAAACTCTGCGCCCGCCAACGGCAGCACAGCAGTGAACAGCTGCTGCAGGAAATGGAAAGGATGCTCAATGATGCACTCGCTACCCGCTGATCCCGTCCGATTCGTCCCCCAAACGCAAGTCGGGGACTTCGCCCATGCCGCCTACCGGGCGCTGCTGGTGGAAGTGAATCTGACCCCCAAACCGGGCCTGGTGGATCGTCATAACAACGGCGCACATCGGGATATGAACCTCGGTCATTTTTACCGCAGCGCCCGTGCCATTGGCATCTGGCTGCCGCGCTTTATCCGCCAGGGCCGCGACGATGCTTTCCGCCCGGCAGCCGAGCAGTTATTGCGGCTGCGCCCGTTGGGACTGGCCTGCGAAAACCACATGTTCCAGGCCACCGGCGGCGTCAACACCCACAAAGGCAGCGTGTTTTCACTTGGCCTGCTGTGTGCCGCCTACGGTCGTTGTGATCAGCAGCAACGCCATATCAACGCCAAAACCTTGTGCGCCGAAGTGGCGACGATGTGTGACGGGCTGGTGGTGCGTGAACTGCAACAGCACAACGCGTTGCAGACTGCCGGTCAGCGGTTGTTTGCCGAGCATGGCCTGAGTGGCGCGCGCGGCGAGGCCGAATCCGGCTTCGAACGGGTGATTAACGGCGCTTTACCGCTGTACCGACAACGGTTAAACGCCGGCTGTGATCAACAGACCGCGCTGATGGACAGCCTGCTGTGGCTGATGGCCCACAACGATGACACCAACGTCGCTTCGCGCGGCGGCATCGAAGGTTTGCACTGGCTTCAGCAGCGTGCCGCCGGGCTGTTGGCACAAGGTGGGGCGCAGGGCGAGCAGGGCATACAGCGCCTGCGGCAGTTTGACGCCGACTGCATCATGCGCAACCTCAGCCCCGGCGGCAGCGCCGACCTGTTAATCGTTACCTGGCTACTGGCGCAGTTACCGAACTAAAAACAATATCCCGTCTCTGGAGAAACTTATGTCCGAAACCAAGGAAAAAATCTGGAAAGCGCTAACGCCGTTGCTGGTGCTGGCTATCCTGTTATGGATACCCACGCCGGACGGCATGCCGCCGCAGGCTTGGCGTTACTTTGCCATTTTTGTGGCGATGATTGTCGGCATGATCCTGGAGCCGATCCCGGCGACGGCGATCAGCTTTATCGCCGTGACCCTCAGCGTGTTGAGTGCCAACTGGGTGCTGTTCGGTGCGCAGGAGCTGGCAGAACCGGGCTTTAAGGCCGGTAAAGAGGCCTTGAAATGGGGGCTGGCGGGGTTCTCCAGCACCACCGTCTGGTTGGTGTTCGGTGCCTTTATCTTCGCACTCGGTTACGAAGCGACTGGGCTGGGGCGACGTATTGCGTTGTTCCTGGTGAAGTTTATGGGCAAGCGTACCCTGACGCTCGGCTATGCGGTGGTGATCATCGACATTCTGCTGGCGCCCTTTACCCCGTCCAATACCGCCCGTACCGGCGGTACAGTGTTCCCGGTGGTGAAAAACTTGCCGCCGCTGTTTGACTCCTTCCCCAATGATCCCTCGTCGCGCCGTATCGGCGGCTACCTGATGTGGATGATGGTGGTGGGGACCAGTATCAGCTCCTCGATGTTTGTCACCGGTGCCGCGCCGAACGTGCTGGGGATCGAGTTCGTCAGCAAGATTGCCGGGGTGCATATTAGTTGGATGCAGTGGTTCCTGGCCTTCCTGCCGGTCGGGCTGCTGTTGTTGATTATCGCGCCGTTGATCTCCTATTACCTGTACAAACCGGGCGTGACCCACAGCAGCGAGGTGGCAACCTGGGCCAATACCGCGCTGGCCGAAATGGGCAAGCTGACGCGCAAGGAATACACGTTGATTGGCCTGGTGCTGCTCAGCCTGTGCCTGTGGGTGTTTGGCGGTAAGCTGTTGGATGCCACCACGGTTTGCCTGCTGGCGGTATCCTTGATGTTGGCGCTGCACGTGGTGTCGTGGAAGGAGATCACCAAATATTCCAGCGCCTGGAATACGCTGGTTAACCTGGCGACGCTGGTGGTGATGGCCAACGGCCTGACGCGTTCCGGCTTTATCGACTGGTTCGCCCAAACCATGAGCACCCACTTGGACGGTTTTTCACCGAATATGACGGTGGTGGCGCTGGTGCTGGTGTTCTACTTTGCCCACTACCTGTTTGCCAGCCTGTCGGCACACACGGCGACCATGCTGCCGGTGATCCTGGCGGTCGGTAAAGGGTTGCCGGGGGTGCCGATGGAGCAACTGTCGATGCTGCTGGTACTGTCGATCGGCATCATGGGCGTGCTGACGCCGTACGCCACCGGCCCTGGGGTGATCATCTACGGCTGCGGCTATGTGAAGTCGAAAGACTACTGGCGCATGGGCGGTATTCTCGGCGTGGTGTATATCGCCGCGCTGCTGTTGATCGGCTGGCCAATCATGCGTTTGTGGCTGTAGTTTTTTGAGTTAACGGCGGTCATCTGCGGATGGCCGCTGGGCAGACCTCTCCTTGTGATACCCATCACACACTTTCCCCGTTAACCTCTCCATCATAGCGAAGCAAAAGCTAACACATTAAAAATAATCATTTTCCTGGAGCCTCTGCGGATGAAAAGAAAAGCCTTATTGCTGTGCTTGCCGTTATTAATGACCGGGACTGCCCTGGCGGAAACCAACGATTATCAATTGGATCAGGTGCTGGTGATGAGCCGCCATAACCTGCGTGCGCCACTGGCCAATAATGGCAGCGTGCTGGCACAATCCACGCCTAAAGCCTGGCCGGCGTGGGACACGCCGGGTGGCCTGTTGACCACCAAGGGCGGGGTGCTGGAAGTGTATATGGGCCACTATTTCAATGCGTGGCTGAAGCAAACCGGAGTACTGCCGCAGGAAGGCTGCCCGACGGCCGGCAGCGTTTATGTTTATGCCAATAGCCTGCAACGCACGGTAGCGACCGCGCAGTTCTTTACCAACGGCGCTTTCCCAGGCTGTGACATCAACGTGCATCACCAGGATAAAATGGGGGAGATGGATCCGACCTTCAATCCAATCATCACCGACAACAGCGACGCTTTCAATCAACAGGCACTGGGGGCGATGAACAAAGAATTGGCCTCGCTGAAGCTGGATGCGGCTTATAAACAATTGGCGAAAATCATCGATTACAAAGATTCCAGCAGCTGTAAAACCGACAAGCACTGCGATCTGACCAAAGAAGCCAGCAAAATGAGTGCGGTACCGGGCAAAGAGCCGGGCGTCGCCGGCCCGCTGCGGGTGGGCAACTCGCTGGTGGATGCCTTCATGCTGCAATATTACGAAGGCTTCCCGATGAAGGATGTGGCCTGGGGCAAAATCACCACGCCGCAGCAGTGGAAACAGTTGGCGCAGTTGAAAGACGGCTATCAGGATTCGTTGTTCACCTCGCCGGTAGTGGCGCAGAACGTGGCCAAGCCGCTGCTGACCTACATCAACGGCGCACTGATTGGTGAGCGCAAGCCGGACTCACCGAAAGTGACGGTGCTGGTGGGCCACGATTCCAACATCGCTTCTCTGCTGTCGGCGATGGAGTTCCAACCGTACCAACTGCCGCATCAATATGAGAAAACGCCGATTGGCGGCAAGCTGGTGTTCCAGCGCTGGCACGACAAGAAAAACGATCGTGACCTGCTGAAGATTGAGTACGTGTATCAATCCACCGACCAGTTGCGTAATGCTAGCCCGCTGACGCTGAAAACCCCGCCGCAGCGCGTAACTATGGCGCTGAAAGGTTGCCCGATAGATAAACAGGGTTACTGCGCCTGGAGCGACTTCGAAAAAACCATGAAAGGCATTCTGTAATCTTGCCGTTCCTCTCCCTCAATGGCGGGGGAGAGGAATAATCATTGTTGCCTGTGGGTTCGGCGTCTAAAATTAGCGCTTACACACCCAACATGGACGACAAGTGTTCTCTTCTTTTATCCCCAGTATTGAATGGCTGAACCTGGACAATTACCCGGGGCAGGTCGCGCGTTGCCACTTTTCTTTGGCACATTTTCAGGACAGCTGTTTTGACGAAATCGGCATGACACTGCCCGATCATCTGTCACGGGCGGTGCCAAAGCGGCGGGCAGAGTATCTGGCCGGGCGTTACCTGGCACGAGAGTTACTGACGTCGCTGGGGTTTGCCAACTTCACCTTATTACGTGGCGAGGACCGTGCGCCACAGTGGCCGCCGGGCATTGCCGGTGCGCTCAGTCATAATGCGAATACTGCGCTTTGCGCCGTACATCGGGAAACGGGGTTGGGTGGCGTGGGGCTGGACGTTGAAACGCTAATCCCTGCCGCACGGGCGGAGGAGTTGTGGCGCGCTATCGTCAGCGAGGCGGAGTGTGATCGGCTGCGCGCACAGCCACAGGCATTTAACCAACTGTTGACGCTGGTATTCTCCGCCAAAGAAAGCCTGTTCAAGGCCTTGTACCCACAGGTGCGCAGCTATTTTGATTTTCTCGATGCGCGCCTGGTGACACTTAATCCACAACAGCAGACCTTTGAATTGGAACTGCTCAAACAGCTCACGCCGGATTGCCATGTTGGCCGACGTTTTAGTGGTCGCTACTGGAATGAAAGTGACGATGTCACTACATTTATCTGTTTATAATCAATGTGGTAAGTGCGTTGCACTGTCACGTGGTTGATTTAATCCGCTGCCGACGCAATAGGTGGCGAGCACCCTCCGACACCAACAACAGCACTGCCAGCCAGATCGGAATATAGGTCAGCCATTCATCCCGGCCGATGCTCTCGCCGAGCAACAGCGCCACGATCACCAGCAGCACCGGCTCCACGTAGCTCAGTAAACCGAACAGGCTGAACGGCAACAGGCGACTGGCCAGGATATAACACACCAGCGCCGCGGCGCTGATCACCCCCAACAGCGGGATTTGCCAATACAGCGTCGGGCTGACACTCAGCGCGGCCAGCGGTCCGTTACCCCCGAAGGCAAACCAGGCAGCGACCGGCAGCATCAGCGTCAGTTCACACCACAATCCGCCGAGATTATCGGTGCCGAAACGTCGGCGCAGAATAAAGTAAATCGGATAGCCCAGCGCCACCACCAGCGTGGTCCAGGAGACGCCGCCCACCTGATACAGTTCATTGCCAACGCCGATGATCGCGCAGCTGACCGCCAGTTTTTGCAGCAGTGAAAGCCTGTCGCGGAAGATCAAACGACCCGCCAGCACCATGGTCAGCGGCAACAGGAAATAGCCGAGTGACACTTCCAGCGCTTTGCCGTGCAAGGGTGCCCACAGGAACAACCAGAGTTGAACCCCCAACAGTGTCGAACTCAGCGGCAGAAACAGCAGGCGACGCGGCCGTTGTTTTATCCAGCACAGGGTTTCGCTGACTTTGCGCCAGTCGGCGGAAATCACCATAAACAGGGTCAAAAATGGCACCGTCAGCAGGGTGCGCCAGCCAAACACTTGCTCGCCGTCGAGCGGGGTCAGGGTGGAGGTGTAGTAATACATCACGCCGAACAATATCGAGGCGATAACGGAAAGGGCTATTCCTTTAATCACGGACTGTCCTGAAAAGTGATTGATTTTATTGCCGCCTACTCTAGTGAAGTTTGGTGCCGACAACAATGCCGCGCATCACACTGGACAATCGGCGCTGGCGGGTTAAAATAAATACTGTGTATTAATACAGGTGTTTTGTGATGACCCTCGATCTTTTTGAAGACGCCGTACCGCCGCCGTGGCGGGAGCAGATTGCCCCAGGGGCGGTGGTGATGCACGGCTTTGTGCGCGATCACGGCCCCGAGTTGCTGGCCGCGGTGAATGGGGTGATCGCCCAGGTGCCCTGGCGGCACATGACCACGCCGGGTGGCCACGTGATGTCGGTGGCGATGAGCTGGTGCGGCAACGGTTGGACCAGTGACAGCCGGGGCTACCGTTACTCCGAACGCGACTCGCGCAGCGGGAAACGCTGGCCACCGATCCCGGCGATTCTGATGGCGCTGGCGGATGAGGCGGCGCAGCAGGCGGGTTTTGCTCCCTTCGTGCCGGATTCCTGCCTGATGAACCGTTACGATCCGGGCAGCAAGCTGTCGTTGCATCAGGATAAAGACGAGCATGATTTCGGCTCGCCGATCGTTTCGGTCTCACTAGGGCTACCGGCGGTGTTTCAGTTTGGTGGCATGCAGCGCAGTGACCGCGCCCAACGCATTCCGCTGGCGCACGGTGACGTGGTGGTTTGGGGCGGCCCGTCACGGTTGTGTTTTCACGGTATTATGCCGATCAAAGAGGGCTATCATTCGCTGGTGGGCCCACACCGGATCAATATCACCCTACGCAAGGCGCTTTAGCTGTGGTTCTTTCGCCAGACAGGCGACCAGATAATCGATAAACACCCGCAGTTTGGGCGGCAGATGCTGGTTAGGGCCATACAGCAGCCACAGGCCGCCGTGATAACTGCTGAGAAAGTCCCATTCCGGCAGTACCTGCACCACTTCACCGTTGTCCAGCGCCTGCCGGGCCGTAAAATACGGCAGGCTGCCAATGCCAATGTGCTGTTTCACCGCATCCAGCCGCACGCCGGTATGGTTGGCGGCATAGCGCCCGTGCACATTCACCGTGACCGTTTTACCGGCGCGACGGAATTTCCAGCGGGCGTCGTTGGGCGTTTCCCCCAGATAAATACAGCTCTGCTGCGCCAAGTCCTGCGGATGTTGCGGCGTACCGTGCTGCGCCAGATAACCGGGTGTGGCACACAGCAAATGTTCGATGGTCATCAACTGGCGGCCGATCAAGCCGGGAGAAGGGCGTTCGGTAATGCGCAGCGCCAGATCGACCCGATCGTCAATCAGATCCATATAGCGGTCTTCCAGCCGCAGGCGAACATCTACCTTGGGATAACGGCGTAGAAACTCTGGCATATGCGGGTGCAACACAAAGCGGCCGACGGCTTTGGGCACGCTGACGCTGACCAACCCCTCCGGTTCTACCGCGCCCCGGCCGCTGAACGCCATCACCGAGTGCGCGGCGTCCAGCATGCTGCGACAGCGCAGAAACACCTCTTCACCTTGTTCACTCATGCGCAGCTTACGGGTGGTACGGTGCAGCAGTTGCAACGCCAACGCCTGTTCGAGTTTGGCCACGCTGCGGCTAGCGGCAGAGGGAGAGGTGCCCAGTTGACGAGCGGCGGCGGAAAAACTGCCGCTTTCTACCACCTGAACAAATACGGCCATTTCGGCCAGTAGTGAATGAGAGAGATTTGTGCTCACAGCGCAAAGGTCCATTGTAAAGTTGATGGATTATGCTTTGATTATGGCATGAATATAATGGGGCCTCTAACCAGGAGAAAAATCATGACCGAACGACTCTATTTTTACAGCGACGATTTGCAGGCTGAAGCGCAGGTGCTGGCCTGTACTCCGGTTGAAGGCGGCGGATACGCGATAACACTGAACGCCACGCTGTTTCACCCTCAGGGCGGCGGACAACCGGCAGATGGCGGCAGGCTGGGTGCTATTGCGGTGTTGCGTGTGGCACAACAGGGGGATCAGGTGCTGCATTTTACCGCCGACCCCGTGCCTCTTGGCCCGGTCAGCGTGCAGGTTGAGGGCGAGCAGCGCCGGTTACATACCCGCTGGCACTCCGCCGGGCACCTGATTGGCTGGTTGGGCGAAACGCGCGGCTGGCAACCGGTCAAGGCGCACCACTGGCCGGGTGAAGGGCGCATTACTTTTGCACCGGGCGCTGAGCCCCAAACTCTGGATCAGGATTTTCTGGACGCGGAGCTGGAGCGGCTGATCGCGGCGGATTTACCTCGCAAGCAAGTAGAAGTCGACGGCATGCGTCAGGTGGGGTTCGGCGAGCTGCCTGCCTATGGCTGCGGCGGCACCCATGTATCTTCACTGGGTGAGTTGGGGGCGGTAAACATCACCGCGCTCAAGATGAAAAAAGGGCAGTTGATTGTGCAGTATGAGCTGGGCTGAGTGCTTTCAGCCCGGCTCGGCAGGGGATCAGAATTTGATCTGCACCTTGGAAGACAACGTTTTGTCACCGGCTGCGATCAGTGCGTTTTCGATGGCTTCCGGTGGATATTCACCGCTGAGCAGTGGCAGTGGATCGATACGGCCGTCCTGTAGCCATTTAACGGCGGTGGCAAATTCATCGACAAAACGGAATGAACCTACCCAACGGATTTCCTTCACCAGCATCGGCATGACCGGATAGTCAACGTTAGTGGCTCCCATGCCTACCTGCACCACGGTACCGGCAGGGCGGGCCAGCGCCACGGTGGATGCGATGGCCGCCGGGCTGCCGGAGGCCTCAAACACCACGTCGAAATAGCCTTTATTGCTCTGATAAACAGTAGCGCTGCCTTCCTCCAGCGGGTTAAAGGTGTTGGTCGCGCCCATTTGTCGCGCCAGCTCCAGGCAGCGTTCACTGACGTCGGAAGCCACCAGTTCGGCGGCACCGGCACTGCGGGCGGCGGCCAGGATCAAACAGCCAATAGGGCCGGCACCGATCACCAGCACACGTTTGCCCACTAGCGTGCCCGCGACATTGACGGCATGAATGGCAACCGCCAGCGGTTCGGCAAAGGCCATGATCTGTGGGAATACGTCATCGCGATAGGGAATGCATTGTTGTTCTGTGGCTACCACGTATTCGGAAAATCCGCCGTCAACGTGCGGATTAAACTGCGCACTGCCCATAAAACGCATAGTGGCGCAGAGGTTCTGTTTGCCTGCCAGGCAGTATTCGCAATGATTACAGGGTTGCGACGGATTGATGGCCACCTTCTGTCCCACCCGCAATGCCGAACCGGCTGGCACCTGGCTAAGGGTACCGACGAATTCATGCCCGACGACCATCGGGTGTTTGAGGATCGACATGCCGGCACGGCCGTGCTGGTAATAATGGATATCCGAGCCACAGATACCGCCGCGTTCGACCTTCACCAGTACGTCATTCTCATCGTATTCCAGCTCGCGTTGCTCAACGCGCACATCTTTTTCACCGTAGGCGAAGCAGGCTTTACAGCTTAGGATCCGTTTGCTCATTATTTTGCCTCAAGTTTGTGGAGATCCGCGTTGGAGCGCGGTGCTAAAGGTTGATCGGATTTCGGGGGTACGATCACTTCAATCTTGCCGACCAGGAAGGTGTAGGCCAACAGACCCATCAGGGCTACGGCGGCGATATACCACATTGCATAGTGGAAGTTATTGGTGCGTTGCAGAATGACGCCAATGACTATTGGACTGATGATGCCGGAAAGGTTGCCGCAGATATTCAGGCAGCCGCCCATAGTGCCGATAAAATTACGTGGGATCACATCGCTCCAGACCACCCAACCCAGATTGGAAAAGGCGTTGGCGAAAAAGGCGATGGACAAGATGGCGATGGCGATGACCGGTTGATCTTCGAAAAAATTGACCAGGCAGATAATCATGGTCAGACACAGGCCGGACATCACCGGCAGTTTGCGGGCAAAGGTGCGGGATTTGCCCTTTTTCAGCAGCATATCACTCAGCGTACCGCCACACAGTACGCCTGCCATCGCCATCAGATAGGGGAATGAAGCACCCAGCCCGGCTTTGGCGATCGGTAAGTGCAGACCTTTCTCCAGGTAAACAATAAACCAGGTCAGGAAGAAATAGAGTGTGGATGAGCAAGCGAACTGGGCGATGAACAGGCCCCAGACGGTGCGATTCTTCAGGAAAAAGGCGATATCGCGCCAGCGCACTTTTTCACTGACACAGGCCTGGTTTTTTGAACCATAGCCACCGCCTTCACGAATGTAATCCAACTCCTGTTGGTTGGTTTTACTGCTGTGTTGCGGATCGCGATATTTAACTAACCAGTAAATGCCAAACAGGATGCCAACGCCGCCGGACAGGTAGAATGACATCTCCCAACCGTAATCCGCCACCACAAAGGACAACGCCGGGGTTAACAGTGCCAGCCCGATATATTGTGCGCTGGAATAAATCGCCGTGGCGCGTGCCCGCTCGTGGTCGGGGAACCAACTGGCGATGATCTTGGTGTTGGAGGGGAAGGAGGGGGCTTCGGCAATACCAATCAGCGCCCGACAGGCCAGCAGCATTAAGAATGATGCTGTTGCAGTGGCGAACAAATGATGCGAGGCGAAGCCCATCAGGAAAGTAAAGACGCTCCACAGAATAATGGCGCTGCCGTAAAGTATCCGTGAGCCAATGCGATCCAGTACGTAACCAACCGGGATCTGGCTGGCGGCGTAGAACCAGGTAAACATGGAAAACAGTAAACCCAGTTGGGTGGCGCTGAGATCGAACTCAGACTGAATTTTACTGCCGGCGACGGACAGGTTGGCCCGGTCCATATAATTTATAGCCGTCACAATAAACAACAGCGACAGAATAAAGAATCGCGATTTTGTTGCTTTCATAGTGTTGTCCTGGTCAGGGTGTTTATTTTTATAAATTTTGGCTACAGAGATGCCCCCGTAACAGTCATACGCCACGGGTAAGTAAACAGATTTAAAGCGGGTCAGGGTTACAGTACGGCCAACCAACCGCCATCGACGTAAATAATCTGTCCATTCACGTAGTTGGAAGCATTGGACGCGAGGTACACGGCGGTGCCGATCAGCTCTTCTGGTTTACCCCAGCGTTTAGAGGGATTGCTGGCTTTCACCCAGGCATCGAACTCGGGGTTATCAACCAGCGCGGCATTCATATCGGTCAATATATAACCCGGACCGATGGCGTTGGACTGAATATTAAACTCGGCCCACTCGGCGGCCATTGAACAGGTGAGCATCTTGATGCCACCTTTGGCGGCGGTATAAGGCGCAACCGTGGCGCGGGCGGCTTGGCTGGTCAGCGAACCGATGTTAATGATTTTCCCCCCTTTACCGCGGGCGATCATCCGCCTGGCGGCGGCTCGACCAACGATAAATGCGCTGGTCAGGTTGGTATCGAGCACCCGCTGCCACTGTTCCAACTCCAGGTTGAGCAGGGGGCTACGGTACTGAATACCGGCATTATTGATCACAATATCAACCTCAACCCGTTCCTCGTCGAGCTGATTGAATACCGCCTCTATGGCTTGTTCATCGGTAACGTCAAAGGCGAAACCGCGCGCCTGCAGACCTTGAGATTGCAGTCGCTCGACCGCGGCCTGTACCGTTGCAGGTTGCGTACCGTTTAAAATGACGCTGGCTCCGGCCGCAGCCAACCCCTCAGCGTAGGAAAAACCTAATCCGCGAGAAGAACCGGTGACCAGCGCCGTTTTCCCCGTTAAATCGAACAGAGCAGACATATCAACCTCTTACTGTTGGTTATAGGATCCTGATTCGGCATGTACCGTTATTGGCATCGTGTTAAGCTTAGTGCCGTTCAACATGTATGACATCATTCATATAAACGTTGCGTTAAGCCTTGGCAGAAATCAATTCTGTTAAATGGTTTTTGAAGCGCGGATCACAAAAGAAAAATACAACATTAAACAATTGCAATGTAAAACAATTGGTTGGGTTTGTTTTTATGACACAGCGCACATAATTTTTGAACGACGCTTTAGCCCATGCACTATCGATGATATAAATTTAACCACACCTTGTAGGACAACTGATGAGTTAGCGGCAAAGGAGTTTACAGTGGGTAATCTAAGAATCACCGGCGTGAAAACTATTCTCACCGCGCCAGGCGGTATCGATCTGGCTGTAGTGAAGGTCGAGACGAACCAACCGGGCCTATATGGCCTGGGGTGCGCGACCTTCACTCAACGCATTCATGCGGTGAAAACGGCCATCGACGACTATATGGCACCGTTTCTAATCGGTAAGGATCCATCGCGCATCGAGGATATCTGGCAGTCTGCCTGCGTAAGCGGCTACTGGCGCAGCGGTCCGATCATGAACAATGCCCTGTCCGGTGTGGACATGGCGCTGTGGGACATCAAAGGGAAAGTCGCCGGTCTGCCCGTTTATGAACTCTTGGGCGGCCAATGCCGCGACGGTATTGCGCTGTATTGCCATACCGACGGCAGCGATGAGTTTGAGGTAGAGGACAACATCCGTGCACGCATGGAAGAGGGCTACCAATATGTGCGTTGTCAGATGGGAATGTACGGCGGGGCGGGCACGGACGATCTGAAACTGATTGCTACCCAGTTGGCGCGGGCAAAAAATATTCAGCCCAAACGTTCCCCGCGCGGCAGTACGCCGGGCATCTATTTTGATCCGGATGCCTACGTGAGAAGCGTGCCGCGTCTGTTTGAACACCTGCGCAATAAGCTGGGCTTCGGCATTGAGTTTATTCATGATGTACATGAGCGGGTAACGCCAATCGCCGCCGTTCAACTGGCCAAAACGCTGGAGCCATACCAACTGTTTTACCTCGAAGACCCGGTGGCACCTGAAAATATCGACTGGCTGAAAATGTTGCGCCAACAATCCTCCACGCCGATCTCAATGGGGGAGCTGTTCACCAACGTCAATGACTGGAAACCGCTGATTACCAATAACCTGATCGACTATATCCGTTGTCACGTCAGCACCATTGGCGGTATTACCCCGGCGAAAAAATTGGCGACGCTGAGTGAAATCCATGGGGTACGTACCGCCTGGCACGGGCCGGGCGACATTTCTCCAGTCGGCGTCGCCGCCAACCTGCACCTGGATATGAGCGTGACCAATTTTGGTATTCAGGAATACACGCCGATGAATGACGCCTTGCGTGAAGTGTTTAGCGGCTGTCCGGAAATTGAGCGGGGTTATGCCTACCTGAGCGTTCGCCCAGGGTTAGGTATAGATATCGATGAGCAAAAAGCGGCGCAGTACCCGTGTATCGGCGGTATCCCGTCCTGGACTCTGGCACGTACGCCGGACGGCACGGCGTCACGGCCTTAACCTCACCTGTGGACGCATTTAATTGCGCCCTTTGAAAGTGCATCACTCGGTGTCCGGTGTGGCCTGTCTGAGTTTTTCGATGGCGGTGACGTTGTCCGCCATCGCCTCGTTGAGTACTGCAACGGCGGTAGAAGAATCGCGGTTTTTAATCGCCATAAACACCTTGATGTGTGCCTCGACGCTTTCCAAAGAAATCCCCAATGCCCGGTTCAGTTCTTCCAGGTAGTAGTAATAGGTGTCTTTGATTGAGTTCATCACGTTGTAGAACACCTTGTTCTGTGACGCTTTGGCTATGGCCAGGTGAAACTCAAAATCGGCCTGAGAGTACTTTTTGTAATCGTCTTTGTTGATCAGCATGCGGTTCAGGGCTTGTTCCAGCGCGGTAATGTCCTCGGGCGTGGCGTTTAATACCGCCAGCTCCATACATTTGAACTCCACCGTTTGGCGGAACACCATCATGTCGTGAAACTCTTCACGGCTGAGGTGCATGATCGGTTGCTGTTCATTGAACAGGCTCTGTGGATTGAGGTGTTGGGCGACAAAACTGCCTTTGCCCTGATGGGTCACCACGATGCCCAGATCGCGCAGACGCTGCACCGCGCTGCGAATGCTGACCCGGCTGACGTTGAAAGAGGTGGTCAGTTCCGCTTCTGAGGGGAGTTTGCTGCCAGGCGGCCAACTGCCGTCCAACAGTTTTTCCTTTATTTGCTCATAGACCGCGTTGACCACGTTGTGTTTTTGGATTGATTGAAGACTCATGATATCCATCGCATAAGTTGTCCTACAACATGCCTGTGGTATAGCACGCCATGCCGCAGGTGTGAAGCTGTTCGCCACATTTTTGCGTGGCTGACACCAGGTCGGGAGAATAAATTTATTTTGTGATCGTCATTTCAATTCGAAGCACTGGCCATTGAATACGACCGAAATGTGATTCATTTTTAACCTTGAGTGATGTCATACAAGTTAAGGTATGACATCAGATGTTTAAAAGGGCACCAACAAGCGCGGTCATTAGGTATAAACCGGCATCCATTAAAATTCCTGGGGAAAACGAATATGAGCATCAATTTACCCACCAAGCTGGCACCGATCCGCTGGCGAAAGCTTATTCCGCTGGCTTTCATTACCTACAGCCTGGCCTACCTGGATCGTGCCAATTACGGATTTGGAGCGGCCGCAGGGCTGGCGCACGATCTCAATATTACGCCGGGTATGTCTTCACTCTTGGGGGCGCTATTTTTCCTCGGTTATTTCTTTTTCCAAGTGCCGGGAGGAATTTACGCCGAGAAACGCAGTGCCAAGGGGCTGATTTTTTGGAGCCTGGTGTTGTGGGGCATTTTGGCCACCGCTACCGGTTTGGTCAGCAATGTGGCAACGTTGGCGGCGATCCGCTTCCTGCTTGGGGTGGCGGAAAGCGTCGTGATGCCGGCGATGCTGGTGTTCCTCAGCCATTGGTTTACCAAGCAGGAACGCTCGAAAGCCAATACTTTCCTGTTTCTTGGCAACCCGATTACCGTGCTGTGGATGTCGATACTGTCCGGTTATCTGGTGGACGCCTTTGGCTGGCGTGGCATGTTTATCATTGAAGGGGTGCCGGCCATTATCTGGGCGGCAATCTGGTGGGTGATCTTTGTCGATCGGCCAAAAGATGCCACCTGGCTCAGTGAGCAGGAGAAAGCTGCTCTTGAGGCCGCCCTCGCCGCTGAACAGACCGGTATGCAACCGATTAAAAATTACGGCGAGGCCTTTCGGTCACGCAAGGTATTGGCACTGTCGTTTATTCATTTCTTCTGGAATATCGGTATGTACGGTTTCATTATGTGGCTGCCGTCGATCTTGAAAACCGCTTCCGGCATGGGGATTGTCGCTACCGGCTGGTTGTCTGCTGCACCTTATTTGTTGGCGGTGCCGCTGATGCTTGGTGCATCCTATTTCTCTGATAAGTATCAACAGCGCAAGCTGGTGGTGCTGTTGTTTCTGGGGTTGGGGGCGGTTTGTTTCTGCGCGTCTTTCACACTGGGTGCTAACCATTTTTGGTTGTCCTACGTCTTGCTGGTGATTGCCGGCGGAGCTATGTATACGCCTTATGGCCCGTTCTTTGCGGCGATCCCGGAGCTATTGCCACGCAACGTGATGGCGGGGGCGATGGCATTTATCGTGAGTTTTGGCGCACTGGGGTCATTTGTGGGGGCCTGGATTGTCGGCTATCTCAACGGTATTACGCAGGGGCCGCAGGCTTCCTATATCTTTATGGGCACTTCGCTGGTCATCGCGGTGGTACTGACGGCACTGACCCGTTTCTCTAACACACCACAAAGAGTTGTGACCCCTGGCGTCGCAGCCTGCCGATAAGCTATGCCGGACCGGTTATTTCGTCGGCCCGGCCTGTCGCAGCATGGTGCAGAAAGCACACTGGCATCCGGCCTGCGGCAAGGCGGCGCAGGTGCCGACATTGACCGTTTGCGCATCCAGCGCATGAAAGCCGTAAAACCTATTCTCGATATTATTTTCCGCTGCGCGCGTCTGTTCAGGCTGGGGTTCTGGCACCCTGGACTGAAACGCGGCGGCGCGTCCGGCTAACAAGCCAAGGAACAACAGCGAGAGCTGAATTTTCATTTTGGTCTTCCCGGTTTGATTTCTGATACGTTATAACAAAACATCCGTTCTGCCAACCACCGATGCCTTGTGCATTTTCCGCCATTGGTTAGCGAAATTAGTTCGTTCAACTCCTCGCCGATTTGGTTTGTTATCTAACCCATAACATTCCGAAATAAAGAAGGCGTGGCATACGATGTTTAATTTCTCTTTCAATAGATTAACCAGCGGGATAACGGTGGCATTGGGCCTGGCGGCGGCGATGAGTCCGGCGCTGGCCTCGGTGCAGGGCGGCACATTGATCTATCTGGAACAGCAGGCGCACACCAACCTCTACCCGCCTTCCGGCGGTTTCTACCCCAATGGCGGCATCCTCAATCAAATCACTGACAAACTGACCTACCAGAACCCGCAAACGCTGGAGATTGAGCCGTGGATCGCCGAATCCTGGAGCAGCAACGCCGACAAAACCGAATACACCTTCAAGCTGCGGCCGGGCGTGACCTTCTCCGACGGCACTCCGCTGGATGCTAGCGCGGTAGCGAAAAACTTCGACACCTATGGCCTCGGCAATAAAGAGAAACGCCTGCCGGTGTCTGAAGTCATCAATAACTACGACCGCAGCGAAGTGATCGACCCGCTAACCGTCAAATTTTACTTCAAGCACTCGTCACCGGGTTTCCTGCAGGGTACCGCCACTATTGGCTCGGGGTTGGTTTCGCTCAGCACCCTGAACCGCAACTATGACCAACTCGGTGATGCGCGCCATATCATCGGATCCGGCCCGTTTGTGGTCAGCGCCGAGACGCTGGGGCGTGAGGTCAGCCTTAGCGTTCGCAAAGATTATCACTGGGGTCCGGCCAGGCTGGTTCAGCAAGGGCGCGCCAATCTGGACGCGATCAAGGTGATTGTCACCGGTGAGGACAGTGTGCGCATTGGTGCGTTGCAAGCCGGGCAGGCGGACTTTATTCGCCAGATCCAGGCCTACGACGAGAAGCAGACGCAGGATCAGGGGTTCACCATCTACGCGGCCCCAACGCGTGGCGTGAATGACAGCGTCGCCTTCCGACCGGATAACCCGCTGGTAAGCGACCTGCGCGTGCGTCAGGCACTACTGCATGCCACTGACAGCAAGCAGATCGTCGATACGTTGTTCTCGGTTAACTATCCACAGGCTAAATCGGTGATTGCCTCTTCCGCCGCCGGTTTTGTCGACTTGTCCGCCAAGCTGAAGTTCGATCCGCAACTGGCCAACCGCCTGCTGGATGAGGCGGGCTGGAAAAAGGGCAGCGACGGCCTGCGTGAGAAAGACGGTAAAAAACTGCTGCTGAATGTCTATGAATCACTGCCGCAACCGCAGAACAAGGCGGTGTTGCAACTGGTTTCGCAGCAGTGGGGCAAGGTCGGCGCGCGCTTGAACATTCTGGCCGGTGACGCCGGTAGCCGGGTGGCCGATAACCTGGACCCGCAGAAAACCCCGGCTGCGGTGGTGGAAGTGGGGCGGGCCGATCCGGACGTGATTAAAAGCCAGTTCTACCCGACCAACCGCGATGCGCTGTTGCAGCAAGGCGGCTCCGGTAAAAACAGTCAGTTCAGCGACGACAAGCTGAACGCGTTACTGCTGGGCATTGCCTCTGAGGTGGATGCGCAAAAACGCCTGCAGATTGCCGGTGAAGCACAAAATTACCTGCTCGATCAGGCCTATGTGATCCCATTCTTTGAGGAGCCGCAGGTGTTTGCCGGCGCGCCTTATCTGAAGGGGGTGAGTTTTGAAGCCGTGGGTCGCCCGAGTTTCTACGGCGCCTGGTTAGAGAAACATTAAGGAGACCATGATGAGCCGATATCTGGCGCGGCGTATCGCACAGGCGCTGCTGGTGCTGTGGGCGACCTTTAGTCTGTCGTTTCTCCTGCTGCAGGTGCTGCCGGGCGATGCGATCCTGATTAAGTTCCAGAATCCGGACATGGGACTCAGTCCGGCGCAGATCGCCGATATGCGTGCTGCCTATGGTGCCGATGTGTCGCTGTGGCAGCAGTATCTGCATGCGCTGGGTAACGTGCTGCGGGGGGATCTGGGCTACTCCATTCAGGCCGGGGTACCGGTCACCGAACTGTTGGCCACCAACCTGCCCGCCACGCTGCAACTGGCGGTGCTGGGCTTTACGCTGGCGCTGCTGCTGGCGTTGGCGATTGCCTTTATCTCCAATCTGACCGGTTTTGGCTGGCTGAGATCGGCGCTGCAATCGCTGCCGTCACTGTTCGTTTCGGTGCCGACCTTCTGGCTGGGTATTGTGTTGATCCAGGTGTTTTCGTTCCAACTCAAGCTGATCCCGGTGATCAACCCAGGTGAGTGGCAAGGGCTTATCCTGCCGATTGTGACCCTGGCGGTGCCGATCTCCGCCCCGCTGGCGCAGATCCTGATCCGCAGCATTGACCAGGTGCAGACTCAGCCGTTTGTCGCTGTGGCACGCGCCAAAGGTGCCAGCCGTAGCGGGGTGCTATGGCGGCATGTGGCGCGCAACGCCATGCTGCCGGCGCTGACCATCGCCGGCATTCTGCTTGGCGAACTGATTGCCGGCGCGCTGATCACCGAAACCGTGTTTGGCCGCAGCGGGCTGGGACAACTGACCCTGCAGGCGGTGCTGAATCAGGACGTGGCGGTACTGCAGGCGATTGTGGTGATCTCCGCCGCCGCTTTCGTCACCCTCAATCTGCTGGTGGATCTGCTGTTCCCGCTGTTGGATCCACGACTGAAAACCCACACAGGAGTCGCCGTATGAGCAGTATCTCCTATGAAAAAGCGGTCGTACCGGAGCGAGATCTGGGCGGTCTGGAAAGTGAAGGAACCTTACCGACCAGCCGTCCACGCCGTCGTCGCGTGCCGTTGACCTTGCTGCTGGCCTGGGCGGTGATCGCCATTGCGGTGCTGTGGGCGCTGGCGCCCCAGTTATTCACCGCCTACAGCGGCACCGAAGGTATCGCCGGTGCGCAGCGGCTGGCGCCGGGCGGCGAACACTGGCTGGGGACCGATCAACTGGGGCGTGATCTGTATGCGCGCATTGTCTATGGTGCCTCGCAGACACTGTCCGCAGCGCTGGTGGCGGTGGCGCTGGGGTTATTGTTGGGCACCGCGCTGGGGCTGATTGCTGGTGCGGTGGGGGGCATCGCGGACGAAGCGGTGATGCGATTTGTCGACGTCTTGCTGTCTATTCCCGGCCTGCTGCTGTCGCTGAGTATCATTATTTTACTGGGGTTTGGCACGGTTAACGCCGCCATTGCCGTCGGGATTACTTCCGTCGCCAACTTTGCCCGCCTGGCGCGCGCAGAGGTAGTGCGGGTGCGGCACAGTGATTACGTCGAGGCGGCCTATGGCAGCGGCGGTACCTTCTGGGCGGTGCTGTGGCGGCACATTCTGCCGAACTCGCTGACTTCGGTGATCGCCTTCTCGGCGTTGCAGTTTGGCAGCGCTATTTTGGCGATTGCCACCCTGAGCTTCCTGGGTTATGGCACCCCGCCACCGACGCCGGAGTGGGGGCTGCTGATCGCCGAAGGGCGCAACTACATTTCCACCGCCTGGTGGTTGACTACCTTCCCGGGGCTGGCGGTGGTGGCAGTGGTGCTGGCGGCCAACCGCATCAGCCGTGCATTGGGGAGAACGCAGCCATGAGTATTCAGACGGCATTACAACGGGCGGCGGCCACGCCGGTATTGGCGCTGGAGCAGGTGTCGATTGCCTATCAGGGCGCGACCGGTAGCCAGCGGGTGGTGCATCAGGTGTCGTTCGCCATTCAGCCGGGGGAAGTGGTGGCTTTGGTCGGCGAGTCCGGTTCGGGCAAAACCACCACCGCGCAGGCAATCATTGGCCTGCTGACGGAAAATGGCCGTCTGGAGCAGGGCGCTATCCGTCTCAACGGCACCGATATCAGCCATTGGTCATCACGACGTCTGGACGCGGTGCGGGGCGCGCAAATCAGTTTGATCCCACAGGATCCGTCCAGCTCGCTTAACCCGGTGAAGACGATCGGCGAACAGGTGGCGGAAATCCTCAATATTCACCGTCGCCTGCCGCGCAAACAGGTGCAGCAGCGGGTGGTGGCATTACTGACCCGGGTTGGTCTGACCCACCCGGAGCTGCGGGCGCGTCAGTATCCGCATGAACTTTCCGGCGGCATGAAACAGCGGGTGTTGATTGCCATCGCTATCGCGCTGCAACCGGCGCTGATTATCGCCGATGAGCCAACCAGCGCGCTGGATGTCACGGTGCAAAAGCGCATTCTCGATCTGATCGACGAACTGCGGCAGGAGTTTGGTACCGCGGTGCTGCTGGTGACCCACGATCTGGCAGTGGCGGCGGAGCGTGCCGACCGGCTGCTGGTGTTTCGCCATGGTCGGGTTCAGGAGCAGGGCGTGACCGCCGAAGTGCTGCGTGCCCCCACCAGCGATTATACCCGCCGATTGTTTGCCGATGTGCCATCGCTGACCCGTGCAGCGGTGCCGCAATCCCGGAACAGTACGCAAGAGCTGGCGATCCAGGTTAATGGGTTGGTGAAAGATTTCCGCCTGGCCGGTGTGGGGGGCAAAACTTACCGTGCGTTGGATCAGGTGTCGTTTAGCGTGCCGCGTGGTACCACCCATGCGCTGGTAGGGGAATCCGGCTCCGGCAAAACCACGCTGGCACGCTGCCTGCTCGGTTTTCAACGGCCGGACGCCGGTCAAATCATTATCGACGGCGTCGACTTCACCCAGTTGAAGGGCGAAGCGCTGCGGCAGTTCCGTCGTCGCATTCAGTTGGTGTATCAGAACCCGTTTGGTTCGCTCGATCCGTCGCAGACGCTGTATCAGGTGATTGAAGAGCCGTTGCTGAACTTTGAACCGCTGGGCAAAGTCGAGCGTTATCGCCGGGTATGTGAACTGTTTGAACGGGTGGCGCTGCCGGACGAGTTGCTGAGTCGCAAGCCGCGCGAGCTGTCCGGCGGCCAACGTCAGCGGGTGGCGATCGCCCGGGCGCTGGTGTTGCAACCACGGGTACTGGTGCTGGACGAAGCGACCTCGGCATTGGATGTCACGGTACAGGCGCAGATCCTGCGGCTGTTGCAGGATTTGCAGCAGGAACTGGGGCTGACCTATTTGTTTATCTCACACGATCTGGCCAGGGTGCGGCAGATTTCACACAGCGTTTCGGTGTTGCACCGAGGGGTACAGGTGGACAGTGGCGCGACCGGCGAGCTGTTCGCCATGCCGGGCAGTGATTACACCCGTCAGTTGATTGAGGCCATTCCCGGCCGTCAGTTTTATGCCGAACAGCCCAAGATTAAGGACGCAATTTATGAGCAGTAAAAGACTGGGTTTTTTCACCCGCCTGCTGGATCAGGGCAGTGCACAACAGCGTTATCGGTTGGCAACCGAGCAAATCGTGCATGCGGAACGGGTCGGTTTTGATAGTGCCTGGGTGGCGCAGCACCATTTTCATGAGGATGAGGGCGGCTTGCCTTCACCCCTGGTGTTTCTGGCACAGGTGGCGGCACGAACTCACCATATCCGGCTGGGCACCGGGGTGATCACGCTGCCGATGGAGTCGGCCATTCGGGTGGCGGAGGATACTGCGGTACTGGATCTGCTGTCTGACGGCAGGCTGGAGGTGGGGATTGCCGCCGGCGGCACGCCGTCTTCGTTCAGCGCCTTCGGTTTTGATGCTCAGCAGCGCCACGCGGTATTTGCCGACAACTTCAATACACTGCTGCGCGCCTGGCGCGGCGAGGCCTTGGGCGGTGAGGATAACCGTTTGTACCCGGCCGCGCCGCAGTTGGCGGAGCGGGTTTGGCAGGCGACCTTTTCGGTGGAAGGTGGCGAGCGTGCCGGACGTGCCGGTGACGGCTTAATGCTGTCGCGCACCCAACCGCGCCCGACAGAGGCGCCGGATTTGCCGCTGGACGAGTTGCAGAACCCGATTATTGACGCCTATCTGGCGGCGCTGCCGCCCGGCATCGCACCGCGCATTATGGGGTCGCGCACCGCCCTGGTGACCGACAGCAGCCAACAGGCGCGGGAATTTGCCGCGCTGGGACTGGGCCGTGGGCTGGAACGCCTGCGCGCCAGTGGCCACCGGCCATCCGATGAGTCGCTCGATGGGCTGATCCGCGCTTTTGACGTGCATCTCGGTACCCCGGATCAGGTAATTGCCTCGTTGCAGAAAGACAGCGCGCTGGCACGGGTTACCGACCTGGCGTTCCAGGTGCATTCCATCGATCCACCACACGCTCACATTCTGCGTTCTATTGAGCTGATCGCCCGCCACGTTGCCCCGGAACTGGGCTGGCAACGTCGCACTCCCGCTTCCATCTCCCACGAACATCACGCTGAGGAAAAGGTATGACTGCAACATTGAATAATGACGACCTGCTGGCCGTGCTGGCAGAGGTCGTACCCGGTTCCGCATTGGCACAGGCCAGAGTGACACGGCAGGCGGCGACGGATGCAATTCAGGCCAGCTACCTGGCGTTATTCGCTCCCGCCGATGCCGGCGATTTTCCTGTAGCGCAGCGGTTGCAAATCGCCCTGCGCATCAGCGAATGGCATGCGGATAAATCACTGGCGGCCCACTATGCGGCGTTGCTGCAACAACAGGGCGGCGCAGAGGATAGCCCGCGTTTGCAGGCGGCGCTGGATCATGCCGAACGGTTGGCGTTCAAACCCGCCAGCGCCGATGCCCAGCATTTGCAGGCGTTGCAGCAAGCCGGTTGGTCGCTGGACGCTATCGTCACCCTGTCGCAACTGATCGCGTTTGTCAGCTTCCAAAGCCGTCTGTTAACCGGCTATCGGCTGCTTGGCGGTCATCCGGTTGAGGGGGGCAGTAGCGGCTCACCGGTCAGAGCCGGCAGTTGGCGCACCGAACCCGTGACACTGAGTGGCCGCCATGCGCCACCGGTGTTTACCCGTCAGGAGCTGGGCTGGGAGCCGTGGATCGCCGCCAGGCCGCTGGCGGAGTTTGATGCATCGGGCCAGGCGCTGTTGACGCGTTTCGGACATAGCGACTCGGATTATTTCCGCCTGCTGGCACGTAATCATCCGGTGCTGGAGCAGCGAACGCTGGCGGATCGGGCGATTTTCTATACGCAAGGCGGGCTGGAGCGTAAGGATCGCGAACTGGCAGCCACGGTGGCCAGCAAGGTGAATGGCTGCATCTATTGTGCTTCGGTGCATGCGCGCAAGGCGGCACAGTTGTCCAAACAGGCGGATGAGGTACAACGTCTGCTGGAGGTAGCACCAGGGGGCGTGTTGAGTGAGGGGCAAGGGGAGCCGTGGCGGGCACAGATAGATTTTGCCGCCGCGTTGTCCGCTACGCCGCCGCAGGCTAACGCCGAACAACTGGCACTGCTGCGTGAGCAGGGGCTGGATGAGCTGGCGCTGCTGGATCTGGTGCAGTCGACGGCGTTTTTTGCCTGGGCTAACCGGCTGATGCTGACTCTGGGTGAACCCTCCGACGATTAATAAGTCTTCCGCCAATAATCGCTGTGTAAACAGGGGCGAAATTTTTCGCCCCTGTGCAATTCAAGATAATAATTACCTTTTCAGGCATTACTTTTACACTTTTAACAAAATGACATATCTCTTGTCGTTATTATAACGAAGAACTCAAATTGCATAAATTGCTCGCCGTCATGAATGCTCCGATACTCATCCCATCAATGGATTTAATTTAGATCAGACGAATCTATGTTGGTGTGGATGCATTTTTGATGGGAAATGGGTTCGATGGGAAGTTTTTTTAAGCAGATATACCGTTATTCACATTCTCGCCCTTATCGGCATAATGAAAATCTCTGGCCTTACGTGAAAATTGAACGTGCAGAGAGTGGCGAAATTGTCGAGTTTCATTATAAGAGTCAGACGATTCCTATAGTGAAACTTTCAGCGTTAAAAGACCGTTTTCAGGGGCAGATATTACTGACGGCTACCGGGCCATCGGTGAGTTCTGTTTGCTTTAGCGATATTCCTGATATGCCGGCCATCGGGGTCAATGGGGCCTATTTCTTAAACCAACAGGTGAGCTTTCGTTTTTACGTCATTGTCGATATGGGATTTATTGATCAACGGCCGGATATTATAGAAGACATTGTTCTGGCAGAGGATTTAATCCTGTTTACGACGGTCCACGGCGTGGCGAAAATCATTGACCATTTCACGCTGGCAGGCGTTAAGTGCCAGTTTGCCGTCATCGAAGATGCGGCTTTCAAAATTTACAGCCCAAAAATAAATCCTCCGGCATTGTGGGAACATTACCGCCATGACAGTAGCGTCTATTTTTCTTCTGTCTGTAAATCTATCGCCTTTAGTCATGATATTCGACACGGTATTTTCGATGCCGGCACGGTGGTTTATTGGGTGTTTCAGATCATCGCCTTCCTGGGGTTTAAACAACTCTTTATTGCCGGGCTGGATATGAATAATTTCCATTTGCCGCGCTTCTATGAAACGCCAGAAAACAAATTGCCGACATTTTTACCCGAGAAGGTCGAAGACATGATCATTCCGGCTTTTAGCCATGCCGCTGAAAGAATGAAAATCAACAATATTACCGTAAAGAACTTTTCATTGGCGAGCGCCATAGACACCCGTATTTTTGAAAAGGTTGATTGCAGTGATTTTTTCAAAAAAAACTGATGTCACCACGCAGATCGCTGTTTACGTTTTCCTGGCATTCTGCTTCTTTAGCGCCATTTTTTGCGGTCATACCCGGGTGAATAATCTATTCCATATCTCGGCGTTTTTTTTCCTGCTGACGTTGGCCACCCGACCGGAATTCCGTCAGGCCTGGCTTGGCAGGCGTGCTGCACTCATCGGTATCGCCTTGGCTGCGTATTTTTTGGCGTACTACTCCGCCAGTAATTTCTGGGGAGGCACGCCGGAAGATGCGCTGTCTGCCCTGACGCATAGCGTTTATATCCTGATTTATTTGGGTCTGTTGGTCAGCGTGTTGGATAGCCCCCGGCGTAATCTCTTGCTCTGCTGCGTGATCGCCGGCATTACACTGCTATGTCTGTATCTTGCCTGGGTCGACTACTCTAAAATTTATACCCTCAGGGAAACGTCTGACGCCAATCCCGGCCCGCGTAATGTGATCGATCTTGCCGGTTATGCGGCATTGGGCATTATTCTAAGTCTGATGGTTTTTCGTGACACCCAGCAGAAAAAAATACTGCTGACGATCCCCGTGCTTTTGGCCTTTATGGTGCTTACACAGAGCCGCGGGCCTTTGATTGCCTTATTGGCTGCGCTGGCGTTAACCACCGCTTATCGGGCGTTGAATAAAAAAGCCGCCATGTTGATTGTGGCGATGATGATATTTACCGCAGGCATGGTGCTATGGTCATCCATCGGAGAAATGCTGATTACGCGTTTTTCAGAGTTGTATCAGCAGAGTTTCGTGCGGGCCAGTATTTGGCGACACAGCCTGGCGTTAATAAAACAGGCGCTGTTTTTTGGCTATGGATTCGATAGAGAACTGACGTTTACCAATTATACCGGCGAGTTTATTCATACCACTCACAGCCTGTATCTGGGCGCGCTGCTCAAAGGCGGGCTGGTTGGTTTTTGTCTGTTCGCCGGATTACTGGCGTTTGGCGGGCAGCTTGCCGTGCGTCACCTCAGGGCCGGGCGGCGGCTGGAAGCGGCTTTATACCTGTTTATGCTGATCTTCTACTGCTCGCAGGGCATGTTTGTCATCGCCAACCCGGCCGAGTTCTGGTACCTGTTCTGGTTCCCATTGGCGATGGTTTTCGCCCAGCCGACCAAAGGGTTCGTTAGTCAGCCTGCGGGCGCGTGAACGCCAGCGCGTTTGTCACTTTTTCAAATACCTCATTTTCAGAGATAATGCTGAGCGGTTGGCGGCGTTGAGCCGTGGTGAGCTTTTGCGCATCCACCGATACGTTCATCACCTGATGCAGTTCGCCGTTTTGATAGGGACCGGTGTGCTGCGGGTTGGCGGTGACAAACAGGCTGATGGTCGGCGTTTTCAGCGCAATGGCCAGATGCAATGGGCCGGTATCGCCGGTCACCAGTACCTGCATGTTTGACATTACCGCCAGCAGTTGCGGCAGGGTGGTTTTGCCAATATGGCTGACCACGCGTTGCTGTTCGTCCGCCGTTAGCCCCGCCATAAATTCCCGTTCGATAGCCAGCTCTTTCGGGGAGCCGATTAATTCGATTTGGTGGTGTGGCGACTGTGCCAGCAGCAGTTTCGCCAGGCGAATAAACTGGCCGACGGGCCAGCAGCGTAGCGTTTCAGAAGCGCCCATTTGAAAACCGATTGGGATTTTATCCGCGGTTTTATTCACCGGCGAAAACTCAACGGGAATAAACATCTCGGTGTTGTCGGTTTTACACCCGAGTTGCGCCACCAGATCCAGCTTGCGCTGAATTAAATGCCCACCGGTGCTCTGGCTTACGCCGCTCAGCCAGGTTTCCATACCGCTGGCTTTATTGCCGTAGACGTCTTTGAAAAGATACTGGCAACCGGCAGTGATGGCGACAATCACATCATAAGGGGATTTTGAGTGCAGGATGACGGCCAGTTGCGGCTTATGCTTACGCAACTGGTGAATGATGCTGAGCATGTCTTTGGCTTTATGATCCCAATAAATGACAGCATTAAAGTAACGGCTGGTGGCGACCAGCTGTTTATTTTTGTGGCTGGAAACCAGGGTGATATTCGCCATGGGATAGCGTTCACGCACCGCGCGAATGGCCGGCGTGTTAAACATCAGGTCGCCGAGGGCGGTGGTGGAAAAAATAACGATGCGTTCGAAAGTCAGCTCCGGTGTAAAACTGGCCTTTTCTTTGAAGTTGCCGCCCAACCGGGTGTACACCTGCAGACAGGCGTTGGCCGCCGTTATTTTCCACTGTTTTGACATCGTGTTTCGCTTCGGGTTAATGGGTGCGCCAGTCTGGCATCTGCATCATATGATGTTTGTCCTGGTGGGCCAATGGTCGGCAATAGTTTGCTACATATGCTTGCGTAACCTTGATAAAGGGGCAGCAGCCCCCTTTGCAGCGTCAATCTTGCCAAACCTGTGTGCTGCGCTGCGTATCCATCCGGTAATCCGAATAGTGGCGAGTGAAAATCTCGCGCCCCAAATCGCGGGCGGCCTGTAGTGGATTGCGCGGATCGCGGCTGACTTCGCCCCGGTTGTTGCCCGCCCCCTGGACCACCCCGACGAATTCGCAATGCGAGTAGCGGCTGAATTCCTGAATTTGATGCACGATCCCCATTGCCCCGCCGGGGTAAGTTTCTTCCGAGGCCACCGTCAGCCCGATGCGTTTGCCGCTCATACGCTGATGCACCTGTTCTGCGTCCGGATAGGCATTGGAGTAATAGCTGAAAGAGCGGTCGAAAAAGGCTTTGGTTTGCGCCGACATGCCGTACCAGTAAAGCGGGGTGCAAAATACCACCCCATCCGCCGGCAAGAAGTGCTCCAGAAACAGTTCGCCATAGCGGTCGGCAGGCGGTTCGGCATGGCGCCCATCCACCAGAAAACCACTGATGTAGTCATCGAGAAAATGCAGGCTGGCTTCGGTACCGGCTTCGGCGGCACCCGCCATGACGGCTTGTGCCAGGGTGGCACTGTTGCCGTCGCGGCGTGGGCTGCCCACCAGGACGATAAGGCGTTTGGGTTGCTGAGATGAATTCATATCACTCTCCGTTTGCTGAACATGTGAATACGGTTGTTAATTTACGGTGAGTGCAGCGTAAGCGACAAATGATGGCTACTCTGTCAGGATGAGATAAATTCATCCCTATGGGCCTTAACCATGTTTGCCTCGCTTCCTGTTACCGCCTTGCGTACCTTTGAATCCGCTGCCCGCCTGTGTAGCTTTAAACAGGCGGCGCTGGAACTGTCTGTTACGCCGACGGCGGTATCGCATCAGATCAAGGCGCTTGAGCAGCAACTGGGCTTTGCCTTGTTCGAACGGCTGCCGCGTGGCGTTAGGTTGACGCACAAGGGCGAGCGTTTGTTCGCCGGGGTCCACGGCGCGCTGCTTGATGTTGCCACCACGCTGGATGTTTTGCGGCCGGTGCCCAGCGCCGGTTCATTGTGTGTTTCCGTCACCCATTCTTTTGCTGCGTTATGGCTGGTGCCGCGCCTGGGGCGTTTTTATCAGGCCTATCCGCATTATCTGGTACGGCTGGAGGCTTGCGGCGAGGTGATCGATCTGCAACAGGACGCCAGCGTGGACATTGCCATTCGCTACAGCAGCGCAAGCTACCCGCAATTGCATCAGGCGGCGCGGCTGGAGGAGCGCTTTGGTGTCTACGGTGCCCCGGATTTGTGTGTAATGGAGCAACCCGCGCCCACGCTGATCACCGTTCATTGGCATGATTCCACCCTGTATGAAACCGGCTGGCGCGAGTGGTGTCAGGCTGCGGGAGTCGACTGGTGGCAGCAGCATGCCGCGTTGCGGGCTTACGACGAAGAGCATTATGCGTTGCAGGCGGCGGTGGCCGGGCAGGGACTGGTGCTGGCCAGTTCGGTGATGGTGTCCGATCTGGTGCGTAACGGTTTGCTGGCATCTTATCGGCCGGACATTTGCGTGCCGGGCGCGGCTTATACTGCGCTGTGCGTGCCTGGCCGCGAACGGCATCCGCCGGTACGGGCCTTTCTGGACTGGTTGCAACAGGAGGTTCGGCGCTGAGTCAGGGCACAAAATAAAAGTTTTTCTGGCGTGAGACATGGGAATATCAGATAACTTTGTTATCCATTCCCATGAGAGAGATGTCCATGAGCGAGCCAAGAGTTTCTGATTACCCGATTGATGCGCAGTTTATTGAACGTTGGTCGCCGCGCGCGCTGGCCAATGATGCTATCGACGATGAGACCCTGCTGAGCTTCTTTGAAGCGGCGCGCTGGTCACCTTCGGCCTATAACATTCAGCCGTGGCGTTTTGCTTACAGCAAGCACGGTTCGGCCAGTTGGGACAGCTATCTGGATTTCCTGATTGAGTTCAACCGCGGTTGGGCGCAGCACGCTTCGGCGCTGGTGGTGGTGATCTCCAAAACCACCAGTCTGAACGGTGAGAAGGAAGTCAGTAACCCGAGTCATGCCTTTGATGCCGGTGCCGCCTGGGCCAACCTGGCGCTGCAGGCGCACCTGAAAGGTTGGTTGACCCACTGCATGGGCGGTGTTCACCATGACAAAATCAAGGCAGCGTTGAACCTGCCGGATAACTATCAGGTGCACGGCATGGTGGCGATTGGCAAAGCGGGCGACAAATCCCTGCTGCCGGAGTTCTTGCAGCAAAAAGAGATCCCTTCAGGGCGCTTGCCGCTGGAGCAGACGGTGGTAGAAGGGCTGAACTTTACCCTGTAATCGTCCTGATCTAAATGTTCATCCGCCCGCAGGGTTTTCGCTCTGCGGGTTTTTTATGTGGTCAGGTAACTAGGTAAAACTTTGTGAGTATGTCCATGCGCGCAATGATCGTTATATAATATTTTATATAGCGATTAATGATAGAGGAGGTGCCATGAACAATCACTTCGGTAAGGGGCTGATGGCCGGTTTGGCTGCACAAAACGCCGGACCGGCTTCGGAACTTACCCGGTTCTGCTGTGACTACAAACGTGGCTTTGTACTGGGCTATGCTCACCATTTGGCCCAAAGCCTGGGCGACGAAAACCAGGCGGCATTCGAAGCCGGGTTGTTGTGTCGGGCGTACAGTCTCAATGGGGAAGTGATGAGCGAGTTCTTTTCTGGCGGTGCCAATCGCCTGGCCGAAAAATTTTTCTGCGCAGGATATAACCACGATCGGCAAAACTAAGCACCGCCGTCGTATGGCCTGACGGGCTCAGGCCTTATTCATCACCACCACCAGATAAATGCAGGTTTCGGCGCTCTCATTTTTGAACACGCAGTCCGTGGGGGGTCCGAGTTCCAGGCAATCGCCCTCGGCCATTTCATGGCGGGTTTCACCCTCCTGGAACACCAGCGAGCCGGACAACACCCAGATTAATTGCCGCATAAAGGCATAGGCCGAAGCCGGCATGGGGATCGCAGCACCGGCGGGCAGTTCAATGCGCACCAGATCGAGCGGGATGTCTGACTGGGGTGACACATGGCGACGCACATAGCCGCTGTCGGGATCGACCCACAGCGGTTGGTCCTGGCGGCGCATCAATCGACCTTCCTGCGTTTCCGCTCGCGCGATCAGTTTGGACATGCTCAGTCCAAACGCGCCGGAAAGCCTGCCCAGCAACATCGCCGTTGGGCTGCTGTCACCACGCTCAATTTTGTGCACCATCGCCCGCGAAACGCCGGCCCGTTCGGCCAGATCGGACAACGACCAATGGCGTGCTTCACGTTCAATGCGGATCCTCGCACCGATGCGTTGATTTAGGTTGTCTAATTTATTATTCATATCGTAGTATGATAGTAGACAGTCAACCAAGAGGTCAACATGCTTATCCGTAACGCGACTATAACCGATAGCGCAGGCATTGCTGCTATCTATAACGACGCTGTGCTTAATACCACCGCGATCTGGAATGAACTTAGCGTCGACGAGGCAAACCGTGCCGCGTGGATGGCGGAGCGGCAAGCGGCGGGCTATCCGGTGCTGGTGGCGAGCAATGAGGCGGGCGAGGTTGTGGGCTATGCCTCATTTGGCGATTGGCGGGCATGGGACGGTTACCGTCACACCGTGGAACATTCGGTTTATGTTCGGCAAGACAGCCGTGGCGGCGGGGTGGGGAAAACGCTGCTGATTGCGTTGATTGAACACGCCAGGGCGATGGGCAAACACGTGATGGTGGCGGGCATTGAGTCTGGCAACCAGGCCTCTGTGCAGCTGCATATCAATCTGGGTTTCGAAATGGTCGGCCGGATGAGTGAAGTGGGGGCCAAGTTCGGCAAATGGCTGGATTTGACCTTCCTGCAGTTAAAACTCGACGACAGCAACGCACCGCCAGCCCGCCAATGACGCTGCAAAGAACGGAACCTCTATGAATATCATGCTATTGCTGCTGGTGGCGGCCGGGGTCAGCCTGGTTATCCAGAACCTGTTGATGGTGCGTATCACCGAAAGCGTTTCGACGGTGCTGATTACGCTGGTGATCAACTCCAGCGTCGGTCTGGTATTGTTGATGGGGTTGCTGTTTGCCAAAAATGGCGTCAGCGCCCTGGCGGAGGTCACCGGTACCCTCAGGTTGTGGATGTTATTGCCCGGCCTGCTGGGCTCGTTCTTTGTCTTCTCCGGCATTCTGGGCTACCAGAAACTGGGGGCGGCAACCACCATTGCCGTGTTGGTGGCCAGCCAGTTGGTGGCGGGCTTGATGGCCGATATCTACAAGACCGGCCCCGGGGCACTGCGCGAAAACCTGCCCGCACTGCTGGGCGGTATATTGTTGGTGATTGGCGCTTTTCTGGTGGCCAGAAGAAGTTTTTGAGCGCTAAAAAAAGCCCGCTCAGGTTTCTCTGAACGGTCTTTGATAAAAACACCGGTATTGCCATCAATAGATGAAGGCGGCCCGGTGCTTGCGGATAAACTCTGGCCAGCGCACCGGTTCTCTACCGGCTATCTCCGGGAAATTATCAAAAGTCTCTTCAACGCCGGGGATGTCGCGTTCGGCAATACGCCGCAGATTGTCACCAACGCAGCTCATATAAGCCATTTCGGCGCCGGATTGCCGCATGTTCTCAATGAAAACGCTGTGATCCAGTGCTTCATAGCGAAACGGCTGGCCAAGCATTTCGGTCATCATTGCGGCGATCTCGCCATAAGATCTGGCGTCATAACCCAAGCGATAGGTTTTACCCGCGTGTTTTTCAGGATGTAGCAACGAATACGCCGCCGCCAGCGCAACGTCTTCGCCATCTACCCAACTGAAGGGCGCATCGCCGGTGTATTGTTGAATGACGCCATTGACGATTGCTGGGACGCCACCGTAGCCGATCAGGTTTTGCATAAAGCACTCGGGCCGCAAGTGCGTGAAGGAGAAACCGGACCACTCAATATAGCGTTCGACCAGTTGGTGCCAGGCCCAGTGCGCAATGGTCGTGTCGTCACGGCCGCAGGCACCCAAGTGCACAATATGCTGCACGCCGGCTTGCTTCGCTTTATCGAGAAACACCTTACTCTGGCGCAGCATATCTACCGTGTAACCGGTTGCCAAAAAGGCGCGGTCAATGCCTTGCAGCGCTGGTGCCAGCGTTTCTTCTTTATCAAAATCCATAATGACGGTGTGAATGCCCTGAGCCTCCAAAGGTGCGGCTTTTAGCGGGGAGCGTACGGCTGCCACTAGGGTGATGGAGTTGTCCGCCTGAAGGTTGCGCAAAGTATCGCCGCCTATCTGGCCGGTGGCGCCGGTAATCAGTACCCTTGGTTTCTTTATGATGCTCACGAAATAACCCCTTTTTGTAGTTTGTTGCTGAATAAGTCATAGGCCTAATGACTTGCTGCAAGAAGGAGTTTACTGAGAATTTTTTTCCTATTTAGGCTATAAATTACCGAATTTGTGGAATTAAATTCATTAATGTGGCGGGCTATGTTTTCTTCCGAACGACTTAAAGGTATCGACTTATTTGTTTGCGTGGCGGATATGGGTAGCTTCACTGCCGCCGCAGAACGCATGAATTTGACCAGCTCCGCCATCAGCAAAGGCATCGCCCGTTTGGAAAGCCGGCTGCAGGTGCGGTTGTTTAACCGCACCACGCGGCGTCTGTCGCTGACCGATGCCGGGGCGGCTTTCTATCGCACCTGCACCACCGTACTGGGTGAGTTGGAGGAGGCGGAACTTTCAATGCAGGCCGAAAACTCCGAGCCACGGGGGAAGGTGCGTATCGATCTTCCCGCTGCTTATGGCCGCCTGCATGTTTTGCCGGTGATCCTCAAACTGATTGAAGATCATCCGCTGTTGATGCCGCATATTTCGTTTTCCGATCGCTTTGTTGATCCCGTGATCGAAGGTATCGACATCATTGTACGCATCGGTGGCGCTGATATTTGGCCGAACGCTTTGGGGCACCGTTATCTGGGTGCTCAGCGGCATATCTTTTGCGCTTCGCCCGCTTATTTGAAAAAACAAGGGGAGCCGAAAATCGAGCACGATTTGGAAAATCACAGTTGTGTGGTTTATGGCGAGGGAAACGGCATGCTCACCCCTTGGCATTTTGCTGGCGTGCAGCCGAATAACAGCGAGAAAAAGATATTGCCGGCGCGAGTGGCGATCGGTGATGCGGAAGGGCAGCTCACGGCGGTATTGGCCGGGCACGGCATCGCACAATTGCCCACTTGGCTGGTGGCGCGGCAGCTCGAAGATGGCAGCTTGGTTGAGGTGTTGCCCCATTTGGCGACCGAGGGATTACCCATTAATCTGGCCTGGCTCAAAAGCCGTCAGACACTGCCCAAAGTCCGCGCGCTGCTGAAGATCCTGACTGACAGTCTGGGGCCGTCAGGTAGCACACTGAATCAGTTCTGAGGAGCACAAGGTTTAGGAAAACGCGGCGGCAACATTGCGTAATTCCGGCAATATACCTAAGTTTTTTTCCTGCACCAGGTCCTGATAAATTTTAAGGATCACCGCTTTTACCACATCGGAACTTCGGGTCAGGCTCTGCTGTTCCATTATGCTGTTTAATTCTTCCAGCTGTTTTTTACTGACTTTCATCGACAAGCGTTTAGACGATTTGGCCTTCGCCAGTTCACTGTCCAACAGCGTTTTCAGCTCTTGCTGCTGATAACGGCCGGTGGTTAGCGCATGGAGATAGTAAAGGATCAGTATCTTATGAAAATCTTCGTCCAGCGAAGCGTCTATTTTTTGCGTGGCAACGTTAAGAATATCGAGATAGTGGGCCGGAACTCTCACTTCCAACGCTGATTTTGTTTGTTCAAACTCGCTTTTAACACGTGGCGTAGACTGGGCGGGAATACTGACTACCGCATCGCACTGGTTACAGACGGCAGCCAGAATGTTCTTCACCGTACCGCGACGATCGCTGAAGTCCACATCGCGTAAACGATAAGTCGCCATTGATTTTCCGCAGTGCTGGCACAGAACGGTGCGCGTATCGCCTTCTTTGACAATTCTCATCGTGAGCTCCTTGCTGAGTTATTGATGCACGCTGATAAAGATGATGTCGGGTTCCATAAAATAAAATTTCACGTACCAGTAGCAACCTGACTTCCAGGGTTGAAGAATGTGAACATCAGTAGCGGCGTCCTGGTGATGCGGGCGGCACTGATACGCATCTCCGGTCGTTTTCCTGATAAGTTCAATAACATCGTTTTCATCAATTTGCCCGGTAGCGAACAGATTTTTCACATCGATATTGCTGCGGACCTCATGGTCATACACTCCTTGCTGAAGACAGCGTATAGCGAGTTGTTTTACGTCCCTGAACCCCATACTACCTCCTTATGTTGTACGCTATTTATCGTACAGTCAAGCCGTCTGAAGAATTTCATAACAACCAAGTCTACTGGGGGAGGTGGCAGGGAAGCCAACTGATAGGGGGGTAGGGCCGGGGCAAAAGACGAAAAGGCGGGACGTCTCGCACAATGATGCAACGGGCAACTTCCTGCGTCCCCCGTCAGGCGGTATAAACAGCCCCGTTCAAACATGAACCGGGCTGTTTATACCCATTATCGGTAGGCGGCAACACCATCACTCATTGGCTTCAATAGCTGATGGTTTCCTGGGAGACCGTATTAGCCTGAACATCATTGCTGCTAAGCCATGTGCGTTTATTTTTCATATCACCGAACAATGACAACTGATCGTCAAAGTGTTTCGAGCGTTTTCCGTCCGGAGCGATAAAACCTGACTGTCCAGGGGGCGTTACCTCGACACCGGTGACACCTTTATCGGTAAATACCACCATGTCATTTTCGGTCCCGCGGTTCATGGCGAGGCGATTCTGAATGTGTTCGTCTGAGCCCGCCTGCGGAATGTTAAGGAAGTTTTTCGTCTGATAAGTCGTGTTTGACACCTTGGTATGCCATGCCGACATCTTCTCGCCTTGCGATTTCTCCAGATCGTTAAGGGTGAGCGTCAGTGCTTCAATCATCAGGCTATCGATGTCCCTGCCTTTGAAGATATCAAAGCCCGATGTCGGGTGGTTTTCGGTCATGCCCTGATACAGAATTTTGGCACCAACCGAAATATTCTGGCTGCCCGTAGTACTCTCTCCCGGTGTCATATAGCCGGGGTCAAGGAACCATGGCGCTTGCTCTGCAGGCAATATTCCCCCCAGCGACAGAGTCAGCATATGTTGCAGCCAGGCCCGGAAGATCGGCGTCGCCGGGGTATCGTAATAGCCATCGGCATTCAGATCCCGTTCCTCATAGTTCCACTTACCCAGGATGGCGGCAGCTTCACGCAGTTTCGGGTTATTACTTTCGCTGGCGACTTTGACCAGTTGGGGTACAAAAAAGCGCGCGTTGGGATCCTCATAGGCGGCATCCATCAACAAATTCCATAACTGTGTAGGTGTAAAACGCGGCTGGCTATCGATGCGGGTGAATAACGTCTGGATACGGTCGGCGGTATTCCAGGAGTACCACCATTCGTCCGGGTTAGGGAAACCTTCCGCAGGGCGGTTGTTCCAGTTAGCGATGTAACCCGTTTTAGGATTGTAGACCTGAGGATTGGTGGAAAAGGGCATGAAACCTTGCCACTCGGAGCTGCCGTCACCCGGTACGGGTAACCGGTTGTCGTGCCCCTTGAGACGTATGGGATAACGCCCCCCCAAGGCATAACCAATGTTGCCTTTGTTATCGGCGTAATACCAGTTGACGTTGATGGCGGAATGCTGGACCTGATCGAGCCATTGTTTATGGTTTTTCGCTTTGCCGACTTTATTCCAGGCCAGTAAGGTAGCGACTTCCTCGCCTTCCCAGCCACGGCGCTTGGCATAAGCCAGACCCAGCTTGGGATTGTAGTCGATTACGGCACCTTGCACGCTTCGGTAAACGGCCAAATGCTGGGTTTCGCTATCCTTCACCGCGATGGTTTCAATCCGTTTCTCCAGAGGGCGGTATTTTCCCTGATAGAAATACTCTTCAGGGTTTTTAGGATTCAGTTTCAACTGGTATATATCGACATTGTCGCCAGCCCCCCATGTGCTCCCCCAACTGATGTCACGGTTGTAGCCGAATTCCACCATCGGATAGCCAAAAGGACTGTTCCCCACCGCGTCATAACCCGCCCCATGTAACCCAATAGAATAAGTATAGGAAGGCTGATAGAAACCGAACTGAGGCCCATTTAACAAAATGCTCATGGCGCCGTCGGATTTATGGGAACTCAGGACGATGATGTTACTGAAAGCTTTCTCCTTCGGCGGTGTCCAGCGTGGCGCTTTTTCATTGGTTGTCGTCTCTGACGGGAGAGCTACAGGGCTCAGGGCAGATGCCGCCGACGGGGCAGAAACATAGGCGCCATTGCGCACCGAAGGCTGCCATTCCCCCTTGGGAATGGTGGTAGGTGCGTCTGGGTTATCTTTAGAAAGCAGCAGGTTAAATATCGCTTTGCCCTGTGTCTCGCCATCCTTTTTTATCAGCCCGGCAAGCAATTGCTGATTTTCCAGTTCGGTGTTGTAGTCTCCGAACCGGTTGACCATGGAACCGATGAATACCATGGCCACATCGAAGTCCGTCCAGGGGGCCGGTTTAAAGTTATGGTCAATAAACTGCTTTGGCATCAATTGTTGCGGGTTGGCATCGATTTTTTTTAACCAGGCGTTAATGCCTTGAGCATAGCCATCAAGAATATCCCGATCACTCTTGGGTAACGCGGCCAGTTGGGCTTTGATATTGGCAGGAGAGTATTGTTGACGGATACCTATATCAAACGACAAGTAGTCTTTACCCAAAACTTCGGCGACACGTCCTTCAGTACTGCGCCGGGACATTTCCAACTGGTATAGGCGGTCCTGAGCGATGGCATAACCATAGCCATAAAACAGCCCGTAAACGTCATTGGCGTACACGTGAGGGGTCCCGTAGGTGTCCCGTTTTATCGTCACATCGGCGGCAAAAGTTTGGGCTATAACCAGGTTGCAACCCAACCCAAGAGCCAGTAGCAAAGCCGTACGCGTTTGAAGTAACAATTTCATCTGGTTTCCTCGTTAACTCGTTGTTATCGCGGCGGAGGGGGCGCTCACGGCGGGTGACCTTGCCGTGAGGATCTCGTTAGCTTGCTACATAAAATCAACAAAGTGATACATAATTTAAACATTAAAGTCATTTTGTGTGTCCTGACTCACTGTTCGGAAACACTCCATCGGTAGATATTGACGTTAATCTAATTATTGATTTACTGATTAATGGTGGTTTTTTTGTTGTGATTGATTTCAAATGAATGGAAAAGAGATACTTAATTTCTATTTTTTAATTTAAGAGTAAATCATTAATTAAACGTATCTGTGGACAAAATTGGACATGGGGAGACTGTCCTCACTCTGGACGAGGAATAGCCCCACCGTTGATTAACACACGCCAGTTTTAGTCATTCCTCCCTCAGCGGTGAGAACCATTGCGAACATCCTCTTTCTCTGGATGGGCTCCAAAGGAGCCGGTAAAACCACACTGTTGGAGGCCATGACGAAAGTACTAAGGGCAGATAACAAGAAGGTGATCCGACTTTGCGAGAAAAAAAGCGATCCCTACAGGGGGGAAACAATGACCCTCGTTAACCAGCTTGCCAGAAATCCCACCCTGGATTTGGAATTGGAGGTTTGTGAGCGTTTTGCTGATAGCCGTGCCTGGATTTCCCAGCAAGTGCTGACTAAACAGCCACCGGACAGCATTATCTTGATGGATCGCTGGTACCCGTCGGATGCCGCTTTTCGCCGTATGGTGCCATTTGCAGAGATTTTACAGCTTAACATTGAACGAGACGTGCGAACGCCAGACCTGCATGTCGGGGTGGTTACTGCACCTGATATTTCATGGGCGAGGGCCGCGGCCCGATCGCGTGGGTTAAGTAGTACGGTGATTTATAAGCTGGAAGAGCATGTCGCTTGTACCAAGGCGTTCGAGCGAGAAATTGCAAATCACGGTTGGGTTTTATGCCGTAATGAAGGAACCATCGAAGACGCAACGATGCAGGTGATTTCCGAGATCTACAGAGTGCTTGGATGATGTACCACGTTCCTGCCATGGGCAGTTTTGTGCCAGGAACGGACATTGCCCGCACGAATGTATTCATCAATGTGGGCAATTTTGCGATGGTTTTGCCTCATTCAAACTCGTCAGAAGAACATCCTGACAGCACAATAAACCAGTAAAAGAGCCAGGATGCGATTAACTAACCGGCCATGCTTGCGAAACAGTGACTGGAACACATGACCAGCTAGAGCCCAGACCAGATTCCCTAAGCATCCTATGATGGCAAGCAAGATGCTAACGGCAGTAACCCATAAAACATTCTGTGTATACGGCAAAACAAATGCAGACAGAGCGGTAATTCCATAAAGAATAATTTTTACGTTGGCAAACTGAAGCCAGAAACTAACCCAAAAACTGAGTGGTTTGGTTGCGTTCTCTGAGCTGGCTGATGAGCTGTTAGCAATTCGCCATGCGAGCCAAAGGATATACGCAGCACCAGCCCACACCAGCCAGCGGGTTGCTGACGGTAGTATGCTGATCAAACTATAGGTAAATGCACCGCAGACCAGCATAAGCGCCAAAAACCCTGCACTCATTCCCGCCAATGTACGAATGCTACTCCTAAAACCATATTGATTCACTGAGCTAAGAGCCAGGATGTTGTTTGGTCCAGGTGTTAACGCGGTAATCAATGTATATGTCAAAAAACCACTAATGATTGTTGGTGTCACTTGTATTCTCCTTGTTCCCGGAGCATATTAGCCAGGCAAAAACATTCAAAAAAGCGAATGTTTTTGAAGTCACAGTTTCAATATTTAGATGTTTACGTTTGAGGAAGCTTTATGGATCTGCGTCGATTCATTACGTTTAAAACGATTGTTGAAGAGGGATCTTTCGCTCAGGCCGCACGTAAGCTCTGCTGCACTCAGTCAACTGTGACCTTTCAGATTCAACAGCTTGAACAGGAGCTCTCTTATCCGGTCTTTGAAAAAGTGGGCAGGCGGATGGCGCTCACACCGGCTGGAAAATTACTCTTACCGAGAGTACGCGAGCTGACGCGCGTACTGGAAGGAATACGCCAGATTTCCACCAGTGAAGAGGTTGTTGCCGGTGACTTGCGAGTGATGGTCGGAGAGACATTGCTGGCATACAAAATGCCCGAGGTTTTAAGACTATTCAGATTAAAAGCGCCGAGGGTTCGCTTGTCACTGCAATCTGTTAACTGCTATGTGATCAGAGATTCGCTGCTTAACGATAATACCGACCTGGGCGTCTTCTACCGTGTGGGAAATGATGAAGCATTACAGATGGAATATTTCGGGCAACAAGAATTAGTACTTGTTGCATCCCCGCATCTTCCTGATTTCGATTTTACGCAGAGCGAACAGCATATCCCGGTAAGCTTCATTATCAATGAACCTCAGTGTGTTTTCAGGCAGATTTTCGAATCCACCCTTCGTGAAAGAAAGATCACATTGGAGAATACGATTGAACTTTGGAGTATTGAGAGCATAAAAAAATGCGTAGCCGGAAATCTTGGCATTTCATTTCTGCCGCGATTCAGCGTGTTGCGCGAACTTGAATCCGGTGAACTGAAAGAGCTTCCTTTCTCAACCCCCCCATTGTCAATTACTGCTCTTTGTGCTCACCATGCTGGCAGAACATTAAGCCCGGCGATGAAAATCTTCATTGACTGTATGCAGGAATGTTTGGGTCGTTAGGTTCACTTATCATCTTTGTAGACGTGTTCTGATGCTCACCGGCTAAAATACGCCCTCAAATGCGGAAGCAATTGCAAACTTCCGCTCCTCGCTCACTGCGGACCTTCAGCTCAGATAGCTTGTCCGCTACGTGCCAGAAGCAGACGTTGGCACGTTGAACTCACACGGACGATGAACCGAAGAGATATTATGATTCTTACGAGATACGTGGCGTTCGGGTGTTGTACGTACAGATGTTATGGTTAGTAGACTTAAACCCAGCGAAAAGGAGAGAACGTGCGGGCTGGAATGAAGGAAAAGATCATCAGGACGTGTGAGGCAAAAATTGTGACCAAGGGCAGTAACGTAGGGCTGTCTTTTTATGCTTTTTTTGCCAATAAAAATGATGATCCGGAACTGCTGATGGAGGTTGCGCATTGGTGGATTATGGAGATGAAACTGGATCATTTTGAAAAGGCAGAAAAGATAAAATCTCTCGTTTTAGCCATGAAGTAAACAAGCGGTTCCCACGAACGAAGAAGGGGCAGCTATTCATACGAAGGAAGTAAGATGCTTTTGCCCGATGCAAGCTTTACAAAAACCCTATATCAATCGTCATTTGAAGCATGAGTCGTCAGCTGTTTGTTTCTCTGGACGGGCCCAAAGGAGCCGGTAAAACCACATTGTTGGAGGCCATTACGAAAGTACTAAGGGCAGACAACAAGAAGGTGATCCGACTTTGCGAGAAAAAAAGCGATCCCTACAGGGGTGAAACAATGGCCCTCGTTAACCAGCTAGCCAGAAACCCCACCCTGGATTTGGAATTGGAGGTTTGTAAACGCTTTGCTGATAGCCGTGCCTGGATTTCCCAGCAAGTGCTGACTAAACAGCCACCGGACAGCATTATCTTGATGGATCGCTGGTACCCGTCGGACGCCGCTTTTCGCCGGATGGTGCCATTTGCAGAGATTTTACAGCTTAACATTGAACGAAACGTGCGAACGCCAGACCTGCATGTCGGGGTGGTTACTACGCCTGATATTTCATGGGCGAGGGCCGCGGCCCGATCGCGTGGGTTAAGTAGTACGGTGATTTATAAGCTGGAAGAGCATGCTGCTTATACCAAGGCGTTCGAGCGAGAAATTGCCAATCACGGCTGGGTTTTATGCTGTAATGAAGGAACCATCGAAGACGCAACGATGCAGGTGATATCCGAGATCTACAGAGTGCTTGGATGATGTACCACGTTCTTGCCATGGGCAGCTTTGTGCCAGAAGCGGAAGTATCAAAGGGTCAGTGTGAGTTAATTTACGAGTGGTTGGTCATAGCTGATGAGTAATTAATCTAAATAATGGACATTCATGCCGGGTGGTTTGAAAATCTTAAGTCTATGATTTACATATTTGGGCATAAAAGCGGATGAGCGAAAATTTAGAATTCATGTTGTTAGCGCTTGAAAAATCACGTCAAGCCTTACCTGGCTGCAGACCAAATCCACCTGTAGGGTGCGTGATTGTCCATAAAAGGACGGTGGTTTCCGAAGGCTTCACTCAACTTCCAGGCCATCATCACGCAGAGATAGACGCCATTTCAAAACTAACGGTTCCAATTGGTGAATGTGAAATCTTTGTCACACTTGAACCCTGCTCCTATCAAGGAAGAACCCCCTCCTGTGCCTTGACACTTGCTGAACTGAAACCACGCTATGTCTATGTAGCCATGGAAGACCCGCATCCTAGAAACCGTGGAGAAGGACTCAGAGTTTTAAAAAATGCAGGGGTCAGCTTTACACTAGGCATTGGTAAACGAGAGGTAGAGAATTTTCTATCCCCTTATCTGGTGAAGTCCTAGGCCGTATGGATATAACAAAACTGTATCAGCCAAAGGTACGCTGTTCGCTCTTAGCAGTCCGATGATTCGCTTGGCCACCCGATAGTATTTACCCTATCCGTTAACGAACCATGCAGCAGCTATCTGATGTATTCTCTGTAAGCCAAAAAGGATGAGAAAAATGACTGACCAGAAAGAATCTTACTGGAACTGCATGGTTCCCGAACTGACCATGATAGATTCTCCCGTTTCCCTATATTTCTATGCAGCTTCCTGTCATCAATTCTTGCCTAGAGAAGTTAGGAAAATATTCTTGCCAGCTGCCTGGAACCAATTGCTGGCTATCCAGACAAAAGGGAACAGCCCAGACCCTCAATGCATTCGAGTAGTGAAAGGGAGGTAATGATTGATTAAAAGATAAATGTTTGGGATAAATCAACATCATATGTCCCTGCCCATTTTGATACTTATGCCCATATGCAAACATTTGATAAAGATCGGATTGGGCGATGTTATATTTTTTATCTGTCTGCCAAACTGACTGATCAATGAGCTTCCATTTCGTATCCAGAATCTGAGCACCATTCGACGTGCTCAGCAAAAGATCTGGTTTAAGCTGGAACATGGCTTGTGGTTTATCGCTATTGCCTACCGTGTGCTCAAGCAGATATTGAGAACTGGCTTGTGATACAAGTTGGCTTCCTTTACGAATATGCGCTCTGAGTGAGACCTCAACGTATTTTTCGAACAGCTGTTCCATCGGGAACAGGAGCGATACACCGTTGTGATTGCCTTGCTGAAAATTCGGGTTCATTTTCTCAAGGATTAACTCACACCAGGGGCGTACGTCATTGTAGACCTGCATCAGCTTGCTATTGTTCCAATGACTTAGTTCGCGATGTGGCTTTGTCTGTAAAGGAATTTCAGCCATACGATGTGAGAGTTCATTCGCCAGTCGCCAGTTTTCACTGTTCTTGCAAGTTGCCAACACATAGTTTAGTGCAGTTTTCAGCAGGCGATTTTCCAGACGGTCCGGAGAATAAACATCATGGCTGATATGGAACAGGTGCTGATGTGCCGGAGATTGCAGTTGCTGGCGCTGGATTTGTAATTGGCCGCGTATAAAGTGACTTTCTTCATCTACACGGCGATAGTCAAAACGCAACCCTCTGGTAACCAACATCTGCAACTCAGACAGGAACTGGCTAAAAATCCATTCATGTAAAGGAACATTCATCCGCATAAGTTCAGCTGGGCCAGCTACCCGTGGTCGAATATTTAAAACGGCCAGGAGCATGCGCTGTAAGACCTTCCGTGTTTGCTGAGGATTATCATACCCAAGGTTTGCCTTGGGTAAAATTTCTATCCCTTCGCCATCCGGACTTTGCAAGTATCCGACATAACTGCCTAATTCCAGTGCGCGATAACCACCAGACAATAACAATGGTTCCTCACCTTTCCAGTTTAAGGTCAGTTCCTGCAACCATTCTAATGTTGCTGATTTTATTACTGCACAGTCCAGAGATGATGTTGCACGTTCATCCGTGGTCAAGCGGGCGTACTCACGTACTTGTATCATCAGCTGGCAACTCCACCTTTGGGCATAATCCCTTGATAAGATGCGGCCTTCAAGAAAGCACTTCGATTAATCCGGTATCTGCGATCGTTTAATTGGCTTGCAATGGACTCGGGGAACAAACCTTCAATGGCGCGTTCGATATTACCTGTCTGGATAAATCTGTTTTCAGGTGCTTTCTCGCTATCGTTCAGTACCCAACCTATGCGTTCCCAGTCTGCAAAAAAATACTCTTGCAACAGGGGAATGATGCGTTTCTCAAAAACATCAGCAGTCAGTTTACGTTTTTCATCCTCAGATTTAGCATTCATCAGCGGCCAGAAGTACGCGTGCCCTAAGGTATGATCACGATCGAGTAAGACTTCTATGCGTTGATTCATTACTGTCAGCAATTCACCGACATTAACACCAAATACTGAGATGCCAGACAGTAAATCGGGCTGTGGCATGAGTTCTACAAACTCAAAGCGGCGGCGTAACGCCAGATCAAGTTGGGCTAATGACTTATCTGCCGTATTCATGGTGCCAATGACATACAAGTTGTCAGGCACAGCGAACAATTCTTTGGAATAAGGTAGGATGACTGTGCGTTCATCAGCTCCCCCCTGCCGCTTGTCTGGTTCCAGCAACGTAATCAACTCCCCGAAGATACGGGAAATATTGCCGCGGTTCACCTCATCAATAATCAGAATGTAGTTCTGGCGCTCTCTGACGTTGCTTACTTCATGAAATGAGGGAGGCAGGGAAATACGTTGTTTATTTAACTCAGCAATCAAAGCATGCCAACTGATCCGATAGAGTGGATACAATGTCTGCTGAACCATTTTTGTACTGCCATTAAGTACAAGGATGTTCAGTTCAATATCCTTTAACACCCAATTTACCTTGCGCACATGCGCATACTCACCCGACTCTTCAGAGTCTTCATCAAATGAATAGTCTGATGTGACAACTCCAACTGCCTGAACGGTTTCCGCATTTTTCAGGCACAACAGAACATCCCCAACCTTTACATCTTGCGAAAAGGCGTTAAGGGCATTGTGGTTAGGATTACTCAATGAGTCCCAGTAATCCTGCTGCTCCTGTGTCTTTTGCTCAAAGGTCTGAGTTAAATCACCAGCTTCATTCCAGCCAATACGTGCTTCACCTGCGTTGATGTAGCGATCACGCATTTCTTTTTCATGGGCGCGACCAATAGAGATTTTCCAAATATCTGGTGCTTGAGAGAGTCCGATCTCTTTTGCTGCAACTGCCTTAGCAGCACGGTCAGCAATTTCTTTGAAAACACCTTTCTCGATCTTGTATTTTATGCCCTGATGTTCCTCTGCTACCTCAGCGCGGATCCCCTCAATAAAATCCTCATACGAAAAACTTTGATGGAAGGTGGTAAACGCGATGCGTTTGTCAGCACACAACGTTTCGTATTTGTTTTTGACTTCCTGTCGAAGCTGCTCAGCACTAAGATTCTGACTTTTCAGATCGCTATACCAAGAGGGCTCTGCCAACAAAACTGCTCGTTCCAGCGTAGAGTAGGTTTTACCAGTTCCAGGCGGACCAAAAAGAATCTGATTAAGTGATGTGTGATTTTTCACTGATTTCTCTTTATTTTCCATGGCAGGTAGGTCCTTCGCTGGTAGGGGTGCATACCAATCACACAGTGTAATTAATTGCTCAATAGTGCTAATCTCAACAGCCCATGCCGCATTTCCCTTAGCAAGGATTGGCGCGTGTGTTATCAGGTGGTGGTTGCGGCTCTTGCCTATCTCATAGGCGATGACTTGGGAAAGGTTCGGGTGGGTAGGTTGCTCATCAACAAATATTTTAATTTTCTTCTTTTTCTCGGGGTTCTGACCTGGATCAAATGCCAGCGACCTCCTTGCATCCGTTTGATAAGCAATCAGATGTGTAGTTGACGATCGTATATGAGGGAAACGGGTACTTAAGTATTCGTCTGCAACTACCGAAGAGAATGCACTGCTCTGATTTTCATACCAGGCTTCATACGATATTTCGTAATATGATTTTGACTGCGTACTGTCCAGCCATGACAACAACTCCTGGTAGGATTGCCAGTTCTCTTTAGGCAGTTCACGCCCTTTTTTCTTGAGCCAGTGCTTCGTCTGAGCATCTACAGGGAAATAATCCTCCGGTGATAGATAAAACAAACACTCAGTGAGTTTGGCGAAACCGGTATGAGGGATATTCAGAATTTTGTCGAATAGGTCACCATTGATTTGTCCGGCATGCACCTGATGAAATAGTGCCCAAAGACTGGGCACCATGTCGGCAGAACGTTCTCTCTCATAAGGAAAGAGCCAGACTTTGAGTGGCTGTGCATTTGGAACACCGTTGAAATCGCTTGGTGCGGAGATTGGTAAACCAGCTCTTTCCAGCAGAGCGGCAAAGAGCTCAGTACGTTTGACCACGCCATACTTCATAAAAGTGGCAAAGAAAGTGAAAGGGTCTATCACTTCCAGCGGTTCTCTGTTTCCATCCGAAAGTTCGTCTTCCAGACCTTTATCAACGCCTATTTCTCGTAGAATTTTGACCAATTCTTGCTGTTTATTCTCGTAGTCAGCAATCCAGTTGCGAACGTTTTTAAATACGGGGATCCAGCTATACTCAGACACCGACTTTCTCCTCGATGAAGACTCTCCATTTGGCGGTTTGATGCTGTTGCATTATGGCTGTTTTATTGGTCAGACGTTTGTTCGCAACAGCTGTAGCTCTATCTAATGTGAGTAAAGGACTTTGTTAATGCTTTCCTAGCGGGTTGGGTCGTTCATAGAAGCCTTTTGAAAATCAATTTATTGGTTAACGCAAAGTGTGGTTCCATTGTCGCACATCAGCCAAAGGGGTGGGGAACATTCTTCCTGTGCGAGTACCCAAACACCTTAGCAGAATGATTTAGTCTGCTACAGGTCCTCCAAAAGCTCGTCAGCATTACTCAGCTAGCGTTGTTGACGCAGTCCCAAAAGAACTGACCTCCTCGTTAATCAAGACACTGCGATGTAAGTAATGCCTAGCGAACTTCCGCTGTTCGCTCACATCGGACCTTCAGCTCAGATAGCTTGTCCGCTACGTGCCAGAAGCGGACGTTATGCTAATCAATGATGAGAGGGTCCGGCTGGATCTTACGTTTAGCCAGTTTCTTTTGCAGAATGATAACGATAATTGGGAATCCTGATGCAGAAATTGCACATACCGCCAGCAACGTGTTCATATTTTGTGGTGCCATGACATGCCCAGGTAATAGAAAAGCGGACAGGAAAAATGCGACCGTTGTAATCAGATACATTATTGATGTCTGTAATGAAGAGAATTCAGCTCTCTGCCTGTCATCAGGAAACTGAATCGTAACCGCCGAAGATGAAACCAGACGACTGTAAGATGCACCGAGAAACAAAGTAATAAATAGTGCCGCATGCGGATAGCCCAGGATTGGTATTAGCAAACTCAGTATAAAGACGATGGTTGACCCTGTAGCCAGAATCAAAGCAGAGAAACGGAAGGTTAACGCGCCTGTCATTTTTGTAGACAGGTACCCTGTAACACCCCCGCCGAAGAACAGCCAAGGCAACAGTTCTTGAGAAGCGCCCAACTGCTGTGTCATTAATGGTACCAGAATAGGAATGAGCAGCATTGGACTAAACTGTACAAGCGCATTACTGGAAGCAAACAGTAAAGTATCAACGTCGAGAGGCAGTGCGTGGAGTGTGTCGAAAGAGACTGGGTCTTGAGGGATGATGGAAACAATCAGTGGCAATGCCAACAAACACAGTGTACTGATTAACCACAAAGCGACATGCCAACCATAATGGGTACACAAAAATAATATAGTGGGCATTCCTACAATGCTTACCATCGAAAATGATGCAATCACCGTCGCTAACATTTTTCCGCGCAAGTTAGTCGGTGCGTGGTTTATCAATATACTGATACCCACACCCATTGTCGTACCTCCAACCAATCCTGCACAGAATCGTAATGTAAGCAGAAGACTAAAACTGGAGGTGAATGTAGTCAAAAGTGTCAGTAGGCCTAGTAGTGCCATATTGGCGATTAAAAAACGTTTCTTATTGAAACGACCAATCCAGTAAAAGGCGATAATTCCCGATAGGACTGCCCCAGATGTGTACATACCAGATACATAGCCTGAGAATGATACGGGAACTGCGAAATCTGCTGCCATAAAAGCAAAAACGGGGTTGAACATCATATATTCCAGTGCATTAGTGAACTGGATAAAAGCCATTACAATAGCTATCCGTACGAGGGTTTTATGATTAAACGTTGTTGTGATCAGTGGCATAGCAAGCGACCTATGGATGAAAGATATCCGAGTTTAACCGCTATCAATGCTGTTCATTAGATGGTAAAAATGGCACTTATTATTATCATTTATGGGATAGTTGATGCGACCGGCTCTTGATTTTAATACCCTGAAAGTGTTCATTGCTGTGGTTGAAAGAGAAAGTTTTGTTGGGGCATCGAAAGTCCTTGAAATGCCGACATCAAATGTGAGTCGTTGTATTTCTCAGTTAGAAGACAAACTGAATCTTCAGCTCATTGAGCGCAGCACCCGACATATGAAACTCACCCAGGCGGGGCAGCTACTCTATACCCGAGCGAAGCCATTACTGGAGGCGCTTGAGCAAACTGAAACAGAATTAACGTTGCGGCAAATGCAACTCAAGGGCCCATTACGTATCTGTATTCCCAATGAAATAGGTCCTGCATTGCTGGGTTCTGTTGTTGCCGATTTCGCTTGTCAGTACCCGGATCTGGAAATAAGCTGCGTCACAAATTTGTCTGGTTTTGAATCCCTGCGAGATGATCTGGATTTAGCTATTATTGTTAGCCGTGGTCAGATGGATGACTATGACTACATAGCCCGTCATCTGGTGACTATCCCTTGCACCATCGTTGCCGCCCCCTCCGTCATTCAGGGTTATGGTACCCCTTCTCGTATACAGCAATTTGAAGAATTACCCTGTATTACAACGGTAAGTGCACTTAGAGGTACTCCCTGGCAGTTTGTTAATAAAAAGGGGGGATTCGAGACTGTTAAGGTTAAAGGGCATTATCGGGTCAACAGCGGAGAGATGGCAGGACGAGCGGCGGTAGCAGGCGTCGGTTTTGCAATTCTATCGAAACAAGCCTGTCAGCCTTATATTAACGATGGAAGGTTAATCGAGGTTGAGTTTGAACAATCGCCAGCACCATTGCAATTGTTCGCACTTTATCCAGATCGGCGTTACTTGCCCGCTAAAACACGAGCGCTCATTGATTTCATGCAGCAGAAATTGAGCAATATATCCTTAGCAACATAAGGCAGCATTGAATAGCCACAGAGCGTTTTAACCAATGTGTTGCATCCATCGGATGAACTCACAGCCAGAAGCAGACGTTGGCACGTTGAACTCACACGGACGATGAACCGAAGAGATATTATGATTCTTACGAGATACGTGGCGTTCGGGTGTTGTACGTACAGATGTTATGGTTAGTAGACTTAAACCC